>Ga0256830_1002988_pt1 | contig 10775 bp, 13 predicted proteins | sample 128326metaG_FD_190537 | JGI IMG/M metagenome (GOLD analysis project Ga0256830, IMG submission 190537) | Hydrothermal vent microbial communities from Lau Basin, Pacific Ocean - 128-326 | ecosystem: Environmental > Aquatic > Marine > Hydrothermal vents | place: Pacific Ocean: Lau Basin | collected...
AAACAACTACTTAATGTTTAAAAGAATCGAGAGTAATTGCTCCGCTGGGCTTTCTCCAATCGGGGGTTGGTCAACGGAATTAACTCCGAAGCGGTCTTCATAAAACACCTGTGCCAGCATATCGGGCAGGTTAATGAACTGGTGTAACCTCAGCCTTACACGCCCAACAGCCGGGTTTTGCTTTTCGGCCGTTTTGAATTTCCACGGATTAAAGATTGAATTTAACTGATCCTTTTTAGAACAATACCTATCAAACCAGTATAGAAAACCTTTATCCTCTTGTTGGATAGCCAAGATAAGTTTATCTGCCAGGGCTTCCACATCAAAATCCCTGAGGGCTGTACTGTAATTTATTGCCATTGATTCTAAGAGATGTTGCTCGGACTGATTTCCGAAGAAATATTTATCCAATCCGACTTTGACTTCCATTTCGAGTAGTTCTTGCAACTCAGGGATTGAGCGCTCAATCTCCTCACGCATATTGCCAAGCAGATTATTAAAATTTATCCGGACTTGCGCCCGTTTAGCTTTGTTTTCGGCTTCGATTGCCTGTAACTGGACCTTTCGGGTTTTTTCATCCATTGTTTTCCATCCCCGAATGGTCGCTTCCGTTACGGTTTTACGTTTATACTCCGCGTCCAATTCGGCCCGGAAAGCGGTTTCGATCTTTTTGATGATATTATCATAAACCCCGATGACAAATGGCCGGTTATGGATGGGTGTAAAGAACTTTTCCCTGTCTACGATTTGTGAATAGATGTTGCCTGTCAAAGTATTTCCTCCAGTTTGTTCAAGAATCTTTTGTAATTGTAACCGTTCGCTTCTGTGAGAATGTCCTTGATCCGTTGCTCAGACCGGCAGTGTCTTTCAGCTAATACCCGGATAATTTCCGTGTATTTACGTCCGTCCATTTTCATAATTTCGTAATCCATTTTCACTATCATCTTAAACAGCGGGAACTCGTTGTCTATTGACATCAGGTCGCGGAGGACTGCCAGGTGTTTTCTGAGACCCTCCGCGGAGCCTGATATACCGGAGTCTGGTTTTTTCGTCACATTCGACAATCTTCACATCCTAAATTACCGGTCCCGCAAGTTGAAATCAGTCTTGACGTTCAAGACTAATCAGCAAATCTTTAGCTTTCCCCAGATTAGCCGCAGCAAGTAGCAAACGACCCTGTGTTTTCAAAGCTGTTTGAATCGTGAGAATTGTTTCGCTATCCCGCTCCCGGACTGCATCTCCCAACCAGTCCAGCAAATTTCCAACCAGCGCGATTTGTTTTGATAGTTCTTTGTCCACTTTCCTAATGTTCATTTTTCCTCCGGGGTTGTTGTGGTAATCCAATCCATGAGTTTTAAAAGGTCTTCATCGTTAATGTTTGGTTTGTCTGGGGCAGATTCGTCTTTCTGCCGTTGTATATCCAAGACAAGCTTTATAGCCCAGGGAGAGGGGCGACGCTTGGTTTTTGAAATCTTCTTAATTGTTTTACCATCGGGTAAGATCATTTCGGATTCCCACTCTTCGTCATTACCTTCAAGGTGCTTTATTAAGCCTTCGACTGCTTTGTAAAAAATCTCAGGGTCTTCCTTCCAAAGGCGTGCGCGGAACTTATCCTTCGCACGCGCGACAGCTTCCGTAAATTCTTTTTTTGATCTTAACCAGCGATAGAAGGTGTCCGGACAAATCCCCCCGGCTTTCCAGCCTTCCGAATCTTTCCCCGTGGTCGCAATAGCCCGGCAGATGGCATTTACCATTTCTGGTTTATATTTCCCTCGGGCAGACATATCAACGTTTCCCCTTTTTCCGGATAATCGGGTTGTCAAGGTCTTTCCCCTTGTATGATTCCGGGACAAGTCTACACTTGCAATTATTTTGACAAACAGAAAACCCAGAGCCCGGCAACCCTACCGTTCGCCAATAATCCATGGTCTCAACCCTGCCATGTCTGGGGACACAATCGGGGCAGGGGTTTGAAGAAACAGTGATCCAACGAAACCGTTTAACACCGGCATTGGTAAAAACCTTGATTGCGGCTTCATTTGAAGCGATGTTTATTGCTGAACTAATGGAGTTTTTGATCCCGTTTTTAAGCTGACCGAATATCCTGCCTCCGTTAGTTAGATCGCCGATCAGGACGGCTTTAATTTCGTCCTCTGGCATACCGTTTACCTGCATTCGGTTAATGGCCGCTTCCAGATCATTAATGAACCGCTTTATGTTTTTTTCCAGTTCTATGCCAACCAGGATTTCCATTTTATCCAGGTCAAGTTCGTTTAATATGTCCGGCATTGGTTATTTCCTTTCATACTTCGTTATTACCGTGTATAGGGCGCCGTCGACAGACCGGGGGATCAAGCGTTCTTTGGGGATCATTTTATTAGCCCCCGTAAAAAAGGTTCGATATTTACAAACCCAAACGCTTCATCGTTGGGGTTGAAACAGTCCTTATGAATAACTTTGACCCTACAAACTAAACTGTCATTTAACAGGACTATTTTCCCTTTGCTATAGTCCCGGATTTGACTGTTACAACAATCGCAAATAATAATTGGGCGGGGAGGGTTGGTATTTATAAGAGCTAACATTTGAAGTATGGCAATTCAAACTTCTCAACCATTTGAAATTCTCCTTCACAGCAAAAAACAGCCGGAACAAAACCCCCTTTTAATGGCACTTCCTGTTTTTTCCCACATCCAGGACAGTATAGACTAATTTTCTTTTCCGATTCGGGCTGTTTTTGGTTCCATTTTTGTTGTTCATCAGTTTTTAACCAGAGTTCGAAAGATTTCAAAGTGGGCTGAAGGCGTTTATTTTGTCTATGATCAAGGTATCTTTGGAGGCTTAAATCGACATCGATTTTGGGATATTTCTCTTTTAGCAGATTCAGAGACGAATCTGCGAATGGAGTTGTTTCCTCGCGTGCGGGCGCGGTTACTTCTTCCCCTTCTTTTTCATTCTTTATATATTCTTTAGTATGTGCTTCGCTTGTGCTTTCTGTGTGCTTTGGATATGCTTCTCGTGTGTCGTTTTTTATGCTTTCGGTGTGTTGTTGGCTTTGGTAAGTCTCATAATTATTTATACTTAAGTGTGTGAAACCGTGTGCTTTCTGTGTGCTAATCATTGTGTCATTTTTAAGAAGTTCAATGAAATGTCGAACTTTTCCAACAGACCAATCCCACCGTTTGGCTAAGGTCCGGAGAGTTGTAATCACTTCACCTCGCCTTACCGTGATTAGATTGTTATTATAAAGCCACTTCTTTTCTGCAACATTGGCCATTAGTAATAAATCGAGCCACGCCCGAAGGTATTGTTCATTCTGCCAAATCCAACTCTCGCGGATTTTACGGTATAGTTTAACCCAGCCGATGTTAACCATATAGACACTGCCTCTTTTGTGGCCGCGTTAGGCGCTTATATGATTTCTGAAATCGAATGTAGGCTTCCAAGTCAAGACAATTGATTCGTCTCCCGACCCCGGGGATTTTTTTTGAGGGGATTTTGCCGGATAGGATCAATCGATGAACCGTCCGAATGCTACAGCGAAGGTAAACCGCGGCTTCCTGAACCGTAAACCAGGGGGAAAGACATTCCAGTGTTTCAGCTACGCGATCCATGTCCAGTAATAGAATTCAAAGCTTTTTTGTGGTTAACATATTTCCTCACTATATCCAAGGCGGATATATCAAAAATCGTTGGATCGCCTGGCCCTTTGGTTGGTTTTAGTACAGGAAGCCGACCGAGATTTCGGAGGTAATCAATAAGATAAAATGGGCAATTTGCTTTTTTCGCAAGCTCACGCCTCGTTAATCCTCTCATTTATTTATTCCTTTGATTGAGAGGAGTCAGAAAACAAAAAAAGTTCTGACAGCCTCAGTTAGTAAGATCAATGAAAATGTCCGTCCTGGACTATCTTTGTCTCTTACCTGAGACTTGGTGGACTTTCACCACCCTTTGTCAGAACTTGACCGTGAGCTCTCGTCCTTTTAAAAAGGGACATCTTTAAAAAGCTACAAAATTTTAAGAAATAAATATGAATTACACAAGAATTTTGTATAATAGTCTTGGAGATCAAGACTAAGTAGCTTCCTCCTTTAAAATATAATTTAAGATAGTCCGTTGGGATTCGGTAAGCAACAGGTAACAAGTAAAAATGTCGTTTTTTGACATATTATGTCATTTCCTGTCATTTTCCGCTTTGGATTTATTTCAAATAAAACAGCCCCTGTTTCACGACGAGAAACAGGGGCTATCGACGGGGTACCCGGGGTCGGACTCGAACCGACACGGCTTTAGAGGCCGAGGGATTTTAAGTCCCTTGTGTCTACCAATTCCACCACCCGGGCAAATGACTTATTCAAACACAAAAAGCAATATTGTTACAGAGCACAGCACATCGAGATATTGTAAAAGAACGAGGCGTCGGCCGGATTCGAACCGGCGAATCACAGTTTTGCAGACTGCTCCCTTAGTCCACTTGGGTACGACGCCAATTATATTACTATAACGCAATAAATACTTTGAAATTTACACCGATCCTGCTTTGGGAACAATCACACAAACCGGAATAATAATTCCCGGATCGCTTCAATCTTGGTATTGATCTCCTCAATCATACGGAACTGAATCCATAGTTGAATCGTAACCGACAGGAATCCTACAACCAAAATGATGAAAAGATATTTGATATGTTTATCCATTGATTCTCTCCTTTAAGGTCAAAATTCTTTGGCGTAACTTACTACTATATGGAAATAACAAATTTAGATATGTACCAACGACTGCGGGATTTTCATGTCCCGGCGCCTGTTCTGGACGAAATCTTTGCCCATGAAGAAGATTTGGCTATCCTGACCGACGCCTGGAAGGCTCTGGAAAATGAAGGTTTAAAAGGTGACGAAATAGCTATTCACCTGTCAAAACTGTTTTTCAAAGCGCTGGATATCGACCCCGATCAGGAATCCGCCGAGAAGTAATTATATTGCACCCGGGAGGGTCTCTTTTCAGGTATGGGCCGGATGAATTTCCGTTCCTTCATCTGTTTGATTTCTTCCGCTAACTTATTGACTTCTCTGATTAATTTTCCGGACGGAACAGGTTTTTCTTTTAAAATCTGCAAAACCGAATTACACTGGTCGCAGACAATAAGTCGCATTCCGGATTCGGGCAAGTCCATGTAAAACAACGGATCGTATTTTAAATCGATCAGGATTCGCAGTACACTGTATTCAATCCGTTTTTGTATTTTGTAATAATCACCCTCCCCGGATAGGTTCGAAACGGTCGCAATTGCGATAATAAATCCAATCAGGTAAATGATCGAGCGTCTCATCACTTTCCCGCTTAAAATCCCAGGCTCCGGATGAAAGCCTTGTTGTTCGGTTCGCGCCCCAGGAATTCCCGAACCAGGTCCATCGCATCGCGGCTTCCACCGGGAGATAAAACAATCTGTCGAAATCGACGTCCCGTTTCAGGATTCAATACCCCTTCGTCCTCAAATATCGAAAACATATCCTGGGCGAAAACCTTCGCCCAGGCATATCCGTAATAACTGGCTGCATATCCATTCAAATGTCCAAAAGAGGCAATCCGGGCCGTATTCGGGGTCTCTTTCCAATAAAGAGTTTCTTTGTGTAATCGCCGGGACATCTCCAATACCGTCTCTCCTCCCTGCGGGTCCCAACGGTCATGCAAAGTCATATCCTCCAACCCCAGGAAGACCTGAAAAGCCATGTCTCCTCCGCTGGTCATGTTTTTGGCCGCCAGCATGCGATCCAGAAGACTGTCCGGAATAACTTCGCCGGTCCGGTAATGCTTGGCAAACAGGCGTAAAGATTCCTTATCCCATACCCAGTTTTCAAAGATTTGTGACGGTGTCTCCACAAAATCTCGATCCACACCGGTCCCCGAATACACAAAATAGGGCGCGGTCGTAACCATCCCGTGAATCAAATGGCCGAATTCGTGGAAAAACGTTTCCACCTCCGAAGTATGTTTCAATAAGGAAGGACTGCCCGGCGCCGGCTGTGTGAAATTACAGACCAGAGCGGCAATCGGTTTCTGGTACCCCTGCGGTGTCAGTTTCCCCTTGGCAATTCCGAAATGGGCCGCGTGGCTGTACTTGTTTTCGCGCGGGAACAAATCCAGGTAAAAATAACCCAGCGTCGCCCTGGTATCGGAATCGATAACTTCGTATAACATCACCTCAGGATACCAAACACTTGGATCTTCAATTTCCTTGAATTCCAATCCGAATACCTGTTGCGTGATTGTGAACAACCCGTCAATCACATTCGATAATTCGAAATATTCGCTGATTTCTTCTTCGTTCAGTTTGTATTTTTCCTCACCCAGGAGGTTTTCCAGATAATGCAGTTCCCAGTAGTTGATTTCGGTCGCTTCCGACCCGTTCAACTTGCTTTTCAATTCCAGTAATTCCGCCTGTTCCCGTTCGGATTTCACACGCACCGCCTCTTTGAGTTCTTCTTCAAAAGCCCAAACGGTTTCGGGCTTTTTCGGCATCCGGTCTTCCAACACATAAGCGGCATAGGACCGGTAGCCCAACAGCCGGGCAAGTTCTTTGCGCGTGGTGGCCATTTCCGGTATGATAACCAAATTTTTGTCGGCCGCCCGGTTAAGGAATTTTTCACTGAGTGCTTTCCGTGCCGCTTCGGACTTGGACAATTTCATAAACGGTCGCCGGGATGGATAACTGATATCGATTTTGTATTTTCCGTCGCCCGCATAATGGGCTTCTTTATACGCTTCCGGCAGGCCTTCCATGTCCTTTTCGGTTACTACCAAAGTGTCGGTGTACTGAGCAATATTATTTTCAAATTCCAAACCCAGTTCATTCAGCTTGTTTTTCAGGGCTTTTATTTCTTCGCGCGTCTCTTTCGACAGCCCGAATCCCTGCCGTTTAAAGTCCTTAATGATATCGTCCAACAATCGTTTTTGTATGCCCTGCAATGCGGCGGCTTCATTGCTTTTCGCATAGGAGCTGACCGCGTTGTACAAATCCTCGTTCATTTCGAGATCCGTTTGCCACTCCGCGAACCTGATAATCGACGTATCGGCCTGGGAGCGTACTTCCTCATCCGGATGAACGGCTCCGATTAAGTAAACGGGATATTCCACCCGCCCTATGAGGGCGTGGATATCGTCAATTGCTTCAACCGTGTTTTTAAAGGTTCGTTCGGAATCGGACAGGGCCAGGATTCCTTCCAACATTTTGTCGGCCCGTTCCAGGGTAACATCCGTGGCAGCGGGAATGTGTTCGGCTTTAAGTGCGGCGAAATCATTTAATTGATTGAATTCCACAAGTAACGGGTTGTCGTCCGAGGTCTGGACGACTTTCGGAGGTAGGCTGCTGATCTGAATTGGCGCCGGTTTATCCTGGATCGCACAACCGGCGATAAAAATACCGATGAACAGCCAATAATATTTTCGCATCGGACTATGTCCTTTCAATTTTGGAATATTAAGAATTAAACATTCTCTCGACATAAAACAGGATGACAACCACACTCACGCAATAGGTAAAGGATGAAGTCCATCCCCGGAACTGCTTCGCGTTCCGGTAATCCTCATCCAACTGTTTCCGATCGATTTCCCTGACAACATCCGGATCCGCACCATTCCGCCGGCATTGATACGCGGAATAATAATAAAAGGGAATCTCCCGCAGGGACAGCGATCGCAAACCTTCTTTTTGCGCTTTCGCGATGTATTTCGATTCGCAGGGTTCCTTTACAGTCAGGGAATCGGACTCCTGCGCCGACAATACCGAAAAAACGACTGTTCCCATCAGGAACAATAAATAAGCTCTCCGCCTTACCATCCGATAATAATTCGCCCTGTGAACAGAGGCAATTTATCCAGTTTCAGATCGGGACCGGTTATCTTCTTGCCCTGGAATTTCCAGTTTTCAGGCTTGTAATAATTGTTCATGAAACCGGTTTTGACATCAAAAGCCAACCAGGGGAACAGATAAAACCGAAACCCGATGAAACTGGCAAACCCGAACCAGCTTTTTTTCATCTTATCCCCGGATTGCAGGGGTATGGAACTGTTACCGTAACTGCTCAATAGGGCATTCCAGTCGTCGTTGTCGGATTGTGTATCCAGGGTAATTACGCCTTTATTCCACATGGGTGCCAGAGTGAAGTTCCATTCCAGGCGTTTCTTAAATATGAAAAAAGTCTCAATCGTCAACATTCGATAAGCTAACCGACGGGAGAACCGGGCCCCGTTCTGGATTTTTCCGGTTTGAAACGAATTCAACGTGGTAACACCCAGCCGGGCATTGTAAAAAAACTGGTAGGAAAAACCATAACCCAAAAGGATGTTTTTTGTAAAAATGTTGGTAGAAGGAAATTGATCATTGGCGTCAAAACCGGGTAATTTAGGTTCATAATAACCACCGTTAAGGTTCACCATTATCCTGGGTTGCGCCAGGATTAACCCGGTAAGCAAAGAAAAAACAAGCAGTGGTTGAATTCGGGACATTGTGGCGATGAATTTAAGTGTGTAAGTTAACATGTGGGTATAATTATGAGATATTCCTTTAGCAGCGTAATATTTCTCATGCTGTTTAGCGGGACGGGACTCGCTGAGGATGTGAAGCACGTTGTGGTTTTTACCGATGGCTCAACCGCAATAGGATTAATCGATTCACTCTCTGAAGATTCGGTTTATTATTATGATTTTGATAAACAGCAAAATTCAACCCTCGACCTGAAGAAAGTCTATTTTATCTACAATGACTTCAACAAATTGTTCTACCGTAGCCCTTCCCTCCTGTCCCATCTTGATTTTCTGGAGGAACGCGGTGGCTTTGTCAAAACGGTGGATGGTCGCATCTATCCTTATGACCAGATAAAATTTGATCGCCACATGCGTGACCCGAAAGTATATCTGGACCCGTCAACGGATTCGATTCGGGTACTCAACTTATTAGACGTTTACAGCATTAGCGCCAGCCATTCGGTAATGGAGTTATCTGTGCGAAAGGGCTTTTATTCCAGCCTGGGCCTGTTTGTATTGGGAACGACAATGGAAATACTTAACGATTTTCGCAAAAATTATTCCCGCGGACAACCGGTTAGCGCCGCGCTTCGATTGTTGGGATCGGAAATATGGGATGAAGGGAATGATTTATTACCCAAAGCGGGTTTTGCCGGCTTACGCGAAACGGGTGTCACTTACCAGTCACTTACGTTTTTCGTTCCCTTCACAACCGTCGGTTGGATGGCCTACGATTTTATTTTTGACAAGCGCACCCAGTACATCCGTCCCCTTGAGCGAAACGAGAAATTTCCCAGGGACATGTACGTTTTTTCCGTTCGTCGCTGGCTGAAGGAGAAACGCGACAATTTCTTTCGGTCTTTTACATTGTCGATGAAAAAAGAAAAATAATACTGCCGTACAGGACAACTAATCGCGTCAATCGGATTATCGACCTGTTACATAGTTTACAAAATGTTTGTGGATGCCCATTCAATCATTGAGTTGGGCCCGCACCAGTTCTTCAATCATTTTACGATTCTTCCAACGCTTTATCTCATTTTCTCTCTTTATCGCGTCGCGCCTTGTTGGGAATTCTTCAATATACTTTATCTCCCACGGAATACCCGCTTTGGTCGACCTGCTTTTGCCTGCATTATGCCGTTTCAATCTCTTTTCAGGATTCCAGGTGTGTCCCGTGTAATATCGGTCCAGCTTCTTTGAATACAGGATATATACATAATAATACATCAATAATATATTACCACAAAGCTTTGCTTCAGCCTGTTGCTCTGAGCGAGAGACGAGGCTCGAACTCGCGACCCCGACCTTGGTCCCGAACTTCGGGATGCTCTACCAACTGAGCTACTCTCGCATAAAATTTACAAAATGTTTTGTGGATGTACATTTTACTCTGAGCGAGAGACGAGGCTCGAACTCGCGACCCCGACCTTGGCAAGGTCGTGCTCTACCAACTGAGCTACTCTCGCAAATGACATTTAAATAACGCATTAAATTTAAAGTGCTCTTGATTGGCCATCAATCATATTTCGATGGGTCCTGAGTGCCAATTCATCTTCATCGAAGAACTCGCGACCCCGACCTTGGTCCCGATCTTCGGGATGCTCTACCAACTGAGCTACTCTCGCAAATGACATTTAAATAACACACTAAATTTAAAGCACTCTTGGATGGTCATCAATTAAATTTCGATACCCAAATTCCGACATTGACAGAAAAATTGGGTACTGATTCAGATTTATTTGATAGCATTTGAATAATTCTGTGAAATCAGAGGTTTTTGAGTACGTTAATTTTTGTTCTGGCTGTATCCAGTACCAAAAAGTAACTGGTTTCAGTCTGAAACATCATTTACTGACGTACTCCTGCCATAGAATCCAAAGAACCAACTGCTGATTACTGACTTGTTCAGGATGACAAGGATAATGTCCATATCTTCTCCCGTATCCGGATAAGCTGTCGAATTTCTTCTGTGGTCTTATTTATTTGAAGAAACAACCGGCGTCCGCTATAGGTTACCTTGGACATCAACCGGAACAATCCTCTCCGTAATGAAAGTACGGTCCGCTTCAACCAGGATTTGGGCAGAACCATCATTTGCATCAACTTCAGTAGATTAAAGGTCAATATCCCCATCGTATAGTACATTGCGTTGGCTTCAAATTGTCCGCAAGGAACATACCGCAGGGTAAGTCCATACTTCGTATCCTCAATATAACGTTCACAATTTCCCCGACCGTTGTGGTGCCAAA
>Ga0256830_1002989_pt1 | contig 10774 bp, 17 predicted proteins | sample 128326metaG_FD_190537 | JGI IMG/M metagenome (GOLD analysis project Ga0256830, IMG submission 190537) | Hydrothermal vent microbial communities from Lau Basin, Pacific Ocean - 128-326 | ecosystem: Environmental > Aquatic > Marine > Hydrothermal vents | place: Pacific Ocean: Lau Basin | collected...
ATGAGGTATTGGGTAATTGAAATGAATATGAAAGCAGCAACACGAGAAATAACTAATTTATTCAGGAGCTTGGAGATAATGCCACAAAGAAGATTTTGGATGTTAATCCCACTATCCGGCGCTATGGTTTATATAATCTACTTCATAGCGTTACTTCACACAGTTTTTTGTGAGATAAAAGCAGACTTATCAAAGAGAGCGGAGGAAAATTTATACAAAACTTCAATAAAATGGCAAGGTAGATGGGGGGATTATAAATGAAGCTAAAAGAAAAGCAGCAGTTGCTCAGGTTATTGATGAATTTCGCAGAGCTGCAAGGCTGGGATGGGAAAAGCAAAGAGAATCAAGAATACTTCAATATGCTAATAGAATATCATGACCACATCGGGTTTTCGCACATCTTGCTGCATGGGCTCTGTAAGGACGGATGTGATGAGAAAATTGACAAAGTTCTCTGCACGTTCATCAAAAAGCTTGCAAAAGACCTGTGAGGTGGTGGCATGGGTCATTGCATCAACTGCGGTGCGGTGTTGCCGAGGAGACGGCGTTTGTTCTGCAGCAATGACTGCTGCAGTGAGTTCAACTACAGAGCGCTGCGCGAAGAAGTTTTCATGGGTCTCAGAGACTGGCGACTGATATGGTGGGAGGTGCGTGAAAAAATCCTTGACCGTGATGACTATACCTGTCAATCATGCGGATTCAGAGCACAATCCTGGCAGGATGCAGAAAAACTGCACGTTCACCACATAAAACCCTTGCACAAAAACGGTAAGTGCATAGACCCTGATAATCTCATCACTCTATGCGAAAATTGCCACAGAAAAACCTTCAAATACAAATATATGGGCAAGCCAACACCTTTCAAGGAGCTTAAGTTAGACAGGTGGATTGAATGACTGAGCAATTAATATTCTACATGAGCGTTGCCAGCGGCACTCAGAAAAGAGTAGTAGAGGCGTTAAATTATCCATACGTGCTGGTTAACTACATGACAAAGAGCAACACGCCGCCAAAGTGCGCACGTGTTTTATTCGTAGACAGCGGCGGTTTTCCAAGCAGTTACATCCATAATGGATATAATAAGACCGATAGACAGTATTTGATATATGTTATCAGGAATAAAGCCACGTATTATGCCCTCAGGGATTATCCTTGTGAGCCGCAGATACTGCGCAGGCACAATATTACCGTATATGACCAGATAGACCGCACTTTGACACACCACATCAAGCTGCTTGAGCTGCACGACAGGCTTGCGGTATCAGCCACGCCGGTGCCGGTGATTCAGGGCTGGCGCATGGAACACTACCATGAGTGCATTGACTTATTCAGAGAGCACGGGTTGATTTCAAACTACATGGCGATAGGCAGCCTGTGCCGCAGGCATCAGGTCAAAAAAATCAGGCGCATAATTCTTGGCGTCAGGCGTGAGCTGCCTTCATGGGTGAAATTGCACGCATTTGGCACGAAGATTAGCGTGCTCAGGAACAAAGATGTGGTGCAGGCTTTGCATTCTGTTGACAGCGCTGCAATGGACTTTGCGGCGAGATTCAAGAAACTCAGACTCATATCAGGCATACGCAGAGATGACTCACTCAGCATGTTTGATATTGCACTTGAGGAAGCACGTGCATATCTCCGCAGAGTTCAGAAACTGACGCACGTGGAGCAAGATTCAACTATTCAGACCAGTTTGGCGCATCATGCGGGGTGAGTTAATGCACATAATCATTGAAACACGTTTTGTTAACAAAACAACAGCACAACCATGGGAAAACTTTTTATAACCCTTGTAGAATAGTTTTTATCAGGTGGTAATATGGCGAAGACAGTGCCAGGAATAACTGAGGTGGACGTAAGGGAGAATGACCTAGTGTGGACCGCCATTCACACCATTGACAACAGGCTTGACGACGTACTCGGCATAAGACCGCTGAGGCTCGTTGGCAGGGCACTTACTGCGATTGCACCTGCTAACGTGGTACGCAACGTAACCGGCATACCGAAGCCCAGCGAAGTGGTGGAAGGGATAACCGACGAACTTGACCGCAAGCTGAGAGGCTTTAAGCTGAGGAGGTAGAGCCATGCCGCTGCCAGTGCCAAAGATTAGCAAGCTGCTGACTCCTGCTGTACAGGTTGAAAAGCAACTTAAGGACACTATAGAGTCAACAGGCGTTGTGCTGCCCCCTGGACCTGCAACGCTTGTGCAGAGCAACCTTGAGAACGTTGAGGAGACCATAGAGAAGGTAGGACCTGCAGGGATGATTAAACTTCCATTCACCATGCAGCGTGCCCAAGCGCCTCCTCCTGTGGCTGAGGCACCGCCTGCAGAGGTTCAGGAAGTGGAGCTTGAGTGGGGCATGCCTGAGGTCATGCCCAAGGTGAACCTGCGCAGGTTCAGCTATACTTGGTAGCAAGGACACGACCTTTCAGGTAACTCCTCCTCCCCCTTCTTGTAACACGGTTAGCTGATACTATAGCTACTGGCTTAAACTCGCCATTGCTTGCCACCACGCTCATTACCATCTCATCAAGCAGTTCTCTTATTGTCTTATCATATCTTCTGCTGGCAGCCCTAAGGTATGCAGCAGTGAGCTTTGATACCCGGACAAGCGTTGTTTCGCTCATGTTTGTTAACAAATATCGTAACCTTTTTTATACTTTTTGTTGCAGTATTATTTGAGGTGATACCATGGCAGAAGCTGTGGCAAACTTAAGGACGCTGTTTCCTGAAGGCGACGTTGACCTGATAGACCTGATGGTAGAGGAAGACCGGAGGGGTACCATCGGGTGGGACACGATAGGCAAGGGACCTCAGACCGAGGCGGACGTGTTTGCTACCAGCTACAGGCAGATAACTCAGTGGTACATTGCGGCGTACGGCTCCACCAACGCACGTATTATAGCAGACCTGTTCAGGAGATTTGAGCCGGTGGCGGACCTGTTCACCAGGTTCGTGCTTAAGTCAGAGAAGGTGGTGAGCAAGCCGCTCGGAGCAAAGCTCACAGGGCAGGTTGCCAGAGGTAGTGCTGAGGCATTCATCAGACCGCTGACGCTTGCAAGCTTTGCCAACGCATCATACCTGCATCAGCCCACCAGCACTGGTACATATAACCTGCTGCCAACCACTACCGGTGAGGAGACTGCAACCGATGGCGAACAGGCGTGGCTTATCATGGGGTTCATTGAGCCAATCGCCAAGGACCTGATACCGTACGATGAGATACAGTACACCATAAACGATAAGCTCGGGACCAGAAGACCCAAGTACCCGTATATTGCGTTCTCTGCGCAGTCTCCCAGCAACTTAAAGATTTACGAGCTGACCACACCAGAGTTTGTGCAGCCGAGCCAGACTCTGGACATAGATGTAACCGTGAGGGTTGCAAACGTGCAGTTCGGTCTGTTCCCGCTGGGCATAGAGATTATCAAGGCTACGTCAACCCGTGCGGCAGGTCCTATAAGCTAAACGGAGGTGGCATAAGTGGTTAAGCACGACTACAGCGCAAGGTCTGTGAGCCTGAACAGTCCGGGCAAGAAGCACATAGGGTTCGTGATGGCTCACAGATTCGGTGGCAGCGTGCGTGCAGTTGCGGCAGTGGTGCGTGCCACCTCTACCTCTCCCAAGTTTGTGCTGCAGATGGCTGACCGCAATCTCCACGCCAGTACCAGCGTTGCCGCAAGCAACACCCCTGAGGTTATACCGTTTGACAGGAACCAGTATGCTGCAGGGGATATTGTTGAACTTGCCCTGAACGTTGTTGCATCAGGTGCCGGAGGTACAGCGGACGTTACCGTGAGCGTAGAGGTGGTATAGTCAGGGGGGCTCACAATGACGCCGATAAGTCAGAGAGTGCTGAGCCCCGGGGACAACCTTGTAATTCTTTTCCCTCGCACAGTGGGCAGTGGCGCCGACAGGTACGACGTGGCGGACGCATGGGTGTTCGTGGTAGCCCTTGCTAGGAACTTTGTACTTGACTACCGCCAGTTGCCAGCGATAGCCTCGGGCAGCGGACTTGACTATGACTATCTTGGCGATGGCGGACACGGCAGCGGCAATGACGTGCTCAGAATAGTCAACGACGACTGGCATGTTTACCACTTTGGTCTTGCGCCAGCGGACCCCAACCTGAGGGTTTATGTTCAGATAGACCCAAGCGGAGTCCAGACTGCTCTTGACTATGAAGCCACCACCCAAGCAAGCCCGACTGCAGGCAGCGACTTTGACTACTTCAGCTCCAAAGAGATGAAAAACATATTTGACCCGGAGAACGAGTTTATCGCATTCAGGAACAAGAAGGAGGGCAAGTTCTACAAGTGGGGATTCTACGCAGAGGCAGACATATCGGCAGGCTCTCCGCTGTACCTGAGGGGCAGAGGCTACAAGCTGCTGCCGGTGCTTGAAAAGGACAAGCGACTGGAAGTGATTGACGAGCTCAGGAAAACCCCTGAAAAGCAGGACGTCAAGACCATCGCAGTGCTCGTGGGCGGCATCAAGCCATACAACATAGGCACGCATCTGCCCAAGGCGTGGCGTGAGAAGCAGAACTATGAGACGCTGACGCTGCAGGAGATAACAGGGGTGGCACAGGTATGAAGGAGGGGAGAGCATGCTGCCGCCAGTTGAAGTGCGCAAGGTCAATGACATGAAGGAGGTGGAAGACGAACAGGCACTGAGAAGCTACCTGAGGGCAAGCGGTGCAGTCAAAGACGCAGACAGCAGAGTTGAGGCGCTAAACTCACTGGTGGCAAAGGTTATAAGAGTGCTGGCAAACCTGCACAGAGACCCGTTCCCGATGAAGGTCAAGTTCAGCCGCAAGCAGGGAAAAATTTATATCCTAAAATACACACATGACGATGTGAAGTAACCTCCTCCTCTCCCCCTGCCTCCGTTGGCTCCCTGCGCCACCTCCTCTCCCCTCCCCCTATTTTTTCTGCACAGCTCAAAACCTTTTTATCAGAGGTTATGTTAACAAATTTTCATGCGCATAGCTTATGTATATCCTGTTGGCAACTTGTGCGGCGCCGGAAGACAAGCCATGCTGCTGTCAAGTGCATTGCAAGAGAGGGGGCACGAAGTCTTAATGTTTGATGCTAAAGAATACCCTCACCTCACCGAGAACGAAGTTTCACCTCTGGGCATGATGCCAGCACCGGGTATTGATGTGCCGCATACGGTAATAATATCGCCAAATCTCGCATACTCACTGATTAAGTATAACCCTGATATTATAATCATCCATGCGTTTGATACCGCAGTTTACAAGGCAGTTCAGGCAATTAAATCACACCAGAGCCACGCAAAGATAAAGATAGTCTGGAGGATGGGCTCCAACCCGTTTGAGCATCACCTTGTCCACCACATGTACCCGCAGCCAAACCTCAGGCATGTGATGATAGACCACATGGCGCTCATGTGCGATGCCGTCCTTGCTCCTTCCCACTACGCTGCAAACATTGCAGCCATGGCAGGCGCCGAAAACATCTTCGTGATACCGCCGGCAATAAAACCAAACACATACCTGCCATCACCCTATGAGGGCAGAAGATTCGTAATGGTTGGCAGGCTTGAAAACGCAAACTATACGCTTGCACCGCTTCGTGCGTTCAGAGCAGTGGTTGCAGAACACCCGGAGTGCACGATGACCATAGCAGGATACGGAAGCCACGCTGACGCCATAAGAACGTACGTTGAGCAGTTCTCAATACCCAACGTAAAGCTGTACACCGGCACCGATATCGCATACCAGCCTGCCGACTTTTTCTTTGAGCAGGCAGATATAGCACTCCACCCCGCAGTAACAGCCATGGGTATAAACGTGTCAGTGCTTGAATCTCTCGCCTCAGGATGTTGCACCGTTGTTTCATATATCCCGGCGTTCATGAGCGCAATATCTGAAGGCGCATGCATCCCGGTTGACGTATGTAACACGTATCTGTGGTACAAAGTGATGACCGACGTAATTGAGAACACAGAAATTGCAAGAAAAGCAATACAGAACGGGATAAAGTACATCTGGAAACATGATATCAAAACGGTTGGAAAACAGCTTGTAGAAGCAATTGAGCTGGTGGGAGGCGATAAATAATGATAGCATTCATCATGATGGCGCATAACTGCGAGGAATTTATAACACAAGCGGTTAAGAGTGTCATGGAGGTACATCCAGGTTCAAAGCTATATGTTACTGATGATGGCTCAACCGATTCAACCCTTGATGTTCTTAAATCTCTTAAAGACAGATATAGTGGGCGGATATTTATCTCAAGGCATCGTAGAAGACGTGGTGCAGCGCATGCGTTCAATACTTCTCTAAGGCGCTGCATGTCCGACAAGGACGTAACATGGATAGGCAGGTGTGATGCAGATGACGTAATACTTCCGGGCATGAGGGAAGTGATTAAGCGCTGCGGAATCACCAGCGCAGATGTTCTGTATGCCGACCATCAGGAGCTCGTAAAGCGCAACGGTGAGTGGGTACTTGGCGGCAGAAGCACTTGCCCGCCGCCAGAGCTCATAACACCTGGCAGGCTGCTGAGAGGCAGAAACCTGATATCAGGAGGGGCAGTAGTGGTACGCAAGCCAGTGTACGGCACAGTTGGCGGCTGGGATATCAAGCTTGAAGGCGGCTGGGACCTTGAATGGTATATCAGGGCTATGCTGCACGGCTTCAGATTTGACAAAGTTGACACCGTGGCATACGCACTCAGAAAACACCCCAACAGCAATTTTGCCGAGTCCATGAGGTCAGGCAGATGGTACCGCTGGAGAAAACAGCTTGAAGAGAGAACAACATACTGGGAAATGGCTGTGAACAAACTATTAAAGAGTCTTGAGAGGGTTTGATATGCACATGGGAGTACTTAGCAGTGATAATAGAGGTAGCGTTAAAACCTTGACACTCGTGGCACCAGTCCAGACCATTGGCGATGACCCGTATGACAACAAGGCACGCTCATTCCCGGCTGTTGGCGTGTACAGGCTCGCTGCAGCAGTTGCAGATAGCAACATACAGATGACGGTGTTTGATAACCCAACACCAATAACGGGTATTGAATTTTTAAATCTGGCACATAACATTGCCAGAACGTGCAAGAAATCTAATATACTTGGTTTGAGTACAACATATACCACTATTGATAACGCTATTCATATAGCACACTTGGCAAGACAAAAAGGATTCAAAGGCAAAATAGTAATTGGTGGAATGGGCGCTTATGCACCAATATTCATTAATGAGATAGATAAGGCATTGCCAGATGACACATACATCGTGATAGGGTTTGGCGAACTTGCGTTGAAGCTGTTGCTTAATCAAGATGAGGTAAAAGACAGAATAATAATTTCAACTCTGAATCAGCACAACTTTAACGTATTCTCAGTGCTTGCATATAGGTTTGTAGTTGAAGCTGTGCACATGCACTGGAAGTATAACGAAGAGAGGCTTGGTGATAGCAGCAGGTTTTTCAGAATAATAACTGAAAGCCACTGTCCACGGGGCTGCAGATACTGCTCAAGCACGCACATCCCCAGCAAACCCCTGTACATGAGTGCCGATGCAATCAAAAGTGCCGTGGATATAGCGCTTGACACCAACCCGACAGGAATAATGTTCCAAGGAGACAACTTCCTCTTGGGACGTAAAGGCAAGCAAAGACTTCAAGAACTGATTGATACAAACTTCCAATCACCCGTGGACCTGATGCTCCAGACACACCCCAAGGACGTGCTGGACGTTGACCCAGACCATCTTATAAAAATCGGCACAACCACAGTATCTCTTGGCATTGAAAGCTTCTCCGACGAAATACTAAGCCACTTTGGAAAGAAAATTGACGCAGACACGTGCCACAGTGCCATATCAACGTTGCTTGATAACAACATAGGCGTGTTTGCAAACATTATACTGACCTCGCCAGAAGCAACACCCGACCAGGTAAAACACTCACTGGAATGCATCAAGCAGTACATGAAAAGAGGCGTTAAGTTCGGGATAAATCTCGCACCAAAACTGTACCCGCCATCAATACTGTTCATTGAAGCTGTGGTTAACAAAAAATATGACGAACAGCAGATAACATACACAAATATAAGAATAAAAGTTGGCGACGTTGATATATCCATAAGAAAGCCTGATATGCTGCTGCCACAGCATGACGGCTTGAGAAAAGCTGTGCTAAGGGTCAGAAACATGCTCACCAGAAGCCAGACTTCAGAAAACCTATCAGTGCAAATCGTAAGGCTGATGGAAAGGGAACTGGAGGCGATACTATGAAGGTGTTGATATTTGGAATGGACGGATATATAGGATACCCGCTGTACCTGAAGCTGCTGGAAAACCACACCGTGCTCGGCGTTGATAACCTGATAAGACGTGAAAGGGTGCGCAACACCGGCGGATGCAGCGTAACTCCCATACCCATGCCACGCAAGAGATTCGCAGACGATTTATGTTTCGGAGACGCAACAAACTACCACACCGTTTCAGAAGTTATAAAGGGATTTAAACCAGATGTAATAGTGCACCTTGCGCATCAGCCAAGCGCACCGTACAGCATGAAATCTCCAAAAACAGCCAGTGAAACCTTTGACAACAACCTTACAACAACATGCAACATACTGTGGGCTATGAGAAAGCATGCGAAAGAGGCGCACCTGATAACCATAGGAACTCTCGGAGAGTATGCAGACTGGATATACAACGGCATTACAATACCTGAAAGCGACGTAATAACCGTACTGACCCACAAGCAGAGACCTTGGAGAATACCAGCGCCACGTGAAGGGTCTTCACTGTACCATTTATCAAAGACTGCAATGTCAACAATGATTAGATACGCATGCAGAATCTGGGGGCTTAAAGCCACGGATATCATGCAAGGAATAGTCTACGGAGTCAGTATTGACAATACTCCCGAGGAAGACAGGCTCACCAGGTTTGATGTGGACGCCACTTGGGGCACAATCATAAACAGGTTTACCGCAATGTCAATAATACAACACCCGCTGACAGTGTACGGTGAAGGCGGTCAAACAAGAGGTATTATATCAATCAAAGACTCAGTAAACGCCATAAAAACACTGATTGAAAACCCGCCAGAGGAACCGCAGTATAGAGTTGTAAATCAATTCCATGAAGTGTACACGATAAAACAAATTGCGCACATGGTGGCTGAAGTGGCTGAAAAAGTACTTGGACACAGCATAACCATAAGACACGTGCAGAACCCGAGGAAAGAACTTGAAAGACACGTATATCAGCCAGAAGCAAAACTGCTCAAGCAGCTTGGCGTTAAGCCACTCACCACGGTCCGGGAGGAAGTTGAAAGAACCATTCAAATACTAACTAACTATAAGCAGAGAATACCAGTGGACAAGCTGATGCCTGACGTCAGGTGGTGCTGATTTCAAAAACTTTTACGTGGTTACCTGTTAGGTAGGTAGGTATGCACGGGAGCATAATATGCTTGGCGGGACAGGTGCGTGGTGAGGAGCCGCAACGCTCTCTCCCAGCTGCTGCCAAATACTCCTCCCATCTCCGCAGAGCTGGTTTTTACCACGCACCCCCGACACCAAGCTGGCTGCCTCTTGCGGGAATGGTGCATGGACTCACCCCGTGCGCAGTCCCTGATGCCCCCAGTTCAGCACCTCCCCATACCATGCACCCCATGCGCCCCCGATGCAAGAGGCGCCACGCGGGAAAGGCATGCAGGACCTCAGCTTTTGCTCCGACATCACCCCCCTGTGTATTCCCTGAGCCACCCTCCTGCATGCCCCCGACACGAGCTGAAAAGGGGGAGCCGGCTTTTGCAAGCAACTTCCTGCTCCTATCACCTCCCGTGCGCAGCTCCCCCGCCTCCGCGGGACAGGTGGGCAGCCACATGGCTGCCACCCCCGATGGAGGTCTTGAGGTGATATTATGAGAAAGATACAGGTGAGATTTGACCCAAATAGCAACAGGCAGATATATACATGCCCCGAATGCGGGCACAGCCAGCCCAGCGAGTTCCCAATATTCAGATATCAGCGTACCACGTACGGAAGACGTGAAATAACGTACAAGTGTCCAAAGTGTGCGTGCAGAATTGCAGGGTGGTGAACAAGAAGATTTTAGGGGGTGTAGTCAGTGAACGATGACGAATTTATCAAAAAACAGCTTGAGACCCTTGAACGGCTTAGACAAGAGACTGAAAGCATGAGAAAGTTTACATGTGCTGGCGTGCTGGTAATAGCTACAATGTACTCTCTTATTTTGCTATCAGTGCTGGGCGCCGAAGCCATAGCTGTCATCATCGCAATTGCTTTAATATCACTTGCATTTGTGCTGTGGATATTGAGGTGGTAGTATGGGATGCTTGAGAGAAATAGATAGCAACATAAGGGATGTGTTTTATGAAATCTACAGTGAGTTTATTGAGAAGTTTAACAAGATAGACACAGATGTATGCATAGGGACCTGCAATGGAGCAGTCATCCACCCACACAAAGACCCACAAATAGTTTACAGATACGAGTTTAAGCCGTCCCACTTTACTATAATAGCCATAAAATGGGATAAATTTATAGACATTCCAATACCGTTTACCGGCAAGCGTATGAGGATTTCTGCACGACCAAAGCGATTAGTCTGTGCAGAAATTAAAATCAATAATGATGAGTGTCTTGTAAAGTACTTTAGTGGCGCATCTAATCATGAAGTAGAAGCAACAAAATGGTTAATACGTAAACTTTCAAATAAAGGTATCATAAACCCAGAAAAAATACTTGAAGCAT
>Ga0256830_1002990_pt1 | contig 10772 bp, 10 predicted proteins | sample 128326metaG_FD_190537 | JGI IMG/M metagenome (GOLD analysis project Ga0256830, IMG submission 190537) | Hydrothermal vent microbial communities from Lau Basin, Pacific Ocean - 128-326 | ecosystem: Environmental > Aquatic > Marine > Hydrothermal vents | place: Pacific Ocean: Lau Basin | collected...
CGAGCCCAATGCCGGCATGCGCGCCATGTTCACCATGATGAACAACGCCCGCCTCGGGGTGGGGGTGCAGGGGATCGGCCAGGCCGAAGCGGCCTGGCAGCTGGCGCTGGCCCATGCGCTGGAGCGCAGGCAGGGCCGGGCGCCGATGCAGGACGGGCCCGGCACCATCATCGACCACGCCGACGTGCGCCGGATGCTGGCCACCATGAAGGCCGAGACCTTTGCCGCGCGCTCCATCGCACTGGCCTGCGCGGTGGCCATCGACATGGGGCATGCCACCGGGCAGCAGGGCTGGCGGGCGCGGGCCGCCTTCCTGACCCCGATCGCCAAGGCCTTCGGCACCGACATCGGCTACGAGGTGGCCGACCTCGGGGTGCAGGTGCATGGGGGCATGGGCTATATCGAGGAAACCGGCGCGGCGCAGTTCCTGCGCGATTCGCGGGTGTTGCGCATCTACGAGGGCACGAACGGCATCCAGGCGATGGATCTGACCGGCCGCAAGCTGGGCGATGGCGGCGAGGCCGCCTGCCGCCTGCTTGACGAAATCCAGAAAGGCGCTGAGGCCAGCCGCGCCCTGCTGCCCGATCTGGCCACCGCCGTGTGGGGCGCTTCGGAAACCCTGCGCGAGGCCACCGAGTGGATGCTGGAGCAGGGCGATCCGAACGAACGTTTCGCCGGCGCGGTGCCCTACCTGCGCGGTTTTGCCCGGGTGCTGGGGGCGCATTACCACCTGAAGGCGGCGCTGGCCGAGGGCGGCAAGGGGCCGCGCTCGCGCCTGGCGGCCTTCTACATCGGCCGGCTGCTGCCCGAACATGCCGGGCTGCTGGCCCATGCCCGCGCCGGGGCGGAGGGGCTCTACGCCCTCTCCGTGGACGATTTCTCGTGAGCGGCGGGCGCGCCGCGCCGGCGCCGATTCGCACGCCGGTGCAGGAGCCCCCCGCCCCCGGCGAGGCGACGGAACTGGCCGAGGGCATCCTGTGGCTTCGCCTGCCGCTGCCGATGGCGCTCGACCATGTCAATTGCTATGCGCTGGACGACGGCGACGGCTGGACACTCGTCGATACCGGGCTCGACACCCGCAAGACCCGCGCCATCTGGGAGGCGCTGCTGAGCGGGCCGCTGAAGGGCCGCCCGATCCGCCGGCTTGTCGTCACCCACCACCACCCCGATCACATCGGGCTGGCTGGGTGGTTCCAGCGTGCTCACGGGGCCGAGCTTGTCACCACCCGCACCGCATGGCTGATGGCGCGGATGCTGGTGCTCGATGAACAGTCGCGGCCCACCGAAGAGATGCTGGCGTTCTGGCGTTCGGCCGGTATGGCGCCACGGATCCTTGCCCGCCGCGCCGGCGAGCGGCCGTTCAACTTTGCCGACGTGGTGGCGCCCATGCCGCTGGGATACCGCCGCATCAAGGAAGGCGATGCCATCGAGATGGGCGGGCGGCGCTGGCAGGTGCGCATCGGCAACGGCCACGCGCCCGAGCACGCCACCTTCTGGGCGGAAGGGGACGATCTCGTGATCGGTGGCGACCAGCTGCTGGCGACCATCTCGCCCAACATCGGCCTCTATGCCACCGAACCCGAGGCCGACCCGGTGGGCGAGTGGCTGGATGCCTGCGAACAGCTGCGCGCCTTTGCCAACGACCACCAGCTGGTTCTGCCCGGCCACAAGCTGCCGTTTGCCGGCCTGCCGGCCCGGATGGCCCAGCTGATCGACAACCACCACGGGGCGCTGGCGCGGCTGGAGGAGTTTCTCGTCACGCCGCATACTGCGGCCGAATGTTTCGGCGTTCTCTTCAGGCGCGAGATCGGCGAGGGAGAGTACGGGCTGGCCCTTGTCGAGGCCATGGCGCATGTGGTTCATCTCTGGCATCAGGGAAAGGTGACGCGCCGCATTCGCGACGACGGCGCGTGGCTGTGGCAAGTCAAGGTGGGGTGATGGGCGGAAGAGGCGGCATGGGCGACGAGATCAGGACCACCGCCGAGGCGCACGAGGCCTCGGCCATTCCCCGCGCCCGCGCCGTGCACGCCAACCCGGACGCTCCGGCCTCGGCCGAGCTGAAGCCGCTTCCCGAGACGCTGGCGCGCAAGCCGGTGGCCGAGAAAAGCCCCGCCGAATGGGCCTTCGAGCGGTTGATCCTCTACATACAGACCTTCGAGGAACAGCTCGACAGTGAACATGAGGTCGCGATGGGCTTTACCGGCGGAGACGTGGGCGTGCTGCGCATCGAGGGCATTGGCTTTTTCGACCCCGACATCGTGACCTTCTATGGAACTGACGAGCTCGGCACCCGGACGCAATTGATCCAGCATGTCTCGCAGCTTTCGGTGACGCTGCGTGCCCTGCCCAAGCAGGAGCCCCGCGCCGAGGCCCGGCGCATCGGCTTCCGGCTGGCCGAGAAGCTCGAGCAGGATTGAGCACGCCCGCCCTGCATCCCGCCGGGCCGTGACAGACGGCGAAAAATCGGCTAGGGAACGGGGAACACGAACACGAACAGGGTTGGAAAAATGGCACAAAACGCTGAACACAAGGAAGGTTCGATGGACATCACCGAGCACGAGAAGACCTTTGAGGGCTTCATCAGGTTCACGATCCGCTCGGTCTATGTCATCCTCGCGATCCTGATCTTCCTGGCCCTCTTCAGGACCTGAGGGCGCGGCTTTGCGCAGGCTGTTCAGATATGCCGCCCTCCTTGCAGGGCTCGCCGTTCTGGCAGGCTGCGCGTATACCGCCGAACCGGTATGGGCCCCCGACGAAGAGGTCGCGCGGGCCAGGTTCGTCTCGGACGAGCCGCCCTCGATTACCCTGATCACGGTGATCAACAACAACACTGGCGGCGGCGCCCATACAGCGCTGTTGATCAACGGTTCGCAACGGGTGATCTTCGATCCGGCCGGCACCTGGTATCACCCCTACCTGCCGGAGCGCAACGACGTGCACTACGGCATGAGCGACGCCGCGGTGGCCTTCTACATCGACTATCACACCCGCCAGAGCTACCGCACCATTACCCAGAAGGTCTATGTCACCCGCGAGGTGGCGGATATCGCGATCCGCGAGGCCGAGGCCTACGGGGCGGTGCCCAAGGGCATGTGCGCGGTTTCCACTACCACGATCCTCGCCAATGTGCCGGGGTTCGAATCGATTCGCTCCACATGGTTTCCCAAGGTCCTGATGCGCGATTTCGCCGCGTTGCCGGGGGTGGAGACGGAAACCTTCATTGATAACGACCCGGATGACAATTCGGGCTTTATCCTGGCCTACGGGATCCGCAACCCCAACATGTGAGAGCGCCGCCGTGCCGCTGCGGGCAGGCTTGCCGGCGCGGCCCGGCTGTGTTCCACTGTCGCCGCTGCCACGTGGGACTGGGGCCGGATGAGCGTATCGAAAGAAACTGGCGAATACCTGATCGCGCCCGATCCACTTCGGCCGGGGCTGGCCCGCCGCCTGGAGGGAACCGATCACACCGGCGCGCCGGTCACCGCCTCGGTGGTCGAGGAGCGGCCGCTGACCATCTTCCTCAACAGCCGCGAGATCGTCACCGCCATGACCATCGGGGATTACCCCGAGTATCTGGCGCTGGGTTTTCTGCACAACCAGGGCATGCTGGGCGACATGGCCGATGTCACCGGCGTGGATCACGACGAGGAAACCGGCACCGTGGTGGTGCGCACCGCCAGCCGCACCAGCTATGAGGAAAAGCTGGAGAAGAAGACCCGCACCTCGGGCTGCGCGGTTGGCACGGTGTTCGGCGACATGATGGAGGGAATCGAGGGCCTGCGCCTGCCCCGGGCCGAGCTGCGCACCAGCTGGCTTTATGCGCTGGCGCACAGGATCAACCGCACCCCCAGCCTCTACCTCGAGGCCGGCGCGATCCACGGCACGGTGCTGTGCCGGCGCGACAGGCCGCTTGTCTACATGGAGGACGTGGGCCGGCACAACGCGGTGGACAAGATCGCGGGCTGGATGCTGGCGCACGGGGAGTGCGCCGAGGACAAGATCCTTTACACCACCGGGCGGCTGACTTCGGAGATGGTGATCAAGACGGCGCAGATGGGCATCCCGGTGCTGGCCTCGCGCTCGGGCTTCACCGCCTGGGGGGTGGAGATCGCCCGCCAGGTGGGGCTCACCCTGATCGGGCGGATGCGCGGGCGGCGGTTTCTGTGCCTCTCCGGCGAAGAGCGGCTGGTGCGCGATGCCGATCCGGGCGCGGTGCCCGAGGAAGACAGCCGCCACCGCCGCAAGGGGGCACAAGGATGAGTGCCGTGCCCGGCGTGATTCTCGCAGGCGGGCTGGCCACGCGCATGGGCGGCGGCGACAAGTGCCTGCTGAAACTGGCCTCCCGCCCGCTGCTGGCCCATGTGATCGAGCGCCTTGCCCCGCAGGCCGGGCCGCTGGCACTCAACGCCAACGGCGATCCGGCCCGGTTTGCGCCTTTCGGTCTGCCGGTCCTGCCCGACAGCGTCCCGGGCTTTCCCGGGCCGCTGGCCGGGGTGCTGGCCGGGCTCGACTGGGCGCAGGCGCTGGGGGCGGCGCAGATTGTCACCGTGGCGGCGGATACGCCCTTCTTCCCCACCGATCTGGTGGCGCGGCTGCAGGCGGCGGCCGAGGCGCAGGGGGTGGCGATCGCGCTCGCCGCCACGCCGGACGAGCGCCGCGGCCTGGCGCGCCATCCCACCTTCGGGCTGTGGCCGGTGGCGCTGCGCGAGGATCTGCGCGCGGCGCTGCAGGCAGGCACCCGCAAGGTCGTGGCCTGGACGGACCGCCACGGCGCGGCCAATGCGTTGTTCGATGCTTCGGCGCACGATCCCTTCTTCAACATCAACACGCCGGAAGATCTGGAGCGCGCCCGGCGAATGCTTGCGGAGCGGACCACATGAGGGTTTTCGGTGTCGTCGGATGGAAGAACACCGGCAAGACCGGGCTGATGGAGCGGCTGGTGGCCGAGATCACCGGCCGGGGGTTTTCCGTCTCCACGCTCAAGCATGCCCACCACAGCTTTGACGTGGACCAGCCCGGCAAGGACAGCTACCGCCACCGCACCGCCGGCGCCACCGAGGTGCTGCTGTCCTCGCGCAACCGCTGGGCGCTGATGCATGAAAACCGTGCCGAGGAGGAGGCCCCGCTGGAGCGCCTTCTGGCCCGGCTGGCGCCGGTCGATCTGGTGCTGATCGAGGGTTACAAGCGCGACGGCCATCCCAAGGTGGAGGCTCACCGCGCCGAAACCGGCAAGCCGCTGATCGCGCCGGGCGACCCCACGGTGCGGGCCGTGGCCTCGGACGTGCCGCTGGAGGGGCTGGAGATACCGGTATTCCACCTCGACGATACCGCCGCGGTGGCCGATTTCATCCTGTCCGAGGCGGGACTGGTGCAACAAACCACCGCGCCTGCCGCACTCCCGACGCCGCCGAAACTGCGCGATGACTGTTTCGCCCTGCCCGAGGGGGTGGAATGGGCCCCCGTGGACGAGGTTCTTGCCCGGCTGCGCGACAGCCTGCATCCGGTGGTGGGTCGCCGGACGATGCCGGTGACAAAGGCGCTGGGCCGGGTGCTGGCCAGCGATGCGGTGGCGCTGCGCTCCAACCCGCCGCATGCCAATTCGGCGGTGGACGGTTACGGCCTGGCTCATGCCGCCACCGGCGAGGGGACGCAAAGCCTGCCGCTGCTCGAGGGCCGCTCGGCCGCCGGCGCCCCCTTCGAGGGCACCGTGCCCGCAGGACACGCGGTGCGCATCCTCACCGGGGCCCTGATCCCGCCCGGGGTGGATACGATCATCATGCAGGAGGACGTGGTGGCCGAGGGCGGGCGGCTGTCCTTCAACGGGCCGCTGAAGAAGGGGGCGAACGTCCGCCCGGCGGGGGAGGATGCGAAGGCGGGAGAGCCCGTGCTGAGTGCGGGCCGGCACCTTGGGCCGCAGCACCTGGCGCTGCTCACCGCCGTGGGCCGCTCGCAGGTGGAGGTTTTCGAGCCGCTGCGCGTGGGTGTGCTCTCGACCGGCGACGAGATCGTGGAGCCGGGCGCCACGGTGGAGCCCTCGAAGACCTATGACGCCAACCGCCCGATGCTGCTGGGGCTGGCCCGGAAATGGGGCCATGAGGCGGTGGACCTCGGCCATGTGGCCGATGACCGCGCCCGGCTGCGCGCGGTGCTGGACGAGGCGGCGGACAGGGTGGACGTGATCCTGACCAGCGGCGGGGCCTCGGCCGGCGAGGAAGATCACGTCTCGGCCCTGCTGGAGGAGGCCGGCGCACTTTCGCTGTGGCGGGTGGCGATCAAGCCGGGACGTCCGCTGGCGCTGGGAATGTGGGCCGGCGTGCCGGTGTTCGGCCTGCCCGGCAACCCGGTGGCGGCCTTCGTCTGCGCGCTGATCTTCGCCCGCCCGGCGCTTTCGCAGCTGGCCGGCGGTGGCTGGCCCGAACCGGCGGCCCTGCAGCTGCCGGCAGCCTTCGAGAAGCGCAAGCGGCCGGGGCGGCGCGAGTATCTGCGCGCCCGGATGAGGGCCGACGGACAGGTGGAGGTTTACGAAAGCGAGGGTTCGGGCCGCGTCTCGGGGCTGGTCTGGGCCGACGGGCTGGTGGAGCTGGAGGACGAGGGCCGCCACATCCGGCCCGGCGACATGGTGCGCTACCTGCCGTTTTCCAGCTTCGGGCTGTAGCGGTTCAGTCGAAGGTGCCCGTCACCCGGCCCAGCAGCATGAAGGCGCGCGCGGTGCGGGTGTCGGCCAGGGCGTTGATCTCTTCGTCGGTGGCGGTTTTCTCGAACTCCGAGAAGGTGCGGTCGAAGCGGCGCAGGAAGTGGTGCACCGAGTCGCGGAAAACCGGATCCTGGCGCATCCGCCCGGCGGCCAGCGCCAGCGACGAGCGGTCGCGGATGCCGCCCAGCATGGCCACCGTCTTGCCGCGCTCGCCCTTGGCGAAGCGGCGCCAGATTTCGGGCCGCGCCCGGTCGGGGCGCAGGTCGTCCATGTAGATGCCGTCCTGCGACAGCAGGGTCAGCACGTCCTGGGCGGCCTGCACCAGCTGCGCGGCCGAGCGGTCCTGCAGGGCCCGGCGCAGGGCGCGGAAGCCTTCCTTGTCTTCCGGGTCGTCGGGGAAGTTCAGGGCGCGGATGAAATCGGCCACCGAGAGCGGCGGGGCCAGGGCCTCGGCCGGGGTGCCGAGGGCCAGGCTGGGCTGGGCCTCGGCCTCGGATTCGCCCGCGGGCAGGGCGGCCTTGCGCTCGGCCTCGGCCTCTTCCGCGGCGGGGCGGATCGAGGTGAACATGGCCAGCTTCTCTTCGGTCTTGCGCTGGGCGGCGGCGATTTCCTCGAGCTTCTTCTCGAAGGCGCTGCCGAGCGGGGCCGCCCCCGATTGCTGCTGCTGCAGGTAGCTGTGGCGCATGGCGTTTACCGCGGCCTCCAGCCGCGCGGCCTCTTCGCGCATCACCCGCGCCGAGCGCGCCGCCGCCGCGGCGACCCAGATCAGCGCCACCGGCAGGAAGATGGCGACGAAGGTTATCACGAAGCGCACCACGTCCGCCTTCGGGCCGTCCCCCTCGCCGCGGCCGGAGGCGAAGACGAAGAACAGCGTCACCGCAAGCAGCCACAGCGCCGAGGCCGCGCCGGCGACCAGTTCGGTGGTGGTGACCCGAGGCCCCTTGCTGCGGCGCGAGAAGATCCCGAGGTCCATCGGCTTTTCCTGTCCGGGTTCGGCCATCGTCGCCTCCGCATTGCGGCCAGATGTCTCAGATGTATCTGACCGAAACGATCTCGTAAGCCTTTTCGCCGCCGGGGGTGCGCACCTCGATGCTGTCGCCCTCTTCCTTGCCGATCAGTGCGCGCGCCAGCGGCGAGCGGATGTTGAGCTTGCCCGTCTCGATGTCGGCCTCGGCCTCGCCGACGATCTGGTAGGTCCTTTCCTCTTCGGTGTCCTCGTCCACCAGGGTCACCGTGGCGCCGAACTTGATCGGGCCGGACAGCTTTGCCGGGTCGATCACCTCGGCCAGCGACAGGAGCCCCTCGATTTCCTTGATGCGGCCCTCGATGAAGCTCTGCTTTTCGCGCGCCGAGTGGTATTCGGCGTTTTCCGAGAGGTCGCCATGCTCGCGCGCCTCGGCAATCGCCCTGATGATGGCCGGGCGCTCGACGCTCTTGAGCTGCTTCAACTCCTCGTTCAGCGCGGAATGGCCCGCGCGGGTCATCGGTATCTTTTCCATGTTTCTCGGCCAGCCCTTGCGAAACTCGCAACATTTTCCGTCACGGCCAGAGGCCGCCGACTTGCGGCCAAATGAACCGAGAGAGCCCCGGAATGCAAGAGAAAGAACGGCGCCGGCAGGGCGGAGCCGGTTTTTCGCCGGCGGGGCGGCCGGCAGGGCGTAACGCCGTGTCGCAATTGACCGGTTCGTCTTGCGTGCGATAACGAGGGCGGGACCGACATTTCGCAATTCCGGCCCGTGCCGGAAGAAGAGGGGAAACATGGCCGAGATTGAACGCGAGTCGATGGAATACGATGTGGTGATCGTGGGCGCGGGCCCGGCCGGGCTTTCGGCGGCGATCCGGCTCAAGCAGCTCGATGCCGATCTTTCCGTGGTGGTGCTGGAGAAGGGCTCGGAGGTGGGCGCGCATATCCTCTCTGGCGCAGTGCTGGACACATCGGGCCTCGATGCGCTGATCCCCGACTGGAAGGAACGCGGCGCGCCCGTCACCGTGCCGGTCAGGAAGGACAGGTTCTACATCTTCGGCGAGGCCGGGCGGTTGCGCATTCCCAACTTCCTGATGCCGCCGCTGATGAACAACCACGGCTGCTACATCGTGTCGATGGGCAATGTCTGCCGCTGGCTGGCCGGCGAGGCCGAGGCGCTGGGGGTGGAGATCTTCCCCGGCATGGCCTGCTCGGAGCTGGTCTGGGGCGAGAACGGCGAGGTGAAGGGCGTGGTGGCCGGCGAGTTCGGGCTGAACCCCGACGGCACGCCGGGGCCGAACTACGAACCGGGGATGGAACTGCACGGCAAGTACGTGTTCCTCTCCGAAGGCGCGCGCGGGTCGCTTTCCAAACAGGTGATCGAGAAGTTTTCGCTCGATGCGAAGTCGGACGTGCCGAAATTCGGTATCGGGCTGAAGGAAATCTGGGAGGTGAAGCCGGAAAACCACCGCGAGGGGCTTGTGGTGCACACCATGGGCTGGCCACTGGGGTGGAAGAACTCGGGCGGCTCCTTCATGTATCATGCCGAGAACAACCAGGTGTTCATCGGCTATATCGTCGATCTGAACTACAGGAACCCGTATCTCTACCCTTACATGGAATTCCAGCGCTTCAAGCACCACCCGGAGGTGGCGAAGGTGCTCGAGGGCGGCAAGCGGGTGGCCTACGGGGCGCGCGCCGTGGCCAAGGGAGGGTTCCAGTCGATACCGCAATCGGCCTTCCCCGGCGGGGCGCTGCTGGGCTGCGCCTCGGGGCTGATCAACCTGCCGCGCATCAAGGGCAACCACAACGCCATGCTCTCGGGTATTGCCGCCGCCGAGGCGGCCCATTCCGCCATCAGGGCCGGGCGCGCCGGCGACGAGCTGAAATCCTACGACGAGGCGCTGCGCACCGGCCCGGTGGGGCGCGACCTGCACCGGGTGCGCAACGTGGCGCCGCTCAATGGCCGTTTCGGCCCGCTTGGCGGGCTGGTGCTGGGCGGGTTCGACATGTGGTTCCAGACCATCTTCCGCTTCTCGCCCTTCGGCACCCTCAAGCACGGCAAGACCGATGCCGAAGCCACGGAGCCGGCGGCGAAGCACAAGCCGATCGACTACCCCAAGCCCGACGGAACCCTCAGCTTCGACCGGCTGACCAACGTGGCCTTCTCCTTTACCAACCACGAGGAAAACCAGCCCCCGCACCTGAAGCTGAAGGATCCGGAGGTTCCGACCCGGATCAACCTGCCGGAATATGCCGAACCGGCGCAGCGCTACTGCCCGGCCGGGGTCTATGAGGTGGTGCAGGAAGATGGCGCACCGGCCCGTTTCGTGATCAACTTCCAGAACTGCGTGCACTGCAAGACCTGCGACATCAAGGATCCCTCGCAGAACATCGTCTGGACCTGCCCGCAGGGGGGCGACGGGCCGAATTATCCCAACATGTAACGCCTGCGTCATGCAGCCTGCCCGGGGCGGCCCGGTGCATTGTTTTCATGGGCGCGAGGGGATAGGTTCGCGCCCATGACCGACCTGAAGGGGTGCCGTCCTTGAATTACCGCAAACCGATCCGCGCGCTTGTCCTGTCGATTGCCGCGGCCGTGGCCTCGGCCCTGCCCTCGTCCGCCGATACCGGGGCGGGCGCCTATCTGGCTGCGCGCAGCGCCGAACAGCAGCACGATTTCGCCGCCGCTTCGCAGTATTACATCCGTGCCCTCACCAAGGATCCGGGCAACCGGGAACTGATGGAGCGCGCCGTCCTGTCCCTGATCGGGATGGGCGACATCACCCGCGCGCTGCCCATCGCCCGCCAGCTTGCCGGGGCGGACCCCGAAAGCCAGGTGGCCGGCACGCTGCTGCTGGCCGAGGCGGTGCGCAACAACGATTTCGACGCCGCCTATCGCATCCTGCGCGAGGCGGGGCGCCTGGGCCCGCTGATCGACGGGCTGTCCCTGGCCTGGGTGCAGGCCGGGCAGGGGCGGATGTCGCAGGCGCTGGAGTCCTTCGATGCGGTGGCCCGGCAGGAGGGGCTGCAAAGCTTCGCCGCCTACCACAAGGCGCTGGCGCTGGCGATGGTCGGCAATCTGGAGGCCGCCGAGGCCATCCTGTCAGGCAC
>Ga0256830_1002991_pt1 | contig 10770 bp, 11 predicted proteins | sample 128326metaG_FD_190537 | JGI IMG/M metagenome (GOLD analysis project Ga0256830, IMG submission 190537) | Hydrothermal vent microbial communities from Lau Basin, Pacific Ocean - 128-326 | ecosystem: Environmental > Aquatic > Marine > Hydrothermal vents | place: Pacific Ocean: Lau Basin | collected...
CATCAGGGGTACTTTTTTTCGGCCCGCGCCAGACTCCAGACATCAATTTTCTCCACCCCACCCTGTTTCAGCACCTTGCACATTTCCCCCACACTGGAGCCGGTGGTCACCACATCATCAAACAGAATCACATGTCGATATTGCCGCTGATTATCAAAGACAAAGGCTCCTCTGATATTCTGTTTTCGTTGCCGGGCATTTTTACCGGTCTGGTGTTCGGTATGACGAATGCGTCGACAGCAACCGTTATCCACGGGAAGCCCCAGGGCACTGGCCAGTGGTTTCAGCAGCAACTGCGACTGATTGAAGCCCCGCTGTTTCATGCGGCGCTTATGCAGGGGCAGTGGAATCATCACCTCGGCCCCGGTATTGCGTAAACCCTCGGACAACTGCTGCTGCATCAATGCGGATAGTAGCGGCGCGAAGTGCAGCCTGGCATTGAACTTCAACTGCTGGATCATCCATTCCAGGGGCTGGGCATAAATAAACGGACTCCAGCTGCGGCTATAGTCTGGCGGGGAAATCAGACAGCTGCCACAACGATGCTCACCCCTGTCTGATGCTGTTACTTCAAGGGGAATGGCGCACTGAACGCAGGCATGGGCATTCAGGGGCAGATCGTCCCGACAGGGGGCACAGAGATGAATATCCGGCGCCAGGATATGTGAACTGCCGCACAGCAGGCAACGGGGTGGCAGCAAAAAATCCAGCAGTTTGTATCGTCCCTTTCCCATAAGCATCCTTTTTAGACTGAAAATCAGGTATCATAAGCCCCTGTTAGCAATATATAGATATAGGTTCCATGACTCAAGCCAAACACCCCGCCCTGTCGCTATCCCTCATTCGTCACGACTGGCGCCTGACAGAAATCGAAGACATTCTGCAAATGCCCTTCAATGACCTGTTATTCGAGGCCCACAGCCTGCACCGCAAATTCCATGAAGCCAACAGGGTACAGATCAGCTCGCTGCTCAGCATTAAAACCGGGGCCTGCTCGGAGGACTGTGGCTACTGTTCCCAGAGCGCGAAACACAATACCGAGCTGGAACGGGAACGCCTGCTGCCCCTGGATGAGGTGATGGAAAAAGCCCGTATCGCGAAAAGCAATGGTGCCAGCCGCTTCTGTATGGGGGCCGCCTGGCGCAACCCCACGGACCGGAACCTGGAGAAGGTGATCGAAATGATCCAGGCGGTCAAGGCCATTGGCATGGAAACCTGCGTCACCCTGGGCATGCTGAGCCAGGCCCAGAGCCAGCGCCTGAAAGAAGCCGGACTGGATTACTACAACCACAACCTGGATACCTCACCGGAATTCTACGGCAATGTCATTACCACCCGCACCTTCCAGGATCGCCTGGAGACCCTGCAGTATGTGCGCGAGAGCGGCATCAATGTCTGCAGTGGCGGTATTCTGGGGATGGGTGAAAATGCCACCGACCGCGCGTCCATGCTGCAACAGCTGGCCAATATGCCACAACACCCCCAGAGTGTCCCCATCAATATGCTGGTACAGATCGAGGGCACACCACTGTATGGTGCCGATGGGATCGATCCCATAGAATTCGTTCGCAGTATTGCCGCCGCCCGAATCCTGATGCCGGAATCCCAGGTGCGCCTGTCCGCGGGTCGCCATGAAATGAGCGACGAAATGCAGGCGCTGTGCTTCTTTGCCGGGGCCAATTCCATCTTCTATGGTGACAAGCTGCTCACCACCGATAATTGTGAAACCAATAATGACCTGGCCCTGTTCAAACGCCTGGGTATCCGCCCCAGTGAGACCGAGGCCCCTGCCCTGACAAAAGCGGAAGCCTGTCACGCCTGAAACGAATGAGCTGTTTGCCATGAGAAATCTGCGACAGGAACTGCTTCAGCGCCAGCAGCAGGGGTTGTACCGTCGCCGAAAAATACTGCAGGGGCCCCAGGGGCGGGAAATCATTCTGGATGGACGCAGGCTTCTGAACTTCTGCAGCAATGATTATCTGGGACTGGCGGCTCACCCCGAGGTCCAGCAGGCACTGATCCGCGGCGCACGTCAGTATGGCACGGGCAGTGGTTCGGCCCACCTGGTGAATGGCCACAGCCAGGCCCATCACCAACTGGAAGAAGCGCTGGCCGAGTTTTGCGGCCAGCCCCGGGCCCTGCTGTTTTCCACCGGCTATATGGCCAATCTGGGCATTGCCCAGGCCTTGATGAGCCAGAGCACAATACCAAACGCCGCCACTATCCGCGGCTGCCTGATTGAAGACAAATTAAACCATGCCTCCCTGCTGGATGCGGCCCATATCAGCAATGCCCGCCTGTTACGCTTTCTGCATCGGGATTATGACAGCCTGCTCAAACGACTGGCGCGCTGCGATTCCGCAACCGAGGAAATTCTGGTCTGTTCCGATACGGTATTCAGCATGGATGGCGATGAAGCGGACATCTCGGCCCTGCAATCCTGCTGCCGGAAACAGGGGGCCTGGTTGATGCTGGACGATGCCCATGGCTTTGGGGTGCTGGGGGAACAGGGGCGCGGCTCTCTGAGTCACCAGCACATCAGCAGCCATGACAATATCATCTATATGGCCACCCTGGGCAAGGCCCTGGGCACGGCGGGGGCATTTGTTGTCGGCAGCGAAGAGCTGATCGAATTTCTGATTCAGAGCGCCCGCAGCTATGTCTATACCACGGCCATGCCGGCGGCCATCGCCATGGCCACCCTGGCCAGCCTGCGCCTGTTACAGACGGAAAGCGAGCGGCAGCAGGCGCTACTGAAGAATATCCGCTACTTCCGCCAGCTGGCGGATCAGGCCGGGCTCCAGCTGATGCCATCTGAAACCGCCATCCAGCCCATCCTTGTGGGGGACGCGGAGAGGGCCCTCAATATCAGCCAGCAACTGCTGGAAGACGGCCTGCATGTGGCCGCTATCCGCCCCCCCACCGTGCCTGCAAATACCGCACGACTGAGGATCACCCTGAGGGCCGACCACCGTCAACAGGATATCGACCAACTGGTCAGCCAGTTGTGTGACCGAGTTATCGCCATTGAATAAAATACTGTTATAAATCAATAAAAGAGCCATAATAAACCACTATTATAAGCACTCAGAAACAGACGGACTCCCCCATGTCAGACATAGAATTTGATCAGCAGCTTATCCAGAAATACGATATTGCCGGTCCCCGCTACACCTCATACCCCACCGCGGTACAGTTCAATACCGATTTCACGGCAGCGGATTACCGCGCCCAGGCCGAGCGCTCCAACCAGTCCGGACGGGATTTATCCCTGTATTTTCACCTGCCCTTCTGTGACACCATCTGTTACTACTGCGCCTGCAACAAGGTCATCACCAAGGATCGCAGCAAGGCCAACCCCTACCTGAGTGCCCTGCACAGGGAAATTGCCCTGCAGGCCGAGCTGTTCGATGGGTCACGCAAGGTGGATCAACTGCACTGGGGCGGTGGCACCCCCACCTTTATCAGCCATCAGCAGATGACCGAACTCATGGAGCAAACCCGCAAGCACTTTAACCTGCACGATGATGACAGTGGCGAATACTCCATTGAAATCGACCCCCGTGAAGTCAGCCGTGAGAGTATCAGGCTGCTGCGGGACATTGGTTTCAACCGTATGAGTCTGGGGGTACAGGATTTCGATCCGGCGGTGCAGCAAGCGGTCAACCGCATTCAGACCGACGAACAAACCCTGAATGCCTTGAGTAGCGCCCGGGAATATGGCTTCAAATCCATTAGCACCGATCTGATCTATGGCCTGCCACTGCAAACCCCGCAGAGTTTTGCCGCCACGCTGCAGAAAATCATTGAAATCAGTCCGGACCGTATCTCACTGTTCAATTACGCCCATATGCCGGAACTGTTCAAGCCCCAGCGCCGCATCAATGAAGCGGATATGCCTTCCGCGGATATCAAGCTCAGTATCCTGAAACAGAGCATCGCTCAACTCACCGATGCCGGTTATGTCTATATCGGCATGGATCATTTTGCCAAACCCGATGATGAACTCAGTATCGCGCAACAACAGGGCAAGCTGTATCGCAACTTCCAGGGCTATGCCACCCACGCGGACTGCGATCTGGTGGGTATGGGCATTACATCCATTGGCACCATCGATAACAGCTTCGCGCAAAACGTGAAAAATCTTGATGAATATCAGTCTCTGATCAATGCCGGTAAACTGGCGATTTATCGAGGCGTGATTATCGATCAGGACGACCTGCTCAGACGCGAAGTAATTATGCAGCTTATCTGCCATTTCCAGTTGAAATTTGCCGATATTGAGGCTAAATTCAATATTACATTTAGTGATTATTTTTCATCTGAAATTAAACGCCTGTCTGTTATGTGTGATGACGGACTCATCGAAATGGATAAAGACGCGATTCGGGTTACCGGCAAGGGTCGGCTGTTGATCCGCAATATCTGCATGGTGTTCGATCGTTACCTTACAGATAAACAGAACCAGCAAAGATTTTCCAGGGCAATCTAGAAGGTTATGATTTCAACAATAATTCTTCGTATATTAGGGAAGTACACCATGTACCGACGAACGCTATGCAGTTTCTGGAAAAATCTCATGAAACATTCGGGCTAGCTGCCTTGAAAAAGCAGTTTAATACCGGTAGTTTTTCAGCTATCCGCTGTACTGTTATTTATAAGGAACAGATATGCCATCACAAATGCTCAAAGAATTTCTTGATGAAAATGAAATCAAGTATATATCGATTATGCACTCAATGGCATTCACCGCGGTGGATATTGCTCGCAGCGCGCATATACCCAGCCGGGAACTGGCCAAGACGGTTATTATCAAGGTTGATGGCGAACTGGCCATGGCCATTGTACCCGCAAACTACAAGGTCAACCTGGAAATACTTCGCCAGGCCCTGAACACCGATAATATAGAACTTGCAAATGAAGCAGAATTCACACCCCGCTTCCCCGATTGTGAAGTGGGCGCCATGCCCCCGTTTGGTTGTCTGTATGATATGGATGTCTATGTGGCTGAAAGTCTGTCTGAAGATGAAAAAATCGCCTTCAATGCCGGCACCCATCTGGAGATTATACAGATGAATTACAAGGACTATGAAAATCTGGTAAAACCCAAATTTATATTTCTTGATAATTAGGTCAGAAAATCATGAATAAACTTCGCAGCAACGATACCCCGGATCAAATCCCCAACCACACACAGCGTACCAGCCGTGGCTATCAAATCAATGGCCTCTGGTATTTCGAGCTCCGTGGCGGCGGCCAGAAAGGCCCCTATGACACCGAACAGGAAATGCAGAAAGAACTGGATGAGTTCATTCAGCTGCATGAGCAGATGAATATGGAGAATCAGAACAACTAATCCGCGTTGTTCTGCCTCCGATATATTCCCTGATGAGTCAATACGACTTTTGACCTATTCCCCCGATAAAAAAATCAGCTTAACATTCAAGGCATCGCTAAGTATCAATTAAAGCGTTCTTGTGAAATATTCCGTATTAAATATTATAACAATTGAAAGGATGCCAGAATGTATAAAACACTTCTTCCTGTTATCGTTATTTCCCTTAACCTTGCCGGCTGTGGTGGCGGCTCAGATAGTGGCAGCACCTCGACACCTTCGTCCCTTGAAGGCCGCTGGGTGAAAAGCTGTAGCCCGGGGGAATTCGAAGACATTACAAACCCGGGGCTTTATGATGTCATTAGCCTGACATTCAGGGGCAACACATTCTATTCGGATATAAAAAACTACACCGACTCCGGTTGTAATACGCCTCTGGCAAGCTCACCCAACCCCACCGCCAGTGGCACCTTTAGCATAGGCGCGTCTGTTCTGACATTCAGCGGCCCGGTGGCAAATGAAATAGATACGACGATTACGCAACAGAATGGCGCGCCCTTTATTGTCAATGAATATGATATTTTCTATATAGAAGGAAACAACCTGTTCTTTGGTGACACCAGCGGACCGAATGATGCTTCAAGCCCCGCGCTCAGGCCGGATGACCTTGATCCCTTCAGGTATTTTGTGCGCCAGTAAACCCAGTATCCCCTGCCAGGGCACAGAGACCACGCAAGCGTGCCCTGGTTATGATGTCATAAGCTTTGCCAGTTTCAATAAATTTGTCCTGAATTCTCCCTCGGCAAGGGGCAATAGCTGTTTCATTCTCTGTCGGGCCTGCTGCTGATTCCCCAGATCCTGCCAGAGCAATTCGATTTCCAGCAGGGCACATTGCTGGATATTGATATATTGCTCATAACGCTGCTCCGCATTATGCACCATCCGCCAGGCCAGCTGATACTGCCTGTTCTCCCTCGCCATATTCGCCAGCAGTAATACATGCAGGGGGTTGGCCAGCACGAACGCTTTGCTGACCTGCTGACACTGTTCAATCACCTTCAAGGCATCGATATACTTTCTACGCTCCACCAGCAGATTGATCAACAATCGCCCCGTGCAGAGTTGCGTATAGGACGCCCCCCATTGACTGACACTCTGAAACAGCTCTTCATAAATTTCGATACTGGCCGACTGGATCTCATAATCACCTAAAACCAGCATTATCGCTTCACTATCCTGATTCCCCCTGACCAGACGATGCAACCGGGACATATATTCACTCTGCTCTTTTTTGAACTGCTTTAGCTGCTGTCGATTTTGCAATTCACGTCTGCCACCACTGTAGGCCGTATTAAACAGACCCGGGCGCCGACTTGCTCGCATATATTCTATTTCGTCCGCCAGTTCATCACGCACCTCATCACGCCGCTCCTTTAGCCAGAAGTACCCCATCAGATAACCGGAGATACCTCCGCTAACGTGGGAGATAAGATTTACTCCACCATAATCATCACTGAACAGCATATCAAAGGTATCCCAGCCGATATACCACAGGGCCAGAACCCAGGCGGGAATATAGAAGGTTTTGATCAGTAAAAATAACCAGAAGAAAACCCGAATACGGGCCCGTGGCATCAGGTAAGCCGAAAGTCCTATCACGCCCATGACCACACCGGAAAGCCCCAGGGTGGGCAATGGATCATCACCATGAATCAGTGTCACCAGTGAATAGCTGATACTGGTCACAAATGAAATGGCCACCAGTATCGACAGGTATTTGAGTTTATTATCAATAATAATTTCAATCGCCGGCGCGAAAGCAAGAAAGAACAGCAGATTAAATAACAGATGACTCCAGCTGCCATGGGCCAAACTGGAGGTAAGCATGGGAATGGGATTGAATTCATCGGGGAAATGCATCAGGGTGGCATCCAGACTGGATGGCGCCGTGGCTCTAAAAGCCGTTAAATGTTGCGCCAGAATCTGATCTATTTTCTGCAGATCCTGGCGGCTGTAATATTTGTCCCTGTTAACCTGCCTGAGCACTTTATGTAAATACTCATAACCATCGTGTTCGGCCCGTTCATTAAAGAACTTGAGCCATTTTGCACAAAGATCGGGCGCCGTGGCCAGCAGGTCATAGGGGTCTTTATCGACCATACCGGCATGTAATGAATGGCAATACTGATTGACGGCAGTGTTAATCCTGTCGTCATTTGCTATCTGTGCAAGATAAACCAGAAAGCATATCAGGATTACGGCATAGGTAACCCAGGGCCGTTTATTTAATGTCAGTGCGGTACTGTAGGGAACTAATAACAATCGAGGAACTTATATTTAATTTATTCCCCCCGATAATAGCAGGCATACCCATTGTTGGGTATGCCTTTGCAGATTTCTGGCCGTCGACTCAGATTTTTTTACGTCGAATAAATGCCGCCAGACCAATCAGACCGGAGCCAAACAGCCACACCGCCGCTGGCACGGGCACATAGGTTGGAAAGGGATTATCCACATACGCCAGATAACTCATGCTGCCATTGACATCCAGTGACAGCCCCGTAAAGCCACCGTCATTGATCTGAATCCCCGCCACACCATCACCGTCACTATCAAGGGTGGACAGGCTAAAAATGGTGACATCACTGTTAAAGTCATAGGTATAGTCTATTTTGAATTCAGCCGCCACATTGATCGCCGTGCCCCCCAGGGCATCCATCTGGGCCGTCATAAACAGGCTACCATAGGAGGTTTCCAGAATAGACATATTGTACAGATAGATATTATCCGTCGGCGTGCTGCCATCCGGCACATTGATACTGCCGGAACTGGTCCCCAGGGCGGTATCATAAGTGAATCCACCATTGGTAATGGGCGCGTTCAGCAGCACACTGCCATCCGGCAACCTTAATGTAAGGCCGGTACCTGAGCCTGGATAGGTATCAAAGAAAAAACTGGCCGCGAATGCCGGGTTAAGGGCGCCCAGCATCACCAACAAGAACAGACCACGTATTTTATTTTTCATTTTTTGTGTTTCCCTGTTAAATTATTTTACAAATTGATATTAAAGTCTAACATTCTAAGCATGAGCAAAACTTATGCCCCTTTCACAATTTTGAACTATATTCAGTAATCTATGTGTTTCCCTGGCACCACTACTCGCCTGTTTATGAATAATTGTAAATTTATCCGACAGCCACGAATAACATTCTGAGCTATGATAGAGTTATACCCATGATGATCGGAACTTGATAAAGATCAATTTATTTTTTACAAAAACCTAGCTGAGAATTCAATTGCACATGATACATCCAGGCACCCATCTCCCGCTGCGTATTCTATTTACCCTGTTTTTATATCTGATTAGTCTGCCTTTACAGGCCAGCGTGACACCCGTTGTACTGGAAACCCGATTCAAGATTGGCAGCTGGCAGCCCTTACCGGAAGAAAAAATCAAACAGGCAGCGGTGGATTCTGCGCTTCAGGAAATCTCACAAAGTCGGCGTTTCGCTTTTTTCAAAAATGCCTCCCGTCATTCCTCCAGTGGTCATTTGCGAATAACCATTGATTTAATCGAAGCCGCCGAGATTGCCAGGGTCAGCATAAGCCTTGACCTGCCGGGCAAGGAAAGCCTGTATAGCACCCATTCTGAATCCCTGAAAAACCTTTATTACGATGGTATTTATAAAAAATTTCAACGGGCCGGAAAGCTATCCGGTCAAAAACTGGTGCGGATTTTAAATCAGAAAATACCCGAGGATAACAGGGCCTCCCTGAGCCAGCGTGATTCAACTCGAATAGACTATCTCAGTAAACAGATCATTAACCTGAATAGCAAAATAATCAATCTATCCGATCAGAATAAATCTTCCCGTACTGAGGCGGAATTAAAACGCATTCTGGCTGAAATACAATCCATAAACTCATTATATAAAAACCTGGCCAGTAAACAGGATATGCAGAAGCAGGATAAAAAACTGGATAGAGTCATCGATGAAGTTTCGCAAATCAATAGTAAACTTGAAAATACTCCCGGCAACCGTATTACGGTCAACCAGAATTATACCCTGCAAAACCCCCTCAGTGGTCAAACCGCCATACCTGCGGGTAACACCCCGGGCAGCGATGAAAAGCGAGCACAAACTCTCTATAACAGCGCCCAGGAACTCAAACGCAGTCAGCAATACAATGCCGCACGCAACACCCTGCAACAGGCAATTTCCCTTGATATTTCCGCCGAACTGCGCAGCCTGATTCTGGATGAGCTTAACTACGCATTACCTGTTTTTGAGGCACAGGCACTGGCCATCGATCTTGGGCGTAACTTTCAGGCCTGGCAACAAACGGGAAAAGACCGGCAGATTTCCGATAGAATCACTCAGCTTTACCAACAGGTTCTAAAAAATAATCAACATGATTTCCAACGCACCCGACAGATTCAGGCCATGCTTGATCAACATCTGAATACCCGCAACGCCATGGACGCGGTTGTCTCGAGCCAGAATCGCGCCTACCTTGCCATGCTGCGCAGACGAATACAGCAAAGCTATATGATGCAGGGCAAATACCCTGACAAACAGGCGTTTGTCGATATGATCAAACGCTCGGGTTTAAATTTTCAGGTACTGGCCTATCACGCGGATAAGGAAAATTTTACTGCCAGACTCAAGGCAGCCGATGGCAGCATTACATCACTGAATAATAGAGAATGGTAAACCCACCCTACTTAATCGGCTTATTAAGGCACTCTGACCAGAAATTTTATTTATCCACGTATTAACCAGAATAAGCCTGCATAGCGCGTTCAGCAACACTCTTATACTTTAAACGGGGGATACCATCTGTCATATGCTGTATTTTTCTATTGAATTTCTATCTGACTGACGTATTATTTTGAGTATGGATTGTTTTAATTTTATATAATCGGAATGTATAAATGACAAACGGAGCTTATAAATAATGCAACAACGTAGAAGCGGTGAGGAGAAAGCGGTTCCTCTGCGTACCGAGCGTTTTTTCTGTACCAATGGCGTATGGTATTTCGATACTCGGGGCGGCAAACAGAAAGGCCCCTTTGCCAGCAAACAGGAAATGCAAGCCGAATTACAACAATTTATTCGGCAACAGCAACTGAATCAATCTCTCTGAGCCTTCCGCTGTAATACACTGAGGGTCGGCTGATCAGCCTGAAAACATCACCTGCTGAACGCCTGTCGTGCTGGCATATTTCCCGCTATGCTCCATGGCACATTCAGCAATGTGGTTATTTTTTCAGGCCCGCTTGATTCGCCCCTGAAGAATTAGTCCCGAAACTCGGAGACTCGAATCCGCCCATTGATCATTCTGGATTCACGTTTCATAATCTTGTCCATCTTGTTCCAGAAGGCTTCTTTCAGATCAAAGTTCTGGGCAATTGCCGTGCCCATCAACAGTAT
>Ga0256830_1002992_pt1 | contig 10767 bp, 7 predicted proteins | sample 128326metaG_FD_190537 | JGI IMG/M metagenome (GOLD analysis project Ga0256830, IMG submission 190537) | Hydrothermal vent microbial communities from Lau Basin, Pacific Ocean - 128-326 | ecosystem: Environmental > Aquatic > Marine > Hydrothermal vents | place: Pacific Ocean: Lau Basin | collected...
GCGGATCCTTGGGCACGATCCGGCCGTTCCGCCCGGCCTCGACGCCGAGGAGAAGGATGGCGGCGTTCAGGGCTTCGGCGCTCACCTCCTCGACACAGAGGAGGCTCTCGTGGTCCTTGCCGCGGGGCCGGATGACGAGGAGGTACTCCAGGGGTTCGTAGACCTGGCAGATGCTCGCGTCGAGCTGGATCAGCCCGCGCTCCAGGTCCACGAGGACGCCGTGGCGGGCGAACTCACGCAGGAGCGCCTCCCGGTCCTGGGCGGCGGCGGGGGCCACGAGGAGGCCGGCGAGCAGAAGGCCCAGGAGCGGGGCGGACGGGCGGCGACGGAAGCGCATCGGAGACAAGGCTACCGGAGGCCCACGGCGCCGCCGGCCCGGGGATGGATCCGCCCCGGGCTCAGCCCGCCGGGATCCCGGCCCGGGAGGCCCAGAGGCTGCGCCTCGGGTCGGAGGGAGGCAGGAGACGCAGGCCCCGAGCCCAGGCCCTTCGGGCCTTCTCTCCTTCCCCCCGGGCCTCGAGGACCCGGGCGAGATGCTCCCAGGCCTCAGGCAGGTCGGGGCCCCACTCGGCCGCCCGCCGGGCCAGGGCCAGGGCGGTCGCCGAAGCGGGGCCGGCGGGGTCCAGGAGAGAGGCCGCCTCGACGAGATGGGGCGCCGCCACGAAGCCGGGGAGGAGGGCCGCCAGGACCGAGGCCCGGGCCTCTTCCTCGGCCTCCAGCCGGGCGCGCACGAGGACCCCCCGTTCCACGAGGCGGTCGAGGGCCAGGACCCAGCCGCGGGCCTCGGCCCGGCCCAGGCCCCAGGCCAGGTCCCAGGGGTGCTCGTAGAGGACGCGCGCGTCGGAGCTGAGGACCCGGAGAGCCTCCAGGCCGCGGGCGGGATCCTCCCCCCAGGCCGCGCGGGCGGCCCCGGCCTGCGCCCGCAGCCGGGTGCGGAGCGGAACCTCCTCCCGGCCGGCGATCTCGAGCCAGCAGCTCCAGGCGAAGTCCGGCAGGGCACGCTGCAGTTCGGCGGCAGCCACGAGCAGAGCGCTGGCCGCCACCCCGGCAAGGTCCAGGAGCCGCAACTCCGCCTCGGCCTCGGGGACCCCGCCGAGGGCACCGGAGCCGGGGGTCAGGGCCGCGGCCAGGGCGGCGGCAGCGAGGCGGGTGTCCGCCTCCTCCACGGCCAGGGTCCGGGGCTCGGAGACCGGCCGGAGCTCGGCCTCCGGATCGAGCACCCGGGCACGCAGGACCTCGGCCAGATCCCGGGCCAGGGCCTCCACCTCCAGCCCCTGGGGGCGGTCGGCCCAGGCCCCCCAGAGAGCGCGCCTCAAGGACGGCGCGTAACCCTCGGGCAGGCTCTCCGTCCAGGAGAGGAGATGCATCCGGGCCTCCACGGCCAGTCCCGCCCCCGCCGCGCTCCGCAGCAGGGCCTCCAGGACCTCGTAGGGCTCCGCAGTCGAAGCCTCCGCCAGCAGGCGGGAGAGCAGTTCCGGCCCGTGCCGGGAGGCCGCGAGGGCACGGAGCGCCGCCGCCCGCGCCGGCGGGTGGGCGCCGGGATCCCGGGCCAGATCCTGGAGCTGGGCGAGGTCCGCGGCCGCACCCAGCCGCCCGAGAACCCGGGCGGCCTCGGCCTGCCGCGGACCGCTCCCCTCCCTCAGGAAACGCCGCAGTTCCTCGCGCGCCGCCTCGGAGCTCTCCGCCCGGAGGACAGCCGCCTGGAAGCGCAGATCCTCGGGCGCGCCGCCGAGGCGCAACCAGCGCGGCAGCCAGGGATCGAAGTCCGGAGAGCGGAAGAGGCTCCGGGCCACGACCCGGGCCAGGCTCCCCTCCTCCCAGCCGCCCTCCTCGACCAGCCAGCGCGCCGCCGCTGCCCGGGCCTCGGGCAGAGGCAGGAGCGCCAGCTGCCGCGCCCAGAGGCCGCGCTCCCGCCGGCCGGCGCCGCGCTCCAGGCGCCGCATCCAGGCCTCGAAGAGGGCCTCGGGCCCGGCGAAGGCCGGGACCAGGCGCAAGGCCGCCGCCCGCCGCTCGGGGCGGCCGCTGTCGAGCCAGGGCAGGAGACGCTCGGCAATGCCGGCGTGGCGGCCCTTGCGCGCCAGGGCCTCGAGAACCGGCAGCCGGTCCTCGAAGGGAAGCTCCTCCGCGAGGCCGAAGACGCGCAGGCGTTCCCCTTCCTCCGTCTCCCAGGCCCCCCAGACCTGGAGCGCCAGGGCGCGCACCCCCGGATCCCCGGCGGCGGCGAGGCGGGCCAGGAGCGGGCGGTCCTCGGGCCGCAGTCCGGGCGCGAGATCCACGAGGAGGCGCCGCAGGAGGGCCGGATCGGTGCCGGCGCCGAGAAGGGGCCGGAGATCCGCCAGGGCTTCCGGCCCCACGACCCGCAGCAAGCGGTCCAGAACCCGGAGCCGCGCCTGGAGGTGCTGTCCGGGGTCCAGGACGAAGGCGGTCCAGAAGGGGCGGGCGACAGCCGGGGGAGCGACCAGGAAGAGATGCAGGCCGGTCTCGGCGTGAGGCGGGCGCGCCTTCAGCAGAGCGGCAAGGGCCTGGAGATGGCCGGCGTCCAGCCAGGGGCGGAGGCGCGCGGCGACGACGGCGCGGTCGAAATCCTCCTCCCCGGCCAGGAGGACGGGAAGCAGCTCGGCCACCCGCCGGCGGCTCTCCTCCGCCGGCAAGGGCTCGATCCCCGAGACCCGCTCCGGCACCAGAGCCGCGGCCACAAGACAGGGAAGGAGTCCTTCCGGCGCCCCCTGCCCCTCCAGGGCCTCCAGGGCCGCGGCCAGGGCGGGTCCGGCGGCGACCCCGGCCTCAGGGGGCAGGCCCGCCCAGGCCAGGAGCTCCGGAGGCCCGGCCGAGCCGTCGGCCCAGGCCTCCCACCAGGGCGGCCCCGGTTCCTGGGGCGCGAGGAGGAGGAAGAGGGCCGGAAGGGCGAGGAGGGTCATGCTGCGGGGACCTCCATCCTAGGACGGGACGGTCTCCGCTCTCCCGGGGCCCGGACCGGCGGCGCCGGAGGGCTCAGGCCTCTTCCCGCGGGTGCTCCTTCAGGACCCCCGGGATCTCCTCCAGGAGGTCCCGGGCCAGCAGGCTCTCCTCGCCCAGGCGGGCAGCGGCGCGGTCGCCGGCCGCGGCGTGGACATGGACGGCCAGACGTGCTGCCGGCCCGGGCTCCAGGCCGCGGGCCAGGAAGCCCCCGAGCAGGCCGGCCAGGACGTCCCCGGTGCCCGCCGTCGCCAGGCCCGGGTTGCCCGCCTCGCAGACCCACGGCGGCTCCTCCGGTCCGCCGACCAGGGTGCCGGCGCCCTTGAGGACCACCGTCGCCCCCGTCAGCTGGGCCAGGGCCGCGTGGGAACCCGCCCGGTCCGCCTGGATCGCGGCCGGTCCCCCCTCCCGGCGCAAGAGACGGGCAGCCTCCCCCGGATGGGGCGTGAGGACGGTCCTCGCCGGCAGGCGCACCTCCTGGCCGAGGGCGGCCAGGTGGTTCAGGGCGTCGGCGTCGAAGACCCAGGGCAGTTCCAGGTCCGCCGCCTCCAGGAGCAGGCGCTTGACGAACTCCTTGGGCTGGCTGCCGGGACCCAGCCCCGGCCCGACCACCACGGCGTCGGCGTTCTCGGCCGCGTCCAGGACCGGATCCGCGTCGCCGGCGATGAAGTGGAGGCGCCGGCTGTCGCCACGGTGGAAGAGGACCGCCTCGGGCACCCGGGTGGTCAGGATGTCCAGGAGACAGCCAGGACAGGCGATCTCGAGGAAGCCTACGCCGGAGCGCAGGGCCGCCTCGGCCGCCAGCGCCACAGCGCCGCCGAGATTGCGCGAGCCTGCTACGAGCAGAACCCGGCCCATGCTGCCCTTGTGGGCGTCTCGAGGCCGGGGCGGAAGAGCAGGAATGCCGTCAGGGGTTTCCGCCACCATGACCGGGGAGGATAGACCTTCGGAGCGTCTTCTGCAGGGGGAATCCGCGGCCGCCCGGCGATGGCAGGATGGGGGCATGGAGGAAGGCGGCCGGCCTGCCAAGCTGGAGCACTATCGCGACCGCGAGGTGGCGCGGACCTACGGCCGCCGCTGGAGCGGCGCGGCCGGACGGCGCCGGAACGCCCGCAAGGCCCGGGCCCTGCGCCGTGGCCTGGAGATCCTGCGCCGCCAGGGCGGCCCGCTGGCGACGGCCCTCGACCTGCCCTGCGGTCAGGGCCGCTTCACCGGCCTCCTCCGGTCGGAGGGGCTGGAGCCCGTCGGCGCCGACCTCTCCCTGGCCATGCTCGCCGAGGCGCGGGCCGCCTGGCCCGGCGAGCGCTTCCTCGCCGCCGACGCCGCCCGCCTCCCCTTCGCCGACGGCGCCTTCGACCTGGTCCTCTGCATCCGCTTTCTCCATCTGGTCCGGGATCCCGGCCTGCGCCGGGCCTTCCTGATGGAGATGGGCCGCGTCGCCCGCAAGGCAGTCCTCCTCGACTACCACCACGGGCATACCCTGCGCATCCAGGGAAGGCGGCTGCGGCATCGCCTGGGCCTCCTGGAGCGGGCGCCCGGGAACCCTTCGCCGGCCACCATCCGCAAGGAGGTGGGCGCGGCCGGCCTCCAGCTCCTGGCCTGGATACCCGTCCGGCGGACGCCCTGGATCGGGGAGAAGGTGGTCCTGGCCCTGCGCCCGGAGGGTGCGCCGGCGGGGGACTAGAATCCCGCCATGGAGACCGTCCCCGTGGAGGCCAGCCCCACCCCGCTCCACGAGCTCTTCGCGTCCTGGGGCGCCGAACACGCTCCAGTGGACGGCGTCCTCCTGCCCCTGCGCTTCGGGCCGGCCGGCCCCGAGTACGCTGCCTGCCGCGAAGGCCTGGCCCTCGCCGAGGGCGGCGACCGCGGCTGGATCCTGGCCCGCGGTGCCGATCTCCGGCCGTGGCTCCAGCGCATCCTCTCCAGCGACCTCCTGGCCCTGCCTCCCGGGGGCGGCCAGTACTCGGCCCTCCTCGATGCCAAGGGCCACTACATCACCGAACTCCTCCTCTACGCGGCGGGCGGCGGGGACGGCGAGACCCTTCTCCTGGATCTGCCGGCGAGCCGCGAGGAGGAGATGGACCGGCGCCTCGACCTCTTCCATTTCGGCGAGGACCTGGCCTGGGAGCGGCCGCGCCCGGCCCGCCTCCTGGTCCTCGGGCCGCAGGCGGCCGCGGCCCTGGAGGACCAGGGCCTGCCGGTCCCGCGGGCGGCCGGGGATGCGCCGGCCTCGCGACGCGATCTCGCCGTGGCCGAGGCCGGCGAGGGCTTGTGGGTCCTGCAGCGCCCCGACCGCGGCGAGGCATCCTGGGAGCTCTGCGGCCCGGCAGGACGCATCGAGCCCCTGGCGAAGGCCCTGCGCGAGGCCGGGGCGGTGCCGGCCGGCCTCGTCGCCCTGGACATTCTGCGCGTCGAAGCCGGCATCCCGAAGTGGGGTGTGGACTTCGGCCCCGAGACCACGCTCCCCGACTCCAGTCAGTGGCAGCGGGCCTCGGTCCAGAAGGGCTGCTACGCCGGTCAGGAAGTGGTGGCCCGAGTGAACACCTACGGCGAGGCGCCCTGGAGCCTCTGCCGCCTGCGCTTCCGCGAGGGCCGGGAACCCCTGAACGGCCTGCCCCTGCACGACGCCGCGGGCAAACCGGTGGGCCGCGTGACGTCCTGGGTCTGGAGCCCCGTGCGCGACGAGCCCATCGGCCTGGGCAGCCTGCGCCGGCGGGTCGCCCGGACCGGCGAGAAGGTCTACGCCCTGCATCCCGACGGCCGCCCGGTCGAGGCCGAGGTCGAGGCGCCCGAGAAGACCCTGGGCTGAGCCATGCGCCGGCTGCGTCTCCTGGCGGGAGCCCTGCTCCTGCTCCTCGCCGCGGCCTTCCTCGGCTCCGTGGCCTGTCCGCCGCGCAAGGAGCGGGCCTCCGACCCGCCGGGCGACCGCGCCCGGCAGGTACTCGGCGACGGCGGCCCCCGGGAGGCGGCGGCCCCTCCCGCCCCGCCGGCACCGGTGAGAGAGGCAGCGCCGGCGGACACGGCGCCTGCGGCGGATGCCCTGGAAGTCGAGGTCCTGGACGCCCGAAACGGCCGGCCTCTTTCCGGCGCCACCGTCCGCCTCCGCTACCGGGACGCCGACGGGCGCGAGCAGCAGATGGAGCGGCCCGCCGGCCCGGAAGGGCGCCTGCGCTGGGAGAGTCTGGCCTTCTGGACCTATGCGGTCTCGGCCGCCCATCCCGCCTGCCTGCCGGGCCGGGCCGTAGAGGTCTCCCTCGCCCCCGGCGGCCCCGCGCCCGAGCCCCTGCGCCTGGCCCTGGAACCCGGAGCGCGCGTCGAGGGGCGGGTGAGCGGGCCTGGTTCCGCGGCCCACCGGCGCTCGGTCCTGCGCTTGCGCCCGGCCGCCGGCGGCGAGGCCCGCCTCCTGATGACGGACCTGGAAGGCCGCTTCGCCTCCCCGGTCCTCAAGGCCGGCGCCTGGATCCTCGAGTGGCTGCCCGAACCCGGCGCCGATCCCGATCCCTTGCTCCGGCAGAACCTGGAACTGGAAGCCGGCACCGTCCAGGTCCTGGAGCTCCGCACCGGACCGGAGGGCGGAGGGCCTGCCGTCCTGGTCCTCGAGGTACGCAGTCTTCTCTAGAGTCCGACTCGGGCCAGGATCTCGCGGGCGCAGACGAGATCCTCCACGGCGAGGCCGAGGCTCTTGAAGAAGGTCCGCTCGGCCGGGGAGCGGCGGCCCGGGTGCCTGCCCAGGAGAACGTCTCCGAGCTCGGCCTCGGGCTCGACCCCCGCCAGGATGAGGTCGCCGGCCTCGCGCCGGGCGGCTTCGCGGCTGTCCACGAAGACGCGGGCGCCGCGCAGGCAGCCGGAGTCGTACTCGCGCTGGTCCGGCCGGCAGGCGCCGACACCATTGAGGTGGACGCCGGGGGCGAGCCAGTCCTCCTGGACCACTGGTTCGGCGGCGGCGGTGACCGCCGTGACCACATCGGCCCCGCGCACGGCCTCCTCGGCGGAGGCCACCGCCCGGCAGCCGTGCTCGCGGGCGAAGGCCTCACGATGCTCGCGGCTGGGCGACCAGACCCGCAGCTCCTCGAAGGCGCGCACCCGGCGCAGGGCGGGGAGGTGGCTCCGCGCCTGGACGCCGGTCCCCAGGATCGCCAGCACCCGGGCCGTGGGCGAGGCCAGGACCCGGGTTGCGACCGCCGTGGCGGCGGCGGTGCGCACCGCCGTCAGCGTCCCGGCGGCCAGGAAGGCCCGCGGCTCGCCGGTCTCCGGGTCGAAGAGGAGGATCCAGGCGTGGTGGGTCGCGAGCCCGCGGCGGGCGTTGCCGGGGAACCAGGCCACGGCCTTGAGGCCCAGGGTCTCGGGAGCGGAAGGCGTCGCCGGCAGCCAGCCGGGCATGGCTCCGAGATAGCCGCGCACCGGCTCGCCGGCGGAGGCCACGGCCCGGACCGGTTGCCGCGCCGCGCCGGCCGAGAAGGCCCGCAGGGCCTCGGAAACGAGCTCCTCGGCACGACCCGGATCCAGGAGCTCCCGGACCCGGTCCTCGCCCAGGACCGCCGGCGCCTTCACCGCCGGCAGCGCAGGAGCCGGAGAGAGACCAGGAGGAGCAGGAGCCCGGCGGCGAAGCGGAGGCCGGCCCGCCATTCCAGGAGCGCCCCGGCCAGGAGAACCGGCGGCTGCAAGAGGGCGCGGGTCAGGCCACGGGCCCAGGCGTGGCGGGCGATGGCCGCGGCAAGGGGCGGGCCGTGCTCATAGTAGGCGGCGGTCAGGGCGCGACCGGGGCTCGTGCTCAGGAGGTACTCGTCGCGGAAGGCGCGAAGCACCCGTACCTCGCGGGCGTCGTAGTCGCCCCAGGCGGCGGTGGCCACGACACACAGACCGCCACCTCCTCCGCCTCCTCCGCCGCCTCCGGAATCCACGACCTGGATGGCCGTCGACCCCGACTGGCCGGCAGCGTTGAGCACGGTCACGGTCTTCACACCGGCGTTCATGGGCGGCGTCGTCAGCACCACCGAAGCGCCGTCGGCCGTCACCACCGCGCTCACGAGATTGCCGCCGACGCTCACCTGGATGGTGTTCGTGATGGCGTCAGCATCCGGATTGCCGACGAAGGCCGTGCTGGAGTCACCGGCGAGGAGAGTCAGGCTCTCGCTCTCGTTGGCGGAGATCGTGTCCGGCTGCGGGATCGGGTTCAGGGGCTCGTCCAGGACCGGACTCACGTTCGGCGGCAGGGCGCCGTTGAGCTGCATGTCGGCGCTCGGGATCGCCTCGTCCCAGAAGTTGTTCTGGGCCTGGACGACGTTCTGCATGTCGCCGTCGAGCACCCACTCAGCGAGGGCGCTGCCGCGGAAGGTGTTGCGGCCGGTCTCGAAGGGGTCGGACAGAACGTCGCCGAAGTCCGGAGCCATGTTCGGCTGCAGAGCGACCGGCAGGGTAACGTCGAACTCGACACCGGACTGGGTAGCGTCGAGGAAGGCGTTGCCCAGGAAGTCCGAAGTCAGATCGCTGCGCGCATCCACGCCGTTCGAGGTCGTGCGCAGGCGCAGATTGACGTCGTTGTCCCGAAAGGTGTTGTAGCGCACCTGGCCGTCCACCGTGGCGAGGGAGTTGCCGCCAGCGGCGTGCAGGGCCTCCATGAGGAGGCCGACCTCGCCATTCTGGGCACCGCCGCTGACAATGTTTCCGTCCACCGTGGTCTGGTTGCGCGTGCTCAACCCGGTCGCCCCCTGGGCCTGGACGTGGATGCCGGCCACGGTATGGCCGCTGATCTGGTTGCGGCGGATCATGAACAGGTCGTCCACCGTGGAGTCGTCACCGGTGAGGATGGCGATTCCGGTGTCGCAGTCGGCGATCAGGCAGTCCTCGACCTGGCCGAGGATCAAGTCGGCCCCGGAGCGTACGCTCACCAGGACCCCATGCCCGGCGCTGGCGCCCAGGAGGTTGCAGTTCTGCAGGACGAACTGGTTGCCGCTGCCGGTGCTGAAGTCGGCCTGGAAGGCGGCGGTCGTGAAGTCCGTGAAGGCGCAGTCCTCGATGATCAGGAGCTGACCGCTGATCGAGGTGCCCGCGGGCAGATCGATGCAGACCCCGCAGTCCACGAGGCTGAGGCCCGTGATCCGCGTCTCCAGGGTGATCGAGGCGCCGATCTCCAGGAGCACGGGGGCACCGTCTCCATCGATCACCGGCCCCGATCCCGGAGCGTTGCGCAGGTCCACGTCGTTGGGGATCGAGAGCGGGAAGACCTCGCCGGCGGCGGCGTTGTAGGTGCCGGTGCCGATCTCGATGTCGTCGCCGGTAGAGGCCACGCTCAGGGCCTTGGTGATGGTGCGGTACGGGTTGCCGAAGGAGCCGTCACCGGCGACGTCGTCGCCGCTGCCGCTGACGTACCAGGTCTGGGCGGAGAGGGAGGTCGCACCCAGGAGCAGGACCGCCAGGGTCCGGAAGAGGATGGATCGGGGGCGCATGCTCGGGTTCGGCAGGGGGACGGCCCGCCATCCTAGCGCCGGGCCGCGGCCTCAGGACCGCGCGGCGCCGGCCAGCAGGGAGCGGCCGTCCATCACCTCCGGCTGCTCCAGGCCGAGGAGCTGGAGGAGGGTCGGCGCCACGTCGGCCAGGATGCCCATCTCCCGGAGCTTCGCCCCGCGCACCGCGTCGCCGATGAGGAGGACCGGCACCGGATTCGTCGTGTGGGCGGTGTGCGGCCCGCCGGTGACCGGATCGCTCATCATCTCGGCGTTGCCGTGGTCGGCGGTGATGGCGACCACTCCACCCTGTCTGCGGGCAGCGGCGACGATGCGGCCGAGGCAGTCGTCCACGGTCCGTACCGCCTTGCGTGCGGCGTCCAGGCGGCCGGTGTGGCCAACCATGTCGGCGTTGGCGAAGTTCACCACGTAGACGTGGTGCTCGTTGCGCTCCAGGCGCTCGAGCACCGCGGCGGTCACGCCCTCGGCGCTCATCTCCGGCTGCAGGTCGTAGGTCGCCACCTTGGGTGAGGGAACGAGCACACGCTCCTCCCCGGGGAACTCGTCCTCGCGGCCGCCGTTGAAGAAGAAGGTGACGTGGGCGTACTTCTCGGTCTCGGCGCAGCGCAGCTGCCGCCATCCGCGGGCGGCAACGAGCTCCCCGAACATGGAGCGCAGTTCCGCCGGCGGATAGGCCACGGGACAGGGGAAGTCCTTGCGGTACTGGGTCATGGTGACCAGGTGCACCTGCGGCACCCGGCCGCGCTCGAAACCGTCGAAGTCCTCGAAGAGGAAGGCCTGGCAGATCTGGCGCATCCGGTCGGCACGGAAGTTCAGGCACAGGACCGCATCGCCGTCCCCGACCCGCCCGGCCTCCGGATCTCCGAGGAGGCGCGGCAGGACGAACTCGTCGGTCACGCCCTCGGCGTAGCTCTCCTGCAGGGCCTGCGGGGCGCTCTCCGCCGGAGCCTTCTCCGTGCGGCGGTGGACCAGGGCCTCCCAGAAGCGCTTCGTACGCTCCCAGCGCCTGTCGCGGTCCATACCGTAGTAGCGGCCGCAGATCGTGGCGATACGCCCGGTGCCCAGACGCTTCATGCGCGCCTCCATGGCCTCCAGGAAGGGGCCGGCGCTCTGCGGCGGTGTGTCGCGCCCGTCCAGCAGGGCGTGCAGGCAGACGCGGCCGCCCGAGAGCCCCATCTGCCGGCAGAGCTCGAGCATCGCCTCGGTGTGGGCGTCGCTCGCGTGGACACCGCCGTCCCCCAGGAGACCGATCAGGTGCAGGCGCCCGCCGCCGTCCAGGGCGTGCTGGACCGCGCCGCGCAGGGCGCCGTTGCGCTGGAAGCCGCCCTCCTCGATGTCACGATCGATG
>Ga0256830_1002993_pt1 | contig 10767 bp, 5 predicted proteins | sample 128326metaG_FD_190537 | JGI IMG/M metagenome (GOLD analysis project Ga0256830, IMG submission 190537) | Hydrothermal vent microbial communities from Lau Basin, Pacific Ocean - 128-326 | ecosystem: Environmental > Aquatic > Marine > Hydrothermal vents | place: Pacific Ocean: Lau Basin | collected...
TAGAGCACGGGATCGCCCTGGCTGCGGAGCTGCACGCCCTGGTGTTCGCTGGGCAGGAAGCCCGTTCCCCAGAGACGGGAGAACAAGGCCTGGGCGTCCTGGCGTCCGGTTCCCCGCGAGGTCATGACTACATAGGCCGGCAGATCGTCGTTCTCGCTGCCCAGGCCGTAGCTCAGCCAGGCGCCGAGGCTCGGCCGGCCCGGTTGCTCGTGACCCGACTGGATGAAGGTCATGGCCGGGTCGTGGTTGATGGCGTTGGTGTGGACGCTGCGGACGATCGTGAGGTCGTCCACCATGGACGCCGTCCAGGGCAGGAGCTCGCTGACCCAGGCCCGGCACTCACCGTGCTGCTCGAAGCGGAACTTCGAGGGCGCCACGGGGAAGCGCGCCTGGCCCGAGGTCATGGTGGTGATCCGCTGGCCCATGCGGATCGAGTCCGGCAGATCCTCGTCATAGCGCTCCTCCATCTTCGGCTTGTAGTCGAAGAGGTCCATCTGGCTCGGCCCGCCGGACATGAAGAGGTAGATGATGCGCTTTGCCGTGGGCGGATGGTGCGGCAGGCCGTCCAGGCCGCCGCCGCACAGCGCGGAGGCGGCCGCCTCGCGCGCCCCGAGGCGCGTGCCGAGGAGGCTCGCCAGGGCCATGCCGCCGAGGCGCAGGGCGGAGCCCTGGAGGAAGGCGCGGCGGGCAAGCCGCCGGCGGACTTCGGCGAGGGGATCTTGAGAGGCGGCGCTCACAGGTTCAGGAACTCGTCGAGGTTCAGGAGCAGGTTGGCCGCCAGGGTCCAGGCCGCGAGTTCGGCGGCGTCACCCTCAGGGGGCGGGGTGTCGCCGACTTCGAGGAGGGCCTGCGCTTCTTCCGGGTGATCCTGATACCAGGAGGTTTGCTCGTCCACCAGGGCCAGGATCTCGTGGAGCTCGGCCGCCAGCGGGCGGCGGGCGGTGCAGGCACGGAAACCCCAGGCCGCCGCTCGGCCCGGATCGCCGCCTCCGGCCTCGAGCATGCGCACAGCCAGGTGCCGTGCGGCCTCGACGTACTGGACGTCGTTCAGGAGCAGCAGCGCCTGGAGTGGAGTGTTGGTTCGCGCCCGCCGCACCACGCAGTACTCCCGGTCCGGGGCGTCCAGGGTGGTCATCTGGGGCGGCGGAGCCGTGCGCTTCCAGAAGGTGTAGAGGCTGCGCCGGAAGAGGCCCTCGCCCTGGTCGGGTTCGAAGGCCGGTGAGGACTCGGCCGAGCCGTAGGCCACCGCCTTCCACAGGCCCGGCGGCTGATAGGGTTTGACGCTACGGCCGCCGACCTTCTCGACCAGGAGTCCGCTCACGGCCAGGGCGCTGTCGCGGATCACCTCGGCGTCGAGGCGGAAACGCGGACCGCGGGCCAGGAGCCTGTTGGCCGGGTCGAGACGCCGTTTCTCAGGACCGGCGGCGGCGTCCTGACGGAAGGCGGTGGTGCGGACCATGAGGCGGAGCAGGTGCTGGATGTCCCAGCCGCTCTCCACGAACTCCACGGCCAGCCAGTCCAAGAGCTCCGGATGGGTCGGCCAGTCGCCCTGGGTCCCGAAGTTCTCCGAGGTCGCGACCAGGCCGGTGCCGAAGACCATCTGCCACAGGCGGTTCACCTGGACTCGAGCGGTCAGGGGGTGATCCGGCTGCGTCATCCACATGGCCAGGCCCAGGCGGTTCGGCGGCGCGTCCACGGGTGGGGGGGGCAGCACCGCCGGCACCCCGGGCTGGACCTCCTCGCCCTTCTGGTCGTACTGGCCGCGCCGCAGGACGTAGGTCGGCCTGCGCGTGGCACGCTCCTCCATGACCATCGTGCCCGGAATCTCGGACTCGATCCGGCTCTGCTCATCCGCCACGGCCTGGATCTTCTCGAGAACGGCGGTGCCTTCTCGGCTGTGGTTGCGGAGGAACCAGTCGCGCAGGCGCTCGGCCTGACTGGCGGAACGCCGCTTGCGGTCGCCAGCGAGGATCTGCACGACATCCAGGGGGATCCCCTCCACCTCCTCCTCGGTGCGGAAGAAGAAGGCGTAGGCGCCACCGTGGTTCACGATCTTGAAGAGCAGCCGGTGGCGCCCGGCGGGGATCTCGACCTCGACCCGGTCCTGGTCCGGGGCGACGCCCCGCGGCTCCTTGTGTTCGAAGACCGCCTCGCCGTCCAGCCACAGCCGGGCGGTGTCGTCGGTGCCGAGGTGCAGGATCAGGCGGCGGTCCGTCGGCACCTCGAACTCGCGGTAGAGGTAGGTGGCTGCCTGGGTCCCGCTCAGCTTCTGGATGGCGCCGTCCCGGAACTCCGGCCGCCGGGTCCAGCGCCGCTCTTCCGCTCCGGCAGCGACGGCCGCCTCCAGATCCACAGCGCTGCCGGTCGCTGCCTCGGGGCCGAAGTCCGTGGCCAGGGCGGCGGCACCGCTCTCGGCGGGGAAGGGGCCGAGGGACCACCAGTCCTCCCACTGCACAGGCAGGGCCCGCGGGTCGCCGCCGGCTCCTCCGTCGCCCTGGGAGGCGAGGGCGCGGACCTCCTCGGGACCGAGTTCGCGGGCGTAGATCCGGACCTCGTCGATTTCCCCGGTGAAGCGCGCTCCGGGCGTCCGGCTGCCGATCTGGAGCGGTGCCTGGCTGCGGAGGCTGCCCCGCAGCGAGTCGTGGGTGACGGTGAGTTCCTGCGCCTCGCCGTCCACGTAGATGTGCAGGCCCCTGGCGCGGCCGGAGCCGTCGTAGGTGACCAGGAGGTGATGCCAGCGGTTCTGCTCCAGGACCGGCGGAGTGTTCACGCGGATGGCGTCGCCATCCCACGATGAGATCAGGTGGGCGTAGACGCTGCCGCCGGCGAGGTACAGGTCCCAGCCGCGGTAGGCCCGGGACTCGTCCATGCGGGCGATGGGGGACATGCCGCGCTGCGTGTCCGGCGTTTTCACCCAGCAGCCGTAACTGAAGGGCTGGTCCTTCTCGAAGTCACCGAGGTCTCCGACTTCCAGGAAGGCCTGGCCGTCGAAGCGGGCCCCGGGGCCGCGGCTGCCGCGCACGAAGGAGACCAGCCCCTCCCGGGACTCGGCGGCCGCGCAGGTCCCGAAGGCCTCGGCCATGTCCAGGTTCAGGGGAAACCAGGCCACCAGACCCTCGTCGAGGGCGTCGCGCGCGGCCTGGACCAGTTCGCGGGCGGCGGGCGGCCGCGCCGCCTTCCAGGCCTCCTCCCAGGCCAGGAGCTCGGGACCGACCTCGTCGGCGATGCGATTCAGCTCCCGCTCCAGGGCCCGTTTCTCCCGGGCGAGGCGCGCCAGGGCCTCCTCCTGTTCTGGCAGCGGCGCTTTCACGAAGGGCGGTGGCAGGAGGGCATTGCGGTCGTTGCCGGAGTCGGTGGTGTTGAAGAAGTAGGCGAAGAAACGGTAGTACTCCTTCTGACTGATCGGGTCGTACTTGTGGTCGTGGCACTGGGCGCAGGCCAGGGTCAGGCCCAGGAACACGGTGGCCGTCGTGTCCACCCGGTCCACGCAGTACTTGACGCGGTACTCCTCCTCGATCAGGCCGCCCTCGCCGGTCGTGACGTGGTTGCGGTTGAAACCGCTGGCGATCCTCTGCTCCAGGCTGGCGTCCGGAATCAGGTCGCCGGCGAGCTGCTCGGTCAGGAACTGGTCGAAGGGCTGGTTGCGCTGGAAAGCGGCGATGACTCCGTCACGCCAGCGCCAGAGCGAGCGTTCCGCGTCGATGTGCAGGCCGTGGGTGTCGGCGTAGCGGGCCGCATCCATCCAGTAGCGGGCCAGGTGCTCGCCGTAGCGGGGCGAGGCGAGGAGGCGTTCGACCTCGCGGTCCCAGGCCGCCTCCGAGGGGTCGGCCTCGAAGGCGTCCATCTCCTCGGGCGTCGGAGGGATCCCCGTCAGGACCAGGCTCAGGCGGCGCAGCTGCTCGCCCGGCGCCGCGTCGGGCTCGTAGGTCAGCCCCTCTCGCTCCAGGCGCTGCAGGAGAAAAGCGTCCACCGGGCTCCGCACCCGCGCGGCATCCCGGACTTCGGGCAGGGGAGGACGCGCGGGCGGGCGGAAGGCCCAGTGCTCCTCCCAGGCGGCGCCCTCGTCGATCCAACGCCCGATGCGCTCGATCTGCTCGGGACCGAGGTGCTTGCGGTGTTCTTCGGGCGGCATCCGCTCCTCGGGGTCCTCCGCCGAGATGCGGTACCAGAGTTCGCTTTTCTCGCGGTCGCCGGGGACGACGATGGCGCCGCCGCCACGCAGTTCCCCGAAGATGCCTTCGGGAGTGTCCAATCTCAGACCGGCCTTGCGCGTCTCGGGATCCGGGCCGTGGCAGGTGAAGCAGGTGTCCGAGAGGATCGGCCGGATGTCCCGGTTGAAGTCCAGGGGCTCCTGGCCCTCCTGCTCGCGATGGACCAGTGCGGCGGAGAGGAGCCCCAGGGCCAGGGCCGGCAGGAGCAGACGGGGGAGCCGGGAAGGATCGGGCATGGGGGGCGCAGGCAGGCGGTCCGTGAGTCTGCATCCTAGCCCGGGAATCCTTCCTGGTTCCTGCGCATTTCGCTCCGGGATTCACTCGTGAAGGAACAGGACGATGATCCTTCAGAACCAAGCGACGGCCTCGACAGCCCGGCTCTCCCAGGCCAGGATGGCAGCGTGCGACGCCTCGCTCTGCTCGGTTTCCTGCTGGCTGTCGCGGCCGCGGGCCAGGAGCCTGGAGCGCCCGCCGCCGGCGCGCTTCCGGTCCAGGAGCCGCCGCCGCGCACCGAGTACCAGGGCCGCCGCATCGCCCGCACCATGCACTGGAGCGGTGCACCCTGGTTGCTGCGGGCGACGCGCGAGAACGAGGAGCAGACCTCCCTCCTGTACCGGGCGCTCGCCGTCCAGCCCGGCTGGACCGTGGCCGACGTCGGCTGTGGCGCCGGCTACCACGTCCCGGAACTGGCCCGCCGCGCCGGGCCGGGGGGCCGCGTCTTCGCCGTGGACATCCAGGAGGAGATGCTGGCCCGGATGCAGGAGCGCGTGGCCGAAGCCGGGCTGAGGAATGTGGTCTCCGTCCGCAACCGCCCCTGGGACGCAGGTCTGCCCGAGGCTTCCTGCGATCTGATCCTCCTCGTGGACGTCTACCACGAGTTCTCCCATCCCGAGCGCATGCTTCGCTCCCTGCGCCGGGCTCTGGCCTCCGGCGGTGTCCTGGTCCTTGTGGAGTTCCGGGCCGAGGATCCCGAGGTACCCATCCAGGCCCTGCACAAGATGAGCGCCGAACAGTGCCGGCGGGAGCTCGAGGCCAACGGCTTCCGCCTGATCCGCGCCTTCGAGGGGCTCCCCTGGCAGCACTGCCTTTTCTTCAGCGCGGCTCCAGGACGATCCGGCGCAGGTTCATGAGGGCGTCGGCGGGGATCTCCAGGGCACGGACCATGACCTCCAGCTCGGCTCCCGCCAGCGCCGGCGGGAGCTCCAGATCGAAGGGCCCGAGCCAGGCGTAGTCCCGCCAGGATCCCGTGGCCGGCTCGACCGGCAGGTCCAGGGCCAGGGCGCCCCCGGCGGTGCGGAGCTCCACGGCGAGGCGCCCGCCCTCCTGGCCGGGGGCGCAGGCGTACTCGATGCGCAGGCGCCAGGTGCTGTGTTCCGGCAGGCGCACGGGCGCCCACTTCGCCCGGTCCTCGAGGCTCGTCCAATAGCCGAGATTGAGGACCGGACGGCCGCCAGGGCCGGACATGCTCTCCGTGCGCAGGGAAGGGCCCTCGATCCCGGCGGCGGCCGCAGGGAGCTCCAGAACTCCGTCCTCGCCGGGACCGAACCACTCCTCGACCCGCGGCGCACCATCCAGGTCCAGGGCCAGGACGCTCACATGCTCGCCGGGGAGGCGGCAGCTCAGGTCCAGGATCCAGTCTCCGTTTTCCTCCCGTACGGCGGCGACGGGCGGGCCCTCGGGATCGTGGAGAAGACGGGCCTCCTCGATGTCGTTGAGGAGACCGCGCAGGCGCAACCGGCCGTCCTCGGGCCAGTCGTAGACATGGAGATAGAGATGGTCGCCGCGGACCGTGGAGCGGCCCCAAGAGAGTCGCCGGAAGGGGCCGGCTTCGGTGCCGTAGATCGCCACGCCGTTCTTCTCCAGCCAGCGGCCGATGGCGAAGAGGCGATCCTGCAGGATCAGCGGGATCCGCCCGTCCGCCGTCGGGCCGATGTCCAGGAGGAGGTTGCCGCCCTGGCTGACGAGATCCACGAGGAGCCGGACGCACTCCGTGCGGCTCATGTAGAGGTCGTAGCCCTCGGCCCGGTTCCAGGCGAAGGAATGGCCGATGCCGCGGCACTCCTCGAAGGGGCGGTCGCGGCGCATGCCCCGGGCGCCGCCCAGGTGGCCGTACTCGGTGGTCGAGAAGTCGCCGACGCTGCCGCGCAGGGACCGCCCCCAGCGGTCGTTGACCACGATCTCCTCCCGGTTCGGGGCGTTCTCGTAAATCCACGCCAGGATCTCGGGGCTGCGCCAGAAAGAGTCGGGGTGGTTCCACTCGCCGTCGGGCCAGAAGACGTCCGGCCGGTAGCGCAGGATCAGGTCCTGGATCTGGGGGATCATGTACTCGGCTACGTAGCGATCGGGGTCCTCTTCGAAGAGCGGATTGTGCCACTCCATGAAGGAGTAGTAGAGACCCATCCGCAGGCCGGCGGCGCGTACCGCTTCGGTCAGCTCGCCCACGAGATCCCGCCGCGGGCCGGTCTCTGCCGCGGTCCAGGGGTAGCCGCGGACGGCGCTGGCGCGGGTGTCCGGCCAGAGGCAGAAGCCGTCGTGGTGCTTGGAGGTCAGGACCACATAGCGGGCGCCGCTGCGGCGGAGGATCCGGGCCCATTCCTCGGGGTCGAAGAGCTCTGCCCGGAACCTCGATGCGAAATCCCGGTACTCGAAGCCGGGGCCGTAGTTCGCCTCGTGGAAGCGCCGGACCAGGCCGCCGTGGGAGTTCGTGTCCAGCCAGTACTGGTACCACTCGGAGTAGGTACTCGTGTCGGAGAAGGCGGGCACCGAGTACACGCCCCAGTGGATGAAGATCCCGAACTTCGCCTCCGGGAACCATTCGGGGACCGGACGTTTCGAGAGCGAGTCCCACTCGGGCTCGTAGTCCTGGGCGGTCAGGGGGGCGGCAGCGAGGAGCACCGCCAGCGCGGCGAGGGGCGGGCGGAGAGGCAGGCGCACGCCCCGAGCCTAGGCGGAGAAGGAAGCCGCCGCCAGGCGTGGCGTGACGGCCCTCAGGGGACGACGGTGAAGGCCGCCGCTGCGGACACCAGGTGCGGGCGGCCGTTGGGGCTGTAGGAGAGGACGGCAGCGTAGTAGGTCCGTCCGGCGGCGGTGAGGGGCTGGCCCGGCGGGAAGTCGAGGAGGATCTGACCGTCGCCTGCCGGATCCAGGACGCCGGTCATGCCCTGGGAGCCCGCTCCCAGCATGCTGTAGTCACCGCGCAGGGTCCTCTGGAAGAGGTCGTCGGGCGTCAGCGGGATGTTCAGACGGATGCCCAGATGGGCGGGTCCCGTGCCGGTCGCCGAGAGGAGCAACTGCCAGGTGTCGCCGCCGGCCGACGGCGGGAAGTCCAGGTTCAGGGTCAGGGTCTCCTGTGCGGAGATCGAGACCTCCCGGTCCTCGGTCCAGAGGAAGGGCTCGTAACCGAGGGCATAGACGGCACCGACGAAGTTGCGGAAGCCGATGTTGGCATAGGGGGCCGAGACGAGGATGTCGTCGGTGCCATCGCCGTCGGGGTCGCCGCCGAAGGCGAGGCTCGCCCCGAGGCGGTCCCGGGCGGTGCGACCCGTCTCGACCAGCAGCAGGGACCCATCGGCTCCCGAGAAGAGGGCGAAGGCACCGGTCCAGAGCCAGCTGCCCTTGCTGGCCACCGGGGCGCCGGCCAGGAGGTCCGGGATGCCGTCTCCGTTGGCATCGCCGCCCCCGGCGAGCACGCTCCCGAACTCGGTGTTCAAGTCGGTTCCCTCGACCTCGAAGAGGAGGGCGCCATTCGCCCCCGAGAACACGTAGACGAGCCCGCCGAAGTTCGGGCCGGCGTTGGGATGGCCGACGGCGATCTCCTCGCAGCCGTCGCCGTTCAGGTCACCGAGCCCCGCGACGGCCTCTCCGAAGAGCCCGAAGTCGATGACTTCCGGTTCGTGGATCCGGAGCAGCCGGCCGTCCGTGGCCGAATGGATGTAGACGCGCCCGTGCCAGGGGTCCGGGCGCTCGGAGTACCGGGGGGCCCCGACGACCAGCTCCCGAGTGCCGTCGCCGTCCACGTCCGCCGCAGCCAGCGCGAAACCGTAGTTCGAGGACGGGTCGTGGCCGGGGATCGTCAGGAGGCGGCTGCCGTCCACGCCGGAGAAGATCTCTACTTTGCCTGCATCCGGGTTGGTGCGGGGATCCGCCTTGTACGAGCCCACGGCGAAATCCGGGATGCCGTCGCCGTCCACGTCCCCGAGACCGGTCAGGCCGCGGCCGAACTGGCCGGATCCCGAGCCCCAGGTCGAAGGCAGCCCGCGGCGCAGGTAGAGGAGCGACCCGTCGGCCCCGGAGTGGACGTAGACGACGCCCGCGTCCTGCCGCCCCGGCACGGCGGCGTTCGGGGCGCCGACCAGGAAGTCGTCGTGGCCGTCGCCGTTGACGTCCCCCAGGGCGGCCAGGGTCTCGCCGTAGTCGGGGTCCCCCTTGGGGACCTCGAGGCGGTAGAGGCGGCGGCCGTCGGCGCCGGAGACCACGTACACCGCTCCTGGGACGGCACCGCCGACCGTTGCCCCGATGTCCGGGATTCCGTCAGCGTCCACGTCTCCCAGGTTCGCGACCTGCTCCCCGAGCCCGGTGTAGGGGATCTGGCCGTGGAAGGCGAAACGCTGGACCCAGCGGCCCGGATCCTGGGATCCAGGGGCGGCTGCGGGGAAGACGGGGATCAGAAGGAGGAGGAAGCCGGGGAGAAGGAGCATGACCTGCGGGGAGGGGCGGGGGCCACCGAAGCGGCGGCTCCAGGGATCCGCCCAGTCACCTCACCCTTGCCGGGCGCCGATTCGATCTTACCGGGAAATCCCGGCATCGGGCCCGGGCTCAGGGGACTACGGTCAAGGTGACCGAGGCCGAGACATGGGCGGGCTGACCGAATGCATCCAGCGTGAGGACCGCAGCGTAGAAGCGACTCCCCGGGGCCACCGGGGGGGCGCCGGGCGGGAAGTCGAGAAGGATCTGGCCGTCGCCGTCCGGATCCAGGACGCCGGTCATGCCCTGGCTGCCCGCCCCGAGCATGCTGTAGTCGCCCGCCAGCGTGCGCTGGAGGAGGGCGTCCGGGGTCAGGGGCAGAGTCAGTCCTTGCCTGGTCACCGGACCCTGGCCCGTGGCCGAGAGGAGCAGCATCCAGGACTCTCCAGCGGCGGAGTCCGGGAAGTCGAGGTTCAGGACGACGGTGTCGTGGGCGGCGATGGAGACCTCGCCGTCTCCGGCCCAGAGGAAGGGGTTGTAGCCGAAGGCATAGACGGATCCCGCCCAGCTGAGGGCGCCGGGGTCCGCCACCGGAGCCGAGACGACGATGTCGTCCGTCCCGTCTCCATCGCCGTCTCCGCCGAAGGCGACGGCGGACCCGAACCCATCGCGCGCGGTCTCTCCGTAGACGGAGTAGAGGAGCGAGGCGTCCGCGCCGGAATAGACGAAAGCCTGTCCTGTATCCTGCCAGGAGCCGAGAATCGCTTCCGGTGCGCCGACGAGGATGTCGGGAATGCCATCGCCGTTCGCGTCTCCTCCCGAGGCGACCGCTTCCCCGAACGCGGACAGGTCTTCGGAGCTCAGGAGGACCTTCAGGAGAGACCCGTCCTCGCCCGAATGGATGTAGACGGCGCCGGCATTGCGCCCCGCCGGCCCTCGCGCCCGGGCGTCGGCGACGGCGATGTCGGCACCGCCGTTACCGTCCAGGTCTCCACAGACCGCGATGGTGAGCCCGAAGGCTCCGACGGCGAGGTTGTTGTAGACCGGGCCATCGATGCGGCGAAGAAGGGAGCCGTCGGCGCCCGAGTAGAGGAAGACCGATCCGCCGGACGTGGTTCCCCCGACGTGGGCCAGGGGAGCGCCGACGATGAGGTCCTGGATGCCGTCGCCGTTGACGTCTCCCGAGGCGAGGGCGTCTCCGAACATGCTGATCTCGCCGGGCGGGCCGTCGAACCTCAGGAGCTGGGCGCCGTCGGCACTGGAGTAGATGTCCACGCGGCCGCGGTCGGGCGTTCCTCCCTCGTCCCATCTCGGCATGCCGACGGCGAAGTCGGGCCATCCATCCCCGTCGAAGTCGGCCGTGGGAGCGAGGGCGTCTCCGAAATCCTCTCCGCTCTGGTCCTGCGGATCGGTCACCTGCAGGAGGACGGTCCCGTCCACGCCGGAGTGGAGGAAGACCACCCGGCGGACGGTGTCCCAGGTGGAGACCAGGAACTCGTCGTAGCCGTCGCCGTTGAGCTCCGCCAGGGCGCTGATGGTGGTGACGTTCCCTCGGCCCGGGCCCACCTCGTAGATCCTCCGACCGTCCGCTCCCGAGATCATGTAGACACGTCCGGGCCCTACGACGGGACTATGGCCGGCGCCGATGTCGGCGATGCCGTCGGCGTTGATGTCGCCCACCTGGGCGAGGGCGGCCCCGAGGTAGCCGTACTCGACGGGGCCATCGAAGGAGTAGCGCAGAGTCCATTCCCCGGGTTCCTGGGGGGAGTCGAGCAGCGGCAGCGCCCCAAGGAGAGAGAGTGTCGAGAGAAAGGCCATGGTCCGGTCTCCTGGCTGTGACGGTTCGTGGGAGAATGACGGACGGATCAGACGG
>Ga0256830_1002994_pt1 | contig 10767 bp, 8 predicted proteins | sample 128326metaG_FD_190537 | JGI IMG/M metagenome (GOLD analysis project Ga0256830, IMG submission 190537) | Hydrothermal vent microbial communities from Lau Basin, Pacific Ocean - 128-326 | ecosystem: Environmental > Aquatic > Marine > Hydrothermal vents | place: Pacific Ocean: Lau Basin | collected...
CCGGCGGCGATCGACGCCCTGGTCATTCTCGTGAAAGCTTACCGCCGTCTGGAACTCGACGATCTGGCCGCCGACGCCCTCCGCGTCCTGGAACTCAATGCCCCCGAACATCCCCAGCTCGCGGAGTTGAAGAATCCGGCGGCCGCTTCCAGCCACGCGGCCGACCACGAGGACTGACTGACCGGCCGGTCTCCACGTCACCAAACCGAGGAGAAAAATCATGTGGGATTTTTTTGAAACCGTTCGGCACCGTCACTCGGTTCGGAAATATCAACGGGACAACGCTGTCGAAACCGAGAAGCTTCACGCGGTGCTCGAGAACATCTGTGCCGCCCCGTCGGCCGGTGACCTGCAGGCCTATCATCTTTACGTGATCCGCAATGCCACCCTGCGCCAGCAACTGGTCAAAGCCTGCGCCGATCAGCAGTTTGTCGCCGAAGCGCCCATCTGCCTGGTATTCTGCGCCGCGCCACAGCGATCCGCGGCCCGGTTCGGCCCGCGTGGACGTGACCTGTATGCCCTGCAAGACGCCACGATCGCGGCCGCCTACGCCCAGCTGGCTGCCGTCGCGGCCGGCCTGGCCACCACCTGGGTGGGTGAATTCGACGAGCACCGCGTCGCCGCGACGCTTCAGATCAACGAATCATTGCGGCCCATCGCGATTCTCAGCCTGGGCTACGCCGCCGAATATCCTGAGCCGACCCCGCGCCGGAAACTGGCCGAACTGGTCAGCTTCCGGGATTGAGCAAAGCACCGGGCCCGTCAGCCCGGATTTTTCACCACGATCGTCGCGAGAGGGACGTAAGGGGTTGAAGATCCAGGGTGCACGCAGCGCAGACCGACGCAGACATACCCCTCTGGTATGTGAACAGGCTGTTGAAAGTGCCTCAGGAGGTGGAAGACAAGGCGAAAAGCGCTGAAAAAAGGCAGTGTACGGGTACGACCATGAGCATTTTGAAGCACTTTTCAACGCCGTATCCCGCCTCCTGAGGCACTTTCAACAGCCTGTTCAGGAAGGACGGAGCGAGTACCCCCTGGATATTCAGCCCCTTTACGTTGCCGCAACAGACGGCTGGTGAGAAATCCGGGCCGGAAGCCTGTCAGCATGGCGACACGCGGCCGCCTGCCGACGCGGCTCACCGGCGATCTGCGGCGGCCGACGACGCCTCACACCGCCACCGGCATTCTCAAATCGCCTGTTCATTTTCCTCACCGGTACGAATCCGCACGATACGTTCCACCGAGGTCACAAAGATCTTGCCGTCGCCGATCTTCCCGGTGCGCGCCGCCTCGGCAATCACTTCCACGGCACGTTCAACCTGATCGTCCGCCAGGACCACTTCCAGTTTCACCTTGGGCAGAAAATCCACGACGTACTCGGCACCCCGGTAAAGTTCCGTGTGCCCTTTCTGGCGACCAAACCCTCTCACTTCGACCACTGTCATCCCCGTTACACCGATTTCCGACAACGCTTCCCGAACATCATCAAGTTTGAACGGTTTGATAATGGCTTCGACTTTTTTCATGGATTCTTCTCCGTTGTTAGGAGCCTGCTGACACGACAGATGGGTTGTTCAAGGAAAATTTTCATGGACAAATCCGGAAGTGATGGGGTAACGCCGGTCACGCCCGAAGGCCCGCTGCGAAATACGCACGCCGGGCGGTGCCTGGCGCCGTTTGTATTCATTGCGGTTGACCAGCCCGACGACGCGGCGCACCGTATCGGCCGGAAAGCCGGCGGCGACGATTTCGGAAGGGCTGAAATCGCGCTCGATATACATCTCCAGAATCGGGTCGAGAATCTCGTACGGCGGCAACGCATCCTGGTCACATTGCCCGGGCGCCAGTTCCGCCGATGGCGGACGGCTCAACACCCGTCGGGGAATGACCTCCTCGATACGGTTTCGATATCGGGCCAGTTCATAAACCAGGGTTTTCGGAACATCCTTGATCGGCGCGAAACCACCCGCCATATCACCGTACAAGGTCGCATACCCCACCGCCATCTCACTCTTGTTCCCCGTGGTCAGAACCAGCTTGCCGGTTTTGTTGGAAATCGCCATCAACAAAACGCCCCGGCACCGGGCCTGAATGTTCTCCTCGGTGGTATCGGCCGGCAAACCGTGGAACACGGCCGCGAGCGTATCGAGAAACGCCTGAAACGGCGCTTCGATCGAAAGAATATGCCCCGTAACGCCCAGACGCTGACACTGGTCCGTCGCATCTTCGATACTCATCTGAGCAGTATACCGCGACGGCATCTGGACAGCGGTCACCCGCTCCGGCCCCAGAGCATCCACGGCGATAGCCAGTGTCAGGGCCGAATCGATCCCCCCGGAAAGGCCGAGCACCACCCCGTTGAAGCCGTTTTTCCCGACATAATCGCGGACTCCCGTCACAATGGCCTGATAGACGCTCTGCACATCGCTCATCGGTGCTGCAAACGCCGGCTCCGAAGCGGCCCGAAGGTCGTTCTCGTGAAACACCACCGCCCCCAGCGACTCTTCAAACGCGCCCAGACGGGTCACCACCTCACCGCGATGGTCCATGGCAAACGACTGTCCATCGAAGACCAGTTCGTCCTGACCGCCGATCAGATTCACATAGACGACCGGGATGTCGTTCTCGTCAACCCGCTCCCGGATCACCTGATCTCTGAGATCCGCCTTGCCCACATGAAACGGTGAGGCATTGAGGTTCAGCAGGATCTGGGCTCCGGCCTGCCGCGCCAGATGAGCCGCCGCCGGCTGCCACAGATCCTCGCAAATGGTCACGCCGAACTTGACATGCCGGCAACTGAACACCAAGGGTTCGTTGCCGGAACGGAAGTAGCGCTTCTCATCGAAAACGCTGTAATTGGGCAGTTCACGCTTGCGGTAACTGCCGATCACTCTGCCATCGCGCAGCACCACGCCACAGTTGTACAGATGACCGTCCTGAAAACGGGGGACACCCACGACGACGTCGATCCCCTGCACGGCTTTGGCGACGCGCTGCAACGTACATCCCGCCGCCCCGACGAAATCGGGGCGCAACAGCAGATCTTCAGGTGGATAGCCGGTCAACGCCAGTTCCGGAAACACGACCAGGTCGGCGTCCAGTTCCTCCCGCGCCCGCCGCGCCGCGGCGATCACCCGCTCACCGTTGTCTTCAATCGCACCAACGGTGAAATTCAACTGCGCCAGAGCAATACGCGCGCCCTGTCGCCCCCCCTCATGATTCACTTGTCATCAACCCGTCTCAGTGATGGTTCGACTATCCCTGAAAGAATTCCAGCATGCGCGCCCCGATCTCCGCCGGCGAACGCACGACCACGGCGCCCGCCCGGTCCAGGGCTGCGAATTTTTCCTTGGCCGTCCCTCTGCCTCCGGAGATGATCGCTCCGGCGTGCCCCATCCGCTTGCCCGGCGGGGCCGTCACCCCGGCCACATACGCCACCACCGGTTTACGCACCTGCCTTTTGATATATTCAGCCGCTTCTTCTTCGGCGGTGCCGCCGATCTCGCCCACGAGAATGATCCCCTTGGTCTGGCGATCCGCCTCGAACCGCTCCAGGCAGTCGATAAAACTCAAACCTTGAATGGGGTCCCCCCCGATTCCCACGCAGGTACTCTGGCCCAGCCCCGCCTGGGTTGTCTGGTAAACCGCCTCGTACGTCAGCGTTCCCGAACGCGACACGATACCGATACAGCCCTCCTTGTGAATACTTCCGGGCATGATGCCGATCTTGCATTGTCCCGGCGTGATGATTCCCGGACAATTCGGACCGATCAGGCTGGTGTCATAGTTCCGCAGCACGGCCTTGACGCGAATCATGTCCTGCACCGGAATGCCCTCGGTAATGCAGACGATGACTTTGATTCCACCTTCAGCCGCTTCGATCACCGCGTCGGCGGCAAACGCTGCCGGCACATAGATCATCGTCGCATCGGCCCCGGTCGCCGCAACGGCCTCTTTGACGGTATTGAAAACAGGCAGGCCCAGATGCGTCTGTCCCCCCTTGCCGGGGGTCACCCCGCCGACCAGCTGTGTACCATAACGCAGTGCCTGTTCTGAATGAAAGCTCCCTTGCCTGCCTGTGAATCCCTGGCAAATCACGCGCGTTTTCCGGTCAACAAGAATCGCCATTACCGACGGCCCTCCATCGCGGCCCGAACCACCTTCCGTGCACCATCGGTCAACGATTCGGCAGTCACCACCGCCAACGCGCTGCCACGCAGCAATTCCCGCCCGCGCTCGACATTGGTGCCCTCCAGACGCACCACGACCGGTACCGCCACATGGACCTCTTCAATCGCTTCGATGATCCCCTCGGCAATCAGATCACAGCGGACGATACCCCCGAAGATGTTGACGAACACGGCTTTGACCTGCGAATCAGAGAGAATCAGCTTGAACGCTTCGGCGACTTTCCGGGACGTCGTCCCCCCGCCGACATCCAGAAAATTCGCCGGTTCACCGCCGTGCAGCTTGATCAGATCCATCGTGGCCATCGCCAGTCCGGCACCATTGACCATGCAGCCGATATTGCCCTTGAGGCGGATGTAATTCAGGCCGAATTCCCGGGCTTTGGCCTCCTGCTCATCTTCCTGGCTCAGATCCCGCAACTCCTGCAACGCCGGATGGCGGTACAATGCATTGTCGTCGATATTGACTTTGGCATCGAGCGCGATCCACTGCCCCTCCCCGGTCACCACCAGGGGGTTGATTTCGACCAGGCTGGCGTCTTTTTCGACGAACAGGCGGATCATCCCGTCGAGCAGGCGGCCGAACTGCTTGACCTGATCCATCGTCAACCCCAGTGCAAAACCCAGCTGGCGGCACTGAAACGGCATCAACCCCACGATGGGATCGATCACCACCCGATGCAACTGGGCCGGATCCTTCGCGGACACCTCCTCGATGTCCATCCCCCCGGCGCGCGATGCCATCATCGCCAGTCGTTGCCGGGCCCGATTGACGACCGCCGCGACATACAACTCTTCACGGATCTCGCATTGCGGTTCGATCAGCACCTGGTTCACCGGCAATCCCGCCGCGGATGTCTGTTTCGTCACCAGACGCTGCCCCAACAACGCCTCCGCCGTCTGGCGCACGGCATCGAGATCATCGACCCGCTTGACGCCGCCGGCCTTGCCCCGCCCGCCGGCGTGGACCTGGGCCTTGACCACCCAGCCACTTCCTCCTAACTGCCGGGCGGCATCGACCGCCTCTTCCGGAGACCGGGCCACCTTCCCCGGCAACGTCGGAATGTCATACTGACGGAAAAGCGCTTTCGCCTGATACTCGTGCAGATTCATCGATGCAATGTATCCTTTCGCTGTCGCAGCCCAATCCCTTACCCGGTTTTCACCTCGCAGTCGCCCCGGGACGTTTCCCACATCCGTTAGCGGCACGAACCGCGCCGACATCAAGTACGGTTCGCAGCCCTTTGGCTCATCCGGGAGGAAAACCCGGGTCTGCCCCCCCGCTCTTCACCCGCGACCGGCTGTAACCCCGTACGCAACGGCATCCGGGGGGGACCCGCTTTCGTTCTCTCAACGTCCCGCCCGCTCTGCCGGCGTCGGTTTTCGCTCCGTCGCTTCCTCATCCCCACGGCGATTGCCGGGGAGCAATCCGTCCCAGACATTCCAGCCAGGCATGCTGCAGCGCAAAAACCGACACGCCGGGAACACGACACCGGCTGTCACGCACCCCCGTCAAAACGGAATATCGTCATCGAAGTCGTCGCCACCCGCATCAAATCCTGAACTGGATTTGGGCTCGGCAGCACGGGGAGTGAAGCCTTTGTCCGAGCCGGGGTCGCCGACACTCCCCCCCCGCGAATCAAGCATCTGCATGTCGTTGACAATGATCTCCGTGGTATACCGGTCGTTACCGGTTTTATCCTGCCACTTTCGGGTTCGCAGACTGCCTTCCACATAAACCTTCGAGCCCTTCTTGAGATATTCGCCGACGATCTCCGCCAGACGGTTGTAAAACACCACGTTGTGCCACTCGGTCCGCTCCTGCGGTTCCCCCGTCTGGCGATCTTTCCACGTATCGGTCGTCGCAATGCTGACATTGGCAACCGCACCACCGCTGGGCATATAACGGACTTCCGGGTCACGACCGAGATTCCCGATAAGAATGACTTTGTTGACTCCACGTGCCATAGATGCTCTCCATCTGAGGGGCTGAGGTTGAATTGTATGCTTTTCCCGGTCGCCTGTGCAGATCCAGCCCGCATTTCTCACCAGCGACCTGCGGCGACGGCGTAAATGGCTGAATCTTCGGGGTGTACCCGCTGGCGTCTCTCAACATACCGCCAAGCATGCCTGCGTCGGTCTGCGCTCCGTACACCTCCTGCATCGTCAACCGCTTACACTCCCTTGCGACAATCGTGGCAAGAAATCCGGGCTGATTCTTCCACCGTCGTTGCCTGCAATTACCTTATGTGTACACTGGCTTTTCAGGAGATTTTGAAAATTTCTTCAATGCCTCCCGGTCCAGCGCATGATTGTCGACCTTCAGGTACGCCACGCCGTCTTCCCCCACCACCGCTTCGGCCACACCGCGGACCGCCGTCAGTTGAGCCGTCAAGGCCTTTGCCTCCTCAGGGCCGACAGAACCAACCCGGATCATATGGCTGGTCAGGTAACGGGGATTTTTCATCGTCGCCGCAATCAGGGCCCAGAGCAACGCGGAAAGACCGCCAAACACGAACACGACTCCGGCCCCGCCCACACCATACAGCCAGCCGCCTACCGCACCCCCGCAAAATGCACCAAAGAACTGCGAACTCGAATAGACCCCCATCGCCGTTCCCTTTTTGTCCGGTGGCGCGGTCTTGGCGATCAGGGACGGCAGAATGGCCTCCAGAACATTGAAGCCGACAAAGAAACCCAATAATACAACCACCAGGGCGGCCAACGAACTGTACACCGTCGCCAGGGCAAACTGACTGACCGCAATCATGATCACCGCCGCGAGCAGGACCTGTTTCATCCGGCGCTTTTTCTCCGCCTGGATGATGAACGGGACCATGGCGCCCATCGCCACCAGCATCACCAGCAGATAGACGATCCAATGGCGCTCGGCGGCCAGACCCGCAGCATCCCGCAACACCAACGGCAGCACCACGAACGTGGCAGTCAAAATCATGTGCAGGACGAAAATACCGAAATCGAGACGCAGCAATTCACTGTGACCGATGACCTGCCTGAATTGAGCGGGCACCGCTTGCGCATCACGATGAAACGCCGACGCCGCCGGCGTCGGCACCACATACACGACCACGGCAATCCCCAGCACCGCCAGCACCGCCGTCAACCAGAACAAACCGGGCACCCCGACCCATGCCGCCAGCGCCGGCCCGATCACCAATGCCAGGCTGAACGACAGACCGATACTGATACCGATGATCGCCATCGCCTTGAGCCGATGTTCTTCGCGGGTCAGATCCGCCGCCAGCGCCATGACGGTGGCGGCGATGGCACCACTGCCCTGCAGCGCCCGCCCGACGATCACCCAGAACATCGACTCGGCGGCAGCGGCCACCACGCTTCCGAGCGCGAACAGCAGCAGGCCACCGACAATCACCGGCTTACGTCCCACCCGGTCGGACAAGGCCCCGAAAGGCATCTGCAGCAGCGCCTGGGTCAGGCCGTAGACACCCACCGCCAGCCCCACCAGTACAGGCGTGGCACCTTCCAGCTCGGTGGCGTACAGGGCGAACACCGGGAAAATCATAAACAACCCCAGCATTCGCAAGAGAAAAATCAGCGCCAAAGAAAGCGCCGCCCGCCGCTCGCGGCCGGACATCGGTTCATCGTGAGTCATAGGATGTCGTATTTTGCTTATTCTGTACCAGACCGCGTATATTAACAGGTTGCTTATTTCACTGGAAACCGTTATGGAATGCATTCGCATCCGCGGCGCACGCACCCACAATCTCAAGAACATTCATCTCGACCTGCCCCGGAACCGGCTCATCGTCCTGACCGGGCTGTCCGGGTCAGGAAAATCCTCGCTGGCCTTCGATACGATCTACGCCGAGGGTCAGCGCCGTTACGTCGAGTCGTTGTCCAGTTACGCGCGGCAGTTTCTGTCCGTCATGGAAAAGCCCGATGTGGACCTGATCGACGGCCTGTCACCGGCCATTGCCATCGAGCAGAAATCCACCTCCCACAATCCCCGTTCCACGGTCGGCACCGTCACGGAAATCTACGACTACCTGCGCCTGCTTTTTGCCCGCGTCGGCGAGCCGCGGTGCCCCGACCATGGCGCAGTCCTGCAGGCGCAGACCATCAGCCAAATGGTCGATCAGGTGCTGGCCCTGCCCCCTGGCACCAAAGTCATGCTCCTGGCCCCGGTCCTGAGCCATCGTAAGGGCGAACATCTGCAACTGCTCGATTCCCTGCGCCGGCAGGGCTTCGTCCGGGCCCGCATCGACGGCGAAGTCACCGACCTGGACCACCTTCCGGAACTGGACAAACAGCGCAAACACAGCATCGAAGTCGTCGTGGACCGCTTCAAGATCCGCCCCGATCTGCAATCGCGGCTGGCCGACTCCTTCGAAACCGCCATCCAGCTCGGTGACGGCCTGGCCTACATTGTCCGCCTGGACGCCCCGCCTGCGGCACCGCCCATGATCTTTTCGGCGAAGTATTCCTGCCCACACTGCGGCTACAGTCTGACCGAACTCGAACCGCGGATGTTTTCATTCAACAATCCCGCCGGTGCCTGCCGCGGCTGCGACGGTCTCGGCGTACAACAGGTGTTCGACCCCAAACGGGTCGTCCCACACCCCCACCTGGGGGTTGGCAACGGCGCCATCCGCGGCTGGGACCGTCGCAACCGTTATTATTTCAACCTGATCTCCTCACTGGCTGAACACTACCACTTCGACCTGGACACCCCGTTCGATCAGCTGCCCCCAAACATTCAACAGATATTGCTCTACGGCAGCGACGGTGAGCAGATCGATTTCCGCTACGCCGGTGAAAACGGCAATCTCATCGTCCGCCGCCACGCGTTCGAGGGCGTCATTCCGAACATGCAGCGCCGTTACCAGCAGACCGAGTCGCTGGCCGTGCGGGAAGAACTGGCCAGATACATCGGCCAGAAAACCTGTGACCAGTGTCAGGGCACGCGATTGCGCCGGGAGGCGCGATACGTCTATGTGGGCGGGAAAACCCTTCCGGAAGTTTCAGCGATGGCCATTGCCGAAGCCCTGTCTTTCGTCCGGACGCTGTCGCTGTCCGGCCAACGCGGCCAGATCGCCGCCAAAATCGTCGGTGAAATCGGCCAGCGACTGGAGTTCCTGATCGACGTCGGTCTGGACTATCTGCATCTGCATCGCAACGCCGACACCCTGTCCGGCGGTGAAGCCCAGCGTATCCGCCTCGCCAGTCAGATCGGCGCCGGCCTGGTCGGCGTCATGTATGTCCTCGATGAACCCTCCATCGGTCTGCACGCGCGTGACCATCATCGTCTGCTCAACACACTGCGGACGCTGCGGGACCTGGGCAATACCGTGATCGTCGTGGAACACGACGAAGAGGCGATCCGCGCCGCCGACCATGTCGTGGACATCGGTCCCGGTGCCGGGATCCATGGGGGACACATCGTCGCTGAAGGCAACCTGACGGCCATTCTGGCCAGCCGCCGGTCACTGACCGGTGATTATCTGGCCGGACGGCGCCGTATCGACATCCCCCCGCAACGCACCCCCATCGACCCCCGGAAAACACTGCGGATCCGCGGCGCCTGCGGCAACAATCTGCAGGATATCGATGTCGACATTCCCACGGGAGTGCTGACCTGTGTCACCGGTGTGTCCGGTTCCGGGAAATCCACGCTGATCAACGACACACTGTACCGCCACGCCGCCCGGGTTCTCAACCGCTCCAGCGACGACCCGGCACCGTGCCGCAGCATCGAGGGACTCGAGCTGTTCGACCGGGTGATCGACATCGACCAAAGCCCGATCGGCCGGACACCGCGCTCCAACCCTGCAACCTATACGGGCCTGTTCGGCCCCATCCGGGATCTGTTTCACGCCACGCCCGAAGCCCGGGCACGGGGGTATTCACCCGGCCGCTTCAGTTTCAACGTCAAAGGCGGCCGCTGCGAAGCCTGCCAGGGCGACGGCATGGTCAAAGTCGAAATGCATTTTTTACCGGATATCTATGTGGCCTGCGATGTCTGCCGGGGGAAACGGTACAATCGCGAAACCCTGGAAATCCGCTACAAGGGGAAAAACATCGCCGAAGTCCTGGCCATGACCATTGAAGAAGCCCGGCAGTTTTTCCACGCCGTACCCGCACTGCGGCGCCGGCTCGACACCTTGCTCAACGTCGGACTTTCCTACCTCACCCTCGGCCAGAGTGCCACCACCCTCTCCGGAGGCGAAGCCCAGCGACTGAAACTGGCACGCGAACTGTCGAAACGGGACACCGGTCGCACCCTCTATGTCCTGGACGAGCCCACAACGGGCCTGCACTTTCATGACATCAAGCAACTGCTGAGCGTTCTGCTCGAACTGCGTGACCGCGGCAATACCATTGTCGTCATTGAACACCATCTCGACGTCATCAAGGTTGCCGACTGGGTGATTGATCTGGGTCCTGAAGGCGGCAGCAACGGCGGACAGGTGATCGTCACCGGAACCCCTGAAGCGGTCGCCGCCTGTTCCCGCTCTCATACCGGCCGGTTCCTGCAACCCCTGTTGTCCGATTCACGGTCGGTTTTCTGTCGTTGACCGGCTCGCGGCAGGGTCGGTCG
>Ga0256830_1002995_pt1 | contig 10764 bp, 12 predicted proteins | sample 128326metaG_FD_190537 | JGI IMG/M metagenome (GOLD analysis project Ga0256830, IMG submission 190537) | Hydrothermal vent microbial communities from Lau Basin, Pacific Ocean - 128-326 | ecosystem: Environmental > Aquatic > Marine > Hydrothermal vents | place: Pacific Ocean: Lau Basin | collected...
TCTGCGATTTTCGGAGGCCTCTTCTTACTGCTCACTGCTTACTACTAACCCATCAACCCATTTACTCATCTACCCATCCACCCATCAACTGCTCACTGCTTACAGCTCACTGCGAATAAGGTGTGGTGCTTATTTTTCTTCGGCACCCTGCCTTGGTTTATAAAACTGAAATTATTTTGGACACTACTGTCCCCTGTCCTCATGTGAATGGTTATTTGATTTTCCCACCCTGCTGATATAATCTGTAAATGGTCAAAGATGTATCACCATATCTATAGGTTTTCCCTTTCCTCAGATTACCCGACTCCTCGGGCAGTGTAATCTTTGAGGAATGCTCTATAATTATAATACCATCCTCGGACAGTATCAGGCCATCTGAGATGAGGGGGAGTATCCTCTTTATCTCCCCGGACTGATAGGGCGGGTCAATGAATATCTGATCAAAGGTCTCACCCCTCTGTCTGGCTCTTTCAAGATACCTTCGGGCATCCATCCTGTGGACCCTGATCCTGCCTTCATAGCCGAGCCTTTCCGAGATCTCCTTTATCAGTCTGCATCTGTCCTTGTTGATCTCCACAAATACCGCCTCCCGGGCTCCTCTGCTGAGTGCCTCCATGCCCACTGCACCTGTACCTGCATAGAGGTCCAGAAACCTTGAACCCTTCAGGGCCTGCCCTAAGATGTTGAACAATGCCTCCTTTACCTTGGCAGATGTGGGTCGTAAGGGTGCCCTGGCTGAGGCGGTCTTGACAGGGATCTTGCGACCCCTTTCTTTTCCACCGGTAATCTTCACTGTATATCTCTCATTCCAGGGGGGGATTGATTATCTTGTCTTCCTCCCTTTTCTGGTCAAGGATTATGACCCTTCTGTCATCTACCTTCAGGCGGCCTTCTATAAAGAGCTTTATCGCATAGGGGTATATCTTGTGCTCCTCCATGAGGATCCGTTCCGAGAGTGACTCCTCGGTATCATCATGGTAGACCGGTACTGCTGCCTGTACTATTATGGGACCTGTATCCACCCCCTCATCAACGAAGTGTACTGTGCATCCAGATATCTTGACACCGTACTCCACTGCCTGCCTCTGACCGTGCAGACCGGGAAAGGAGGGCAGCAGCGCTGGATGGATGTTCATTATCCTCATGGGGTAAGCATCAATAAGGGGCTTTTTTACGACCCTCATGAATCCGGCAAGTATGACAAGCTCCACGCCTCGCTTCTTCAACTCTTCTGCAATGGCCCTGTAATAGCTGTCCCTGTCAGGGTAGTGGGAGGGTTCCATGATCTTGAAGGGTATCCTGCTTTTTCTGGCACGCTCAATGGCAAATGCCTCTGGATTGTCTGTTATAAGCAGCTCCACCTTTGCATAAAGATAACCAGAATCTATGGAGTCAATTATTGATTGGAAGTTTGATCCCCTTCCCGATGCAAGCACACCAAGTCTGGTCATTTATTCCCCCTTTCAATGAGTCTGTTATAGATGAATGCCACGATGGCACCGCTTACAAGGCCGTCAATAAAGCCATAGACCAGTCCTAAAAAACTCCCAAGTGGTGTTATGCTGTAGCCGGGGTAGATGGACTGGGCCATGGTTTTCAGAAAGAGTTCCCCATAGCCTGTGAAATAACTCAGCCAGGTGGTTATGAAAAGGGAACCACCCCAGACGATCCCGATGGATGCGCCAAGATACAATGGTCTTAGCTTCATCGTTCACCCCTTTCAAGGCTCTGGTCATACAATTGTTTCTGGCTGATACCATACTGGCCTGATATCTGTTTCACAGCCTCCTTTCTCCTTAGACCCTGCTTCATCAGGTTCAACACCTCATCAACTGCCTCATCAATTGTGATCCCCTCTGCTTTATGACCCTCTATAACCAGGACATATTCTCCTGCAATCCTGGCCTCTGAGAGCCTGTTTATCACCTCAGAGATGGTCCCCCTGTAGAACTCCTCGTTCATCTTGGTGATCTCGTGGCATACACAGCACTGTCTGTCACCAAACACCTCAAGGATATCCTCAAGTGTGTCCAGGACCCTGTGGGGTGCCTCGTAAAAGACAAGGGTCTCCTTTACATGCCTTATGGACTGGAGCATATTAATACGTTGTGTCCTTTTCGGCTTGAGAAAGCCGTAGAAGACAAAACTCCTCGTATCAAGGCCGGACACGGATAAGGCCGCAACAAGCGCAGACGGACCCGGAACAGGTATTACCTCAAAGCCCTCCTCCAGAGCCCTTCTGATCACAACCGCACCAGGGTCTGATATGCCCGGTGTGCCTGCATCCGTGACGAGCGCCACATCCAGGCCATCACGTAGTTTTTCAATCACCTCCTCAGCCTTTACCTTTTCCCTGGCACCCCAGTAGCTGATCATGGGCCTTGATATGTTGTAGTGGGTAAGGAGCTTCCTTGTATGTCTTGTGTCCTCGGCAGCTATGATATCCACCTCTTTCAGGGTGCGCAGTGCCCTCAGGGTGATGTCCTCAAGGTTGCCTATGGGTGTTGAGACAATATAAAGCAGCCCTTTCATTTCCTGATGAACTTTGTCCTGAAGCTATTAAGCCACATGATATGGCTTTGCTCTTCATTGATTATCTCATCCACCACATCCTTTTCCTTTACAGCCCTCCTGATGCCAATGAAATAGAGAAGGGTCTCTTTCTCAAAGGCCAGGGCATAATCCACAGCCTCTTCAACAGTGCTGATCTCCTTCATTCTGGCCAGTGCCTTTTCTGAGCCAAGGAAGAACTCTGACTCCACCATTGCCCTCATATACCGGGAGACCTCATCCCAGCCTTCAGGCTCCTCCTCACCCACGATCTCTTTCAGTTCCCTGAAACGCTCTTCATGGACAAGCTCTTTCTTTGCAAGGGTCTCAAATAGGTTACGAAGCTCTGCATGCTCCCTGAACCGTTCGGCCATCTCTGTGTAGTAGTCATAACCAAGCTTCTCTGTCCGTACCGCCTGTTCAATAACCTCGCTGATTGAAAACCTTTCCATGATAAAGCCTCCTTTGATTGTAGGATGAAATCAATACCCTCCAATAAAACGTGAGGTGCTGAATTTATTTGTTGTTTTCACGGGCATAGCCCCTGAGTCTTTTATCAATCTCTATTATCTCATCCAGATTGTCACCCCTTAGTTCCCAGGAGTAGGCACCCTTTGATGTCCTCTTAAGGAGAATCCTGGTTGGTTTCCCGGGTGCAAGCTGGATCATCTCCGGTTTTTCCGTCTTTTTAAAGACCTCCTTTGTTTCATTGCCAGAGCTGCATCCCAGTATAAAGGATACAGCAACAAGGAAGAGTGTCAATCTGTACATCTAAAAACTCCTGTAACGGTTTGTAATGGGGAATCTCCTGTCGCGACCGAAGGCACGTTCCGTGATCTTGATACCCGGAGGAGCCTGCCTTCTCTTGTACTCACTCTTGTCAATCATCTTGATGACCTTCTGGGTACACTCTATCTCACAGCCATGGGATATTATCTCATCAAAGCTTCTGTCCTCCTCAATATAGGCCTTCAGGATCGGGTCAAGGACCTCGTAGGGAGGAAGGGTATCCGTGTCTTTCTGGTCTGGTTTAAGCTCTGCCGAGGGTTCTCTCCAGAGCACCCTCTCAGGGATGAGCTCCCTGCCTTCTCTTTCGTTCCTCCATTTAGCCAGTTTGTATACCATTGTCTTTGGCACATCCTTGATGACAGCGAATCCCCCTGCCATGTCACCGTAGAGGGTGGCGTAGCCAACGCTCATCTCTGATTTGTTGCCCGTGGTGAGAACAAGCCATCCGAACTTGTTTGAAAGTGCCATGAGGAGGTTACCTCTGATCCTTGCCTGTATGTTTTCCTCTGCCACATCTGGTGGCAGGTCTTTGAAGACAGGTTCAAGGGCCTTGAGATATGTCCTGAATATATCCGTAATGGGGATCTCAAAGAGCTCAATACCAAGGTTGCTGGCAAGCCCATGGGCATCCTCGTAGCTCTCCCTGGAGGTATACTCTGAGGGCATGAAGAGCCCTTTGACAGAGGGGGCACCAAGGGCATCAGTGGCAATCGTGGCCACCAGGGAGGAGTCAATCCCGCCGCTGAGACCGATGATAACCCTGTCAAAGCCGTTTTTCTTCACATAATCCCTTGTGCCTGTAACGAGTGCCCTGTATATCTCCTCGTATTCATCAAGGGGCTCTCTGGGTCTGTATTGCAAAAGGGGTTTTTCCGTCTTTCTCATATGCTCGGGGCTGATCTCCACTGTCCTGATGGAGGACTCATCAAAGTAGAGCACCTCTCTTCTTCTCCTGGGGTCATGGAGCCTTGTCATGAAGACCGAGTCAAGGTCAAGATCAAGGATTATAAGCTCCTCTTCAAAACCAGCCCCCCTGTAAAGGAGTCCTCCCTTCTCATTGAAGACAAGGCTCTGGCCATCAAAAACAAGCTCGTCCTGTCCACCGATGGCATTGAGGTAGGCCACGATAACACTGCTGTCCGAGGCCCTTGTGGCAAGCATCCTTTCCCTGAAAGCAGCCTTTCCCACATGGTAGGGGGAGGCATTTATATTGATGATGAATTCAGCACCTGCAAGTGCCTGTGTCCTTGTAGGTCCCTCTGGATACCAGATGTCCTCGCATATATTCACACCAAAGAGTATATCACCAGCCCTGTACAGGCAGGGGATGCTACCCTCCTGGAAATAACGCATCTCGTCAAAGACACCATAATTTGGGAGAAATATCTTGTGGTAAACGTCCTTTATCTCACCTCCGTGTATGATTGCAGCGGCGTTGTAGATGTCAGAGTCCTTGTCCACAAAGCCAACAATGGCGATGGTCTCGTCAACCTCCCTGGAGATACGCTTGATTGCTTCAATGTTATCGTTAATGAACTGGGGTTTGAGAAGAAGATCCTCTGGCGGATAGCCTGTAACGGCAAGCTCCGGGAAGGCCACGATATGGGCCCCTTTCTTTTCTGCCTCTCTAATGTAGCTGATGATCTTTTCGGTGTTGCCCTCAATATCACCAACAATGGTGTTTATCTGTGCAAGACCGATTCTGACGGATTTCATCTCCACATGCTCTCCCTGTTGATAATCCATAAAAAAACAATGTGATAGTGGAATTATTATACCACAACCGGTTCCGGAATGAAGGAAAAAAAGAAGATTGGAGGCAGCAGGATTTTAAGTGACTACTGCAGCTTGAGTATAAGTTGATTCCTCCTTGACCTGGTCTCCCCTATTGAAGAGACTCTGATGGCAGCGAGGTCATGCACAGGGCATTTGTATTCGCATATCCCGCAACCGATGCAGAGTTGCGGATCAACATGTGGCCTTTTCAGGGTCTTTTTCTTTCCATCCCTCAGGGTCACATCCACATGTTCAAACCAGATGGCCTTTGGAGAGGTGGGACAGACCTCCTCGCAGACGATACATTCAATATTCATTGCCCAGGGCAGGCATCTTCCCCTGTCGTAAAAGGCGGTGCCTATCTTCACCGGTTTCTTGTAGGGAGGGGCTCCAATCTTTTCAGCCACTTTTAGGGGCTTTATCGCGCCAGTAGGACAGACATGTCCGCAGAGGACGCAGTTGTATTCGCAGTAACCAATCCTGTTAATCAGGATGGGTGTCCAGAGGGTCTCAAAGCCACCTTCCAGAAGGGCTGGTTGTATGGCATTGGTTGGGCATACCCTCATGCATTCGCCACATTTCAGGCATCTCTTCAGGAAATCCTCCTCCGGAAGGGAGCCCGGCGGTCTGATAACCTCAGGTTCCGCCCTTGTGGATGCGGATACAGTGCTCCTCATTATGGGATAAATCACCACTGTGGCAAGGGCTGTTTCCACAAGTCTCCGGCGGTTCAGATCAATCCCTGACTGTACTGAGCTTGTCTCCTTCTGAAGACCATAGTGTATGGCCCCCTCGGGGCAGTCATCTATGCAGTTCATGCAAAGGTAGCACTCTGAATAGACTACATCCCTGTGGGGATTGCAGCCTCCATGGCAGTTTCTCAGGCATTTCATGCAGTCATTGCAGCGCTGCACATCACGCCATATCCGGAAGATGGAAAATCTTGAAAGCATACCAAGCATTGCACCAAGGGGGCACAGCAGTCTGCACCATAGCCTTGTTATGAAGCGGTTAAGGAAGAGGATAGCAACAAAGATAATCCCTATAAGCACCCCTCCGTGGTAGAGCGGTTTTTTTACATAGATTGTTCCCGTCAGATAGTGAAAGAGTGGTAAGACCGTCACGGATGCTGTTCTTGTTATGAGTGAGATGGGGTCAAGTAGACCGGCCTGGATGGTTCCGGCAAGGGAGAGTAAAAGCAGGCCTGTCAGTATGTAGTATTTCAGTCTGTAGACTGGTCTGTACATGTTTATCCTGTAATCATCTGCTGGTCTTCTTCTGTTAAATATGTTGCTTATCCATTGATTGAGCAGACCCATGGGGCATATCCAGGAGCAGAAGAACCTGCCAAGAAAGAGGGTAAGGATGATTGTTATCAGGCCCAGTGCAAGTCCCCTGTAGAGAGTCCAGCTGCTGAGGATGGTGGTTATTGTGACAAGGGGGTCTATCTTCAGGAAGAGATTCACCTCGTAACCCTTGAGATGTTTGAAATCCGTGGCAAGGATCAGAAGGAAGAAGACAATGAAGAAGGTGGCTCCATAGATCTGCCTTATTCTTTTGAGGCTCAGGAACTTGTTAAACCCATATCTCCTCATGATTGAGCTCCTTCCATCTCCTTGTGCCAAGACCTCGTTTCTCACCTATCTCAAGGAAGGGCAGGGCATGGGCATTTAAATCAAGAAAGCCGGTACTGTAGGAGTCAAGGGCAACCTCATCAGTGCCTGCAATTATGGTGTTTTCTATTGAGACGTCTGAGAGGCTTCCACCTGTGGGGCCGTTGCGTTTCAGTACCCTGATTGCATCAACTATGGTAAGGGTTGGCTTGATGGCGGTTGCAAGATCTGCTATGGAGGTATCTATCTCCTGGTGAAGACGGTTTCTCCTTCCGCCAAGCACACCATACCAGTTTTTCATCGCTATGGTGCATCCACTCAGGGAGTGGTGCTTCACAATGGGCATGTTTATAACCCTGTCCACCTGGTGGTAGAATCTGCTAACAGGCCAGACCTTTAATACCTCTCCCTTGAGGTCGGTAAGTACAAAGTCATCCTCCCTGTTTATCATCACCTTGCCACCGGCCTTCTCTGTCTCAGGTCCTATAAGGGTCCTCTTGAAGCATCTGAGGGGGTCATTAATGGTTGCATCCGTGACCCAGACCTCTCCAGCACCTGCCTCGAGACAGAGCCTCACCACCGCTCCCACAAGATAGGGGTTTGTGGTGGCAGCAAGCTCTGGCTGCCGATCCCAGCCTGCATTTGGCTTTATCAAGACCCTCTCACCCGGCCTGAGAAATCTCTTCATGCCTCCAAGTCTTTCAATGGCAGCCCGTGCCATCTTCCCGGGGTTATTGCCATGCACAATCACCATCTCGGTATATGCACCGGATATGCCTGCCCTGTAGTCCCTGAAGGTATATATCCTTTCTCTCTTCCTTCTTACAGGTTCATCACTGTATAAGAGATAGCCACCTCCCAGGAAGGCGGTGGCTACAGCTGATGTTTCTATCAGCCTCCTAACAAAATCCCTTCTTGACAGGGGTTGCTCCCTTCTGTCGTATCTTGAGGACATCAGCCTTTTCTCGCTCCTTTATTGATGCTCTGGAGTATCTCCTTTGTCTCCTTCAGGTCCCTGAAACCCGAGAGCCCCACAAGCCGGCCCTCTCCCAGATACAGGGACCACCTCTCTCCGAAGGGGTCATTCACAATAAACAGAGTGTTGTCGTTAATCTCTTTAATATCAAAAGGTATATCATTAGACTTAAAGTAATTAATTAGAGCTTTATAGGTATCTTCATGCCCCTTGCTGTCCGTCTTTTTCATAAATATTGTCAGTTCTCTGCCATCAAGGGTGTATTTTCTCGCTACCACCTCCCTGAGAAGTTCTATTCCCCTGTACCCCTCCCTGTGGTATTCCGTTCTTATAACCCTGCCGATCATGGGAAACTCCTTCAGTATGTTCAGGGAGCTGTCATGCTCTGTAATTGTATCAGAGATAAAGGAGGCTATCCTTCTCAATGGTGGCATACCCTTTAATTTTACTATCTTCACATAGTAGGGGCCTTTAATAAAGGACAGGCCTTCGTCAGAGAGATATGCAGGGGTATCCATCCTCACAGGGCTTGATCCAAAGGCAGCTTCATCCTCAAGCACGCCGAGGGCCTCAATCGCCTTTCCCATCCGGTAGGCCTCAACCCTGAACTGATGGAGATCCCTTTTGTCCTGGTATTCCTTCACAACAAGCCCGCTGAAGCCTGCACCTATAAAGTATTCCGCATGACCATCTATGTACTCGTAGAGGTTGTCCTTGAGGTAGATGCGGCTTGTGCCTCTTGAGAAATAGGAGTCAATCCTGTCGGGCAGGAGTGAGTTGAGTTTTCTCTGAAGGGGGTCTTCTTCAGAGAAGGTTACCATATGAGGTTCATAATCCTGCCCTTCAATATACAGGACGACAAGTACAAGAGGCAGTAATACCAGTAAAAGGATCCTGATCCGCATCTCAGGCTGTAAGGGTCAGCATTTCATGGGCTGAAAGAAGCATCTCCCTCACCCTCAACCCGTAGGGGCAGCGGCTTTCACACCCCGGCTCACTGCAACTCAGACACTGGTCAGCCTTGCTATTCAGCTGATTGTAGGCCAGGATGGCATTCTTTTCCATTCCATAGTCCTCGTAATACATCCTGTAACGAAGTGTGGTCGCAATCGGTATGCCCTTAGGGCAGCCATACTCGCACTCACCACAACCGGTTCTGCAGTATTGTCTGGCGTAGAGGCGGGCATATCTGTCAAGCACCCTTTTGTCCCTTGCGGTAAAGGGCTGCCCTGATGCCTGAAGGTAAAGGTCTATCTCTTTGATTGACTTCATAGTGATGACAAGACCGCTTATCTCCCTGTGTTTCAGAACCCATTTCAACGCTGCCACCTCAAAGGGTTCTTCACCTGGTTTTATCTCCATATCCTTTGCACCTGCAAGGGTCTTCATCGCAATCACACCTATACCCCTTCTGTGCGCCTCCCTTAATACATCGGGCAGGCGCGGAAACTTCATGAAATTGAAGGCTGTCATGATGATGTCAAAGTGATTGGATTTGACAGCCTCATACATGAGCTCTTCCATGTTATGCGGCCCATGGGATGACACAGCCAGGAACCTTATTTTACCATCCCTTTTAAGCGTGTCTGCTGCGGAGAGCATCTCTTCATCAAGTAGCCTCTTGAGCTCCTCCTGTCTGTCCTTGCTCACAGAACCCATGGCATGGACAAAGCAGATATCAATATAGTCGGTTCCCAGTCTTCTCAGGCTACCCTCAACAACATCAATGTAATCCTTCTTTTTGCTTCCCAGGAGCAGATGTTTGGGATAGCTGCCATGGCGGCAGAACTTTGTTGCAATTATAACCCTCTCCCTTTTTATCCTTTTCAGTGCCTTTCCAAGCTTCTCCTCGGAATCTCCGTAGTCAGGGGCTGTATCAATATAGTTAATCCCCCTGTCAATGGCACGCAGTATTATTGATGGGTGGGGTGCCTTGCCTGTGCCAAGGGATATATCGCTCATCTTGAGACCTGTTTTCCCGATCTCCCGGTAGGAGTTGATCGCGGGTTTTTTGTTGTCCCCCTTGGCCTGATAGGGGAGGGCCAATATGGAAGCGCCTGCCAGGACACCTGTCTTTAAAAAGTCCCGTCTGTTCATGGTACCTCCCGTAAAACCCGGGGTGACTTTGCCCCTCAAACTCCCCGGAATAAGGAGGACTTCTCCTTTCCGGGGTCTCAAAGGTCTCCGTCCCTTTGAGAATGGTGAAGCTCCGAGCAGAGGGGGAGCTTCACTTACATTATAGTTTTTATCCTAAGGAGAGTCAAGAAAAATAAGAGGGTGTGGTTTATACCTTTTCAATCAATACTCTGAGATGGATATTCTGACCTTATCCCTCTGTATGGTCTTATCCTTCTCAGATAACTCGTTCCCGCAGTAGGGACATCCTGAGGGGTGTTTTATAAAGTTTACAAGCTCACCACAGTAGCTACAGCGTATGTACTGCCTGTCCTTGATTATTCTTGCAAGGACTTCAAGATCTTCCTTGAAAAGATAGAGTTCCTTCTCTGAAAGGTTCAGGGCTATCAGTTCAGCTATGCTCCTGTCGTTCTTGTAGCTCACCGTATTGTCCTTCAGTGACTTTATGACCACTTTGAGCGCCCTGTTACGCAGATCAATACTGAGGAGACTGTCAAGAAAAGACATGAGGGAGAAGGTTATATCATTCTCGTCAGGGGCCTCCTTGCTTGATATACTGGTCAGTCTTCTGTCAATCTCTATCTGTTTTTCATGTACTATGAAGAATGTATGATTCAGATCACCGATTATTCCAGGATACTGGTTATGCACCTTTCCAGGGATACAGATATTCCATGTGCCGGGGATGTGGGTAAGGGATTTTGTTTTGTTGCCCTCTTTGCTTAGCTGACCGATGCCTCTGGTACCCCTGGTGTCACAGCTTACGATGTTCATGTGAACAGGACAGTCTGAATAGAGACAGGCATAGAGATACCTTGTGCCCCACCTTGAAACAAGTGAGTCAGCAAGCCTCACTGTGTACATGCCGTTACCACAGCTGTTACAGATCACCTTTGTCTTCATGGTACCCTATAGTAATATTAT
>Ga0256830_1002996_pt1 | contig 10764 bp, 10 predicted proteins | sample 128326metaG_FD_190537 | JGI IMG/M metagenome (GOLD analysis project Ga0256830, IMG submission 190537) | Hydrothermal vent microbial communities from Lau Basin, Pacific Ocean - 128-326 | ecosystem: Environmental > Aquatic > Marine > Hydrothermal vents | place: Pacific Ocean: Lau Basin | collected...
GCGCCGGCCGGGCCATCGGTCTTTTCCTTCCAAACAGCGCTTTCTGAAATGAACCCCTGATCCGTAATCCATGCTGAAAAGTGCTGGTTTGTAGGGGTAAGTACTTGGATGTCTATTTTTATGTCCGGATGCCGGTGTCGGCTTTTGCGTTATTTTCCCTGAATTTCTCGTTTCCTGAGCTCCTTTCGCAACAAAATCGGTTCGTAACCCAGGCTATAAATGACCCTATAATGTAGGGGGATTGTACGGGAAAATACTTGGGTGGCATATATTGGAGGCGGAGTACGTGGAAGTACTTGGGTGGCTTATAATAATTTTGCTAGGTGAATGGTGCTGCGTTAGAATATCGCGCAATTGGATTTGCGGGTCCGGTTCGATCATTTCCACGGCACGTTGAATTGTTCTGGGTGCAGGAGCCGAGCAGGGGACGGGTGGAGCGTGGTGATGGCGCCAGCAGGACGTGACGTCGGTCCCTAACCCCATTCCTCAGTGATTTTTCGAGCGCGCGATGCGGCGGCGCGCTACACTTTTGGTTGTATGTCCTTTTGACCGTTGTTGAATCATGGGCGCCTGGGGCGCAGGTGTTCTTTATTTGCGTCGAGGCTTGTCTAAGGTTACGGAGGAATCATGCTCGACAGCGGTAGTGGTAAAGGCTTCATCTGTCAGGGAAGCTCTGAATAATTCAATCCCTGAATTTTCAGAGCACATCCCTGTGCCACAGGAACCTCTGAATAAATCAGAGGTTCCTTAGATTCCAAAAGCCGGATGAGTATTCCGGTGCCGCAAGGAGACGTTTGTTCTGAAGCGAATGATCCCTGGTTTTATATTTCCATAATAAAAAATTGTATATTAAGGAGTAACAGATGGCTGTCGAACGTACTTTGTCGATAATCAAACCCGATGCGGTTGCGAAAAATGTGATTGGCGAAATTTACACGCGTTTTGAAAAGGGTGGTCTGCGGATAGTGGCTGCGAAAATGCTGCGTCTGACAACGGAACAGGCCGAAAATTTTTACGCTGTTCATCGGGAACGTCCTTTCTTCGAGGATCTGGTTTCATTTATGACCAGTGGACCGGTCATGGTTCAGGTTCTTGAAGGGGAACGCGCCATCGCACGAAATCGTGAAATAATGGGTGCCACGGATCCGAAGGAAGCTGCGCCGGGTACCATACGGGCCGATTTCGCCGAGTCGATCGACGCCAATGCGGTGCATGGTTCGGACGGGCCGGATACGGCAAGGCAGGAGATTGCGTTTTTCTTTAAACCTGAAGAGATTTGTGAACGAAGCGGGTGACTGTGTCGACGATAGAGACGAAAGCCAGCCTGTTTGATCTCAATCGCTCTCAACTGGAGAAGTTTTTCGTCAATTGGGGGGAAAAGCCGTTTCGGGCGGCGCAATTGGTCAAATGGATTCACCAGCGTGGTGTAACGGATTTTTCCCAAATGACCAATCTGAGTAAATCCTGGCGGGCCCGCCTGGCGGAACAGTTCGATTTGCCGACGCCCCAGATCATTCGCGCTCAGGAGGGTGCAGACGGAACACGTAAGTGGTTGTTTCGTATGATCGATGGGAATGGCATTGAAACGGTGTATATTCCCGAGGCAAATCGCGGGACATTGTGTGTGTCGTCGCAGGTGGGGTGTGCGCTGGACTGTCGGTTCTGCGCTACCGGCAAACAAGGCTTCAATCGTAATCTGACCGCGGGGGAGATTATCGCTCAACTGTGGGTGGCGCGCCAGCAGCTTTCAATGGTGAGTCAGGATCGGGCAGTCACCAACGTGGTCTTTATGGGTATGGGCGAACCGCTGGCAAATTTCACCAATCTTGTTACGTCGATCGAGTTGATGCTTGACGATATGGCCTACGGTTTGTCGAAGCGGCGCGTGACGGTCAGTACCGCGGGGCTGGTTCCGGCGATCTACCGCTTACGGCAGGTGACCGACGTCAGTCTGGCCGTATCCTTGCATGCACCCAATGATGCATTGCGTGACCGATTGGTGCCGTTGAACCGCAAATACCCGATTGCTGAGTTGATGCAGGCTTGCCGTGACTATCTGCAAGGGATGAATCATCGTGTGATTACGTTTGAATATACGCTGATCGATGGTGTCAATGATGCGCCTGCGCAGGCGAAGGAGTTGATTCGGCTGCTGGAAGGCATGCCAGCCAAGGTGAATCTGATTCCTTTTAATCCTTTTCCGGGGACCACCTTTCGCCGTTCTTCCGATGAAGCCGTGGCGCGTTTTCAGGCGCGGTTGTCGGGGGCTGGAATCACCACAACGGTTCGGCGTACCCGCGGTGACGACATTGATGCGGCCTGTGGCCAGCTGGCCGGATATGTTAAGGATCGGACACAACGTCAACAACAATGGAAAGCAAGCCTGCAAGGTGCGGCATAGTCGGTGACCGGCACGGGGATGCAGGCCGGCCGGGCGGGGTGCGTGTTGCTCCGCCCGGGTTTTGATGGAGAGGGCTGGGAAGCGGTGGCGGTGGAGTTTTTCCACGGTTTTTTCGCGCATGGTATGCCAGGAGGCAAGATGATCACCCAGCAGTTTGGTTGTCCGAAAGCGGTTTTTCCCGGAATCGGCCGGATTGCCGCGGGGCTGATTTGTGCAGTGGTGGTAGTCATGGCGATCAGCGGCTGCACATCCGAAAAAAAAAATCTTCATGGCAATGCCAAAACCGATGAGGCCGAGTTAGCGCGTATTTATGCAGATATCGGTTTGGGGTATTTCAAACGTGGACGGCTCGATACAGCTCGGGAAAAGTTATTGAAATCCCTGGAACTGGACCCGAAGCAGGCCCGTGCTCATATCGTTCTGGCTCAGTTGTACACTTCGACAGAGGATTTTCAGAAAGCCGAAGAGCATTATCTGACCGCCTTGAAACTGCAGGGCAATGACCCTCATCTGCAGAACAACTTTGGTGTTTTCCTGTGTTCGCGCAACCGCTATCAGGAAGCCGAACAATATTTTCTGAAGGCGGCACGCCATCCGCAATATCGTACACCTCAACTGGCATACGAGAACGCAGGACGCTGCGCGATGCGCGTCCCGGATCTGACCAAGGCGAAGCAGTATTTCTTGACCGCGTTGCGTATCGATCCCAAGCTGCCCAAATCGCTTTATCGTATGGCCATTATCAGCTTCGACACCGGTGAATTCCTGTCTGCGCGTGCCTACATTCAGCGGTATTTCGAAGTGGGGGCCGAGTCCCCCGAAATCTTATGGATGGCGATTCGCATTGAGCAGCGGCTGGGGGACAGAGAAACGGCGCGGCAGTATGAAGAACGCCTGGTCAAACGTTTCGGTGACACAGAGGAAGGACGCAGTTATCTGAAAATACTTGAGGAGGAGCGGCGCAAGGCGAAGAAAGAGCGTCACGGGTCGCGTGGTGTTTCTGCTCTGATCGAGCTGTCTATGTATGCGGGTCGCGTGTTGCACACCGCCATGTCCGGTAAGAGGGTGGCGCTGTGAGCGACGCTGTTGCGCTGAATCAACAGGTCTTCGAGGCTCAGGCTCGCGGTAGCGGCGGGCAGGGGGGGCTGTTTGTGGTTGGCGCGTTGAACGCCCTGGTAGTGGCGGTGAATGTCACGGAACAAAACTCATGGCCGAGGAAAACGGCACGCCGAGTGTCGGTGCTGTACTGAAACAAGACGTCCAGGAACATTTGCAACCGATCGGTCGTCGGTTGGTCGAGGCGCGCCAGCGGAAGAACATGTCCATCGGTGAGGTGGCCAGAGCCTTGCATCTGGATGCCCGTCATATCGAAGCGCTGGAGGCAGAGGATTTTCAGAAGCTGCCCAGCGCGGTTTTTATCAAAGGGTATCTGCGAAATTATGCGCGGCTGCTGGGTCTGGATGAGCAATCCATCGTCGAGGCTTATCTGCAGCGCAACCAGGCCGAGGCTCCCATGCTTAAGCCAATCTCTACGGTGCGTATGTCCAGTACCCCCTGGACGCTGTCCGATGAAGCGACCCAGGTGATCAAGGTGGTGGTCGGTGTGGTCGTCACGGGCCTGTTGCTGTGGATCGGCTCCGGGTTGTATAGCTGGTGGCGGAATCGGGGTGATGCCGTACCGGTGGCGCCGTTACAACTGCCGGGGTCTGTCCCGGAGCCGGCGGAGCCGTCTTCGTCGATCATTGCACCGGCGCCGTTGCCGACCCCTCCGGTTGCTCCGGTCCAGCCGTCTCTGCCGACGCTGCCAGAGGGAAGCAAGCAGGCGGGGGAACCACCGACAGTGCCTGAGGTACGTACGGATACACAACAAGCGCAGGACGGGCCGGCTGTTCCGGAGGCACGGGAGGAGGTGATCGCGGCACCCGGTGAACTGGTGCTGCGATTGGCAGCGGACTCGTGGGTTGAGGTCTACGATCGCCATGACAAGGCGCTGCTCTTGCGTGTGGCCAAAGCCGGTGACGTCCATCGGCTCAGGGGTGAGCCGCCGTTCCGGGTTGTCCTGGGTGCTGCGGCGGGGGTTGAGGTCGAGTATAATGGCGTGCCTTTTGATACCACGCCGTTTGTCCGCGGTAATGTGGCGAAATTTACCGTGGGGCCCTGAGCGAACGGGCGACGGCCGACAGAATCGCAGAACAAGCATGAAAAAAACCATTCAAGCCGTTCGGGGTATTCGTGATCTGGTGCCCGGAGAGACAGAGCATTGGGCTGCTGTTGAAGCCGTGTTGCGTGGCACGCTCGAATCGTACGGATATCGGGAAATACGTTTGCCTGTCCTGGAGCACACGGAGTTGTTTCAGCGTACTATCGGCGAAGCGACCGATATTGTTGAAAAGGAAATGTATACTTTCGAGGACCGCAACGGGGAACGGCTGACCTTGCGTCCGGAAGGGACGGCCGGCTGTGCCCGCGCCTGCCTTGAACATGGGCTGATCCACAACCAGTTACAGCGGTTATGGTATATCGGGCCGATGTTTCGCCGGGAACGGCCGCAAAAGGGCCGGTTTCGGCAATTTTATCAGATTGGTGCAGAGGCTTTCGGTATGCCGGGCCCGGATATCGATGCCGAACTGGTGGCGATGACTGCCAGGTTCTGGCGGGGACTGGACCTGAAAGGTCTCCGCCTGGAAATCAACAGTCTGGGTACGCCTGCCGTTCGTGAGTGTTATCGCCGGGAACTCGTTGCATTTCTTCAGGCTCGCAAAACGGAGCTGGATGAGGACAGCCAGCGACGATTGACCACCAACCCTTTGCGGATACTCGACAGCAAGTCACCTGCCACTCAGGCGATTCTGGCCGATGCCCCTTTGTTGAGCGATTATCTGGATGAGCGTTCCCGGGCGCATTTTCAGGGGTTGCTGGATCATCTGCAGCGTCTCGGTGTGGCTTATAAAGTGAATCCCCGTCTGGTCCGTGGTCTGGATTACTACAGTTTGACCGTTTTTGAATGGGTGACTGAGGAACTGGGTGCCCAGGGGACGGTGTGTGCCGGGGGGCGCTACGATGGCCTGGTTGAGCAGTTAGGGGGGCGAGCCACGCCTGCGGTGGGGTTTGCTTTGGGGCTGGATCGGCTGGTGGCGTTGTTGTCAGACCAGCGGCGATTGCCGGAACCGTCTCGTCCGCACGTCTATCTGGTCGCTGACCCGGGTCCGCCCGCTGACGAGGCGCTGAGACTTGCCGAGCGCTTGCGGGACGAAGTGCGTGGAATGCGCTTGATTCTGAATTGCGGGGGCGGTAGTTTTAAGAGCCAGCTTAAACGGGCTGATCGCAGTGGGGCAGCTATCGCATTGATTCTGGGGGAAAATGAATATAGCCGGAGGGAGGTGGCGGTCAAATGGTTGCGGGAACAGCGCCCGCAGGAATCAGTGCCGTGGTCTCAATTGACCGGCGTATTGGCCAACACCCTGCCACGATGACGTGGCGATCGGTGTCAACGCAAGAACGAGGTGGAGAGTGGACGCTTACCGGACGGAAGACGAACAGGTCGAAGCGCTGAAGAAATGGTGGAAGGCGAACGGGAAATCCGTGGTTGTCGGTGTCGCCGTAGGGTTGCTGGCGTTTGGGGGGGCGCGATATTGGGTGGACCAGCGTACAGCGCGGGCCGAACAGGCTTCCCTGCTGTATGAACAGATGATGGGGGCGGTTGAGGCAGAGAATCCGGAGGTCAGTTCCCAGGTGGCCTCGACGCTGTTGTCCCAGTTCAACGATACACCCTATGCAGCGTTTGCCGCGATGGCGATGGCCAAGTTGAAATTTGAAGAGGACGATTCCCAGTCGGCGATCACTTATTACCATTGGGTTTTGGAAAACGACGCCGACGAGGGTTTGCAGCAGATTGCCCGGTTGCGCCTGGCCCGTGTGTTGTTTGAAGACAACCGGCTGGATGAGGCATTGGCGGAACTGCGGGAGTATCTGCCGCCGTTCAAAGCCTTGTACGAGGAACTGCGTGGGGATATTTTCACTGCACAAGGTAATATGCCGGAAGCCCGCGCCGCGTATCAGGCGGCTCTGGATGCCGGCGGGACGGGTGACGACGCTTTGCTGCAGATGAAACTGCAAAATACCGGTGCAGCGTCTGCAGAATCGTGATGGGTGACGGTTGCGGGCGGTTCGCGGCGGTATGCCGGATCCTGAGAGTAAGTTTCTGTCTCTTTATCGTTGCCCTGGCGGGCTGTTCGGTCAACAAGCCCCTGCCGGAGATCGTGCTCCCGCCGATCGAGGATCCGTTGCCGGTGGAACGGCTGTGGGTCCGCTGGTTTGTCGCTGAAAATCATCCGTTTCGCAGCAGTTTGAAGATGGCGCACGACGCTGACCGCCTGTACTGGGCCACTCCGGACGGCGACCTCTATGCGCTGGATCTGAAAAACGGCAGGCAGATCTGGCATCATCGCCGGCTTGGCGTGTTGACCGCCGGGGTCGGGATCGATGGCGATTATCTTTTTGTGGGCTCCCGTGAGGGGGAAGTGATCGCGGTGCGAAAAACCGACGGTCACGAAGTGTGGCGTAAGACGCTGTCGAGTGAAGTGATAGCCCGGCCGCGTGGTTTCAATGATATCGTCTTTACCCAGACGACTGACGGGTGGCTCTATGCGTTGAACCGTAATGATGGGGAAATACGCTGGCGTCGGGAGACAAAGGTGCCGCTGCTGACGTTACGTGGTGCGGCGTCTCCGGCGTTTTACCAGGAAAAAGTCATCTTCGGGCTGGCAAATGGCAGGTTGATCGCATTGAGCGTTTGGGACGGTACCGTATCCTGGGAGGTGACGGTTGCTGCTCCCCGTGGCCGTTCAGAACTGGAGCGTATTGTTGACGTCGATGTGGATCCGGTCGTCCGTGACTCAACGGTATATGCCGCGGCGTTTCAAGGGCGGCTGGTGGCGGTGGATGCGCGCAGCGGACGTATTCTCTGGGCTCGCGAGCTGTCTTCGTCCCATGGGCTGGCAGCTGATGCGCTGGCGGTTTACGTCACTGATGATGACAATGCGGTGTGGGCGTTCGACCGGCGCAGCGGTGCGACGTTGTGGAAACAGGATAACCTGAACCCGTTGACGGTTACCGCCCCGGTTACGGTGGATCGCTTTGTCGTCGTGGCCGATGATCGGGGGATGATTCACTGGCTGTCCCGGGAGGATGGTCGGGAAGTGGCCCGTTTCCGTGTTGACGAGACACCGGTTGATGTCGAACCGGTTGTCGTCGGTGATGTCATTTATGCCTATTGTCGCGGTGGGGTCGTTGATGCGCTTTCTCTCAGAGTCCCCTTTTCGGAAGCTGTTGAACGATAACCGCAACCGGTTTCAATGGGGATGCTGCTCGCGGGCTGAGGCTGCCAGGGTTTCAGGAAGGCGTGCCGGGCCGGGCCAGACGCAGTGCAGCGGTGCGGCCGGCGGAGTTGCCGTGCCGGCTTTCCGCATCGCTTCGTGTCCTGTGTATATCTTGCCGGCGCCCGGGGGAAAAGAGCGCCGTATCCAGGATCATTCTCCCGCCTTGTGTTCAGGGTCTGATAACTCATGAAAAGCACGGTAGCTCTGGTCGGGCGGCCCAACGTCGGTAAGTCGACGTTGTTCAACCGTCTGACCCGCAGTAAAGATGCGCTGGTGGCCGATCAGCCGGGGTTGACACGTGATCGCATCTACGGGACGGCGCGCCGGTAGCGAGTTTATTGTCATTGACACGGCCGGCATTGCCGCGCAGGACGATGAAATCGCGTCACTGACGGAGCAACAGGCGCGCCGGGCGATCGGTGAGGCCGATGTCGTCCTGTTTCTGGTGGATGCGCGCACCGGGTTGACCGCTGCCGATGAGGTCATTGCCGCTGAGCTGCGTCGCGGCGCCAGGCAGACCGTGCTTCTTGTCAACAAAGCGGAAGGTCTGCCTGCGGATGTCGCCATGGCGGACTTCTACGGGCTGGGTTTTCGGGATCACTATTGCATCTCCGCCGCGCATGGCGACGGTGTGACGCAGTTTCTCGACGCACTGACGAACATCATTGACGTTGATGCTTCCGCCGCTGAATCCGGGGGCGAGAAGGGCGGGATCAAGGTGGCGTTCGTCGGTCGCCCGAATGTGGGAAAGTCCACGCTGACCAATCGGATCCTGGGTGAAGAACGGGTGGTCGTGTGCGATCAACCCGGCACGACACGCGACAGCGTTTTCATACCTTTTTCCCGGGATGGCAGCGATTTCGTGCTCATCGACACTGCTGGACTGCGGCGGCGGAGCCGGGTTGAGGACCGTATCGAGAAATTCAGTGTTGTGAAGACGTTACAGGCGGTTGAAGCGTCCCATGTTGTGGTGCTGGTGGTGGATGCGCGGGCCGGTATCGCGGAACAGGATGCCCATATCGCCGGTTTCGTGGTGGAGTCCGGCCGGGCAGTGGTGATGGCAATCAACAAATGGGATGGTATCGACGCCGATCGCAAACAGGCACTGAAGCGGGAGCTGGATCTGAAGCTGGGTTTTTTGGATTTTGCACAACGGTTCTATATTTCCGCGCTTCACGGCTCCGGGGTCGGTGATCTGTTTCCGGCGGTGATCACGGCATTTCACAATGCTAGCCGCACGATCAGTACGGCCCGGCTCAATGACGCTTTACAGGAGGCCGTGCGCCGACATCAACCACCCTTGGTCAAAGGGCGGCGCATCAAACTGCGGTATATCCATCAGGGCGGGCGGAATCCACCGGTATTCGTGATTCACGGTAATCAGACCGGTTTGTTGCCGGACAGCTATCGCCGTTATCTGGTCAATTTCATTCGCCAGCGGTTCGATCTTCAGGGAACGCCGGTGCGGGTGGAATTGCGAACCGGTGTCAATCCGTTTGGCGGTCGGCGGAACCGCTTGACGAAACGCCAGGTGGCCAAACGCAAACGTTTGATGCGGTACGTCAAGAAAAATCGCTGAGTCCCGGGTTTTTTCAGGCCGACCTGGATTGCTTGCCACCCCGCTGCCGGGACGGCGCAGGCGGCTGAATCTCCAACCGCTTACACACCCTCGCGACGGTAGCTGGTGAGGAAGCCGGGCTAAGCCGGATTTCTCACCTCAGCCAAATATAAGCCACCCAAGTATTTCTACGTATAACCACACTTTTCTAAGTATGTAGAAATACTTGGGTGGCTTATATTTGTTCTCGCGACGATCGTGGTGAAAAATGCGGGCTAAAGTTTTCATCTGTATATCCCGAAAAAAATAATGAATTGTTTTTCTTGTGAATTGGGGACTCGCCTTGCACGGCCGATTCGCTTTTCTGTTGCTCTGTGGAATGGTTCTTGCCGGCTGCGATCGCGAGCCGGTGTTGCAGCACTATGAGGATTCCGTGACGGAAGCCGGTTGTCGGCCGTTGCGCAATGCCCTCATGGAGCCGTCGCTCCTCGACGGGAAGCCGAAATTCGGCGCGCCGGTCAGCCCCGACAAAATCATCGATATCGCGCGCAGCAGCGGTTGTTTGCGGGAACTGGCCTATTTCCGGGCCAATTTGGAGCCGCAACTGCGCCGCAGCTACCAGGCCTATCTGGCGAGCCTGCCGCCTACACCGGCGCAACGCCGCAAACAGCGGGAAGCGCGGCGGGCAGGCGGGTTGACCTTGTGCCGTCATCGTGATGACAGGATCGGGAATATTTTTATTTATCGTTCCGGTTTTACCTCCGGCATCAAGGATCGCGAGCCGGTGGACGACCGCCGCTATTTGTCCCGTCACGACAGGAAAATCTATTTCTATACGGAGGTGGTGGGTAGCAAGGATCGCCGCGTGGTGCATCGTTGGCTCTATAACGGTCAGCGGGTTGCGGAAGTGCCGTTTTCCGTGAAAGGGCAGCGCTGGCGGACCTGGTCCAGTAAGAATCTGATGCCAGGTCGTCCCGGAACCTGGAAGGTTCAGGTTCTCGATCAGAGCGGCTGTCTGATCGATGAGGAATGGATCGAGGTCAATGACAAAATCGCCCAGGGGTTGCGCCGGGACAAGGGGATTCAACCGTCTACGGCATTGTTCCGGTCGATCTGGCGCGGGCAGACCAAGACCGTTGCGAGGTTGCTGCGTGACAAAACACTGGTTCACGATCGCAATGAGCGGGGTGATACACCGTTGCATGCTGCGGTCCGTACCGGCAACCAGGAGATGGTGGCGGCACTGTTGCGTCTCGGTGCCAACCCTCATTACCGGGATTCCGGTGGTCAGCTGGCGTTGGATATCGCCCAGGAGTTCAATAACGCCCCGTTGCAACGCGTGCTGGCACGGCGGATGCAGCAACTCGCCCGTCCGTGGACGGTCGTCCAGCATGCTGTCACCTCGGCGGTGCAGGATGACCGGCCTG
>Ga0256830_1002997_pt1 | contig 10762 bp, 11 predicted proteins | sample 128326metaG_FD_190537 | JGI IMG/M metagenome (GOLD analysis project Ga0256830, IMG submission 190537) | Hydrothermal vent microbial communities from Lau Basin, Pacific Ocean - 128-326 | ecosystem: Environmental > Aquatic > Marine > Hydrothermal vents | place: Pacific Ocean: Lau Basin | collected...
AAGGCCTACTCAATGACGGGCTGGCGCATAGGCTATGCCGCGGGCCCCAGAGAGGTGATAAAGGCCATGACGCGCCTGCAGGCGCACAGTGTGAGCAATGTGACCAGCTTTGTCCAGCGCGCAGCCATAGAGGCGCTCCGCGGCTCGCAGGAGGAGGTGAAGCGCATGGTGGAGGCCTTCGACCAGCGCAGGCGATACATGGTTGAGGAGCTCAGGAGCATCCCTCAGGTTAGCTGCGTCATGCCAAGGGGCGCCTTTTACGCCTTCCCCAACTTCTCGGCCTACGACAGGGACTCCTTCAGGCTTGCGAACTACCTCCTTGACAAAGCCGGCGTCGCCACAGTGCCGGGAGCAGCCTTTGGCAGCGAGGGGGAGGGCTACCTGAGGCTGAGCTACGCCACCAGCATGGAGAACATAAGGGAGGGCATCGCCAGGATAAAGCGCGCCCTGGAGGGGTACCCTAAAAAATCCTCTGGCAGTTAGCGCAGAAGTGGCTTACCCTCCGCCTCTCACCCAGCCTCTGCCTGGAGATTTTCCCGCCGCACCTCACGCACCGGCTTCGGTTGTAAATCAGCAGGCGGGGCCTTAGGCTACTGCCCGCCTTTCTGCACCTGTAGAAGAGGTGCGCAACCCTGCGCACCTGCAGCAGGAGGCTGCGAAGCGTCGCAGGGGGTATATTCTCAACCCTGCTCATGGGATGAACCCCCGCCCTGAAAAGAGCCTCCAGGCGTATGATGTTCCCAACCCCTGGAAAGACCTCCTGGTTGATGAGCAGGTCGCCGATGAGCTCCTCTCTGCCCTCAATTCGCCGCAGCACCTCCTCAGGTCTCCACTCCGGAGAGAGGATGTCCAGCTCCCACTCTCGAGCAGGAGGCGAGTCCAGAAGCCTTACAGAGCAGCTGTAGAAGTAGGCGCTCTTCGAAGCCTCGAGGCACAGCCTGACCCTGTCCCTGCTTCTTGTAAGCCTCCCCAGGGAAAAGCCGCCGTACATCAGGAAGTGCACCCTGAGGAAGACTTCCAGGTCCAGGAATAGCTCCTTTCCAAAGCTGAAGACCCTGTTTATCCTCCTGCCCTCAAGAAGGGAAAGGTCCAGCTTCCTGGAGTTTCCCCAGGCTCTCTTAACCCTCTCCCCCTCGAGAATGCTTAACCTCTCGGCTATCACCTTCACACCAGGACCTTCCATCGCAGCCCCTCACGGCTTCTCCAGCAGAAAGTAGCTCTCCCGCCTCGAGGGCGAGCGCCTGCTCCTGAGCAGCCTCAGGCCGGTGAAATCCGGCTTACCTCTGCCCTTGGCCACGAAAAGCACCCTTCCGCCGGGGCGCAGTTTTCCCAGGAAGCGCCGCATAGCCAAGAGCGCATCCCGTGGAGGAAGGGTCAGGTCCACCAGAATCAGGTCAAGCTCCGGCAGAACGGAGGTGTCGAAGGTGAAGGCGTCGGCGATGTAAATGCGCACATTTCTCCTGCTCCTCTCTATCTCCCGCAGCGCCGCCTCGAAGTCCCTGCTGTATTCAATGCCAACAACCAGAGAGGCGCGCTCGCCTGCGTACATCAGAAAGCCGCCCGCACTGCTGCCGAGGTCAAGCACAACCTCCGGGCCTGAGAATATCCCCCACTCCCTGTCGAGCTCCGCCAGCTTCCAGTAGCCGCGGGGCGCCTCGCGGGAGAGCACCTCCACCTCAGCACCCGGCTCAACCTGCGCAGAGGGCTTCTTAACAGCCCTGCCGTTCACCAGAACCTTCCCCAGCCTTATTGCAAGCTTTGCCCTCTCCCGGGAGGAGAAGTACCCCCTGACCAGGAGGAGCCTGTCCAGGCGCATCTAAAACTCCAGCTCCACACCAGCGCCCTTTTCCCTGGCAATGCGGTACGCCAGCGCCGCCGCAGCCACGTCCTGAATCGCCAGCCCCGTGGAGTCGAAGACTGTTATCTCCCCGTCGCTCTCCCTGCCCGGCTTCTTCCCGGCAACTATCTCACCCAGCTCAGCATAGATGTCCTCGCGGAAGAGCAATCGCTTGCGCAGGGGTACGTTTATCTCGCCGCTGTGCTTCGCCTGCTCCCAGGAGTCCACCACAACCTTAGCGCGGCGCAGTATCTCCGGCTCCAGCTCCTGCTTCCCGGGTGCGTCGGCACCTATCGCGTTGATGTGCGTCCCCTCCTGAATCCACTCGTCCCTCACCACCGGCTCCCTCGAGGGTGTGGTCGTCGCTACGATATCGGCGCCGCAAGCCTCGCGCACCTCGCAGGGCTCTATATCCAGTCCAAGCCTGCTCCCCATCTCTTCGGCGAAGCGCCGGGCGCTGCTGAAGGAGCGGCTCGCCACCAGAACGCGCTCCAGGTCAAAGAGCTCCGCCGTTGCGAGAAGCTGGGTCCTCGCCTGCCTTCCTGCGCCTACCAGGCCGAGGGTTCTGGAATCTTTCCTCGCCAGATACCTGGCGGCAATCGCTCCTGCGGCACCTGTGCGGGCGTCGGTGAGGTAGGTGGCGTTCATGAGAGCAAGCGGGGCACCTGTCTCTGGAGAGACCAGAACGTAGCTCGCCATTACGGTGGGCAGCCCGCGGGAGGGATTCCCGGGGTGGACATTCACTATCTTGACACCCGCCTTTCCGAGCGCGGGTATGTAAGCCGGCATGGCGCGCAGGTCGCCCTTCTCAAAGTAGAGATAGACCTTCGGAGGCATCTGCACCTTCCCAAGGCCGTGCTCCCTGAAAGCCTGCTCCACAGCCTCGATAACCCTGCCCATCTCCAGCATGGGCTCCATCTCCTCGCCACTGAGCCACAGAATGCGCATGAGAATGTTTATTTATGGCACTCTCTTATTAAACTTCTTATGCAGAGACCCTATGTGATACTCAACGCTGGCATGACGCTCGATGGCAAGATAGCCACCCGCGAGAGGGATGTCAGGATCTCTGGTAAAGAGGACCTGGAGAGGGTGCACCGCATTCGCCAGCGGGTGGATGCAATAATGGTGGGCATAGGCACAGTGCTGGACGACGACCCGCGTTTAACTGTGCACAGGATACCCGGAGAAGGGAAGCGCAATCCCACGCGGGTGGTCGTCGATTCCCGCGCCAGAACGCCCCTGAGCGCGAGGGTTCTCAACGGGGAGGCGCCCACAATAATAGCAGTCTCCAGTGCTGCACCAGAGGAGCGCATTGCGGCGCTGCGCCAGAAGGGTGCCAGCGTGCTGGTGTGCGGAGAGGTTAGGGTGGACCTTCGCTGTCTGATGCGGGAGCTGTACTCCAGAGGAATTCGCTCGTTGCTGCTCGAAGGGGGTGGCACGCTGAACTGGGGAATGCTCTCTCAGGGGCTGGTGGATGAGGTCAGCGTGGCCATTGCGCCGGTGCTGGTGGGCGGTAGAGATGCGGTTACCCTGGTAGACGGCGAGGGATTCGCCACCATCGCGGAGGGGGTCCACCTAAAGCTGAAGAGGTACTACCCCCTGGGGAAGGACTTTATCCTTGAGTACGAGGTTTTGAGATGATAACAGTCGTAGGCACCGCCCACATCTCGCAGGAGAGCGTCGAGGAGGTGGTCAGGAAGATAGAGGAGCTCAACCCCAGTGCTGTTGCGGTTGAGCTGGACGAGTTCCGCCTGCGCGGCATGCGGGAGCAGCAGCACGTGCCCGTGGTGGACCTGATAAAGAAGAACAACTCCACGGTGGCGCTCCTCAACATTCTGCTCGCCTTCCTTCAGCGAAGGCTGGGCGCAGAGGTGGGGGTGAAGCCCGGGAGAGAAATGCTTGTTGCCATTGAGGTGGCGAGGCGGAGAGGTGCGCAGGTGGCGCTGATAGACCGCGACATTCGCATCACCATGCGGCGCGCCCTCGCCAGGATGTCCATCAGGGAAAAACTGAACATTGCCAGAGAGCTGCTCTCCTCGCTCTTCATAAGCGGTGAGGAGATAAAGCGGGAGATCGGCGAGGTGAAGAAGCAGGAAAATCTGCTGAATATAATCGCCAGCATGCGGGAGTTCTCACCCAACATGTACACCGTTCTGGTTAAGGAGAGGGACGCATACATGGCGGCAAAGCTCCTCGAGCTGGAGAGGCGCTACGGAAATGTGCTCGCCGTCGTGGGAGCAGGGCACAGGCCGGGTATTGAGCACTTCCTCGCCCATCCGGAGGAGATTCCGCCCATGGAGGAGCTGGAGCACGTGCCGAAGCGCAGGCTCACGCTTACCAACCTCCTCAAGTTCGCCCTTCCCTCGCTTGTGCTGGCGCTGTTTGGATTAGCGCTGCTCAGGGGGGTGCCGATACAGGGAAGCGTGGCTCTGTGGCTGGCGAACCACATGGTTCCGACGTTTATAGCTGTGCTTCTCGCCCGCGGCAGTCTTGCAGCGGCCGCAGCAGGTGCCCTTGCCTCGCCCCTGACTTCGCTCAACCCTCTCATTGCAGCTGGATGGTTCGCCGGCTTTGTGGAGGCAAAGGTGAAGCGCGTAACCGTGGGCGAGGTCTCGGAGATGTTCAGGGCCACCAGCACAGGGGAGCTTTTCAGAAACAGGGCCTTCCGCGTGCTCCTGGTCACGGCTCTGGCAAACGTGGGCTCAATGCTGGGCACGGCTATATCCTTTCCGACGATAATTCTGCCGCTTTATCAGAGAATCTTTGGTGTTTAAAATGCGACTGCTTGAGTTCCTGAAGTTCTACCTGGTGATGCTCATACTCCTCTTCCTGGGGATGAACTTTTTCACCCTGAGTGCGGAGCAGAAGGTGCTCCTGCTCCTTATCGCAACTCTGGCATCACCAACCCTTTTCAGAGGCTTCCTGCAGCTCAGGGGGGTGCGGAGGGGCGACATGGTGCTCGTATCCTACTCCCAGAACAGTGAGCTTGGCATGGTGTTCAGAAAGGAGCTGGGCAGGGCTCTCAGCTCCGGTAAGGTGGGGGATGTGATAGAGGTGGAGCTCCCGGGCAGGGTTGCTAAGGGCGAGCTTAAAAGCGTTGGGGGCTTTGTTTTCCCTCCTGAGGTTAGCCTTCTGTACTACGAGGAGGTCTGGACAAGGAGGCGAGAGCCCTGAGGTTCGCTTTTACGGCACGCGAGGTTAGGGAGCTGGCGATTTCCGCCATAGTAATAGCCTTCGTGTTCGCCTATCATCCTTCCAGGGGAATACCGGATGTGCCACTCCTGCTGGTGGCTCTTCTTGCTGTTAGCCTGGGCTTTATCTTCCACGAGCTTGCACACAAGCTAACTGCGCAGCGCTTCGGGTGCTGGGCTGAGTACAGAATGTGGGAGCTCGGGCTGATTGGGGCACTGTTTCTGCGCGTGGTAACTGGCTGGCTGTTCATCGCCCCCGGGGCGGTTTACATTGTTCCAGGCTACGGGGGCATCTCAAAGCGGGAGGATGGAATAATCTCCGCTTCAGGAGCTGCGGCAAACATAGCCCTCGCTGTGGTCTTTATGCTCATAGGCTTTGAGTTCGGGGCCAGAATAAACGCCTGGCTGGCGCTCTTCAACATGATCCCCTTTCCGCCCCTCGACGGCTCCAAGGTGATAGGCTGGAACTTCGCGGTGTGGGGCATAATAGTGGCCCTGGCGATACTCCTCCTCAGACCGTAGATTTGCGTGCAGCCTCGTAAACAAGCTGGCGCATCTCCTGAATCTCCTCGTTTGTGGGTATCTCCTCGGGGCACACCTCCCTGCATGTTCCGCAGGTGGTGCACAGGTATAAACCTTCCTCCACGGCTATTGGGAGGCGATTGAGCTCATCCCTGGGGTCATGCACAAAGCGTGCTATTATTCTGAAGAGCATCGGCCCGGCGAAGGCCTTGCTGTGGGTGTGCGCCGGGCAGGAGCTCATGCAGGAGCTGCATTCTATGCATCTCTTGAGCCTCTCCATGCGCCTGAGGTCTTTAAGGAGCAGCTTCTCTATCTTCGTCTCCCTCTTCTTCATCCGGTGCAGATAAGGGCGAAGAGAGGCTATTCTGCGGTAGTTCTTCTGCGTCGCCACCACCAGGTCCTTTATTACAGGAAAGTTTCTAAGCGGTTCCAGGAGCATTCCATCGGTTACATCGGTTCTGCACGCAAGCACAGGTTTGCGATTTGCCAGCACTGCGCAGGAGCCGCACTGTCCGGCTCTGCAGGAGCTCCTGTAGGCGATGTTGGCACCGTAGCGCTCGTTTATCTGCTGCAGCGCGTCGATTATCTTCATGTGTGGATGGTGCTCCACCTCGTAGCTTTCGTAGCGGGGCTCGTCCTCCGTCTGAGGATTATACCTGAAAACTGTTATCTTCATCTTCAACCCTCACGGAGCAAGAGTTGTTATAACGGGCTCAACCGTTTTGACCAGCATTCCATCCGCGGCCCTTGCCACGATGATGTTCCTGACCCAGCGGGGGTCCTCCTCGGGATAGTCGCTCCTGTAGTGTGCACCTCTGCTTTCTGTGCGGAGGAGTGCACTCCTGGTTATCATCTCACCTACGAGGAGCATGTTGTCCAGCTCCACCGCCGCGAGCAGCTGCAGGTTGTACCTCAGACCGCTCTCCACAGCAACCTCGTCCAGCTTTGCTCTGAGTTCTGCTATTTCACGCAGCGCCTCCTCCAGGCTCCGCTTACTCCTCACTATTCCCACCTTCTCCCACATGGTGCGCTGCAAGCGGGAGCGCACCTCGTAGGGGAGCACGCCCTCTCCTTCCTCGAAGCGGAATATTCTTTCGTACTCATCCTCTATCGCGCGCTTGTCAACGCTGGCGTAGCCGTGCTTCTTCGCCTCCTCTGCTGCGTTCGCGCCTGCGATGGCTCCAAAAACCTGCGTCTCTGCGAGGGAGTTACCGCCCAGGCGATTCGCACCGTGCACACCCCCATTGACCTCGCCGCAGGCGAAGAGGTTTGGCAGGGTGGTGCTCCTGCAGTCCTCGCGGGTGCGCACGCCGCCCATGAAGTGATGTGCGCTTGGGGAGACCTCCATGGGCTCGTGACGTATATCCACACCCACATCCAGGAACTGTTTGAGCATCGTCTCCAGCTTCTGCTCAATAACCTCGTCCGGCACGTGGGTGAGGTCCAGATAAACGCCGCCGTGCTCAGTGCCTCTTCCCTGGGATATCTCAGTGAAAATCGCCCGCGTAACCACATCGCGGGTTGAGAGCTCCATTCGTTCTGGATCATAGCGTGCCATGAAGCGCTCTCCTCTGGCGTTGTAGAGCTTTCCTCCCTCGCCGCGCACCGCCTCGGTTACGAGCAGCCCGCTCGCCGAGGGGGGATAAACCATGCCCGTTGGATGAAACTGCACCATCTCCATGTCGATGAGCTCAGCGCCTGCATTGTAGGCAAGGGCATATCCATCGCCCGTCTTCTGATAGGGATTTGTGGTTATTGCATAAACTCTGCCCGCCCCGCCGGTGGCGAGCACAATCGCCTTTGCTTTGAAGAGCAGAAAGCGCCCGTGAATTAAATCCAGACCGGTTGCACCGGTGAGCTTGTCTCCGCTTCTGAGGAGGCGTGTTATTGCGACCTCCTCCAGAACCTCAACACCAACGCGGTAGGCCTCCTCCTTGAGCGCGCTCATCATCTCGTGCCCCGTCCTGTCGCCGCGGTGCACCGTCCTGCGGAAGCGCTGCCCGCCGAAGTAGCGCTGGTCAAACTTTCTTGGCTCCACCCTGTCAAAGGCTGCGCCAAACTGCTCCAGCTCAAGAATGCGTCTTGGTGCGTCTCTGACCAGGATTTCCACCAGCTTCTGGTTGTTCAGAAAGCGTCCGCCTATCACCGTGTCCTCGAAGTGAAGCCTCTCGCTGTCCTCCGGGTCCACGAACCCAAAGGCGGCGTTGTAGCCGCCCTCAGCCATGACGGTGCAGCCGCTTCTGCCGAAGAGCCCTTTCACCACAAGCAGAACCTCAAGGTTGTGCTTCCTGGCCTCTATCGCGGCTCTCGCACCGGCGCCACCACCACCTACTACAAGAACATCACACTGATACACATCATCAACCAGCTCCGCCATGGCAACGCCTCGTGCATAAATCCGAGTTTACCGAAGGGAAAGATTCCAAAAAATTTTCAAAGGTTATGCTCTGCTCAGCATCTCGGGCCCGTAACTCAGTCTGGCAGAGTGGCTGGCTCTTAACCAGTTAGTCGCGGGTTCAAATCCCGTCGGGCCCGTACATCCAACGTGAGGGGTCGTTTTCTGGGCTTCTTTTCTCTGACAGCTGAAAAAAGGGTATAAACTCAGGTGGTTTTAGAGGCAGCAGTGCCTCTGCAAGCTAAAACACCAGCTCCCCCCTGTGCTTCCTGTGAGCCTGCCTGGTTTCTTCGCGAGTGTTGCCTGCGAGCACAATGATGCGCTGCCCGGGCGCCCAGATGTCGCTGAAGGAGAACATCTTCACGGCACCCTTCTGCTCCAGCTCCGCCTTCTGCTGGGCACTGAGCAGGTCGCCAACTATATCTCCCACACCGTCGTAGGCACGGTGCCCGCCCAGGATGATTATGTTCTTCTCAGACCTGTAGGAGTTGAAGTTTCCGGGAAGAACATGCACCACATCATAACCGGCGTTGCGCAGGTACTCAAAGAGGTCCGCGGCAAGGCCGTAGTCGATGAGGTTGGCAAGGACTATTATTTTACCGCTGACCTGCGACTTGATGTGGGAAACAATGAGAAGCTGGTTATCCGTGTTAACAACGAGCAGGTCATCCTGCACGCCGTCGCCGTCGTAGTCGAAGGTCGTCATGGTACGGGCGCCAGTGCTGTTGTAGGGTGAGACCTTCTTACCATTCTGTTCGTAGTACCCAACCTGAACACCGCCCTTTATGGCGTATATTTTATTGTCACTGGCTCCTGCGAAACCCTCCTTCCTCCCATCACCGTTGAAGTCAACCGCAACAACGTCGTTGGGCACACCCTTGTAGTAGGTCTGTTTCACACCCTCAGAGGAAAAGCGGTATATGAAGGAGGAGTATATGTAGACGGTACCCCTGTCGGTATCCAGCTGAAGAATCCTTACTCTGGAGCCCGGCTCGTAGTACACCTCACTCTCCCACAGCATGCCGCTCTGGTTCATGGCGTACACTGTACCCCTTATGTCGAACACTATTAGCTCGGAGGTGTAGCCGTCACCGTCCAGGTCAACGGCTTCCAGCTTTATTATTCTGTTTTTGAAGTATTCGCTGCCAAACCTTTCAATCACACGACCGTCTGCTGAAATCAGATAGAGGGTGGAACTTTCTGCAAGCGCCAGGGACTCCTTCACACCATCCCTGTCGATGTCCAGGGATACCAGCTTGTCACCCCTGTCGGAAATGCTCATCTCCCATAGTGAAGAGCCACCGCTGCTGTAGGCAACCACGACTTCCCAGAGCCCCGCAACTATTTCATTTTCCCTGCCATCCCCGTCCAGGTCAGCCACTGCGATGGAATAAACTGAGCCCGGCAAATCCCGCTTTTCCCACAGTAGCTCTCCATCGGGGGTGTAGGCGGAGAGGTATTTGCTGCCAACAATGATAACAGAGGGACTCCCACTGAGCTTTATAACACCCAGGGCGTAGGAGTTGCTTACAGGAACTGTGAACTGTTTGTAAACCTCCGAAGTGCCGAACTTTATAATCCTCACCTTTCCGGTGGCGGTATCCAGAACCACCACGGCGTCATCCATGCCATCTCCATCAGTGTCTGCATGTTCAAACAGGGGGTCCCCGGCGATGGTGACATACGAAACGCTGATATAGTCCTTCTCAAACTCTTCGGTTAACTCTTCCCCGTACACCACCGGCAGGAGCACCAGCAGCAGAAACAGTGACGGCCACCTCATGCTTACTAATTGATACGGTGCAGATATATAATACTATCGCTTTTGAGAATGTGCTGATGCAATCACTCAATTTGAGCTTTCATCCTTCAGCGAACACCTTTCCCTCGAGCCTCTCCACGCGCTTTAGCACATCGGCGATAATCTTCTCCCTCCCCTTGAACTCGGCAAAATCTTCTCTGAGCTTCGCCACCTCCTGGGTTAAGCTGTCCACTCTGAGATTGAGACTGTCCACCCTGGCACTGAGAGTGTTTATGCGCTTGTTGGTCTCGTCTATGCGGGCGGTTAGCTCCTCGCGAACGCTGTCTATGCGCTTGTTGGTCTCGTCTATGCGGGCGGTTAGCTCCTCACGCATGCTGTCTATGCGCTTGTTGGTCTCATCTATGCGGGCGGTTAGCTCCTCACGCACACTGTCTATGCGCTTGTTGGTCTCATCTATGCGTCTGTTCATGTCTATTAAAAGCTGGTTTACATCGCTCAGTCTCTGGCTGAACTCCCGCTGCTGGCCCCTGAGCTCTCGAACCTCCTCCCTGATAGAGCCAAACTCCGGGAGAATGAGCTCCTTGATCGCCTCCCTTATCGCTTCCTTCATCTCCTAAACACCACAACTTAACCTTGAAAACAAAACCCAAACCCGGAAGAAAGCTACAATAAAAACAAAGAAAAAGAAGTAGTAGAGGCGCAGGCCTCTTCTACAGCGCCGCGGCAAGTGCCTCTGCAGCCGCGCGGGTCGCTTCCCTGTCCTTACCGGCGACGATTATCGAAGTGAGGCCCGACGCCGGATGGTCGGAGATGACCTCGATGTCGCCCTCGCTGGTGTACCAGTCAACCTTGCTCTTCCCGGCTGTAACGAGGTCTGCGACGAGGCTGTTCGCCACAGGTCCGCCGATGAGCACCAGGTTCATGTCAGAAGCGGCGGTGTCCTCGTCAACTATCTCGAGCTCTGGCACGAGAGTCTCCTCGCCGGTTGCAGTCATCGTCACCGTCTGCTTCAGGAAGTCGTCGTAGTCTGGGTCGTCCTTCTTCATCTTGGT
>Ga0256830_1002998_pt1 | contig 10758 bp, 12 predicted proteins | sample 128326metaG_FD_190537 | JGI IMG/M metagenome (GOLD analysis project Ga0256830, IMG submission 190537) | Hydrothermal vent microbial communities from Lau Basin, Pacific Ocean - 128-326 | ecosystem: Environmental > Aquatic > Marine > Hydrothermal vents | place: Pacific Ocean: Lau Basin | collected...
TTTTTCGACTAAAAAAAAATCAGAGGATTTAATTCCAAGTAAAACAGTGGAGTTCTTTGTTCCCGTAGACTAAACTTGCTGGCAGCCGCTTAGCGAGTTAATCGAGTCAATCGAGTCAATCGAATTTGTTTAACCCTATAGGAGAACAATAAGTGACCTGCGACACGACCTTCATTAAACGTCAACGAGTTTACAAGCTCTTCATACCACTCAGAAAACAGCTGTATATTACAAAAATAAAAGAAGCAGATATTAAGCCCAAACAAGTCAATCTTAAAGTTATCGAAAACCCGAAACACCAAAAATTAAGAAACTAAGTAGACAAGCCTGCATCATAAACCATAAAAAAGCCGGTGATATACACCGGCTTTTTTAATGCTAAGTCATCTTATCGAGTAAACAACAACTATCCTACCAACCCTCTCCCATCTTATGAATCGGGCTCATTTTTTTCATCTTTTCACGTTGCTCTTTAGTTAAAAGCTTTTCAACCTTATTTCCAGCTTCTATGCTCAACATAATAATTTGTTTTCGTTTTTCAAATATTTCACCATAGACCTTCCCTATCGCTTGGGCATCTCTGACATCTTTCCGATACAAATCCATTAACTTGTCGGATAACACATCAATACTGTCGGTATGATTCCAGTGCTTGCTTCTGAGTTCACGCTGTATTTTTCGGATCCCCTTTTTTTGCTCGTTGGTTAATTTTAGTTTCCAAACTGAACGTAATCTCGCAGTCATGTGGCCTTCACCACTCATCATCATCATGCCCATTCCACCACCACCGTGGTGCATGCCCATGCCCTTATGACCGCCTTTATCTTTGTCTCCAGTATTATGCCATGCATTTCCCGAAGCCCACGCGTCTCCAGCGACAGCATTCGAAGTAAAAGCGATGACGCCACTAAATACCAGAGCCAAACCTAACAATCCAAATTTTTTCAACATCTATATCTCCTTTTGTAATACTTACTATCTACCACGAAAAAAAAGTCCTAACGCCTCAACACAAAGCTACACAGCTTATCGGACGCCTATTGCAAGTATTGAGTGAATGAGCATACTAAAGTTCAATGATAACCATATTTTTCGTGTGAAGGTCGCATATGAGTAATACTTTTGATTAATATTGATGCTATTTCCTCATCTTTAAGTTCAATTGGATTCGTCTTCATACTGCTACCACGTGAATTAGCAACAATATGCGAAAGATCCCGTTCAGTAAGCCCATAACTATTCAAGCTTGGAATATTAAGTACCTGAGTCCATTGTATTAAAACATCGATTAATGCTCGCTGTGCTTGCTCATCAGAATCATAAAGTTTTGCAGTCAACAGAGTGCTAATCCTGGCGTATTTTTCCAGTGCTGTATTATTAGGCTCTCGCTCACGCATTGCTTGAATATTAACGGCCGTCGCCGCCGCTAACAAAGACCCACAAGCGACGCCATGTGGAATCGAAAAATAGGCTCCCAAGGGAGATGCAAGACCATGAACCGAGCCCAGACCTACTTGAGCAAGGGTAATACCTGAAATCATCGCAGAAAAAGCTAAATCGTTCTGCGCCGTCTCGATATCGCCGACATTTTCAAACCAAGACAATAAGCTCTTTCCGATATTCGGTAATGTGGCTATTATTAACGCATCAGTTAATGGGTTTGATTTGCTCGAAACAAAGGACTCAATGAGCTGGGTAAGTGCATCCATTCCATTCGCAGCAATCAACGCTGGTGGACAGTTAGCTAATAACTCCGGGTCTATAATCGCCACCTCAGCAAGCAAGCTTTCATCACGAAATGATTTTTTGAAACCTTTTTTCCCAACTACTCCAAGCACTGCATTTTTGGTCACTTCACTACCGGTTCCAGCCGTTGTAGGTAGCGCGATAAACGGTATCGATGGCCCGGTATAATCCAGCTCAGGACCTACTCCTTCTAAAAAATCCAGCACTGATTGCTGATTTTTTATTAAACCCGCCACCGCTTTTGCCGCATCTAAAACACTACCCCCGCCGATGGCGAGCACAACATCTATCTCCTTATCTGCATGTGTAGCTACAATTTCATCCACTCTTGCAGGAGAAGGCTCAGATAAAATACTAATATGTGTCCAATGAATATTATTTACTTGGAAAAGTTTAAGCAATTCATTCCAGTGCTTGGTTTTAGAAAACGAGCTTTTACCGGTAATAAGCAAAACATTATCGCCATAAGGTTTAATGATCTCCGCTAGCAATAAAAACTTTCCACGGCCAAATTCTATACGTGGAAGTCTGGTAATACTAAAGCTATTCGCATTGCCTAAACCTTGATGACTCATTCAGAACTAATCTCTGGCAGCAAACCCTCATAAGGCATACCTTCCCTTGCAGATGCCATCCAATCGGCGACAGTATCACGCCAGGTTATATAATGCGGTGTGGTCTTATGCGCTTTGGCAGATTCTTCTGAATCATAGGCTTCATACAAAATAAACTGAGATTTATCTTGTGGTGATTGCAATACATCAAAGCGTAAATTACCCGATTCTTGCACCGAGTTTTTATGATTAATTTTTGTGGCTTGAATAAATTCTTCGATGAACTCAGATTTTACGTGTACTTTAACGATGGTAACTTTCATTTGTAATTTCCTTGCTTATACCCATTAAGTATTATCAATGAAATCTATTTTTTGCGCTATTTTTCTGCATACTCTCGAACCCAATTTCCCCATTCACGATAAAATATATTAGCAACAGCCTGCATTGCCGGAATATTTTCAAGTTTGTGTGCGATAATTTCATCAAACGATTGAATCGAATCACTCGGGTTTTCTAACTGGTAGTCAAAACGATGCACCCATTCATCGACCATCTCTTCGGTCATCTCAATATGGCATTGAAACGCCATAATATTATCTAATAAAAAAGCCTGGTTTGTACAATGCTCATTGCTTAATATATTGATGGCGCCATTGGGCAGCGAGAATGTTTCGCCATGCCAATGAAAGGGAAGAAATTTACTCGCCACGCCCTCCAACCAATCAATATTTAAACCAAGCGTTTTATTTACTGAAAACCAGCCAATTTCTGTTACCGGATTATCGGTGATTTGACCACCCAAGGCTTTACTAATGAGTTGAGCACCCAAGCAATGGCCTAACATCGGTATGCCCAATTGCTTAGCATTGCGAATCAATGCCAGCTCTTGCTCAATCCACGGAAACTCATCATTAGCACTCATGCCTCCACCCATGAAGACCAAACCACTCACTTGGCTTAGGTCTGAAATAACCGGATCACCGAGATCAATGCCAATAATGTCATAAGCAAAATGATGAACGTCTAAAAACTCTTCGAGATAACCCGGCCCTTCACAATCCACATGACGATATATATGTATACGTTTCACTCAACCCCCAACAAGCAAATGTGTATCTACCTACCACCTATTATTTGGAAGTAAAGGTATAAACCCCATCCCAATCAACACCGGGTGGATCTTGTGCAAATTGGTGTATTCTATCGAGATATATCTTGTATAACAATTGTTCTGATTGTTTTTGCAGGATGTTGAATTTTTCCTGAGCAGGCTTCCAGTCTTGCTTGCGGTAACTGGCGAGTGCTTGCACATACAGTTCCAGCGTATTGCTTGCGTAAGCGGAAAGGTCTTCCTTTAAACCCAAGGGTTCGAATATTTCGACGGCCTCCTCTTTACCAGCCACTTTCACAAGATCAAGAGAACGATAGGCATATTCGGATGCTGCGCGAGCGGTTGACTCACTTACAATAATATGAACACCATACTTTTTGGTTAAGCCCTCTAAACGTGAACCCAAATTCACCGCATCGCCCATCACCGTATAGGCCATACGAAATGCAGAGCCCATGTTACCAACACTCATCACCCCCGTATTTAAACCTATTCCAATATTGATCGTCGGCCAATTATTTTTTTTAAACTTTTTATTTATTTTGGGTAACTCATGTTTCATTTTTATCGCCGCCGCCACAGCATGACTCGCGTGGTTTTTATCCGCTATTGGAGCGCCCCAAAAAGACATTATTGCATCCCCCATATATTTGTCTATCGTACCGCGTTGTTCATGAATAATACCGGTCATAGGTGTTAACATTGCATTCATTAACTGTGATAATTGCTTGGGTTCTAAGTTTTCTGCAATCGAGGTGAAACCGCGCACATCGGAAAATAATACGGTCATCTCTCGACTCTCTCCCTCTAATGAAAATGCTTCTTCAGTTTCGCTTAGTTCATCAACAAGCTCAGGCGGGATATATTGGCCGAAACTTTTATGTAATTTTCGTTTCGTATTTTGTTCCAACAAAAAACTATAAGACACATGTTGTATAAAAATGGACATAATCAATAAAACCGAAGATGCAATCGGTATTAGAATCAGTGCATTCCAAAAGTATAGGTTTATTCCTATAACGCTAGCCAACAAAACTACGGCAAAAACTCCAACCACTAGTGCCGACATCAAAGGCAATAATATCAGCAACAAAATCCCAATAATAATCAAACTTATAAACTCGACTCCTTGTATATAGCCCGGCCTTTGCATAATGCTTTCATCTAAAATACCGGCTAATACATTGGCGTGAATCTCCACTCCAGGATAAATCCCTTGCACCGGCGTAGAACGTAAATCAAGTAGCCCTGCCGCACTACTGCCAATTAATATGATTGCCCCATCGAGTTGTTCTAATTCAACATCACCATGCATCACATCAGTAGCAGATATATAAGGATAACTTCCAGATGGCCCAATATAGGGTACGGGTATAGCAGATTCAGCATCAATTGGAATTTTTAATCCTCCAATCGTTAGCCACTCAAAGCCTAAATTAAAAGGCGCATTTTCATAACCCGGTGCAATAGTAAACTCTATTTCAGGATTTCCCATTAACGCCTTAATCATTGCAAGCGGTAACGACGCGTAAAGCTGTCCTGCGAACTCTTGAAATAAATAAACTTTACGAACAACACCATCACTATCAACCACCGGCTTATCAATAAAACCGCCTCCAATCGCATTTTTTTGTAAAATAGCTAAATTTCCGCCATAACCTGTTGCCGTCGGTATTGGTAGTTTTTTGACATTCAGTTTTTCATAAGATGTAACAGGGCCGGGCAATACTCCCTTTTTAATTCCGCTTTCTGGCGAATTTTCGGGCACAAAAAAATAACCGAGAACCGTATCTCTATCCGCCAAACTTTGGGCAAATATCTTATCCCATTCGAGAGTGGGTTTGATTTTATGATAAACGTCCAGAAAACTAAGCTCGTCTTTTAACTCAGTATTGGCGAGATCATTCAAGACATTTAGCCCAGAACTTGTATCCTCTTCAATAAATAACACATCAAAGCCAACAACACTGGCATAATAGGTGTCAAACAACTTATCCATCAGCAAGGCAAGCTTATCTCGACCCCAAGGCCATCGTCCCTCTGCATCAAGACTTTTTTCATCGATATCAACAATGACAATACGCTTTTCCTGCGTATTGGGCATGGTAGCGAGCAAGCGCATATCATAAGCGCGATTTTCCAACTGCTCGACAAAAGGAAGCTCAATAGTTCCCATCGAATGGAGCCCAAAACCCATGATAATAAGTAGACCCAGTAAAAACCGAGATAAATTGTACTGTCGCATAAATTTTACGATTAACTACGGATTCTAAGTTAATTAAATAGCGGCACGTAGTTAAAAATGATGAAGTTGGTATTATTATCTAAAGTATTATTGGGCAATATAGCGCTGGCATTAACAGCTATACCCGTAGCGTTTGAGATCTAGGTTTTTAGTGTGCGTCATATTCATTTCATGGCAAGGCGAAATGACAAGTAATAGCTGGACTATTGCGAGGAATTTCCCTCGGTGCCCTCTTCGGGTAAACGAAGCCATGGAATGAAGAGGGCGTGCAATAAGACCTATATTCCAATCACTACGGGTATAGATACACGGCATCACCCGCATTTGTTGCTGAGTTTTGTATTATTAAGTTATTGAGTATTTGCAGCTCATTGGCCGAATTAGAATAAATAGCCCCATCGGTGCTGCCCCCCGTGTTTCTGCTAAAAATACTGTGACTCAAAAGGCTCCCAGCACCGACTGAGTGCAAACTAACTGCGCCTGCTATGCGGCCGTAATTATTGACATAAACATTGTTATTTAACGTAAGAACACCTTTCATATCCGCAATCACTGCGCCTGCGTTAGCATCAAATACCGAATTTAAAATACTCACACTTGACTCGCCATTCAAGTTTACGCCCACTCCAGAATAACGAATTTCGGAATTATTAATGTTACACGTTGCGGCGCAATTCAAACCTACCGCCGCATACTTGATCACACTATTCGTTATATTAACCTCACTGTCTTTTAGCGTATAGGTAAAGCTGTCACTGCCAAAAAAATCCACTGCAGGAATATAGCTGAAACGGTTCTCTGATATCAAAATCACACTTCCTCCATTGACTGAAGTCAGATCATAACTATCGATAATCAATGATATGAGTATTATTATAGACCAAATAATTATTATTATAAAATCTCCTTATTTGTTCTCTTAATCCAATACCGCTAGGAGCCGAAATATTGCTATCAGCCATAACAACCACAACGGTTTGATTATAATTTTTACCGTCTATTTTGCAATCCGATAAATCTTCTACAATTGCCTTTATCATGCCGAAGTTCGGTTTTGCTTGTGCTAACTTCACGGAAAGCTCATTGACTGCATTTGCTAAACCTCCAACCAATAAAGCATATTGCATGGACACTTCTGATGAATTGGCCACAGGAGCAATGGGGTTCGCCGGTAAGGTGGTAAAAACATCATAAGAAAAGGCCTGTTTTGCTTTGGCTTTAACGGCTCGAAATGCGGAAAAAAATTTCCCAATTTAATATTTTCCATTTTGGTATGAAAATATAAGGCAGAAGTTAATAGCGTAATGGCGACTTGGCTATCATCAGGGGATATAATGCTATAGAGAAGATCCGCATCACTTAAAGTTATTTTCTTTTTTTTTCAATATCAACTTCTTGATCTGATTCATCAATAAAACTACCACCGGATGATTCAACTAAGAGGTAGTCTTCATCACTATTAAATGACGCACGCCACATTCCCGATTCATCGCTTAAGGTGTCAGCAAGCACTATCCCTGATTTAATCCCGCGTTTATCCAGTTCATATATTCGTATTCGTGCATTGTGCATCGGTCCCTTGGTAACCGAACCGCTTATTGTTTTTGGTTGAATATTTTTTTTGGGAGTATCAACTTGATTGGAAGCATTTAAATTCTGAACATTGTCATTCTCAATACAAGCGACGAGAAGCAAGGAAAGTGGCAATACCCGCGCATCGAAATCTACATTTAAATGACAACATATAGATCTCGTATCATGTTTATTGACGCCTAAACGCGGCAGTACCCATAACCGTGGTCTCTTTTCCATTTGGCCTTGCAGATAATTCGTAGGACATAATAGCACCATTTGGGCTGTCATCTGCAACATTACTAGTAAATGATCCCACCAGATTTGCCGCTGCCATTAGCATTGACTGATCCACTCACATTCACTGCCATCGTTCCACCAAACGTCGCATCAGCGTAAATCGGGACTTGCAAACCTTGGCCATGCCACACTTGCTCATTAATACCGAGATCCACTGAGGTGAGTACGCGTTGATTAGTAAAATCAGTGGTCAATGATGCGGATCCAAGATATCCAATATTACCTAAATTATCATGCGCATTAACCTCATTGACGGCCGGGCCTAGATAACTGATCAACTCACCGTTGCTGCCGAATGTTTTTGCCTGAATAGTATTTCCAATAATGGGGCCAGAGTCACTTAATACTGCATTCCCACTTAAAACAAACCCGCGCTTACTTACGAAAGGTATTGCTTATTCCTGTCGTTGGTGCATCAACCGCGCTAATGCTCATCGACTTTGCTTCTGTACTGAATACTGAAATAAACTTTCGAGAGACTACATGCTGAGGTTTTTTACCGAGAGGTACTGAGTTATCAACATCAAATTGTTGGTTCTTTCGACGATTTTTTTGTTGCTTTATTTTAGCCAAAATGGAATAATCTGTACCGTGAATACTCAATGTTGCCACCGGCGTTTTAACGCTATAAGCTTTATGATAATTTTTGGCTATTTTTCCGGTTATCGCTCTAAACCCTCCTCGTAGCAGTTTGATCTTGCTGACGTTATTAATCGCTATCTTTTCATTCAACTGGTACTTCTCAAAGAATTCTTTACGTATTCCAAGATATGCTTCAATCCTTTTATATTCATAGATCAGAATGCTTGAAATGTTATAAACATAGCTTAGCTGTGGCTGAATATAAAAACCTTTGAACGCATTTCATGCCAATGCTGAGATCAACTTTTGAATCGTTGCGTATTTCACCAAAAAACGATCCTGAATCATATTGCGTTGCAGTGAGCCCTGCTGACCCAGAGAGCGTGAAACGACTAAATAACTGAGAACTCGAACCTATTCGAATTCCGTTATAGCTTGTTCCGTATTCAGACTCACTTTGCACAGGTATTGCTTTTCCATAAATAAGCGTGGTAGTGACCGAGGGTAAAAATGTATTGCTACAATCTGCCAACCATCCCACGCCCAGTAAAATCTGATTGACATCTTTTACCGAAAATTCACTCGGTCCGCGTACTATTCCTAATCGGCTAAAAAAACTCAGTGTGTGAAATCGACTAATTCTGCGCACTAAAAAACCATTTCCAAATTTGGATGGAACGCTTGATATTATGCGGTGGATTATACTGCTTAACCTCGCTAAACTCTTGCTCTGCGTCGCTATATGCCCCTAACCGAAAATAAGCTCTAGCCAAACCTAAGAAACGCGGCGCAACCGCCAATGTGCGTTGAAAGGCCAATACGGCATAGCCTGCGCGCTCACTATCCAACGCTGAAACGCCAAGTATGTAATCGTATTTTGGGTCTCCAGCAAATTCTGCTTCATGCTTAATGAGCATTTCATATGCTTCACCAGCGGAACTTTTCGACATTAGCTGTTGCGCATTCAGTAATAAATCAGGAAGCCTTATATCAGCGCGAATACTTAGCGGAGAAAGGAATACAGCTAGCATAATAACTGCAGCGCCGCGCGTCTTAATAAAAAAAGGATTCATTATTTTAGCGGAAACCAGCTTCCCGTATAGCGCTCAACATCTTCTTCTTTTATTCGACCACCTGTGTATAAATCATCTACCTGTTCACGGGTAAGTGGAACAATACTATTATTCTCTTTGTAGACCCATTTATTGTTTAGGGTCAGTTCAAAAACTGTTACCATAATATCGTCAAAACGAATAACGTGATCATTAGCTAAACGTTTTACATCGTTTAAGGTTAATGGTTTGTTATTTTTTTCTGTTTCTTCTCTGATTAAATTTTCGAGTGCCACATCCCATTTATGTATTTCCATGATAGACTTTAACCTTTTTAATTAGCCGATAAACGCCTCATCAGAGGCTAAATAAATAGTTTCTTCCAACAACCCTCACTGTACTGAAAAGATCGTAATCGAACTACATCTTTTTCCAAAAAGTTACGATATCTCCTGGGTAAATGAGATCAGGGTTGCTAATATCACTAAGCTTGGCGAGTTCTGGGTAACGATAAGGGTCATTTAAATATTTACCAGCAATTTTCCACAGCGTATCGCCCTTCACCACCGCGTGCTGCACCAGGCGATCACCACTAGAAAGCGTTTCATTTTTAAATAGCTGGGCGGTGTTGGCTTTTTCATTCTTTATTTTTTCGGTCTCTAATTGAATAATTTTTTTCTCTAGATTGTCCTCCATTGCAGGATTAATAGGTCGATCTACGCTGATGGTATATTTTGGGGCCTCTATTTGTAGTACACGCATCGAGCCCTTATCATGAGTGCTTGTAGTACGAGCGTTTGCGGCTTCAGCAATCGCTGCTACAGCTCGATGAGGTGTATCTTGCTCGTCGAGATTAGCGCTAGTTACGCCCTTGTTCACCAGGTTTTCCTTACCTGCATCCGAAAAAATATACGAATACCCCACTAGCGCAACACTGGTGACGATTACGATCAGCGCTATATGTAAAATTATATTTGATTTTTTTACCGATTTTGGTGCTGAATTTGCGCTAAATTTTTCGTTATTATCATTGGCAACTAAATGAGTCTTCTTCTCCGGTTCAATTTTTGTACTGACTAAATCATCCTTTCTACTGATGTCATCACGCTTAACGGATATCATCAATTCTTCTGATGGATGATCAATCACTAAACCTTGATGATGAGAAAAATCCAGTTCAAGCGGGGCTATGGTTGTAGGATGAGGTATCGCCTTTTCAAATTCTTCACCTAATCTCACTCCATCTGGATTACTTGCGACTATATTCTCATCCACAAGGCTTGCAGACGAATCTAGGCCTGAATCTGGCTCTAGTTCTAGTTCTAGTTCTAGTTCTAGTTCTGGTTCTGGTTCTGGTTCCGGGTTATTGTTAATAACAGGGACAATTGCTGCAACAGGGTCTATGGTTGTGCTGAGCGGCTCATGCTTAGAATCTATTTCTCCATCGGGTTTCGCTAAGTCATCAACCGATATACCAGAATCTTCCTCCGTATTCTGAGTACGGCTTTCCTCAGCTACATCAAGTAAGCCATGTGCATATTCGAGTAAATCTGTTTGCACGGATTCCGGCTTTGTCACTCCATTTTCGCTTAC
>Ga0256830_1002999_pt1 | contig 10756 bp, 10 predicted proteins | sample 128326metaG_FD_190537 | JGI IMG/M metagenome (GOLD analysis project Ga0256830, IMG submission 190537) | Hydrothermal vent microbial communities from Lau Basin, Pacific Ocean - 128-326 | ecosystem: Environmental > Aquatic > Marine > Hydrothermal vents | place: Pacific Ocean: Lau Basin | collected...
GTGTGATAGGGTAGAAGGCGACCTTAATCAATACGGTAACGAGAATAATGGAAACGCCGTAGTTATGGGTAAATTGGTAGAAAAACCGCAACAGATAAAAAATCGGCTTCGCAATCATGCGCACGGGCAGCAAGCTGCCAAAAATAAACCAGCCAAAATCAATGCTTTCGTCCAAATTAACATTTAAGGCATTGAGGCGATCATATTCCTTGGGGCCCACGTAGAACATGAAATTGTGGATGTCTACGCCACTGCCGGGCTCCAGGCGTATTTTCGCGGAAATCGCCTTTTCTCCCTCCTTTTCAAAGGAAACCGGCCCGACTTTCTTCGCTTCGCTCGGAACCAAGGCGCTGATAAAATATTTGTCCTGCAAACCGAACCACTTGGCTGTGCCGGAAAAAGCGGTGCTGGCTTCTTCCATCTTCATCGGGCTTTTACGAATCACTTCATTATCAAGCAAGGTCACGCCGCCCGCATTTTGACCAATCTGATCCCCCCAATCCCGAATACCGAAATTCGTGCCCAAAGAAAGATCATAGGCTTCTTCATAACCCTCCGTTTCAATCTTTAAATCCACAAGGTAGGTATCATGCCGAAAGCGAAGCTCTTTCACAATTTTTTTGCCATCGCGGCCAAGATAAGCCATGCGGACAAGCCCTTCAGGTGAGCTACTGTTCAGTATCAGGGGGGCATCATCCATTGTATAGACCCGGCTGCTCTCCCCGGAAAGGCTCAATGACAAAGGAAAGACGGGCATCTCTTTCTGCACAAGCTGAATGGGCTGCTCCAAATCCGTTTCAGGGTCTTTTTCCGTATATTTTTTCAATTCCCATTTTTTGATCGTTCCGCCTAAATTCGAGAGCGTCACCCGGTAATAATCACTTTCCACAACCTTCAAAACCTCCTCTACCGGAACAGCGGGCGCTGAAACAAGCGCATCAAATTGCAGATCAGGCCTTTGTTCCTCTTGAGAAGCGTCCTCGGTTTGAAGTGTTGCCGTCTCCCCTTGTCTTTCCACATCCGCCTTGGTTTCATCCCCTGAGGGTCCCGTCAGCGGCGCATTGGGGGCCTGTCCCGTCATGAGATTGATGAAATAGGGGTATAAAAAGATAATCAGCAAGGAGAAGATGATGAATACAACCAGACGTTTTTCCATAAAAGCAGTCAGTCCTTAAGTGAAATCAGTCTATTTCTTTAACAGGGTCATAGCCACCCGCGCAATAGGGGTGGCAGCGCATCAGGCGTTTCAAGGTAAAAAAAAGCCCCTTCAAAGCGCCGTGGCGATCAATCGCCTCAAGCGCATAAGAAGAACAAGAGGGATAAAACCGACACATGGGAGGGAGTATCGGAGAGATAAAACACTGATAAAACCGGACAAGCCCCTTAAAAAGAAAGCCCATTATTTTTTCCGGGTCATGCCTGTCTCAGCCAGACACCTTTCCAACAAGGACGTAATTTCAAAGGAACTCAATCCCTTTGCGGCCCGCCGGGGCGTGACAATCAAATCAAAACCCTGGAGCATCGCGGCAAGGGTCTGAAGCGACGCGCGAAAGACGCGTTTTACGCGGTTTCGCGCTACGGCATTGCCAAACTTTTTTCGGACATGAATCGCAACATGTGTTAATTCAGTCCCGTTCTGCAAATAAGTCACCACAAAACAATCTCTTACGATTTTATGTCCCTTCTGCCTGACTTCCGAGACCAAATCGCGTCGAACAAGCCGCTTAAGTCGAACCTTAGACGCTAAGACGCTTGCGCCCCTTCGCTCTTCTTCGGTTAAGCACCCGGCGACCATTCGCAGTTTCCATTCTTTTTCTAAAACCGTGTGTGCGTTTTCTTTTTAAATTACTCGGCTGACGAAACGTAAACGACATACAACACCTCTTTTTTAAATTGACCCGCAATCATCTTAAATTTTCCAAGTCTTGTCAAGCGAAAGGGCCGGCCAAAATCAACGATTGATTTTAGAAGAAACCGTCAAGTCGCCTGAAATACAAGGCCTGCGGCAATTTTGGCGACAGAGGCCTGCTCGCCCGTACGGTGAGCAGCAACATTGCCGATAAGACAGTTTACGATTTTTCGGCCGAGGGTTCCACATAAGCGCATTCTTTATTCGGGCAGAGGGTTTTCATGCCTTTATTTCGGTTGTATTTCTCAATCAATATCGGCGACTTACACTGAGGACAGGCACGGGCCACGGGGCGGTCCCAAAGGGCAAACTTGCAGTCCGGGTAATTTGTACAGGCATAGAATGTTTTACCCTTCTTACTGCGCTTCTCAGTCAGGTCTCCGCCACATCCGGATTCCGGACAGGGGACACCCAAGGGGATCGGTTCCGTGTGTTTACATTCCGGATAGCCGGAGCAGGCCAGAAAACGCCCAAAACGGCCTGTTTTGTTGAGCATGGCCTTACCGCACACTTTGCACGGCACATCCGTTTCGACTTCTTTTGCGACCACCTCGATCGCACCTTCCTTTTCAACAAATTCTTTTGTATTCTTGCATTCCGGATAGCCGGAGCAGGCCAGAAAACGCCCAAAACGGCCCCACTTGATGACCATGGCGCTGCCGCACTTTTCGCAAACGATATCGGTCGCTTGTTCTTCGCGTTTCACATCCCGCATTTCTGTTTGCGCCTTCTCAAAATTCTTCGCAAAAGGATCGTAAAATTTGCGGATCGCCTCGGTCCAATCCTTTTCGCCGGCTTCAACCTGATCCAGGCCCTGCTCCATAAGTGCGGTGAATTCGACATTCACCACACCCGGAAAATTTTCGACGAGCAAGTCATTTACCGTATTCCCCAGATCGGTCGGATATAAGCGGCCCTCCCGTTTTTCGACATATTTCCGGTCTTGAATCGTCGAGATAATCGTCGCGTACGTGCTGGGGCGACCAATGCCTTTCTCTTCCAAATCGTGAATGAGCAGGGCTTCGTTATAACGCGGCGGCGGCTGTGTAAAATGTTGTTTCGGATCAAGGCCTTCCAAAGTCAGCACCTCGCCGATACTAAGGGGCGGCAAGGCATTTTCTCCGTCCAAAACCTCTGTCGCATTCGGATTTGATTCCCGGCCTTCCGTGTAAACAACAGTAAAACCGGGAAATTTCAACACCGAACCCGTCACACGCAGGCCCAGATCATCGGCTGTCACGTCCACACGGGTCACATCAAAAACCGCAGGCCGCATTTGGCTGGCCACATAACGATTCCAAATCAACTGATAAAGCAAAAACTGGTCGTCGGACAGATCATTACGCAAACGCTCCGGCGTTCGGTCGATGGCCGTGGGACGAATTGCCTCATGGCCTTCCTGCGCACTTTTTTTACTCTTGTAAAAATTCGGAGTCTCCGGGACATACTCCCGCCCATATTTTTCCGCAATCCATGCACGCGACTCCGCCTGAAAATCAGGCGAAATCCGCACGGAATCCGTCCGCATATAAGAAATCAAACCCACGGCCCCTTCTGAGGCGACATTGATCCCTTCATACAGCTGCTGGGCCAGCATCATCGTTTTTTTCGGCGTAAAGTGGAGCTTTCGCGCGGCTTCCTGCTGCATGCGGCTGGTAATAAAAGGCGGCGAGGGATTGCGCTTTCTTTCCTTTTTTTCCACCTTTGCCACGGTGAAGGCCGCAGCTTCAAGGCGCGCTTCCAAGGCCTTGGCTTCCTCCTCATTGTGAATTTTTAAGGCCTGACCCGCATCCTGCACCAAGCGCGCAACAAAGGACGGCGGGATTTTGCCCGAAAGCGTCGCGTCAATACTCCAATACTCTTCGCAGACAAAGGCCAGGACTTCTTTTTCACGTTGACAAATAATGAGCAGGGCCACCGATTGCACACGCCCCGCAGAAAGTCCGCGCCGCACTTTCTGCCAAAGCAGCGGACTGATCTTGTAGCCCACGATGCGATCCAAAACCCGGCGCGCCTGCTGGGCATTGACCCGATCCATGTTGATTTCACTGGGCGACAATACGGCTTCCTTCACCGCCTTTTTTGTAATTTCATTAAAAAGCACGCGGTAAACTTTGTCATTGATCGGTTTGAGTTCTTCGGCAATATGCCAGGCAATCGCCTCGCCTTCCCGGTCCGGGTCAGGCGCCAGGAAAACCTGTTCGGCTTCCTTCGCCGCCTTTTTAATCTCTGTGAGGACTTTGCTTTTTCCCTTAATTACGATGTATTCGGGTTCAAAACCCTTTTCGATATCCACACCAAAACGAGACTTGGGCAAATCCTTGAGATGACCGATGGACGCCATCATTTTATATTTTCGCCCTAAATATTTGACGATGGTCTTTGCTTTCGCGGGAGACTCAACAATTACCAGGGAGCGTTTCGCTTTCGTTTTCTCAGCAGTGGCTTTTTTTGCCAACCTGACCTCCTGTGTATACTTCAAAATGAGCGGTTTGGCACATCCACTCGCTTATACTTTAACATAATATTGTCCGGCCATCTGGCGCACAAGCCCTTTTAATTCGAGGGCCAGCAACACACCCGACACGGCCGAAGCCGATTTTCGACTCTCCTGAATCAATAAATCAATGTGTTTGGGTTCAAAAGAAAGCGATTCAAAAACAAGCACTTCTTCCGGCGCCACGGCAGTCGGCGCAAGCTCAGGCACGGCCGGACGCGCGGCGTGTTGCGGCAAAACCTCCGCTAAAATATCATCCGCATTCTGCACCAGTTTGGCGCCCGATGCAATCAATTGATGCGGCCCCGCGCTCATTTTAGAATCAATGGCGCCGGGCACGGCAAAAACCTCGCGCCCCTGTTCCATCGCCAAACGCGCCGTAATGAGCGAACCGCTTTTTAAACCCGCCTCCACCACCAAACAGCCCAGCGCCAGTCCGCTGATGATGCGGTTGCGTTTGGGAAAATTGTGGGCGACAGGCGGCGTACCCAAGGGAAATTCGGATAAAACCGCACCGCTTTCGGCCAAGTCATGATACAACTTTTTATGTTCCGGCGGATAAATACAATCCACCCCGCAGCCCAAGACCGCAATCGTCTTCCCGCGCGCCGTCAATGCCGAACGGTGCGCCAGCCCGTCCACACCGCGCGCAAAACCGCTGACAATGACGACGCCCTGCTTTGCCAGTGCATGACAGAAGCGCTCCGTTTGCCGTCTGCCGTAAGCCGTCGTCTTACGTGCGCCGACCACCGCGATGGCAACGGACTCACCCTCGCAGGCCGTATTTCGCACCCTGGACCAATTCCCTTTGACGTAGAGCAGAGGCGGTGGATCGTAAATGGCTGCAAGGCGCGCGGGGTAATCCGCGTCATTCAGGGTAAGCAAAGCAACACCCGCTTTTTCAAGTGCCGCAAGCTCGCGGTCCACCGCCTCAAAACCTTCAAAGGCGTGGATCGCCTTCGCAAGCGTTATCGACATGCCTTCGATCTCGGAAAGACCCGTTTCACTCGCATCAAAGACCGCTTCGGGCTGTTTGTAGACTTGAATGAGTCGTTTAAAAAGCAAATCGCCAATGCCGGGCACCTGCTTCAAGGCAAGCCAATATCGGGATTCTTTCATGCGTCCCCTCAAAATGGGGGTTCATTATACATAAGCCGCTTAGACAGTCAAGCAAAGCGCACCGCGGGGGACTGAACACAGCCGCATAGCGGCTTACGGCGCTATTCAATCAGTTTTTCAAAATTCGCCGTGGACTCAGCGAACAACGGGTTTGCGTCTTGACAGTCAGCGTCCATGACTATCCCGGAAGAAAAAAGGGTTCTTAATTTTAAGGTTTGTTTGCACTCCCGTGCAGAAAGCAAACTCAGGCAAGAAATGTTGAACGATGTGTAAGTACTTGAAAAAATGGGTTTAATCTAGCTGAACATCAACAAAGTCATAAGGGTCAACACGGGCACTGTTTAAACGCATGCCCCAATGCAGGTGCGGACCGGTAACCCGGCCCGTTTTTCCGACTCGGCCGATTTGTTCACCGGTTTGAACCTGAGCGCCTTCTTCAACATCGACTGCGGAAAGATGAAAATACATGCTGATCAGGCCCAGACCATGATCGATCACAACGGAACGCCCGTTGAAAAAGAAGTCTCCGACGAGCACGACCCGCCCCGCATTCGGCGCCAAAACGGGTGTGCCCGTTGGCGCGGAGATGTCTTCACCGGTATGCGAACGCCTCGGTTGGCCGTTAATCAGCCGACGGCGACCAAAGGTGCCCTGAGGTTTGCCTGCAACGGGTGCGATAAAGGCACCTTTCCAAAACCTTTCCTGAACGCTTTCTGCAAAGGCGGCCTTCATCAGCCCTTTTTCCTGCTTTACCCGCTTGAGTGTGGGCGGATCCAAATCCACCTTTTTTTTGGGAAGCGTTAATTTCTGTAATCCGAATTCCGCGGCCTCCACCGTGACGATATTTTTTTGCGTGAAGGTTTTTCCCCCGCGTCGCCAAGTCGTCACGAAAGGAATCGTCCCCGGCTTCTGATCCATATCGATGCCGACCAGGGCCACATAAAGCCCTTTTTCGGTTTCAAAATAGGGAATGGTTTTGTTTTTAAATCGCCCCGAAACAGACGAGACCGCGCCCTCCGGTTTGACCGTCATGCGGACAATGCCGCCCTGTTTGACTTTAATCCGGGTTTCGGCCGATACCGTTGCAAGCATGAAGCAGATCCCGAATAAAACGGTAAGCAGGCCCGAAATGGCTTTACTTTTGGGCTTCGGCAGCCGCGATAAGCTCATTGACACGCACATTCTCTGAAGAAAAAGGGTCCATGCAGAGGATCGTTTCTTCCCAATAGCCATTGAGTTTCAAATAGGTCCAATCCACAGTATAAGATCTGTTTTTCGCTTTTGCAAAACGGATAAAATCGCCGCGGGTCTTGGCGCGGGTCGTCTGCGGCGGGGAGTCTATCGCCCGTTGAATGTCTTCCTCCGCGGCAATGCGCTCAATCATTCCGCCCCGGTCCAGCAAGTAATACAAGCCGCGATCCTGATTGATATCATGATACTGTAAATCCAACATGGCCACTCGCGCATCATCCAGGCCGCAACCCTTTTTATTCATATAAGATTGAATCAAGCCTCGTTTTGCAATCCAGTCGATTTCACGATCCAGGCGATTCGGGTCCTCCGAAAGTTCATCCAAAACAAATTCCCACCGCTCCAAAATGTCCCGGCTGATGGGGTCCTCTTCGACCAACGAGAGGTATTCTTTTGCCTTTTCCAAATAAAGCCGTTGAATATCAATGGCGGACATCTCTTTGCCCTTTTCAAGGCGCACCCGCTTTTTTAAAGTGGTGTCCCGTGAAATTTCACGCATGGCCTTTACCGGGTCATCCAGCTCAACCCCGTCGACATAAAACTTGTCCTCTATCATCGCCAAAATAATGGCGGTCGTGCCGACTTTCAAATAGGTCGCATATTCGGACATGTTTGAATCGCCTACAATGATGTGCAACCGCCGGTATTTTTCGGCATCGGCATGCGGTTCGTCCCGTGTATTGATGATGCTTCTGGAAGAAGTGGTCGAAGAAGAGGTCTTTTCGTGGATGTGCTGCGCGCGCTGGGAGATGAAATAATGACTACGGCCCGCAACTTTTAAGATCTTGCCCGCACCTGCATAAATCTGGCGGGTCACAAAAAAGGGAATCAGCTGCTCCGTGACTTTCCAGAAATCCACATCCCGGCGCATAAGATAGTTTTCATGGCAACCGTAGGTGTTGCCCATGGAATCGGTATTGTTTTTATAGATGTAAATATCGCCGGAAAGCCCTTCTTCCTGAAGTCTTTTTTGGGCAACGGGTAAACAGCGTTCCAAAAGACGTTCGCCGGCTTTGTCATGCACAACGGCGTCGAAGACCTGATCACATTCGGGCGTAGCATATTCGGGATGACAACCGGTGTCTTGGTAAAAACGCGCCCCGTTGCTCAAAAAGGCATTGGAGGGCCAAGAGTTTGGAATCAGGCCTTCAAAGACATAACCCAGGATCTTCTCCATGGGCAGATAAACCTTGCCGTGCGGCGTGAAAATGAGGCCGTACTCCGTTTCAAGACCAAAGATCCGATTTTTCATGATGACCTTGCCCTTGTCCCGAAATCCCGCGAAGCGAGAAGATGACACCGCTTGAATCGGATCGGGGCGACCGGCGTGTCCGCCCCTACTTGAAGTATGTTTCGAGGGTCGCTGCGTCAAGCCTGCGAAACTGCCTGCCTTTTTGAGTGCGGTCCAGAACAGCCGCTTCAAAGGTTCCGCGGCCGTTTTTCCGATCATCGCCTTCCGCCAAAACCTCACGGCAAAGCTGAAGCGCCCCCTTCAAAGGACTCAAAGCATAACGCGTTTTCAAGGCTTCGTTCAAGGCCTCGGAATTTCCGCCCACGACCGCAAAGGATCTTTCGTCGTGAATACTGCCATCAAATTGAATCCGATAGATGCCGTTCTCTTCCCTGCGTTCACCCACTTCGACCACCAAAATTTCGATTTCCAGGGGTTTTACTTCCTGGCTGAAGACCGAGCCGATGGTTTGGGAATAGGCATTCGCAAGAGAACGCGCCGTCACATCTTCGCGGCTGTATACATAACCCGTCATATCCGCATGACGAATGCCCGCTTTGCGCAGATGTTCAAACTCGCTGTATTTTCCCGCACCCGCAAAAGCAATGCGATCATAGATTTCGGAGATTTTGTAGAGGGTGCTGGCATTATCGGCAAAAAGCAGGATGCCCGCTTCATATTCCATCGCAATGGTTGAGCGGCCCCGTGAAATGCCTTTTCGGGCATACTCGGCCTTGTCCTGCATCATTTGTTCGGGCGAAACATAGTAGGGCATGGACATCGGCCTTATCCCCTTCCTAATTCGGCAATCATGGTTTCATAAACCGTTTTTACGGCCTCATCAGGCACATCTTCCACCCCTTGCTCACTGATGCGTTTCACATTCGGGAAAATGCCCCTGAGCATGTCGGGACCACCCGTTGCCACATCGGCCTCGGCAGCATCGTAAATCGCCTCAAGCGCGATGCGGGTCGCACCTTCTCCGGAGAGGTCCGTCTTAAAAAGGCGTTTGAGCGTGGCTTTTGCGTCGCGACCGCCCGAACCCGTTGCGTAATAGTCTCGTTCTTCGTAGCGGCCGCCCGCGACATCATATTTAAAAATGCGGCCTATTTTCCGCTTCAGATCATAACCCGCATAAATCGGAATCACTACTAAGCCCTGCATCGCCATGGGCAAGTTCGTCTTAATCATTTGAGAGAGTTTATTGGCTTTGCCTTCCATCGAAAGCAGCGTACCTTCCAGCTTTTCGTAATGCTCCAACTCCACCTGGAAAAGCCGGGTCATTTCAATGCACGGCCCCGCAGCGCCGGAAATGGCAATCGCCGAGGTTTCATCGGTTTTATACACTTTTTCGATGCGGCGTTCCGAAATGGTGTAGCCCTCTGTCGCCCTGCGGTCCCCGCAGATAACGACGCCGTCCCGGTAACGCAAGGCCAAGATCGTTGTCCCGTGCGGAACGGATTGCAGCAATTGAGCATTGTCCGTCAAGGCATGGGCCGTATCGGAACGGCCTAAAAAAAGTCGGGGATATTGAGATTGTAACAAATCATGGAAACTGGAACCCGGATCATTCAACTGGAATGGGCTCACTACTCTCCTCCTTTTTGCACGTAATTTTTAACAAATTCCTCCGCGTTCTCCTCCAGAACGTCATCAATTTCATCCATGACTTTGTCAAGATCTTCCTTAATTTTCTTTCCTTTTTCAACAACTTCGGGATTTGCTTCGACTTCAGCCGCCTCTTTTTCGGCCACTTGCTTTTCATCCCTTTTTTTATCTTGTTTTTTCATACCGCCCCCTTACGCACCAATCCGGTCAAGTAAGGTCCCAACCGAGTTGGCCTCTTTCAAAAGCGGACCGACCAAGGCCTCGCTGCCTTTCCAAGGATCCATCAATGGCACTTTTTTCATGACCGCCTCACCCACATCAAACAACACGGAAGTCCAACTGGCCGAATAAATTTCTTTGCCGAATTTTTTAAGACAAACGCCTCTAAAATAGGCACGGGTGTCATGCGGGGGATGTTTTTCCGCAAACATGACCTGCTCCGGGGAAACCAGGGTTTCGACATAGCCCCCGCGTTCAAGCGGAAAAAAGAGCCCTTTTTTACGATCCAAATTATGATACTGCAAATCCATCAAGGCAATGCGCGAATCCTTCCAGTCGCAGCCTTTGCGTTCAATATACGACTCAATCAAGGCTTTTTTAATAACCCAGTCCAGCTCGCGTGTCAACTGCATGGGGTCTTCTTCCAGCTTATCCAGAATGACACGCCACCGTGTTAAAATCTCCCGGGTAACGGGATCTTCGTCTTTTTCAAAATGACGCGCCGCCGCCTCAAGATAAACACGCTGGATTTCGATCGCTGTCGCAGACTTGCCTCGTAAAAGCGGAATTTTTTCTTTCAAAGCCAGGTCCCGCGACACGGCCTTGATACTCCTGACCGGATCCTGAAGATCCACCCCTTTCACCTCGCAGCCCGCTTCGAACATGGCCAATACCAAGGAAAGCGTGCCCACTTTGAGAAAAGTAGAGACTTCCGCCATGTTGGTATCGCCTACAATGACATGCAGCCTTCGGTAACGCTCCCGATCCGCGTGCGGCTCGTCGCGGGTATTGATGATGGGCCGTTTCACCATCGTATTGAGATCCACCAGGGTTTCAAAAAAGTCCGCGCGCTGCGAAAGCTGATAATGAACCGGGTCGGTCTTGTTTTCATAACCCACTTTTCCGGATCCCGCAAAAATCT
>Ga0256830_1003000_pt1 | contig 10753 bp, 13 predicted proteins | sample 128326metaG_FD_190537 | JGI IMG/M metagenome (GOLD analysis project Ga0256830, IMG submission 190537) | Hydrothermal vent microbial communities from Lau Basin, Pacific Ocean - 128-326 | ecosystem: Environmental > Aquatic > Marine > Hydrothermal vents | place: Pacific Ocean: Lau Basin | collected...
ATGTATAATTTCCGCTTTTTTCATCCTTCCAGGTTTGATGCCCAGTTCTTTTGCCTTTGTTTTTATCTGCACAAGATTCATTTAACGCTCCTTTTATTTGAACTGATTTGACAATATTGATAATGATGAAGTATAGAAACAGGAAACCGTAATTGCAAGACAATTTAATAAAATTGTTCGGCCCTTCAATAACAGCTGAACAGGGGCTTGAAAATTCAAGGAACAAACAATAAAGAAAGGCAGGAATAAGATGGATAAGGGAAACAACAAAACGGCAGACCACAGACCCTGGGGATACTACCGGGTACTTTCCGACGAACCTGACCACAAGGTAAAACGGATAGTCGTTTATCCTGGGAAAAGGCTCAGCCTCCAGCGGCACAAGAGAAGAGCTGAACACTGGTTTATTGTTTCCGGTGAAGCCGTGGTAACAGTCGGAAACAGGCAGTTAGAGCTTAAAAGCGGGGAGTCCGTCGATATCGGGAGAGAAGCATTGCACCGGATTGAAAACCGCGGCGAAAAAAACATGGCCTTTATTGAAGTGCAAACGGGCGACTATTTCGGAGAGGATGATATCGAGCGCCTTGAAGACGATTTCGGAAGAAAATAAAAACAGCAATTATTTCTTCCTCCCCTTGATTCTTCCGGCCGCCTTCCGGGCCTCGTCAGAGTCCGGATATTTCTTGATCAACTTCTTAAAAACAGCGACTGCGGTTTGCCTGTCGTTTATTTTTTCAAAAGCCATCCCCTGTTTCAGCAAAGCGGCGGGAACTTTGCTGCCTAGAGGATATTTTTTTATCACCTCGTCATATCCGATTATTGCCCTTTCATACTCTTTTTCATCGTAATAACTTTCCGCAAACCAGAACTGCGCGTTATTTGCCAGAGGCTGATCTGAATAATTTTTGAGATATTTTCTAAAAAGCGCTCTGGCCTTCTTTGTCTTGCCGTCCATTATGGCGCCCAGGGCTGATTTATACAACTCATTAGGATTCGGCTCCAACTCTTCAGCTTCTTCAGGTTTTTCTTCTTCAGCCTTTGAAGACGCCGTTGCCGCAAGTCCGGGCACGGAAAGTTCAGCCTTCAATGCTGAAACTTCTTCCTCAATTGCACTTATCTTCTTATATAAAGACGTTCTATCGTTTTCCACCAAGTCCAGCATGTGCCGGAACTCTTCAACCCGTCCCGATAAATTCTGAAAATCAGCTCTTATAACATCAAGCTCCGCCGCATAATCGGCGTCTGATCTCTTCCGGCCTTTCCGAATTAAAACGGTTATATCAGCCAATTGTGATTTCAGATCATTTTTAATCTTTTTCTGGTCGGCGCGGATCGCCGCATTTTCCTTCGACAGTTTTTCGACTCTATTTTCCAGCCGTACGAGATCTTTGTTCGGGATCAGACAGCCGGACAAAGGGACGACAAATACCGTCGCAATCAGCAGGGAGTGCCTACTTCCCTTGAATCTCAAAATGGACCCTCCTGTTTTTCGACCACGCCGCTTCCGAATGGCCATTATCTATAGGCATTTCCTCTCCGTAGCTTACAGTCGAAAAACGGCTTTCTTCAATGCCCAGGGCCACAAGATAATTTTTTGCCGCATCGGCCCTCCTCTCACCCAGCGCAAGGTTATATTCGGAAGTCCCACGTTCATCCGCATGTCCTTCTATTCTGAGCCTTACATCCCCATTCTCCGACATCCAGTCTGAAATTGCCGAAAGGGTGTCTCTTGTTTGCCGGCTCAAAACGGTGCTGTCATAATCAAAAAATATATCCTGCAGGTTAAAATCTTTAAGTGCAGCCGTTTCCAACCCTGCCGACAATCCAGCTTCCTCCTCGGAAATGTCTAAATCTTCCGACTCTATGCCCGCCGTTGCTTCAGGAATCAAATAGTCTTCCGAGGCAACAACTTCAACGGTTTCCATATCTTTGGATTCCACCGAAGTTATAGCAGATCCGGTTTCTCCAGGTGTCGCCACGGAAGAGGGAGCAATTTTCCTTTTAACGGGACAACCTGACAGGATTGTTGCGGTAACTGCAATAACAAAAAAATATATATATGATGAACTTCTTTTATTCATAAAACATCTCCTTAGAATTTAATTTCATTAAAAGCGCCGCAAAAGGCGACCGATATCAAACTTTAAATAGTTTTCATCCGGAAAGGGTCCTTTTCCCAATTGAGAATACAATAGCGCCCAACTGAGTTTCCCGATGGACACTAATTATGGTTTTATCGTTCTATCGCCATATTGCTAATCGAGGGGAGACCAGGCAGGATTCATATCCTCCCCGCCGGTTCCTTCGAGTTTGCTGACAATATTTCCATTAAGATCGGTAATGTAAATGGCCTTTCCACCTTCCCGAGTTGAAGTAAACGCCAGAAACCTCCCGTCAGGCGACCAGGACGGTTCCTCATCATTGCCGGGCCCGAATGTCGCCTGTCTGTTACCCGAACCATCAGCAGCCATAATATATATCCTAAATCCTCCTTTTTGCAAGGAGGAATAGGCAATCCACTGTCCGTCAGGTGACCAGACAGGGGAGGTATTGTATTTTCCGCCAAAAGTTTTTCGCCTCAAATTACCGCCGTCTACAGATATAAAATAGACATTGGGATTTCCTCCCCGGTCTGAAACAAAAGCGATTGTTTTGCCGTCAGGCGACCATGAAGGGGAAACATCCAGCCCCCACCCCGAGGTGAGTCTTCTCAGAGTACGGGTGCTTCTCTCCACCATAAACAGGTCGGAATCACCGTTTTTACTAATTGTAAAAACCACCATCTTCCCATCGGGCGACCATGCTCCACCCATATTCTGATTATCGGACCTGATAAGGGGCTCTTCCCTGAAGGTGGAAAGCTCCTTTAGATACAGCGACGCCTTTCCTTTTTTGAAGGAAGTAAACAGCAACCGCCGCCTGTCGGGCGACCATGATGGAGATAGATTAATAGTTCCATTTCTGGTGATCTCTCGTTGATTTTTCCCGTCATAATCCATTATATGAATTTCCTTGTTCCCCCTCTTTTTGGAAACAAAGGCTATTTTTGTCTCGAATATACCGTCTTCACCTGTAAGGGACTTGACCGCATCATTTGAAAACCTGTGCGCAATCCTCCTAAGGTCACTTTTCTTTCCCCTGTATCTTTTTGCAACAAGCCGATGTCCCCTGACAATATCATGAAGGAAAGCCTCAATAGTCAAGATTTCACCGTCATCGGTTACGCTGCCTTTTATCAGAATCTCAGCCCCCGCTGAAAGCCAGAATGACTGATCGGCCTTCTCTCCCTTCCCCCCGATCAGGTTGAAAAGGCCGATAAAATTCAGATCGGCCCTTATTATGTCCGAAACCCGACTATCTTCATCTCCCCGGAAATCCTCAATAACAACAGGAAGTCTGCGTGAAGACGGAGAGGTAATATCAATATAAACTTTTGATTCCGCATTATGAGGGCCAACTGCTGAAAAATAAAAAACCAGCATGATTGCCGACAGCTTTATGTTAGTGATAATTTTATAATTTCTCATTATACCGAATCTTTTGCTTTAGAAATTATTCAGGGATAAACCTAAAACCGATTTCCATACCGTTGTTTTGCGATTCAGGGAGCTTGGGGAAAGGCGCAGCCTTTCTTACAGCCCTTACTGCAGACTCATCATAAAAGCTGTTTCCCGAACCTTCTTCTATGGTTACATCCAGGAGCTCTCCCGGTCCGGATATTTTTACGGAAATTATTGCTTTCATGCCTCTGTAACTTTCAGGCTTACCCGGTAATACCCATGATTTTCTTATCTTGTCCCATAGTGAGTTATAATAACCCTTTAAAATTCGGTCCATTTCTCTGGAGCGAACCTTTGTGAGTCCAGACTTCGAGGATGAGGCTGAGCGCCTTGCCTGCAAAGCAATATTGTTAATCCGGCTCTCTTTGTTTTTCTCTTCAGATGCAATTGCAGTTCTTAGTTCATCCAGTTTGTTCTCGAGTTTTATCTCTTCTCCATATTTTTGTTTAAATTTGCTGATTACATCATCAGGATTTGCAGGGATCGCAACCTCTTTTTTTTTCACCCCTTTTTTTTTGACTTTTAATCCTGCCGCTTTTTTCTTCACGGCTATCTTCTTTTTGGAAATCGGCGGGGCCTTTTTAATTTTTCGAGACTTAACAGGTTTGGGGGCAGGCTTTTTAATTCTTACCGGTTTTACTTTCGGTTTGGCAGGCGCAGGCGGCTCCAGTGTAACGAGGTTTACCTTATACACAGGAGAGTAAAACTCCCTTTTAATATATGGAGCGCGGCCCAGGTAAAAAGCTGTTGACAGTAAAACTATATGGATAACCAGAGATATTGCAATCCATTTATTAAATTTAGAATCCGAGTGTTCTGAATATAATGTTGCCACAGGTTACCATCGAGGCTATCTGCCGGAAATTATCCGGACAGCAGCTCACCTAACGTTGGAGCGTCTCAGGCGGCGGATCGATATAAAACCTGGATGAAACATTCAGGTCTGATAAAGAATTTTATAGATCAACCGCCGGGTTGTTGAAAGTTATCTATTGGGGAGAAGCTATCGTTCGGGATTTGTCACCATGCCTACTTTTTCTATCCCTGATTTTTTTATCTTGCCCATTACCTGCATGACAAAACCGTAAGGGATCTTTTTGTCCGCCTTGATCAGCACTTCTTTGCTTTTGTCTCTCCCCAATCTTTTCGGGAGCTCTTTAAGATTAATAACGCCTTCATCGTTGATATAGACTTTCATGCCTCCTGAAATGCTCACTACAATTTTCGAATCATCGGAAAAACCTTTGCCTTCAACTTTCGGGAGATCAACTTTCAATCCCTGCTGCATCATCGGCGCCGCAACCATAAAGATGATAAGCAGGACAAGCATAACATCAACAAGGGGTGTAACATTTATCTCCGCCAGAGGAGAATAGTCGTCACTGCCTGCCTTCACCTGAATGCCTCCTCAACCCTCTTCCTGCAATGTTTAAAAACTCCAGAATAAGATTATCAAGCTCGCTGGAAATTCTTCTTATTTTTCCCACGTAAATGTTATAAAAAATAACAGCCGGTATCGCCGCGGCAAGACCTATTGCTGTGGCAATTAACGCCTCCGAAACACCAGGCGCAACAACGGCGAGACTGGCAGCGCCTGTCTGTCCTATCCGCTGAAAAGCGTTCATTATCCCCCATACTGTTCCGAACAGCCCTATAAACGGCGCAGCGCTCCCGGTTGTTGCCAGAAAATTCAGGTGCCTCTCAAGAAAAAATGTCTCGTTATTTTTCGCTCTACGTAACGACCGCTCTATCATTTCGAGCCTGGTTGCGCAAAAAGAAGATTGATCATCATCGTCGGCGTCTCTCATCGCCTTTTTAAGCTCCCCATATCCTGATCTGAAAACAATAGCGGCAGGACTGTTCTCATATTTTTTCAAGGCCCCAGCAACCTCTTCCAGCCTTTTAATTTCCCAAAATATTTTGAGAAAGGCATCAGTCTCTTTCCCTGCTTTTTTTATTCTTTTTCCTTTAAACAGAATAATGGCCCAACAGATAACCGAGGCGAAAAAAAGAATTAAAAGCACAAATTTGACTACCGGACCTGCATGTAATATAAGTGATGTTGTGCCCATTTCCCCTCACATTAATGTAACTCATATTTGAGATAATGCGCTCTCAATCCGCTGTATAATAACGTCCTTTCCCAACAATTCGATTACCTCGAAAATACTTGGACTGACAGTTCCTCCGGTAACGGCAACCCTCACCGGCTGGGCGATTTTGCCAAGCTTCAGGCCATGCCTTTCAGCGAGGTCTTTAAAAAAATCTTCCAGGTTTTCCGCTTTAAAAGGGTCGACTCTTTTAAGGCCCGCTATTACGTCTTTTAATATTTCGGCATTTTGAGGGGTTATAAACTTATTAAACGCCTTATCTTCTATCTTTATCTCCTCCAAAAAATAAAACTCGGCCTTTTGCGCCATCTCAACCAATGTTCCGGATCTGTCTCGAAGTCCTGGAATTATTGAAGAAACGGAAGGCCCTCCTGAGAGGGAGAGCCCTTTTTTTTCAAGAAACGGCGCCAGCTTCACGGCAAGCTCCTCAACAGAGGCCTCCTTTATATAATGGGCGTTCAACCATAAAAGCTTCTCCTCATTAAAAACTCCTGACGACTTTCCTATATTTTTGTCACTAAAATATTTAATAAGTTCCTCGATAGAAAAAATCTCCTGGTCTCCGTGGGACCAGCCAAGCCTTGCAAGATAATTGACCAGCGAGTGAGGGAGAAAACCCATGTCTCGATATGCAGTAACGGAGGTCGCGCCATGACGTTTGCTGAGACGTTTCCTGTCTGCGCCGAGTATGAGCGGAACATGGCCGAACTGTGGCGGTTTATAGCCCATCGCTTCATAAAGCAGCATCTGCCGAGGCGTATTGTTCAGATGATCGTCCCCCCTGATAATGTGGGTAATCTCCATGACCGCATCATCGACGACAACTACAAAATTGTATGTAGGACTGCCGTCAGTCCTGGCAATTATAAGATCGTCAAGCTCGGAATTTTCAAATTCGACCTTTCCCTTGATCATATCGTCTACTACGGTAACTCCACTGTCAGGAGATCTGAATCTTATAACGAAAGGTTTGTCAGGCTGCTCACCGGCACTCCTGCACGTACCGTCATACTTAGGCTTTCTTCCTTCCGATATGGCCTTTGACCTTTTCTCATCCAGCTCTTCCCTGGCGCAATAACATCTATATGCCTTGCCGGCATCGCGCATCCTCCTTATATGTTCCCGATATATATCCATTCGTTCAGACTGGAAATACGGCCCTTCATCCCAATCAAGACCAAGCCAGTCAAGACCGTCAATAATTGCATCCACAGCTTCACCGGTTGATCGCTCGGCATCGGTATCCTCTATTCGGAGAATAAATTTTCCATTGTAATGCCTTGCGAAAAGCCAGTTAAAAAGAGCTGTTCTCGCGCCCCCGATATGCAGATAACCGGTAGGGCTTGGGGCAAAACGTGTTCTGACTTCAGACATGGCGCAATTCCTGTTTTGTAAATTTATTATCCCTTAATCTGGTAGGAAGGCTATCAGAATATGGCAGGAGCGTCAATATATAACAGTATGAACAAATTCATTGACACAGTATAAGGGATTTGTTAATTTTCCATGATAGGTAAATATTATCAGGAGGAAGACTATGCAAGTATCAGTAACATTCAAGCATTTAGAACCAACGGAAGCCATCAGAACGTTTGCTGAAGAGAAAGTGAAAAAGATTAATAAGTATATAGATAATCCTGTTGATGCAAATGTAGTTCTGTCTGTTCAAAAATTCAGACATATCGCGGAAATAAATTTCATGGTCAACGGATTTGCAATTTCCGGCACTGAGGCGACTGATGATATGTATTCTTCAATAGACAAGGTGATGGACAAGATTGAAAAGCAGTTAAGAAGGCACAAGAACAGACTTAAGAAACGCAAACCACGAAACAATGTCCCCAGCATACCGATGGAAGAGTCAATTTACTCAACAGAGGCGTTTGAAGGTGACTCGGAACCTTCTGTGATCAAAATGGAAGATTACTTTGCAAAACCTATGTCTGTAGATGAAGCTGTAATGCAGCTCGACCTTCTTCACAGAGATTTTTTTGTTTTTACAAATGCAGCCAACAACAATGTCAGCGTGATCTACCTGAGAAAAGACGGCAATTACGGGCTTATCGAACCAAAGGCAGCGTAACGGGACTGGCACAAGAGTGAAAATCCTGGATATTTTAGATAAAGAAGCGATAATTGCCGGGCTAAAAGCGCAGAGTAAAAAGGAAGTCTTGGAAGAACTGGCCGATCTCTCCGGCATGAACAATGACAAGATTGATGTCACTGAACTTGTCGGGGTGCTTCTCGACAGAGAAAAGCTTGGAAGTACGGGCATAGGAGACGGCGTGGCTATTCCTCACGGCAGGCTTGATAATATTGAAAAAGTGGTGGCTGTTTTCGGCAAAAGCGTCGAAGGCATTGACTTTGACTCAATGGATGGGAAAAAAACCCATCTTTTTTTTCTTTTGATAGCCCCTGATAATTCAAACGGCGTCCACCTCAAAGCATTGGCAAGGATATCAAGGCTTATGAAAAACCCGGGATTCAGAATGGACCTTATGGAGGCAAAGTCAAAAGAAGAGATTTACAAGGTATTTTCTGATGAAGACGCCAAATATTGATATTTGCAGATCATTTCGTGAAAAATCTTTCTCTCACTCTGTTTTATGAAAAACCTTACAGTAAAGGACCTTCTTGAAGACAAGCGCTATGCCCTCAAACTTTATCTCATCGCCGGCAAAAAAGGCCTCGGCAATAAAATATCTTCACCGAAAGTACAAAAAACCGGGCTTGCACTAGCCGGCTTTACAGATCATTTTCACAGAGAAAGAATTCAAATTCTCGGGAACATTGAAATATCATATCTAAAAAGCCTTGATAACAACAAACGCGCTTCATTTCTAAAAAAGATCTTAAACTTCAATATCTCCTGCTTTATTGTTACATTTGATCTTGAGGTTTCCGACGACTTGCGAGAGGCGGCAGAAACTTCAAACACTCCTTTACTGAAAACTACTCTGCCTACCGATAAATTTACCACAAAGATAATAAACCTCCTTGAAGAGCGCCTGACAGAGTCAACTATACTTCATGGAGTCCTGGTTGACGTATTAGGGATCGGTGTGCTGATCCTGGGACAAAGCGGGATCGGAAAAAGTGAATGTGCGCTTGATCTTGTAGCCAAAGGGCACAGGCTGGTTGCAGACGATGTGGTGATCATAAGGAAAAGACCTCCCAATATTGTTATCGGAAGCAGCCCCGATCTGATCAGGTATCATATGGAAATAAGAGGGCTGGGAATTATCAACATAAAAGACCTTTTCGGCATTACGGCAATCAGGGTGGAAAAACAGATCGACCTGGTTGTCAAACTTAACGAATGGAACTCCGAACAGGAATATGACAGGCTCGGTTTTGATAAGGACTTTTATCAGGTATTGGACATTCAGCTGCCGATAGTGAATATTCCTGTTACAACCGGAAGAAACATCACAACCATTATTGAGGTTGCGGCAAGAAACCATATTCTTACGATTATGGGGCATAATCCGTCAATTGAGTTTGAAAGGAACCTCAATAAAGAAATACTTGCCAATAAATAATTTAAATAATAACCTTGGCTTGCAGAGGGGAAAAAACGACGGAGCAAATATTAATTCATGCCGTGAATCTGAGGACTTTATATTATTAACCTTAATTATTACATCTTTCCTTTCCGTTATTTTTACATGCTTGAGCATCCCCCGCTCATTAACATCGCAGAGAGAGGGCCGACATAAAATGTAATCGTTTTCCCGATTCTCACAAGGTTTTACCGTCAAATTCAGGCGGGAATTATTTGCAGAGAAAAGATATTATATAATCATTTTATTGTTAAATAAGCTATATGCTACTTAGGGAGAGCTATTAAATGGTAGGATTTGTTGTGATTACTCATGGTAAACTTGCCGGCGAGCTAATTTCTACAGCTGAAGATATCGTAGGAAAACTGGATAAAGTAAAAGGTCTTTCCATCCCTCGCGGATGCCCTCACGATGAGGCAAGGGAATTAATATCAGCAACTATAAAATCTGTAGATAACGGAGACGGGGTACTTATTCTTACAGACCTTTTTGGAGGAACACCGTCAAACTTAAGTATTTCTTTTCTTAAGGAACACAAGGTTGAGGTTGTAACAGGAGTAAACCTTCCTATGATGATTAAACTTTCGAGTGTCAAGCAAAATATGCTTCTAGACGATCTTGCCCAGTATATTCAATCATACGGCAGAGAAAATATTTCCATTGCAGGAAGATTATTAAAAGAAACGGCATGACTGCAGACAGCAAAGAGTTTTTCTGCAAAAACAATTTGGATAATAATGTCGATAGTTTTAACCAGAATTGACAGCAGACTAGTTCATGGCCAGGTGCTGGCGGGATGGCTGCCATTTACAAATGCCACAATGATTATTGTGGCCGACAATATTGCCGCATCCAATTATTTCCAGAAAAAAGTTATGGAAATTGCAGTCCCCCCTGAAATAATCCTGAAGATTGAAAAAGTGGAAGACGCTGTCTCTGACTTACAGGAAAACAGGTATGAAGATGAAAAAATAATGATTATCTTCTCCCGTCTCAACGATGTTGTGGAAGCTGTCCGCAAGGGACTGGTCTTTAGCTCTATCAATCTCGGCAATCTTAACTATACAACAGGAAAAAGACAGGTAACGCCATCAATTGCTCTTGACGACAACGACATTGCCGATTTAAAGACCTTGCTTGAAACCGGGGCCCACATAGATGTGAGAACTGTTCCAAGGGACCAGCCTGCAAGGATAGAAACTATTATCACCGGATATCACAAATATTGCGGGAGGCATTTTTGAATATATCTGAGATTATCCTGGTGTCTGTCACAGGTGGTGTTATTGCTCTCGATAGAACAGCTCTCTTCCAGATAATGATATCACGACCTATTGTTGCCGCCCCTCTGATCGGAGTTGTCCTGGGCGACCCCCTGACGGGGATCAAAGCGGGACTTGTAACGGAATTATTGTGGATAGGACAGCTTCCCCTGGGAGCATCAATCCCTCCCGATGAAACAATGGCATCCATATTGGTATCGGCAATGTCCATTTGGGGAAAACATTTTGTCGGCGGC
>Ga0256830_1003001_pt1 | contig 10752 bp, 9 predicted proteins | sample 128326metaG_FD_190537 | JGI IMG/M metagenome (GOLD analysis project Ga0256830, IMG submission 190537) | Hydrothermal vent microbial communities from Lau Basin, Pacific Ocean - 128-326 | ecosystem: Environmental > Aquatic > Marine > Hydrothermal vents | place: Pacific Ocean: Lau Basin | collected...
CCTGCACGACGGGAACGAAGGACCCAATACCGGCGGCATGGGGGCGATCTCGCCGAACCCCCTGGTCAGCGAGCGCAGCCGCGACGCCATCGAGCGCCAGATCCTTCTGCAGACCATCCATGGGCTGAACCACGAGGGCCGGCGCTTCCACGGCTGCCTCTTCGCCGGCCTCAAGCTGACCCCGGCCGGTCCCAAGGTCCTGGAGTTCAACGTCCGCTTCGGGGACCCCGAGACCCAGGTCCTCATGCTCCGCTTCCAGAGCGACCTCCTGCCCTACCTGCATGCCGCCGCTGCCGGCGACCTTGAGAGCCTGGAGGCTCCCGAATGGGACCCGCGGCCGGCGATCACCGTGGTCCTGGCCTCGCCGGGCTACCCGGGCAGCTACCCCAGGGGTCTGCCCATCGAGGGTCTCGAGGGCCTCGAGACCGGCGACGAACTGCAGGTCTTCCACGCCGGGACCGCCCGCGACGCCGAGGGCCGGCTGGTGACCGCCGGCGGCCGGGTCCTGGCGGTCTCGGCCCTGGGCGAGGACCTGGAGGCCGCCCGGCGCCGGGCCTACGCGGCGGTCGAGACCCTCCACTTCGAGGGCGCCCACTGGCGGCGGGACATCGGGCGCGCGGGGCTGGAAGCCCTGGAGGCCGGGCGGTGAACGTCGAGACCGCCCGCAGGCGCTTCGAGGCCTACCTGCGGGAACGGGGACTGCGCGTGACCCGGCCGCGCATGGAGATCCTGGAACTGGCCTGGAGTACCCACCGGCACTTCAGCGCCGAGGAACTCTGGGGCTGGGTCCGGGAGCGCAGCTCCACCACCTCCCGGGCCACGGTCTACCGGACCCTCGCTCTCCTGGTCGAGGGCGGCTTCCTTGCGCCCCTGGACGACCGAAGCGGCCAGATGCTCTATGAGCACATCCTCGGCCACAGCCACCACGACCACATGATCTGCCTGGGCTGCGGCCGCATCCTCGAGTTCCGCAACGAGGCCATCGAGGAACTGCAGGAGGAGGTCGCCCGGGAGCATGGCTTCCACCTGACCGGTCATACCCTCACCCTCGAGGGCTACTGCCGTTCCTGCGCCCGGCGCCGGCCCGGGCTCCTGGAGGGGGGACGGGAGGAGGCAGCCGGAGGCTCCTGAGCCTCAGGGAGCCAAGGAGTCGCGGATCTCCTCGGCCAGGGCCTGGGCCAGCTCGGCGCGGCCGCGCAGGGTGCTGCGCGCCGAGATCTTGAGGATCGCCGAATTCTCCGCGCCGGGTACCGTGAAGACCTGAATGACGACGTCGGCCTCGTCGAGCTCACACTCGATGCGCCGGGAGGCGGGGACCTCCTTGAGGTCCTGGGCGCCCCGGTTGCGGCAGACGGCGAGTGCCGCCTGGTAGACCCGCTCCGGAGAGTGGGCGAGGCGCATCTCGCCGGTGTCGTCGGAGTTCTCGGCCAGGACCCAGGCACCGATACCGGCGCCCACGGCCACGAGGCCGACGGCGCAGCCGGGGGTGAGCGCCAGGAGGGCGAGCAGGAGCGGGCGGAGAAGGGCGGTCTTGGCCATGGTGGGTTCCGTCGCCGCGCAGACTACCCGCGAGACGGTTCCGACGGAAGGCCGCGCCCTTCAGGCGGCCTGCCCGCGGCGGGAAGGGCGCGCCGCCGCCTGGAGCAGGGCCAGGAGCTCCCGCGCCTCGAGGGGCCCGCGGGCGGCGAGGCGCGAGGCGAGGCGCCGTCCCCGGAGCTCGGCAAGGAGCGCCTCGGGCGGCCCCGTCCGGCTCTCCCGAGGCGGGCGCGGGCCGCGGCGGACGCCGAGGTCGCGCAGCAGGCCCTCCGCGCGTCCGGGCCGGAAGAAGGGATCCAGGAGGCCGGCGCAGAGGAGCCGGAAGGCGCGGCGCGCGGCGGTGGAGGCGCGGGCGCCGGATTCCAGGGCCAGGACCTGGGCGGCGGCGTCCGTCAGCTCGGCCAGGGAGGGGCGGCCCGGGACCCAGGCCAGGGGAAGGCGCGGGTGGACCAGCGGACGGGCGGGCGGGGCCTGCAGGAGGCTCCGGTCGGCCGGAGCGAGTAGGGCCCGGAAGTCCTCCCAGGCACCGGGGCCGAGGACCGCCAGACGGCTCTCGGGCCGCGGCAGGCCCAGGGCCCGGGCCAGGCCTTCGGCGAGGTCCTCGGCCAGGCCCTCCAGGGTCTCCTCGAACTCCTCGGGGTCGGCGGCCGCGCCGCCGGCCAGGGCGGCGGCGTGGAGCTCCAGGGGACTGCTGTGGATCCAGGCCCAGTGGCCGCCGCCGAGTTCCAGGATCTCCTCTTCACGGCGCTGCCCGCGGCCCGGCCACAGGGGCTCGGGGGCCTGATGAAGGCAGAGAGGCCAGGCGCCTTCGGCGCGCAGGCCTCGGGGCAGGTGGGCGTCGGCGAGGTGCCAGTCCCCGGCCAGGATCCAGACCGGCCCGCGCCCGCGCCAGGCCTCCCAGGCCTGGACCAGTCCGGCGTCCCGCCGCCGGGCGCCGGGCTCGCCGAGACCCGGCCCGGCGACACGTCCGCCGGCGGCGGCCAGGGCGCCCAGGAGCTCGCGGTAGCCTGCCGGCGGAGGGGCCCCGGGAAGGAGCGCCGGCATCCGTTCCAGGGCCTCCGCGGCCGGGCAGGGTTCGCGTTCCGGCCAGAGCTCGAGGAGGAGCAGGGGGGGTGCCGGCAGGGGGGCATCCCGCAACAGGCGGGCGAGCCGCCGGCGGCAGCGGGGCAGGGGATGGAAATCCCCGGCCAGGAGCAGTTCCGCCCTCGCGGCCGCGGTCTGCAGGTCCCCGAGACCGCGCCGGCGTCCCCGGCCCGGCGGGAAGGTCCGCCGCCAGGCCTCGCGATACTCCCGGAGTTCCGGCGGCAGGGGCCACCGGGAGGCCCAGGAGGCTGCGAGCTCCTGCTCCAGGCCGGCGAAGGCGGCCTGCAGGGGGGGAGAGGGGACGGCCATGGCCTGACCCGCCATCGGCTGGAGCGTGGCCGCGGCTGGAATGCCCCCGTGGGAGCGGCCTCAGGCCGGGGAGCCGGCGCCGTAGGGCTGGAGGAGGCCGCGGAAGAAGGCCAGGCCCTCCGTCCCGTCCCCCCAGCGGCCCGGACGCGAGTCGGGCAGGTGGGCGGGGGAGAGGTTGCGCTCCGGGTGGGGCATGAGGCCGACGATGCGGCCGGAGGCCGAGACCAGGCCGGCGATGGCGGCGGTACTGCCGTTCGGGCAGGCGGGCCAGTCCTCGACCGGCTCCCCGCGGGCGTCCACGTAGCGGAAGGCGATGCGCCCCTCTTCCTCCAGGCGTGCGGGGGCCCCGCGCTCGCGGAAGACGAGGCGTCCCTCGGCGTGGGCCACCGGAGCCGGCAGCAGACTCCCTGCCGGCAGGACGTGGCCGAGGCCGGCTTCCACCCGCAGGCGCACCCAGCGGCACTCGAAGCGGTGGTTCCGGTTCCAGGTGAGGGTGGCGTGGATCCCCTCCAGGTCCGGGAGCAGGCCGGCCCGGACCAGGGCCTGGAAGCCGTTGCAGACGCCGAACAGGCTGCCGCCGCGCTCGTGGTGCTCGCCCAGGGCGTCACCCAGGTAGCGCCGCAGCTCGAGGGCGAGGATGCGGCCGGCACCGAGGTCGTCGCCGTAGGTGAAGCCGCCGGGCAGGGCGACGAGGTCGACCTCGCGGATCCGTTGCGGGCGCTCGCGCAGGGCGAGGAGGTGTTCCTCCTCGACGCGGGCGCCGGCGCGCTCGAAGGCGAAGGCCAGCTCCCGGTCGCAGTTGGTGCCGGCGGTGCGGATCAGGAGGACGCGGGCTTGCATGCTCAGGCAGGGACCGGCGGCGGAGCGGCGGCGCCGTTGCTGCGGGCCAGGGCGGCGACCTCCTCCTCCAGGAGGTCCCGGCCCTGGTCCAGGATGCGCAGGAGGGGCTCGGGAAGGACGCGGCCCAGGACCGCCCAGGGCTGTCCCCGCAGGTGGCGTTCGAAGGCCTCGAGGTCGGCGGGGGCGATCTCGACCAGGAAGCGGGTGGGCGTCTCGCTGAAGAGAGCGGCGAGGACCGGGAGGCGTCCGGCGGCGGGCAGCGGCGCCAGGTCGAGTTCGGCGCCCAGGCCGGTGCCGAAGCCCATCTCGGCCGCGGCGGCGGCGAGCCCGCCCTCGGAGAGGTCATGGCAGGCGCGCACCAGCCCCGCCTCCTGGGCCGCATGGAGAGCGGCGACGAGCGACGGCGCCCGCTCCAGGTCCGGTCTCGGCGGCCGGCTGTCCCCGAGGCCCAGGAGCTCGGAGGCCACCGAGGCGCCGCCCTCCGGCCGCGTCAGCCCGACCACCGCCAGAAGGTCCCCGGCCTCCTGCAGGAAGGCCGGCACCGCCCGCTCGCCGTCGGCGAGGGGGGCGACGGCGGTGGCGAGCAGCGTCGGCGGGATCGGGATCTCCCGGTCTCCGGAGCGGTACTCGTTGTTCAGGCTGTCCTTGCCGCTGATGAAGGGTGCGCCGAAGGCCAGGGCGGCCTCGTAGCAGGCCTCCGCCGCCCGGACCAGCGCCCCGAGCCGGTCCGGTTTCCGGCAGTCGCCCCAGCAGAAGTTGTCCAGCAAGGCCAGACGGTGCGGGTCGCCCCCGGCGGCGACGACATTGCGCACCGCCTCGTCGATGGCACAGGCCGCTCCGGCCCAGGGGTCCAGGAGGCCGACCGCCGGGGCCAGACCGCAGCCCAGGACCACGGCCTCCGGCCGCCGCGGGTCGGGGCGCAGGACCGCACCGTCGCCGGGGGCGCACTGCTCCGGTCCCTGGTAGGGCTTCAGGAGCGTTCCGCCCTGGACCTCGTGGTCGTACTGGCGGACGACCCACTCCTTGCTGGCCACCGCGGGATGCTCCAGGACCCGGTGCAGCAGGGGCCCCGGCGGCGCCTCTTCCGGTTCCGGCCAGGGGGTCGCGGGAAGGTCGCGCTCGACGACCTCGGCGGGGCGCTCGGGCTGGGGAACGCCGCCGTGCAGGAAGTCCATGCCGAGTTCGCCCACGACCTCGCCGTGCCAGCGCAGGACCAGGCGCCGGTCGCCGGTGAAGCGGCCGATGGCCACGGCCTCCACCTCTTCCGCCCGGCACAGCTCGAGGAGCTCCTGCAAGCGCTCCGGCGGCACCGCCAGCACCATGCGCTCCTGGGCCTCGGAGATCCAGACCTCGGCGTAGGAGAGGCCCGGGTACTTCAGGGGTACGGTCTCCAGATCCACCTCGGCGCCGGTCTCCTCCCCCATCTCACCGACGGCGGAGGAGAAGCCGCCGGCGCCGCAGTCGGTGACCGCCCGGTAGAGGCGGCGGTCGCGGGCCTGGAGGAGGACGTCGAGGAGTTTCTTCTCGGTGATCGGGTCGCCGATCTGGACGGCGGTGCTGTCGGCGCTCTCGCTCTCCTCGTGCAGGGCCTCGGAGGAGAAGGTCGCGCCGTGGATGCCGTCGCGGCCGGTGCGTCCGCCGAGGGCGACGATCACGTCGCCGGGGTGCACCTCCTTGTCCACACAGGCGCGCGGGATCTCGCCGACGCAGCCGGCGAAGACCAGGGGATTGGCGACGTAGCCGGGATGCCGCAGGACGGTGCCGCAAACCGTGGGGATGCCCATGCGGTTGCCGTAGTCGCGCACGCCGGCGACGACCCCTTCGAGGATGCGGTCCGGCGAGAGCGTGCCCGGCGGCAGATCGCCGGCCTCCAGTCCTGCCGGCCCGACGCAGAAGACATCGAGGTTGGCGAAGGGCCGGGCGCCGCGCCCGGTGCCGAGGATGTCGCGGATCACGCCGCCGATGCCGGTGCCGGCGCCGCCGTAGGGCTCGAGAGCGCTCGGGTGGTTGTGGGTCTCCACCTTCACGGCGATTCCGGTCTCGGGGGTCAGCTCGACGACCCCGGCGTTGTCGCGGAAGACGCTCCAGCACCAGGGAGGGGAGAGGCGCTCGGTGGCGGCGAAGACCGTCTCCTTCAGCAGGTTCTGGAAGAGGCGTTCGCGCTTCAGCCCGCCCCGGTCGTCGAGGACCCGCAGGCGCACCGGACCGGTGAGGGTCTTGTGCTTGCAGTGCTCGGACCAGGTCTGGGCCAGGGTCTCGAGTTCGACGTCGCTCGGCTCCCGGCCCAGGCGCCGGAAGTGCTTCTGGATGGCCAGCATCTCCTCCCGGGAGAGGGCCAGGCCGTGCTCCCGGGAGAGCCGCTCGAGCGCTTCGGGGTCTCGTTCGAGGACCGGGACCTCGACGCGCTGCGGCCCCGGTGCGGGCGGCCGCTCCTCGAAGCGGCGCAGGGCGAGGACCCGGCTGCCCGGGAGGGCGTCTTCGATCGTGGGGTTGGCCAGGGCCCGGCCGCCGGCGCCGAGCAGCGCCTCGGCGTCGGGAGCCTCGCCTTCCAGGCGCCAGGCACGGTAGCTCTCGAGCCAGGCGCCCTCCGGCAGAGTGATGTCGAGAAGGGCCAGGGCGCGGCGCGCCGAGGCCGCCTCCGGATCGGCCACGCCGGCATGGCGGCGGACGACGAGCAGGCGTTCGCCATCCTCGGGCACCTGGCCGGGCCCGAGGATGCGCCAGGTCTCGACCACCGGATCGGCGAGGAGCTCGCGGGCGATGCGTTCGACTTCCTCCAGGCGGAGGGAAGCCGGAAGCAGCCAGCCCTTGAGGAAACGGATCCGGCCCGCAACCGGGCAGCCGGCCTGCCGCAGGCGCCGTGCCGCCTCGTCGCCCAGGGGATCGGAGTGCTCGGGGAGGAGCTCGAGTTCGACGCGCCAGGCCGGTTCCTGCATGGAAGGATCCCGCCGCGGCGGGGCTCGCGCCGGAGCGGGCGCACATCCTAGCGGGGCCCGGGGCCGGAAGCGTCCCCGCTGCGGCGCCGCGGCCGCGGCGGCTATGATGAGGAGGGCCGGCACCGGACTTCCCGGGGCCGCCCGCCCCTGGAGACTCCATGGCCCGGGACCGCAAGGAAGCCCAGGGACCGCAGCCGGCGGTCCTGCCCTTCGAACAGCCCATCGAGGACGTGCGCCAGCGTCTCGAGGAGCTGGAGACCCTGGCCCAGAAGACCAACCAGGACCTCACCGAGGAGCTGGACTTCTACCGGGCGCGCCTGGACCGGGTCACCCGCGAGACCTACGCCAGCCTCTCCGCCTGGGATCGGGTGCAGGTCGCGCGCCATCCCGACCGGCCTCTCGCCACCGACTACATCGCCCTGCTCCTGGAGGACTGGGTCGAACTCCACGGCGACGGCTGCTTCGGCGACGATCGCGCCATCGTCACCGGCCTCGGGACCCTGGGTCGCCACCGCCTGATGCTCGTCGGCCACCGCAAGGGTCGCGACACCAAGGCGCGCATGGCCTGCAACTTCGGTTCGGCCCATCCCGAGGGCTATCGCAAGGCCCTGCGGAAGATGAAGCTCGCCGAGCGCATGGGGCTGCCGATCCTCAGCCTGGTGAACACGCCGGGGGCCTATCCGGGCGTCGGCGCCGAGGAGCGCGGCCAGGCCCGGGCCATCGCCGAGAACATCCTGGAGATGTTCGGGATCCGGGTGCCCATCGTCGTCGTCGTCATCGGCGAGGGCGGCTCCGGCGGCGCCCTCGGGATCGCGGTGGGGGACCGGGTCGGCATGCTCGAGAACGCCTGGTACTCGGTGATCAGCCCGGAGGGCTGCGCCTCCATCCTCTGGCGCTCCGCCGAGCGCAAGGCCGAGGCGGCCGAGGCCCTGAAGCTGACCGCCGGCGACCTGCACCGCCTGGGCATCGTGGACGAGGTCCTTCCCGAGCCGGTCGGCGGCGCCCACCGCCATCGCGAGGAGACGGTCCGTTCCGTCGGCCGCCGGGTGGAGGCCTGGCTGGACGAACTCTCGGAACTCGATCCCGGGGAACTCCTGCGCCGGCGCCAGCACCGGTTCCGGACCATCAGCCAGACCGCCTCGGACCTGGAGGCCGCCCTGGCCGCGGCCGAGGAGGCCGCCCGCCGCGAACCCGGACCTGGCGGGGTGCCGGAGGCGCCCGAGCCCCCCGCGGCGCCGGAGGAGCCTCCGGCGGCGGGGGCGGGCGGCCCCGGCGGCGAGGTGCGGGAGCCGTGACGGAACGCCCTGGAGAGCCGCCGGAGGAGCCCAGAAAGGCCAACGAAGCGGCCGAAGAGGGCGTAGAGGGCGGTGCTGGTCAAGCACCCCCTGAGTCCGCCATGGGAGCCCACGCCCTCCGCCTCGTCCCGGCGGCCCCTGTCGAGGCCGCGCCGCCCGCCGACCCGCGGCAGGAGCTCACCGACGAGGAGCTCCTCGCCCTGGTCTGCGCCGGCGAGCGGGAGGCCTTCCGCATCCTGGTGGAGCGCTACGAGGAGAAGGCCGTCCATACGGCCCGGGCCATCGTCGGCAGCACCGAGACGGCCCGGGAAGTGACGCAGGAGGCCTTCCTGAAGGTCTACGCCCACCGTCACCGCTTCGATCCGAAGCGGCGCTTCAGCTCCTGGTTCTACCGCATCCTGCGCAACCAGGCGGTGGACCGGGTCCGGCGCCAGGCTCCGGGGACGCCCGGATCCGCTGTCGAGCTCGTGGGCGACTGGGACGGGCAGAGCCCCGGTCCGGTCCGCGAGGTTTCCCGGCAGGAGCGCCGGGAAGCGGTGCGGCGGATCCTCGAGGATCTGCCGGCCAAGTTTCGCATGGTCCTCGCCCTGCGCGACCTCGAGGGCCTGAGCTGCGGCGAGATCGCCGAGCGCACCGGCACCACCGCCGGCACCGTGCGCTGGCGCCTGCACCATGCCCGCAAGCTCTTCCGCGAGCAGTGGGAGCGCGTCCTGGGCCGGGAAGAAGGAGACTCGGAGCTGTGAGGCACTGCCGCGAGATCCTGGACCACCTGCCCTTGCACTGCGGTGGGGATCTGCCCCTGGATCTGGCCCGGAAGGTCGAGGCTCATGTCGCCGGCTGCTCCCGCTGCGCCGCCGAACTCGAGGCCTGGCGCCGCCTCCGGGGCGTGCTCCTGGACAGCCGCGAGCCCGAGCAGGCCGACGCCTCGGGGCTCTGGCAGCGCCTCGAGCCGCGCCTGGACGTCGTGGATGCGGCCGCCGGCCTGCGGCCGCCCTGGTGGCGGCGGCCGGTGGTCTGGGGCGCGGGCCTTGCCGCCGCCCTGCTCCTGGGCCTGGGGCCGGCGCTGTGGCGCGCCACGGGCGTCGGCTCGCGGGCCTCGGCTCCGCTGCGCCCGCCCGCGCCGGCCGAGGTCGTGGTCGCGCCGGGGCCGGCGCCCGCCCTGCCCGGCGGTCTGAGTGCAGTCTCGCGCCAGGAGTTCGACGACCTTCTGGGGCGCCTCGCCGCCTCCGACCCCCTGCGCGCCGGGGCTCCCGTGCCGCAGCCGGGCAGCCCGCGTCCGCTGCCGCTCCGGGTGACGCCCGTGAACGGACCTGCGGACTGGTGAGTCTCCCGAGGTCGCGGCCATGCCGACCCTTCTGCTGCTGATCCTCGCCGCCTGCCCTCCCCAGCAGGAGGAGGCGCCGCCGCCGACTTCCCGGGTGGAGATCCCGGCCCTCGAACCGGGGCCTGCACTCCGCGTCCCGCCCAGCGTCCTCGGGCAGCTCGAAGAGGAGCTCGTCGCCCTCTACACGAGCCTTCGTCCCGCCTTGGTGGCCGTGCGGGTACCGGTGGCCCTGGAGCACGAGGGCCGTCGCATCGAACAGGAGATCCTGCTCAGCGGCGTGGTCCTCGACGGGAGCGGTCTCTTCGTCGCCCCGGGTGTGGACCCCGGCGAGGGACCGGTGCCCGAGAGCGTCAGCGTCACCCGCTACGACGGCGCACGCTTCCCCGCCCGCCCCGTGCGCCACGAGTCCACCTACGGCCTGACCCTGTACTGGTGCGACCGGCTGGGGGTTCCGGCTCCTCCCCTTGCGGCCTGCGACGCCCTGCGCGTCGGCTCCCTCTGCTTCGCCATCGGCAACGCCTACGAGCTCGAGGGCAGCTTCACTCTCGGCGTCCTGGCGGGCCGCGACCGCGGCCTCGGGCCGGCCTCGGGGCTGCTCCAGATCACGAACCCGATGAACCCCGGCGACGGCGGCGGCCTCCTCGCCGACCGCCATGGCCAGGTCGTCGGCATTCTCCTGACCAGCCTGCGCGAAGCCGCCCGCCACCAGGCCGGCGATCCCGAGGGCGGGCTGCGGCCCTACCGCCAGAGCGAGCAGGTGGCCTTCGCCGTCCCGATCACGACGGTGCGCCGCATCTTCGCCGAGGAACTGGGCTACGAGCCGCCGCCGCGTCCCTGGGTCGGGATGCGCGTGGAGATCGCCCCCGGTCACCCCCTGCAGGGGGCGGGGACCTCGGTGCTCGTGGCGGAGGTCCTGCCGGGCAGTCCCGCCGAGCAGGCCGGTCTGCGTGCCGGGGACATTCTCCTGAGCATGGACGACCAGCCGCTCTACTCCCAGAACTGCCTGCTCTACGCCCTGGGGCGCGCCGGCCGGAGTGCCAGACTCCAGATCTGGCGCGGCGATCAGGAGCGCTGGCTGACCCTGCGCTTCCCGCAGCCGGGCCGTCCCGCTCCCCAGGACACGCCCCGGGACGGCGACCGCCGTTAGTCGCCGAGGGGCGGGTCTCCGGCCGGGGAGGCTGCCGCCGTTCCGGGGGACCGGGCGCGGTACTCGGCGATGATGTCGAGAGCGCGGGAGACCTCCTCGGAATCCATGGAGAGGCTGGTCTTGCGGATGAAGGTCTGCATGTCCGCGACGGCGCGCCCGATCTGCCCGAGCCAGTAATGGCACATGCCACGATTGAAGTATTCGGGCACGCGCTCCGGATCCAGCTTCAGGATCTCGTCCAGGTGCTCGATGGCGGCGGCGTAGTTCTGGTTGCGCTTGTGG
>Ga0256830_1003002_pt1 | contig 10750 bp, 14 predicted proteins | sample 128326metaG_FD_190537 | JGI IMG/M metagenome (GOLD analysis project Ga0256830, IMG submission 190537) | Hydrothermal vent microbial communities from Lau Basin, Pacific Ocean - 128-326 | ecosystem: Environmental > Aquatic > Marine > Hydrothermal vents | place: Pacific Ocean: Lau Basin | collected...
TGATAATTGAGCTGTTCAAGGGAAACAGAAAAATGCTTGAAAGATTTTCCAAGGACCTCGTTTACGGTATATCTGTCATATCTCTGTTTGAACTTCATTGCGGAACACTAAAGGGGAGGGAAGAGATTTTTCTCGATAAGATACCCAAGCTGAGTTATGATGAGAATTCTGCCAAGCTCGCAGGAAAAATTTTCAGGGAGCTCAGAAAGGAGGGAAAAATGCCCAAGGTTAAAGATCTTCTGATAGCTTCATCTGCCATAGCGAGCGATAAAATTCTGATAACGAGAGACTCAGACTTTGAAATCTTCAGAAAGTTCGGATTGAGGGTTGAATTTGTTTAAAGGGGTAGCTCCATCGGAACATAAAAAATTGGTGAGTCTGATGTAGATTCTGTTAGATATATTTTTATTTCAGAACTTAAGTTTTTGGGTGATAAATAAACAGGTAATAAATACATCTGATGTCCAACGCATTCTGGGACATTGCACGAGAGAAGCTGTAACGATTTCGCAGGTTTTTGATGAATTGTAGGAATCGTAACTCTTGCCCCCCGACTTGCTCGAATTACTAACATTCATGTAATGAAATATAAACTTTCTGACCATGTTTTGAGAAAATAAAATTGGAAAAATAATTCTGAAAATATGGTCAAAAAGTTTATATGTCGATGAGTCACATTCAAAAATGGTGAGAAAAATGAGGTGTCTGATCCTTCTCGCTTCGCTGATCCTGCTTCCTGTGGTGGCGGCGGGAAGTTCTGCTGAAGTGGTGAAAGTTGTGTCGGTTCCACCGGAGCCGGTTCCGGTGCAGATGGGCGGCATGGAGAAAGTCTACGAGAACGTGACGAAAATCGCGATAGAGCCGAGGTACAAGCACCTCCGCTTAATGCCCGGAGAGGAGAGTGAATTTACTGTGAAGCTGAAAAATCCCGGCGAGAAGGATGTGGTTATAGAGCCCAAGGTTATCGTCTTTCCGTTCATGGAGAACTACGTCGACGAGGACTGGATAAGCATGGACAGAGAGAAGTTCGTGCTCAAGGCTGGAGAGAAAGCTGAGATAAAGATAAAAGTTAAAGTTCCCGAAGACGTCGAAAAGGGATACTACAGCTGCATTATCGCCTTCACGAACGACACGTTTCCAATGCCATATTCGGTTAAGCCGTTCTACGTGAACCAGATGAGTCTGGGCGTGAACGTCTGGATCCCGCCGAAGATCAAAATTTACCCGAAGTTCATCGACGACAGGGTGGAGGCTGGAAAGAGCTACGAGTATAAAATTTACGTGGAGAACACGGGAGATGAGCCGGTAAAGATGAACCCCGAGCTCTTCAAAGGAGAAGACGTTTACTACGATCCGTTCTCTCCGGTCAGCTGGATAGACGAAAGCCATGTCACCATCGAAGCTCCTTCGGTGGTTCAGCCGAAGTCGAAGGCCGTCGTGAAGGTGAAGGTGAGCGTTCCATCAACAGCTAAGGGCATGCTGAAGGGAACGGTAAAGCTCAACGTCGAAGATCCCGGCTTGGACGAGTGGATGCAGAGGGTTGAGCTTAACCTGAGAGCCTACGAAAAACCGAGCGAGCCGTTTGTGAAGGTCTTTCAAGTGAGCAACGCCACGAAGGTGACGGTTAAGGTTTCCGCAAGCAGCTACGGGAGGTCTGCAGAGAAGTCCTGCGACTTCGACGTGAAAATCTTCTCGCCGAGTGGCGTTTTGAGCGTGAAGCCGAGCAAGCTCGTTGAGGAAGTGGGTGTCGCTCTATCAGGAAACAAGCTTCCTCCGTGGGAAGAGGCGGAGGGAATCTACACGGTCACGAGCTACAGGAAAACCGAAATCTACACGGTAGAGAATCCGGAAAGCGGAACGTGGAAAGTCGAAATTCTGCCGAGCTGCGAGAGCTTCACTCTGAGCGTGGAGGTAGAGTGAGTTGAGAAGGCTTTTGCTCCTATTTTTTCTCATCTTCGCCGTTTTACTTGCCGGCTGCTTTCAGAGTTGAGAGATGGACAACAAAGCGGATGAAAAATTCAACCAGAGCGAACCAAACACTAATCAGAGCCTGAAATCGAAAATCCGCCTTCAGACTGCTGAAGATGTTGCGGAGAGAATCAGAAGCAATCCTGATGATTTCCTCTTCCCCTACGACGGATTCAACTACACTGAGGTGAACGTGAGCGTCGAGGGTGAGAGAATCGTCGTGAAGGCAAGGAGCGAGGATCTGCCGGGCGAGGACGTTTACCTGTTCGTGGTCGATAACGGCTCTCTCACGCTCAAATCGTACCTCCTCGAAGCTTTGCCGCTGAGTGTCAAAGAGAAGGCGATAAGCGTAGCTCTGAGCAACGAAACTGTCTACGAAAATGCTGAGAGATACGTTACCGTCAGGAGGGTCCTTCCCCACACCGCAGCGAAGTTCTACCTGCCGAAAGAGGTGTTCAGCGTGACGTGGCACGGCGATAGAGTTGTTTCCGCTCTCGTGGATCTGGACGAGGAAAGGGTGGTGAGGGTTTTCATTTCGTGATTCACCATGGTCGGCGCTTTCTCAAGAATTCTCAGGGCGTACGTGAAAAACTGGCTGCTGAGAAAACGTCAGCCTGTTGTTCTTGCTCACATGCTGACATACAGGTGCAACATGCGCTGCCACTACTGCACCTACTGGAGGTGGAACAGCTACGAAATGAGCAAGACAGAAGTCGAAAGGATGATAAGAGATGCGGCAGATGCTGGACTGGCTGTTTACACCGCCACCGGAGGCGAGCCGATGCTGAGAAGAGACATCAGCGAAGTCCTCAGAACGGCAAAGGACAGCGGGCTTTACACGATGCTCGTGACCAACGGACTCCTGCTCGAAAGGTTCAACAACCTCAACGTGGACCTTTTAACGATAAGCCTCGACACGCTCAGCAGAGAAAAGTTCAGGAGGATAACTGGAGTTGACGCGCTCGACAGGGTTGTGGAGTCAGTAAGGAAAGCATCCCAGAGCGTTCAGACGTGCATAAACGTCGTGCTGCACGACGAAAATCTGGACGAGGTTGAAGTCCTCGTCACGTTCGCCGATAATGTTGGAGCAGGCATAACATTCGAGCCCGTATCTGTTTACTTCGAAGGCTGCGCGGGTGTGAGCGAGGAAAGACTTAAAAGGGCTGTTGAAAGAATAATCGAGCTCAGGAGGGAGTTCGACTGCATATGGAATTCGGAGCACTACCTCAACCTCATTCTATCGGGCGGGAAGTTCAGGTGCATTCCGCACTTGCTTCTCAGAGTCAATCCCGACGGTAGCGTGGTTTCTCCCTGCTACGAGGTGGATTACGTCACAGCGGGAAACGTCAGGTTCACGAATCTGGCAGAGATAATCGAGAGCGAGGCATACGCCGAAGGGTGCAGAATGGCCGAAAGCTGCAGAGGATGCTACCTGCTCTGCTACGCCGAGCCCTCGATGGCGTTCTCAAGCCTGAGGTGGGCTGTCAAAACTCTGCGAGAGATCGTCGGGGCGAGGTTGTTGAGGAGGAACGGGCTGGTGAGTTTAAAAGGAAATGGGAGGTGATGCTGTGAGTTCTGATAAAAAACCGCTCGTATTTGCAATCTTTGTGTTCGCTCTATCGGCGGTGACGAGCGTTGGGTCGTTTTCCGGAGCGAGAATTTACGAATAGGGGTGCTTCGCTTGAGCGAGCCGAAAAGTCTGCTGAGTCTGTGCACGACGCCCCTCAAACTGAGAATCCTGAAAGCGCTGGAAAAGCCCATGAAGTTTTCTCAGATAGCTGACGAGCTCGGAGTTTCGAGGGAAACGATAAAGCCTCACATCAGGAGTTTCGTTGAATCTGGGCTGATAGAGAGGAGGGAGGGGAAGTACGTTCTTACGATTGTTGGGAAGGTCGTCGTGGAGAAGGCGTTCGAGATCGAGAGTTTAATGACGATGAGCGACGAGCTCAAGGAGTTCCTCACAACTCACGACCTCTCTTCGATACCCGAACAGCTTTTGAAAGACCTTCACAAACTTGGAAATGGATTCATCGTCAAAAGCCGCGACCCCTTCGAAATTTCGAGCGAGTGGGTTGAGGTGTTGAGAAAGTCGAGCTGGCTGAAAGGCTACTCTTCAGTGTATCATCCCGAGTTTCCGGGGCTCTTCACCGAGCTTGCCGAAGGCAGAGACGTGGAGCTGATTCTTTCCAAAGAGGTGTTCGAAAAGTGCCTGAAGAGGGATGCGAATCTCCTCAGAAGGTATCTCGAACTCGGAAGGATGTTCGTCGGAAGGAGCGAAAAAATAGCCTTCGTCGTGGCTGAAAAGGGTTTCGTGATGGGGCTGTACGTCAAAGGTGTTTACGACGCCTCGAACATCTACGTGAGCGAGAGCGGAGAGGCTGTGGAGTGGGGGCTGAGGCTTTTCGATCACTATTTGGCAAATTCGAGAAAAGTTGAGCCATGACCAGATCGATTCGCTCTTTCACCTTATCGCGATTATTTCTTTTGTAAAGGCTGCCGTCCGATGAACGTTAGCTTCAGCCGTCAAAGGCGAGCGTGAACACATTCAGACGATTTCAACGGTTTTCCTGTTTAAGCTGCAATTTCCGTTGCAGTGATGAACAGTCCAAACGATTTTCTCGTTCCAACGATTCTCGCCATTTCTTCGGTCGGCAGAACCTGAAAATCGCAAAAGCGAACGAAAAACTTTATTTACGGGTTTTTAAAACAAACTACGGTGATCAGAGAGGTAAAAATTCTGATTGCAGTACTGTCGCTTTACTTCCTGCTGAGCCTCGCAGCCCACGGAGATCCGGAAGTTGCTCTTTTCAGCTCGCTGCGTGTTGGACTGGTTTTGGTTCTTGCTTTTGCGATGTTTGAGGTTGCTAAGAGATACGACATCGAGAAGGGCAGAGCCGTCGTTTACATTTTCACCATGCTTTTCCTTGCAATTGCCGTTCTCGATAACCTACTTTACGGAAGTTCGCCTATCTCGTCGAAGCGGGTGTTCTTCCTATGGACTTTTGTCCTTGCCACCTCCCTGATTTTCATCCTTGGCAAAATCGTGGGCCTTCAAAAGCATCGAGAGTTTAGCTTAGCGTTTTTTGTCAGGTACGCGCTCGTTGTCGCAGTTACTTTTCTAATTCTGAGTCTTCTGATGCTGTTTTTAATGATTCCAGAGTAATTGAGTAAACCCAGCAGGTGGCAAAGCATTTGCATGCATCAGCTCAATCTCTGAATTAAAATCTCACCATTCTTTTGCAACAGAGTGAGTTTGCATAGCCGCACATTTACGTCAACCGGAATTATCAGTCCTTCTTCAGTCACATTGTAGACCTTAGAAATGCCATCGCACTTTACAATCACCTCTCTGAAATCGCTGCTGTGGAAAATCAGAGCTATGAAAGGCGTTCCTGTTTTGTGCATACTGGCTGATACATTTCCCGATGAAGTCCATGAAGCTTCAGATTCTACCAGTCCACTGCTGCTTGCAGAAAGAATCAGATATCCTTCTCTGCCGGATGTTCTGTATAAAACAACAGTCTGGTTTCCGATGTCCTTAACTGCAATGACGTCCAGCTTTCTTTCCTTAGCAAGTTTCTTGATTTCTTCCTCCGTGAGAGGATAAAATTCGTTGCCCTTTTTTACAGAATGGGTCTGAAAAAACAGAGCGACAGTCAACAGGAAGATGATGAAAATCATTACCACAGTTTTCACGTTCACAGTCTTAGCAAGAAGCTTATTTTTATAAATATTTCCCTCATGTTTTTGACTTTCTTGCTTTTAGAACTGATTTTACAGATGCCATTGGGTGAACTTAGACACCCTACTGTATCTAATGAAGAGGAAAATTTTATATGTTGTCGATCAATTCCGGATTCACGGGGGGATAAAAAACGACCGGCTTTAGGGGTTTGATCGTGCTGAAAGAAGTTGTGGTAAATCCGGCAAAGGCGTTTAGCGAAATTCACGAAAGTGGAAGGAAATATCTTCCCTGGAGCGTTCTGTTCGTTGTAATGCCAAAAATCGTTGCCGCACTCATAAACACAGACGTTTTCTACCTCAAAAACGCGCCGGTGAGCATCGTGGAGTGGATTGCTGCCACGGCCTTGCTGTATTTTGTAAGCGGAGTTCTGGGAGGTAGAGCAAATTTCCCGGGATTGCTATCTGCTGTCGGCTACGCCTGGTTTCCTCTGAGCTCCCTTCCCGTGCTGGGGACACTTGCTTTAGCGTCGATTCCGGAAGACGTTATAGCCATAATTCGAAACACGCCGGAAGATCAGATCTCGCAGGAGCAGGCGATTTACGTAATCAGTCACGTGTTTACGCCAGTCACAGTAGCTCTCACTCTGGTGATGGTTGCCGTTATGCTCTGGAGCTTCGCTCTCGGCGTTCTGGCTGTAAGAGAGTCGAACGGCTTCTCAACATGGAAAGCGTTCTGGATTGCACTCTCTGTCGTCTTGATCGACATCTTTGTAATATCTGCAATTCTGAAAGCCGTTGCGGGGAGGATTGCACTCATCTCCATACAAGGATGGAGGTGAAAGATGATCGTTGAATTCAGAAGTGTTGTGTTTTTAGCAACCCTGCTGTTTTTTACCCTGATTCTGATCCTAAACCTGAAGACGTTCTTGAAGCTCAGAACATCTCTCGTTCCTTCTCTCGTAAGCGTCCTTTTAATACTGATGATGGTGCTCTTCTACTTTGACAAACCCGTCCAGGCCTTTCTGCTTTTCTTGGTGGCATTAACAGTATCGCTCGCCTACCTTCCGGAAATGTGGAGGGACTGGGCAAAGCTCATGAAGGGCGAGAAAGTTGAGCCGAACGAGAAAGTGAGGTTGAGGGATCTCCTAAGCTGGAAAGTATGGGTCAAGCTCGGCTACAAGCACGGAGCAGAAAAAACCTCTTTGATTTACGCTCTTAGCTTCTCGCTGGTGTTTGCAGCGAGTTACACTCTCGTAGCTTTTCTTCTGTCGATTGATGGATCTCTTGCACCAATTATCGTTGCAGTGGTGATGTTCCCGGTAAACTACTTTCTGATGAAAAAGGCGCTGAAAAATGCTCTGGAGATATGAGCTAAGAATGACTCAGAGTTTCGTGGAAATACCGTCGGAGAACGGTATTTCGAGGGGCACAACTATTCGAATTGCAACTGAAAACCGGGAAGAGAACAGTTTCTGCCAAAGATGGAACGATCATTTATAAGCTGTTCCAGGCAGTTCCACTTTAGTTATTTATGATGTTTCAATGTATAGAAAGAAAAAATTCGGAGGTGACTGAGATTAGAGGAATCGTTTTGTGGGTGATTACAACGCTATTGATGGCTGGAAGAGTTGATGCCAGAGCTGGCTTCGATAACGTGTTGCCCGGCGCGGATGACGTTGATGCATGGGTACGAGTTGACAGGGTACTTGCACGTCACGAGAGATAGCGGATATACTTAAATTTTGCTTAATTTTTCTTAGGTGAGTGATTATGAAAATCGATATAACGAGAGAGTGCGCGCTCATAGCAATCACTGCATACATCGCTGGACTGATGATAGGAGACTTCGTGGAGGGAACTCTCGCTCTCCTGTTCATAGTCTTGATCCTGTGGGCTGTGAAAGATTTTGTCGGAAAGCTTTCAAGCAATTCGGGAAAAAACTGTGGTAATGGCGATTCAGCTCTTCAAAACTCATCAGAAGAAGTACAGATTCTGCTGAGGTCGTTAAAGGATAACGAGAGGCGAGTGGTCGAGTGTCTCCACGAGTTCGGAGAGAGATGACCCAGACAGAGCTTTCTGCAAGGACTGGCATTCCGAAATCCACTCTGTCGAGGATACTGCAAAGTCTTGAGGAAAGAGGGATCGTGGAAAGATACAGCAGCGGGATGAGCAAGACTGTCAGACTGAGGAAAACGTAGCGACGAAAGTTCTCAGCAGCTCTTAAAATTCTCGTTCTCGAAAAAGCAACATTCATTCTTTAAATCGATACACCAACAAAGAAAAAGTTTTAATAAAGATATAACGTTTATTCCACGCATGGTTCGTCCGTTAAACGACGACGAAATTACGGCAGAACTTCTACGCTTCCTCAAAAACAGGTTCGGCGACAACATTCCAGCAGCTTACAGAGTTCTTGCGAGATTTCCAGAGTTGCTTTTCAAGTTCGTGGAGTTCAGAGACGAAATAATGAAAAAGGGAAAAGTCGAGAGCGTTTTGAAGGAAAAAATTGCCCTGAAGGTTTCCGAGGTAAACAGCTGCAATCCCTGTTACGTGAGCCACAAAAGAAAGCTTGAGGCTCTAGGTGGTAGAGAAGAAGCCGAAAACGAAAGGGAGAAAGTCCTGCTGGAGTTTGTCGAAAACGCCGTTTTAAACAGAGGAAAAGCTGACGCCTCTTCGTTCGAAAGACTTCTCAAGTTCTTCGATGAGAGCGAAGTTCTGGAGATCTGCTTGGTCGTGAGCCTTTACATGTTCCTCAACACCTTCAACAACCTCGTCGTCAGACAGTGAGCAAGATTCGAATCCCGCTAAAGTCTGCAAGCTAAAATCAGACGCCATCCCGCGATTGGGCGGGTTTACCAAAGCAACCGTGGGTGCTTCGACTTACCCAGTGGTGTTTTGTGAAAAAGAAAAGTTTATATATTTTATCTCTCTCCTGTAATCATGCGAAAATTCTTCGTGCTTCTTGCAACCCTCGTTCTTCTCGCCGGCTGCACTCAGATGAGTGCGGAAGAGATAGCGAAGAAGATGGAGGAGAAGTACAACTCTATACAGGACTTTAAAGGGAAAGTCCGATATACCATGGTGAGCGAAAGCGGAAACTTCACGATGGAGTACGAATACGTCTTCAAGAAGCCCAACAAGATGTGGATACGAAACGAAGAGATGGGAATGCTGATAGTCTCGAACGGAGAGAAGGTGTGGTCGTACAACGAGAAAAAGAATGAAGTTTTCGTAACGAACGTCAGCGGCACGCCCTTCAACCCGGACTACGGAAAGCTCGTGAAGGACATGCTTGAGGTGTACGACGTGAAACTTCTGGGAACTGAAAAAGTTGCCGGGAGGGACTGCTTCATCATCGAACTCAAGTCGAAAAAAGGGAACGAAAGCGCCAAGATGTGGGTTGACGCGGAGTTTTGGTATCCGCTAAGAATAGAAATGGAGAGCTACGGAATTAAAACGATTATGGAATACAGCGATGTTGAATTCAACACCGGGGTGAGCGACGACTTCTTCGAGTTCAGGATTCCCGAAGGGGCAAAGATTAAGACGGAAAAGGATCTCGGAATCCAGAGGTTCAAGAGCGTTGAAGAGGCTAAAAAACACGTTAACTTCACGGTATTCGTGCCCGAATACACGGCAGGCTACGAGCTCAAGGAAGTTCAGGTGATAGGTGAAATCGTCTCCATCACCTATGAGAAAGAGGGTAGAGTCTTGACGATCGTGGAGAGTGTAGGAGATGAGTTGCCAAAGCTCCCCAACAGCGAAAAGGTGAAGATCGGAGACAACGAGGGAATCTACGCTGAACTCTACGGCAGCGGATTGCTCGCGTTCAGGAAAGGCGATGTAATTGTTACGCTGACAGGACAGCTCGAAAAGGAGGAGCTCATGAGGATTGCCGAATCGATGAAGTCGTGAGCATTGTAAATTTCCCGCTCTACAAGAGATTTACCTTCTTTTTTTAACAGAGGTGTCGTGGAATGCCCGAGTTTCAGAGGCAGAGACTGATGGATGCTCTGCTAATTTATGCCATGGTATTTCATGCAATTTTAGTAATAGATTCGTCAAATCTCAGCGCTGAGGCAAAAATCATCATCGGTCTGGCTGTTACAGGATTCTTCCTGCTTCTGGAGTTCAGAGTGGTGAAGAGGATGTCTGATAAAGAGAAGAACATCTTCGGACTTGTCACAACATCCGTTCTTGCGGCGACAAGCATTTATAACGACATCAAGAAGGAAAGGATAAGCTTTTTCAGCTACTTCTTTGCAGCTCTCGTAGTATTCGGAATGGCCTGGACGATATATTCAGCCAGACAGGTGAAGAGACATGGTTGAAGGACTAATCTTCTTCCTCGTCGTGGTTTTTCTCATACCCTCTCTCCTCCTCACGCTCTACGCCCTCGTCATTTACAGAGCTCTAAGCAGGCTTAAAATCATCAGAATTGCAATCATACTCGCAACTGCAGCCTTTCTGTCAGCAATAACGACTTTTATGCCAAAGCTTGCTGTTGAATACTCATCCCTGCTCGGCACGGCACTCATGATTACTCTTGCAACCCAGATAGCCCTCGGCATGGCAATTTCAATTACTCCGTTTGAAAGGGAAACGACGGAAAAGCAGAGAACGTACATGTTCGTGTCTTTCTCGGTAATTCTCGCCGTCGTTTTCCTGTGGGGCTTCTCTTCGGTTATGAGCACTCCGTCTTCCGCAATGGATTTTCTGCATCTCGTTGATTACAGAAGTGCCCTTAAGCTCGGCAGGTTCTCGTTTCTTTTCTTCTCAACCTTTCTGGTATTCGTCGAATCTGCAATTCTTTCCCTTGCCCACTTTTCTGTGTGCTACGCAGTCATAAGAGTTCTGAAGAGCTGAGGGAAATGATAGCGCACAGGTTAACTCCTGCGGACATCCTGATTGCAACGCTGACGGACTCGCTGTTGCTGGCGGTAAACATCCTTCTTTACACTGCTCTGGCTGTCTGCTTCGTAAGGGCGAAATCCAAGAGGAGCAGAATGACAATTCTGATCTTTGCTCTGATCCTCCCTCTCGCCTATGCCATACCCACCTTTCTTAAAACATCCATCGGCTGGGACTGGTACGGATA
>Ga0256830_1003003_pt1 | contig 10748 bp, 10 predicted proteins | sample 128326metaG_FD_190537 | JGI IMG/M metagenome (GOLD analysis project Ga0256830, IMG submission 190537) | Hydrothermal vent microbial communities from Lau Basin, Pacific Ocean - 128-326 | ecosystem: Environmental > Aquatic > Marine > Hydrothermal vents | place: Pacific Ocean: Lau Basin | collected...
TGAGTTAGCCTCTCCTTCAGTAGATAAATTAGATTTTCCAAGCTGGAAGAATCTACCAGAAATTATAGGTGGCATAAAGATAGAAAAAATAAAATGGTATAAAGATGGAAGCTGTTCGATAATGATATCATATCCGATGAAATAAATGTGAATTCTCGAATATGAGATTCTCAGGAGAACTTGATAACAGGCTTAATAATAGATACAGTGGGCTTTGAGCTCTTGCTTAATTGAACAATAACCCTGACTTATTCATCAGTTAAATACAAAGCTGATGCAACTCCTAAAAATTTTTTAGGAGATATCAAACACAGCAATAGGAGGAGGTTATGGACAACAGAAAACCAAAAGAATCAAAGGTATTGGTCTCAATTGTAAAAACTATTGGCTTATTTACACTCATAATCTTTTTTAGCTGTACCACGGTCTATTCACAGGAAAAGTACCGGGGCTCTTTTGAGTTTGAGAGACAAAAAGAGCAACAAGAAAATTATCAAACATCTATGCAAAAGGGAGCCCAGGTTATCGAGCAGGTTAATGTTATCGAAGGTGGTGAGATGATAGGTAATATAGACTGGGAGAACAGGTACATATTTGCTGTGGGAGACGGTGTAATGCCACCTGATGCAATCAGTCCTGCACAGGCAAGGGTGAGGGCAAAGAGGGCAGCGATTGATGAGGCATTTGGCAGGCTGATCGAGATGGCCAACGAGGTAAGAGTGGATGCTGAATCAACAACTAGAAACTATGTAAATGAAAACAGGGTGGTTCGTACCAAGGTCAGAGGTATAGTAAAACACGCTGAGATAGTAAAAATCAATCAGTTATCAGACGGAAGCTTTCAGGTTATGATGAGAATGCCCATGGATGGTGCAAAAGGACTTAGCTCAGCTCTTTTGCCAGTTCAGTTAGAGAAAATAAGAAAGGTAAGAGTTGTAAGTTCTGTCAGTAGAGAAAATATGACAAAAAGACCTTCTGCATCTATGTCTGACTCAAAATCCATGTCAAAATCATCAGCTCATAAGGCCGAGAATTATACGGGTCTGATAATAGATGCAAGAGGACTAAAAGCAAAGCCTGTTATGTATCCAAAAGTGCTTACTGAAAGTGGTGAAACTGTATATAGTGTAGAGAGTGCTAATCCAAATGCGACCATTGAAGAGGGCCTTGTTGCTTATAGAAAGAGTCTTGATGCAGCAAAACAGGTGTCAAGGATAGGAAATAATCCATTGATCATCAAGGCTAAAAAGGTCGCTGGAACGTTTAAGTCAGATGTTGTCATCTCTGACTCTGATGCTGAAAAGATTTATAGGGCTGACAGTAAAGGAGGTATTCTTGGTGAGGCAAAGGTAGTGGTTGTAATTGACTGAAATCATATAAATAATCTGGAGGTTCTTTGTATGAAAAAAATAATGGCTATTATAATGGCATTTATGGTGTTTTTTCTCTTTGTTGTTGTCAGGGCAGAATATGCCCTGGCAGCCTCAGACCTTGAGACTGGAATTGATGAACTTGCAGAGCAGATCTCAAAGAACATGAAGGAGACTGGAAGAAAAAAGATTGCTATTGTTGAATTCAGCGATCTTGACGGGAATATTACAGCCTTTGGTCAGTTTCTTGCCGAGGAATTGATAACTAGGCTATTCATGATTGCCCCAGGGCAGTTTGAGGTGGTTGAAAGAAGACAATTAATGAGGGTTCTGCAGGAGCAGAAATTAACCATGAGCGGTCTTCTTGATGCAAAGGCAATGGAGAGCGTGGGGAAGATCCTGGGCATTGATGCCATTGTTACAGGCACAGTTGCAGACCTTGGCAATACCGTAAAAATAAATGCAAGACTTATCGGTGTAGACACTGCGAGAGTCTTTGCTGTAGCGGCCACAAGTATTCCAAAGGTTGGCACGGTGGCAAGCCTGCTGGAGAAAGAGGCTTCTCCTATACCTGTGTATTCTTCTACTACGGAGGGCTCTTCAAAACAAAACCTTCCAATGGTATCAGCCAGATCCCGACGAGGTTCTGCCCCATCCTTTCAGAATAGTTTTTTGAGAGTGACAGTGCAGTCTGTAAGTAAATCTAAGGATAAAACAACACTCACTATGGTTTTAACATTTGAGAACATTGCAAGAGATGATATTTTTTTAGCAATTCAGGAAATGCCTAAAAAAGAAGGTGGGGTTAGAGTAAATTTGATTGACGAAAGGGGTAAAATATGGCAAATAACAAAAATAACAGGCATACAGACCCTTTGGTTCTCCTTTGCCAGTTTGGGAGGAGAATACTATACTATTTTTAATCCAAAGGCAAAAAATACCATAATTATGGTTTTTAAAACAGATGAAGCATCTGATGGTAAAATTTTTAGTTTCAGTGCAGACCTTTTTAGATATTTTAGCAAGTCTAAAAGGGGTCGGAGAGGACATGCTCAATTTTCAATAGGCATTTCAGACATCAGGATTTGAAGATGGCTACCTAAAATCTTATGGATTTCAAAAGGTGAAATACTATAGATTAAAAATAATTTTGCTGGTTGCTGCTTTAACGGGATATGCATCTTCTCTCTATGGAGAATTGATGTCACCATATTTAGGCTTAATTAAGATTTTTGGTGACATTTATCTTGGAAACCACACTGATATTGCCATAAATTCAGATGGAGACATCTTTGTAGCAGATGGAGACAATCACAGGGTATTACGGATTGATTCAACGACAGGCAGGGTAGAAGTTTTCCCTATTAAATTGGAGTATAAAGACAGTCCCTTCACACCCTTTGGGATTTCTATCGGTCCAGAAGATAACCTTTATATTGCCAACCCTGACCTGCATACCATCTCTGTTGTTAATCCTTCAGGAAACATTAAAAAAACAATTGGGGGATTCGGTTCAATTCTTGACCGGCCGGTTGATGTAGTACTGGACAGCAATGGAGATATCTATGTGCTTGACAGTATTGGGCCTGAGATTCACATCTTTGACTATGAAGGCAAGTACCAAAGCTCAATCCCAATTGCAACAGGCTCATCAGACATCTCTGTCCATTCCCTAACTCTGGATACAGAAAGAAACATCTTTGTAGCCGGAAGCGCAGGCATTCTAAAAATAACACCTGAGGGAAAGATATCCAGATTCAAGCAAACTGGCTATAAAAAGGGTGAGAAAATTTATCCATCAGGTATTTCTACTGGAAGAAAGGATACACTCTTTATAAGTGATTACTTTGATAGCTCCCTTTATCAATTTGATACCTCAGGAAGACTGCTTAAAGAATACATCCTTATCAGGGAATATCTAAAACAACCTTCTGCAATAGTTTTTCACAATCCCTATGTATATATCTTAAATGGAGGTAATGACGAAGTCTTACAGTTTGAATTGAAATATGCCACAACACCTATAGAGCACGAACTCTTAGGAGGACTTTATTTTGAAAGAGAGTTTTATCAGAAAGCAATTGAAGAGTTTAACAAATCAATGGCACTTGGCAACAATTCTGCTGATTTACCCTATCTTATTGGTATCAGTTACTATAATCTCAAACAATATAGAAAGGCTATAGATTACCTGACCACGGTGGTAAGTACCAATCCTGAAAATGCTGATGCCTTCTTCCATCTTGGCAAATCCTATCAGAAGCTGAATGTTCTTAAAAAGGCAATAGAAAATTATACAAAAGTCCTGGCGATTAAGCCAGATCATCTAACAGCTCATTATAATATTGCAGAGGCATACCTCAAGATGAAAGACCTTATCTCAGCAGAAAGACATTTTAAGGAAGCACTCCGTTTATCACCTGATTATGTGGATGCAAAGATCGGTATAGGAAAAGTTCTATTAGAGAAGGGCAGACTCAGACAGGCAGAAAGAATCTTCTCAGAAGTTTTAAATAAAACCCCACATGCAAGAAAGGCAATATATTTTCTGGGATTAACCTGCTTCTTACAAAACAGATATGAGGATGCCATAAGAATACTACTTCAGGCATCAGAAAAAGGACCATACTATATAGATTCTCTCTATTACCTCAGCCTTTCCTATAAGGCAGTTGGCAACTACCAGAAAGCAAAAGAAAAGCTTATGAACATTCTAACCTTAAACCCTGATCATAAAAAGGCAAAAGAGGAGCTACAAAATATTAGCAGAATCTGGAGGGCAAGATGATTAGAATGCTTAAAATCATGTTTTTTATAACTGTATTGTTACTTATAAATTTAACAACTCAATATGCAACCGGTGCATCTACGGAGACCATTATAGTATATGGAGAGTCTCCCATCTATCAGAACCAGATTGTTCCCGCAAGAAAAAAGGCCCTTGAGGATGCCTTCAGAACAGCGGTCAAAAAGGTACTTGGAACGATGGTCACAGCCGAAAGCTATACCAGAAATGCCATATCTATTGACAATTCAATAGTAACAAAAGCAAAGGGTTACATCAAAACCTATGAAATTCTTGGGGAGCAAATAGACAAAGATGTTATTGTCCTAAAGGTGAAGGTAGTGGTTTCAGTAGAACCTATAAGGGATGCTCTCTCAGCTTTAAAGATACTCATAGAATCTATGGGAAATCCTCAAGTGGCTGTATTGGTAAAAGAAGATTGTCAGGATTCAATAAGAAGCTCCTATTCAGCCAGGCGACTTACAGAAACACTTTCTTCAAAAGGTTTTTATGTAGTTGACCTTCTTGCAAAAAAGAATTTGAGAGACTCAGTGGTGCTAAGTCTTTTTGAGGAAAAGAGCTTTACTGATGATATTATCAGAAAAATAGAAGCTGACATGCTTCTTTTAGGAGAAGGCAGGGTTGAAAGTATCACAACTGAAGATTTAACAGGGCTTGTGGGAACCATAGTTACTCTTAATGTAAAGGTTTTCAGGCTGAGACCATGGAAACTTCTGGCTGAGGATAGTATAAGAATGAATGGTGTTGATCCAAACAGGGAATCTTCCTGTCGGAGTGCATTTAGCAGGGCAGGAGAAAGAATTGGCAGCCTGCTGATTGATAAGCTTGCAAAGGTATGGAGCGATTCCTTACTGAACGGAAGAGATATTTTGGTTGAAGTAAAAATAGATAGTTATGATAAGCTTATGGAATTCAAGAGGGACATCAGCAGACTTTTTGGCGTAAAACAGGTTTTTCAGAAGAGTTTTAAAGAGAATAAAGCTCTTTTTCTGTTGAGATTCACAGGTTCTTCCCAGACTCTTACCGATATAATCAGTACAACATACTTTGGAAAACTCAAGGTTAAAGTAGATGAGATATCTGGAAACACATTGAGATTGAGCATAAGATAGCTTAAATACAGCCTTAAATTACAATAGCAGAGGAGGTTGCCATGTATCAGAAGAAAGAGTATAGAACACTGAGACTGGTGGCAAACTTTACGAGCGGATTTGGATAGGTGATTGTTGGTTCTCTGGCACAGCTTGGACTAATTGGAGGCTGGGGTGCTGGTGCCATTACAGGTATAGTTTTGGAAATAATCACAGGGGGTTATCATAGGAGTTCCCTTTGTAGTAGCAGGGCAGACGATTTCTGTGTTTCTTGACCAGAAGGGACTTCTTGAAGAGAGGAGTTGAGAAAGGGGGAGTAATCATAAAGAAGGCGGCCCTGGTATGCTTTTGTTTGTTCTATTTCTTCTATCAGGCTGTTTTGATGTTGAACATAAGGTGAAGATTAATAGAGATGGAAGTGGAAGTATATAAAGTGCAGTTGAACTTGCCGATGACTTGAAAACGGAGAGGATATTAAAGGTTCCTTGGGCTAAGGTCAAAAATGTAATAAAGGAAAAGCAATTCTATCACATTGAGGTTGTTGATTTCAAAGATATAAACAGACGAGGAGTTCCCCTATTTTTGAATTAGGTCCTGATGCAAATAAAAGACACTGAAATGTCATTTTCCTATATTGCGGTAATCACTAAAAGCGTTGACAAGTGACCTTCCGGTTTTAGCAACTACGCTACTTCATCTATCACCTCCCCTCTATTATGAAGATATTGCTTACAGAGGTCAAGCCCCTCTTTGAAAGTCTCCATAGGTGTTCTCCCATTACAGTATTTCCCCTGATTTGTCCTACGGAAATTATACTCCTCAAGAAATTCATCAAGATCAGCCTGTATCTCCTCCAAAGAGGTATATATCTTCTTCCTGAAGGCCACCTTATAAAACTCATCAAGCAGTGTCTGGTTGAACCTCTCTGTACATCCATTAGTCTGAGGATTCCTTGCCCTGGTCTTAGTATGCTCTATATCATTCAGGTATAAAAACAACTGATAAGGATGATTTTCCCTACTTCCACAGTACTCTGTCCCGCGGTCTGTTAGTACCCGTAAAACTGGTATATTGTAGGAATCGTAGAAAGGAAGCACTCTGTCATTGAGAAAGTCTGCTGCTGTAATAGCTGTCTTCTCTGTATACAACTTTGCAAACCCTACATTGCAGTGCGTGTCAATGGCTGTCTGCTGGTATATCTTTCCTACCCCCTTTATCCAACCTACATAAAATGTATCCTGCCCCACCAGAAATCCAGGATGATAGCTCTCTATCTCTCCTATCGCTTCCTTCTCTTCCTTTGCTTCCTCTAATGCCTGCACCTGGCTCTCTGTCAGTATATTGCCTTCCTCTGATGCCCACTTCTCAAGTCTCTTAAGACGAAGTTTCCTGTTCTCAAGCCCGTGCCGTAGCCAGATGCTTCTTACCCCTCCAGGACTTAGTATTATCCCTTCCTTCTTCAGTTCATTAGAAACCCTGGCCTGTCCATGAGTAGGATACTGAAGAGAGTATTCAAGAACTCTTTCTTCTATCTCAGGTGCTACACGGTTGGCTATCCTTGGTTTGTTACGGGCCTTCTCTAAAAGACCTTCTATGCCTTCTTCTTCAAGTGCCTTCTTGATGTCGTAGTAGTGTTGACGGCTTACCCCAAGTTTCCTACAGGCTTCACTGATGTTGCCAAGTTGTTCTGCAAGTTCAATAATGTTTAGCTTGCGTCTTATGATATACTGTTGTTGAGTCATGTGCCTTCCTCCTTTGTTAAATTTTTTGGGTTCGACTATTTTAACTTAACCGGAAGGCCATGGCTCTTTTTTTCTCAAAAACAAGCCAAACTGTCAACGCAATTCGTGACTAAGCCACCACCTGGAAGAGGCACAGGACGTCCTGGATGACGCTCAAATATGCTCCTGAAACCATCTGATATGGCATAATAATGAAAATCAGGAATGCCAAAGACTCTTTTGGCTGCTTTCAATACATATCCTGCCATGGTTCGGAGTTTGCTCTTTGCATCAAGCACTACAGATGCAAAATACGGCACTGTTACCACTTCCTCCTTACAGGTTCTGTCGTCAAAAGCATCATCGGTTCTTTCCCTAATCCCTTTACCACCACAAGCCATAACTGCCTCTTTATCCCAGGAATTTTTACCTTCCTGAATCCGCATTCTATCCAGTATGCCCTCTCCTTACCATCAATTATCCGTACCACTGTTTCTGCATAGGCACAACTGCATAGAAAATTCCCAGGCCAGACACAAAATTTTTGACAAGTGCCATCTCTGAGAGCGTCTTCTCTGCCTTTACTGCCTACAGTGCTACCTTTGCCTTTAGTGCTCCGTTGTGCCTCTTCCGGATGTCGCCCATCTTCTCTTTTCCTCCTTTCTGTCCTTTCAGGCTAACATCCACCTTATCCCTCTGTCCAGTTTATGGGGTCCATTATACTAATTGATGAAAATCTCTCATGTCTCCATTTTTGCTTCAATAAAAAATTCTGTAACTCACTGTTTATTAGTCCGAAACAAATCTATTACTCCATTCTTTAATCCAACCTGAACATTATAATGATTTTAATCATCTCATATTTATAAAGAAAAAGATAACATCAGGAGGTTAGTCATGAAAAAGATTCTGTCCATAGGGTTGGTATTAATAATTGTAAATGGGTTTACATTAGTTTCTTTCAAGAACGCGAGTGCAATGAACAATGAATCTGCAGCAATGCTGGCAGGTGCTATTGCTATATTCGGAAAGCCTGTTCTTAATGCAATAGGGAATGAAATATTTTTTCCACCCTACAATAGTCGTACAACCCCGATATACGAATATGATCCTTGCTATAGGCCTCGCACTGCATATGAAAGAGGCTGGTGTGCAGAAATGATGCGAATGCAGAGAGAACAGGATCGGCTTGAATACCAGAAAGGACGTGAAGATGCAAGAAGATATTTTTATGGGTATTAATTCACACACCAGCTATAGCGGGTTTATCATGAGCACAAAGGGTTTATATAATCCTGAAAATCCCTATGAAGAGGCCAGGGTTAAGGTTACACTGCTCAAGGCCTTTGGAGAAAACCTCAAAAGATTACGCAAACAGAGGAGACTAACACAGGAAAGTCTTGGAGAACTCACAGGCATCAACTACAAATACATCGGTGAGATAGAAAGGGGTGAGAAGAATCCAACAGCAGTGGTCATATACAAGATCTCAAAGGCGCTTCAGGTGCCTGTATCTGAGATATTTTCCTTGGAAGAGGACACATCTGAGATAGGTGAAAGAATCAAAACTGTTGAAAGACTCTTTGAGGGTAGAGATAAGAGGGAAATAGATAAGGCAATAAGAATTCTCAAGGTATTCTTTGAGTAATCAGTGAATCCATTAAAAATCAGTTTCAGGAGGGTTAGATATGTATCTTAAGAAAAATATTCTTATCTTGGGGTTAATTGCTCTTTTCTTTTCAGCCTGTGCCACTGATTCAAGGTTCATAGAAAACCCTTCACCACCTCCACCTGACCTTGGGATCTCTTCAAAAGACAGATTCATACAGGTAACACTGAACTACCTGATAATCCCGAACGGGCCAGGTTCATGGGTGAAGGATGCACGCTGGGATGAGTATTACATAACAGTGAGAAACTTATCAAAGGAGCCAGTAAGTGTTGAGAGGATCCAGTTGATTGACCCCAGGGGTGTCTATATAACAAGTGGTGTGAATCCATATCAACTGGAAAAGGTAAGTGAAGCATTGATGAAACACTACAAGGATATGGGAATATCAGTTGCAATCAGTGTTGCACCTGCGGTTCTTGGAGGGGCAGCAGTTGCAGCAGGTGCCTATGGAACCGCTGCAGGCCTGATGATCCTTGCACCAGTGGCTGCAATTGCAGCACCTGCCTATATGCTTGGGAAACAGTATTCCTATCAAAAGGAAAGAGAGGAGATCGAAAGGGAGTTTACAAGGAGAAATCTTGGCAGCTTTACCATATCAGGCAATTCCACAGTTGAGGGAAGTGTGTTTTATCCAATCATCCCAAATCCAAGGGCAATAGTTGTCACCTACAGGATAGGAGCTAAAGTGAAAACCCTTGAGGTGTCTCTAAAAAAGCTCAAGGGGCTTCATGTTGCACCTGAGGGAAAAGAGGAAAAGAAGACAGGCAAAAATAATTCCTGACAGTTGCATATCTTTTGAGATATGTCACCATGGATAAACCAGTTTCTGATTTCACATAAGGGCAAAAGAGAGCGGAGGTAAAATGAAGTTTTGTCAACTACTTACATATTGTATCTCCTATCCATTGTTGAGATTCTTTGTACATCTTGAGGTAAAAGGACAAAAAACCTCAGAGGGCTTGAGGATGGGCCTGTCATACAAGCAGGTAATGACAGAAAAAAAGGGATTCCGCATCAGGTGCGGAATGACAGGAAATGGAGAAGGTCAGGCATGCTTCTCACTTTAAAAGACAGTGCTACCATTTACATCGTATTGTGTTAAACTATATCTAAATCATAAGAAGGGAGGAAGATATGCGAAGTGCCACATTAAAGAGGGAAGCTAAAAAGGCAATTGATGAACTATCAGAAGAAAAAATAAAAGTTGCTATTGATTTTATTGAGTACCTCAAAGAAAAGGAAGAAATGGAATCGACACTTGAAATTCTGTCCAGTCATGAAATTATGGCTCAGATTGAGGAAGCTGAGAAGGCTATAAAAAAAGGCAAGCTTGATGAATTTGTCCCATGGGAAAAAGTAAAACGCAATGTATAAAGTCTCCCTTCACAAAAAGGCAGTCAAATATTATGAGAGCCATGATGACAAGACAAGCTTAATTTACGAACAAGGATAATACACAATATGGCTTCAAAACTTAACCCCTCATACACCTTTGACTCCTTTGTGGTTGACGGCTCAAACAGGTTTGCCTGCGAGGTGGCAAGGAGTATTGCTGAGGCACCCGGGGAAAGATATAATCCTGTCCTGATATACGGAGAGGAAGGCACGGGCAAGACGCACCTTCTGCATGCCATTGGGAATGAGATAGCCCAGAATAATCCAGAACTGAAGGTTGGCTACATACCTATTATAACCCTGGAGAGGGGAATCTGGGTCTCCTCACAGATACGAAAGATTCATGAGATTCTGAAGATCTTTGATTATTATGACGTCTTTCTGATTGATGACCTTCACAGGATGGATTATGAAGCCCTCCTTTTGCTTCTATTTTATGTACCAAGGCTCTGCCATGGTAAAAGGCAGGTTGTAATGGCCTATGATGGAGAGTTTATAGATGAAGAAAGAAAAGATGCTTTAATCAACGGGTTTGAAGGAGTTCTGGTAGTTGATATAAAGCCTCACGAGATAGCAACAAGGAAGGAGATAATAGGCAGGAAGGCAAGGGTTCCACAGGGTATTGATCTGCCTGAAGATGTTTCAGATTTTCTTTCCAGCACAGATTATCCGCTGAACATGCTTGATGGATTA
>Ga0256830_1003004_pt1 | contig 10746 bp, 12 predicted proteins | sample 128326metaG_FD_190537 | JGI IMG/M metagenome (GOLD analysis project Ga0256830, IMG submission 190537) | Hydrothermal vent microbial communities from Lau Basin, Pacific Ocean - 128-326 | ecosystem: Environmental > Aquatic > Marine > Hydrothermal vents | place: Pacific Ocean: Lau Basin | collected...
GAGAGCTTTATCACCTCGGGGCGGGTGCTCGCAACCACAAGCGCGTGCATTAAAGTATCTCCTCCCTGAGCCTGACCACCTCGCCTATGACTGTAACCGCAGGCGGCTTCAGCTTGGCCTCCCTGGCTTTGTCGATTATGTCTGCGAGGGTGCCGGTTATAACCCGCTGCTCCTCGAGAGTGCCCTTCTCAATAATCGCAACCGGCGTGCCTGGCGAGCGCGAGCGCCTGAACTCGGCGATTATCTTTGGCAGGTTCTTCACGCCCATGAGTATCACGATGGTGTCGCCCTTGAGGGAGGCGTAGTCCAGGCGGTCCTCCTTTCTCGCGGCGAGGTGCCCTGTTACGAGGACAACACTCGAGGCTACACCGCGGTGGGTTATGGGTATACCCGCAAGCGCGGGCACTGCGATGGCGGAGCTCACCCCTGGCACGACCTCGACGGCGATACCCTGCCTGCGAAGCGCAATCGCCTCCTCGCCGCCTCTCCCGAAGACGAAGGGGTCGCCCCCCTTCAGGCGCACCACCAGCTTGCCCTCCTCAGCCTTCTCAATCAGGAGCTGGTTAATCTCCTCCTGGGTGAAGGTGTGCCTGCCAGCCTGCTTTCCCACGTATATGAGCTCCGCCTCAGGCTTCGCATACGCGAGGAGCTTCCTGCTCACCAGGCGGTCGTAGACTATGACGTCGGCGCTCTGGATGAGCTTCATGCCCTTTACTGTTATCAGCTCCGGGTCCCCGGGCCCGCCGCCCACGAGGTAAACCTTCTTCATCACTCTAACCCCAGGCTTTTCCTGAGCACCTCCACATTCACCTCGCCCGCGGAGGCGAGCTTCCTCTCAGCTATGTCGTTCACCACGACCTTAGCCGGAGCAAATATCGCGGGGTTTATCTTGTAGAAGTCGTAGTTCGCCTCCCTGAAAATCTCTTCGAAGGTCTTGCCGTACGCGGGCGAAAGCGACGACGGAAGCTCCTCAGCGGGTATGCCCTCGCAGGCGAGGTAGACCTCGCCGCCGTAGATAATCATGTCGTTGGTGACGCCCATCATCCTCGCGTCGCCGCCCACGATGGGCGCGACGGGGGCAACGCCAAGGGCAGAGTGTATCTTTGCGGTGTCGTAGCCCAGATGCTGGGCCTTGTACAGCGCGGTCTCCACAACGCGCGCCGAGATCTGCACCGCTCCTGCGAGGGAGGCGGTGCGCGCTATGAGTACGTAGAGGTTCTCCTCCTCTATCCCACATGCCTGGGCAATGCTTTTAACCACCTCCTCGCCCGGATACTTGCTCGCTTCAAGCGCAATAAGCGCCTCCCCGCTCTTCTCCTCGTAGCCCAGCGCCTGGTAGGTCTCCTTTGGCTTCCTCGCAAGAATCCTCGCCGGGCCTGAGCCCAGGGAGAAGAAGTCCTCGCCCTTTATGCTCCAGCCCGCCTTCTGCGATGCCAGGCACGCGATCGCAGGCCTTCGCACAGCCACCTCGACAGCGGGGAGAGTTGCAAAGCCGTAGTCGCGCATGCTGAGCTTGACCTCTCCCAGGCCTCCCATGCACGCCTCCGCGAAGAGCACGCCTGCGGCGAAGCTTCCCTTTGCCCTGACGCCGCAGTCTATGAGCGTTGCCCCGCCCACGCGCTCGACGCTTATCCCCAGCTCATCCTGACGACGAATCATCTCCCGTGCAATCTCGCATGCGGAGCGGTTCAGGTTCATGGCACCACCTTTTCTTAAAAATCGGCACAGGGTATATAAATCTACTCCCGCAGTTTGAAATTAAACAAGTTTTACATGTTAAACTTGTAATACGTTCATATGATCAAGACCTTTCGCGGTATAGACGAGGAAGTTTTCAGGAAATTTAAAGCGGAAGCAGTGAGACAGGGCATAAGCCTGGGCAAAGCTTTGACCGGAGCTATGAAGCTGTGGTTAGACAAGCACAAAAAGACGAGAAAAAGGGGGAGCATGCTGCAGCTTAAGCCGGTGGATTGGGGGAAAGGTACAGAGAGAGCGAGTACGGAGGTTGATGAAATCCTCTATGGTGAGTAGATGCCTGCCTTTATAGATACCTCTGCTATAGTTGCCTATTACAACTCCAGGGACCAGCACCACACGCAGGCGGTGGAGATACTCTCAAGGGCGATTAAGGGAGAATACGGCAGACTTTTTATTTCTGACTATGTATTTGACGAGGCTGTTACAGTTACCCTTGTGAGAACGAAGAATCTGGGGCTTGCGCTCATGCTCGGTGAAGTCCTGCTCAACTCTGAAATTGAGATTCTCAGAGTAGATGATGACGCCTTCACTCTGGCGTGGGAAATTTTCAGGGATGCTAAGATGAGTTTTACCGACTGCACCAGCTTAGCTCTGATGAGACTGTACGGCATCCCCACCATAATAACCTTCGACAGGGGCTTTGCAGCGCACGGGATTAGAGTTTTGCCGCAATTATAAAAAGCGAGGATGAGATTCGCCGTTAGATGCATCTTGGGGAATAACCATACTCAACACATCATGAGGAAAAGCCAGAGGGGTGTGAAAACAACCTCATCCCTGTAGTCCAGCACATCCTTTGTTATGACGATGCCCGGGCATTTGTCGTGCTCCTTCCGGAACTGCCTTATACCTTTAAGCTCACTTTTGCGTATTTCATTCCTGTACTTGCACTCTATGGCTACGGGTCTTCTGGATACCTCAAAAACTATATCCACCTCCTTACCCTGCGCCGTCCTCCAGTAAAACAGCTCCAGCCTGCTTCCCGGCTCTAAGTTGAATTTGAGCCTTCTGCAGTGGTCATGAACAAGAGTTTCGACGATCTTGCCGAGTTCGGCTGCGTCTTCGAGAAGTGTCTCATGCAACTCACCAACAATGGCGTTTCTCAGCCCCACATTGCTGAGGTAAAGCTTTTTCGCTTTTCTAATCCTGGATGCCCTGCTTTTAGAATAAAACTCAGCCCTGCTCGAAAGGAACACCGATTCCAGATAATTCAGGTACTTTATCAGAGTGTCTTTTTTCAGTCCCAATGTTCCGGATAAACTTGAATAATCAACCCGCTGAGAGGACTGGTCGGCTATCAAAATCACAAGCTCTTCCAGCGCTCTGGGGTCACGCAGATTGAAAATCCTGATAATGTCTTTGTATATGGTGAGGTTCAGGTAGGTTCTGAGCCTTTCGGCACACTCATCCAGTGACTCAATCTCTAAAAGTCCGGGATAGCCGTCTTTGAGAAGATACGTCTGCAGAAGAATTTTAATTTCATCCTCATACGGTGCAAGGCCTGAGTAGGACTCTTTGAGGGCATTATAAAACAGGCCGGGATTGGATTCTTTAATGGACTCAACAAAAGCGTCTCTAAGAGTCCTGTTGACCATCTTAAAAATAGAGTCCTTCTCGGGCATGTGATACCTCAGGAAGTCCAGAAACTTAAGAGGAAACATAATTTGAATGGTTATTCTGCCCGCCAGGGATTCAGAACTTCCCTGTAGAATGTTCGCGCTTGAGGAGTCTGAGATTATGAACTTTATTGGGTACTTCAGGTCATACCAGCCCTTGAGCACGCGGCTCCAGTTTTCAAGCCTGCAAACCTCATCGAGGAATACATATATTCTGTCACCAAGCTTGGAAACAGGTTCTTTAAGAACCCGGGTGGAGTATATCTCAAGGATATCGTTCAGCGGGGTATCCATAATGGTGGTGAGATACGGGTAGTCAAAGGAGACGTAAAGAATACGCTTTGGATTCACTTTTTTCTCACGTATAAGGTGTTCAATCAGCTGGTACATCATGGTTGTTTTTCCAACCTGTCTTGGCCCAATTATGGCGGTTATCTCCCCTTCACCCAGCCTTTTATCTCTAATGACGTAAAAATCACGCCTTTTAAATGGTTTTGTTAGGTTTTCCGGCACGCCGGCGGTCTCCCACCAGGGGTTCTGACGGTGAAGCAGCTTTATAACTTTTTGCTCGATGTCTCCATACATGACCATTATATGGGACGTGCTGATATATAAACTTAACCAGTATAATGGTCATGTTGCCTCAAAACACGCGTCTTTGCGCCTATCCTCCTCAGTACTTCCTCCCGAAGGCCAGGTAGCCGGTGTGCCCCAGCATCCTCGTCCTGGGGCGGGTCCCGACTTTTTTAACCTCTATCTCCCGCTCCAGAACCTCTATCACGCGCGTATCTTTGAAGTCCGCCTCCTGCATCGCCAGGTAGGCCCTGCGTATCTGCTCTATGTAGGGGTTGTACGCCACCACGAAGCCCCCGTGGCGAAGGGCATTGTACGCGTGCTGCATCGCATTCCAGGGGTCCGGCATGTCGAAGATTACCGCATCCACGTCGCGCTCCTCTATGCCCTGGCGCACATCCGCGAGCCTGGCCTCAATTCTGTCCTCCATGCCGGCGAGGGCGAAGTTACTTTTGGCCACCTCCAGGTGGTCCTCGCGCATCTCGTAGGTGTAAACTCTCCCCTCCTTTCCGACCACGTTCGCCAGGTAGATGGCGAGGGCTCCGGTGCCGGTGCCAGCTTCGACGACGCGCGAGCCGGAGCCTATGCCGGTGTAGGCAAGTATTGGCCCTATCTCCTTCTTCATCACAATGCTCCCGGCGCGGGGGAGCCTGTCGTAGTAGTCCACCACACCTGGCTCGAGCAGGTAGAACTCGTGTCCCAGATGGGAGCGCAGCTTTTCACCCGGCCTGGCGTCGCGTAGCTTCACCACTCCCAGGCTGGTGTGGAACTCCTCCACGTCCTCTCGCAGGAGGTACTTCTTGCCCCGCCTGTCTATGAGCAGTCTCACCTTGGCCAGCCCCTGTAGAACAGCAGGTAGACCACCAGAATCAGCGCGAGGGTGAGCAGAAGCACCAGCTTGACGCTCTGCGTGTCGCTGCCGAAGACTATGGGGAAGGGGCCTATCAGCACCACTCCGCCGCCGCGCACCTCTGTCTTACCCTCACCGCCTCTGATTGCAAACCCAAGCATGCCCGCGAAAATCAGTATTATCCCCAGAAGCACCAGCAGCATCCCGGCCCCTATCAGCTCCTCTCTCATGCTGCCCACCAAACCTTTTTATACAATTACGGAGTTATTGACTATGATTTCCTTCTTACTTCCGGAGGCCTAACATGTCAAAGCTTGATGAATTTCTTGCCATGGACATAAGGAAGTTCATGGTTCTGCCCGTTGCCATGCTCATCGCGGGCATAGCGGTGGTGGTAACCGGCTACACCTCTGGTACACTTCCCATGAGCATAGATTTTAAAGGAGGAACCCTCCTTATAGCTCCATACCCGGGCGAAGGACTGGAAGAGAAAGTGGCTGAACAGCTTGCCGCCGAACTCGGATACGAGGTAAAAACCCGTGTGGTGAGCGATGCCTTCGGCAACAGAGAACTTGAGATATTCATAAACAGCGCTCTGAGCAGCACAGAGATGAAGCGTGCCAGAAAGGCGCTCTCTGGCTTTGGAATACCGGAAGACAGCGTGGCCAGCGACATAATCTCTCCGTCTCTGGGTGAGGCTTTCTTCAGACAGGCAATATATGCCATGATTTTCGCCTTTGCCTTTATGGCGCTCACCATATTCCTCAGGTTCAGAACCTTTGTGCCCAGCTTTGCGGTTGTGCTTTCTGCCTTCTCGGATATAGTGGTCACGCTGGCGGTGATGTCACTGCTTGGGATTGAGCTCTCCAAGGGCTCGCTGCTGGCGCTTCTCCTGCTTATTGGCTACTCGGTGGATACGGATATACTGCTCACCACGCGCGTGCTGGTGCACCGCGAGGGTGACCTGGTGGCCAGGATAAAGCGCGCCATGGAGACTGGCTTAACCATGAGCATCACCACCTTCACTGCAATGTTTGTCCTGTATGTTGTATCCAACTCCAAGGTGCTGGACGACGTGGCGCTGGTGATAATGATCGGCATGCTGGTGGACATAATCAACACCTGGATTCAGAACGTGGGGATACTCCGCTGGTATGTGGAGAGGAGAGCGAGGGCATGAGCTACGAGGAGATACTTAAAATTCGCAGGGTGCAGCTCCTGCTTGCGCTGGTGACGCTTTCGCTGCTCACCATGTATGTGCAGGACCCGCCGCTTTCCCTGGGCTGGGATTTGAGCGGTGGAAGCGAGCTCAAGGTGAAGACGGAGCACCCCCTGCCCTACGTAACACCCGACGGCAGCACCGTAACCATGGAACTCGTGGTGCAAATACTGGAGAAGCGCCTCAATGGTCTGGGAATAAAGGACTTCTCAATTTCACCCTGGGGGAAGCAGTATCTGATTATCGACTTCGCTGGCACAGACCCGGAGCAGGCGAGAGAGCTCATTGAGAGGCAGGGCAAGCTTGTTGTGAAGGTCGGCAATCGCACAGCTTTTACAGGTGCAGAACTGGTGCGGATAGCCCCATACACCAAGAGCCTCAGCACTGGAAAGTGGCAGGTCCCCTTCACCGTCAGCGAAGAGGCAGCTAAGCGCTTCCGTGAGGTGGCTCTCCTCGCACTGCGCGACGCTGGCATAGCTCCGGAAAATGTCACCAACTTCGAGGCTTTAGCAAGAGACCCGCGCGTGCCCTGGGTGGAGATGTACCTGGACGACGTTCTCGTCAACAGCGCACCCATCGGCGGAAGCCTGTGGCAGGAGTTTATCGTCGCCGGCAAGGCTCCGCGCGACCTGGTGCTGGAGACCGGCTCCGACGAGGAGGCGGAGGCAGAGGCAAAAAGCGTGGAGGTCGTGCTGCGCTCCGGCGCACTGCCCATAAAGCTGGAGGTTATCTCTGTCTCCAGCGTACCTCCTGAGCTCGGAATGCAGTTTGCAAGAAATGCTGCCATTGCGGGTTTCTTTGCCATAGTATCCGTGGCCCTGGTGGTCTTCCTGCGCTACCGCAGGGCTGGAGTGGTGCTCCCCATAATAGGCACCGGTATAAGCGAGGTGATAATAATCTTGGGCCTCGCCTCACTTATACGCTGGGACCTTGACCTGCCTGCCATCGCGGGCATAATAGCCGCCGTGGGCACAGGGGTGGATGACCAGATTGTGATAACCGATGAGGTGCTTCTGCAGCGGGGTTACTCCATGCGCTCCCGCATAAAGCGGGCGTTCTTCATAATCTTCTCTGCCTGGTTCACAACCGTCGCTGCCATGATGCCGCTGTTCATGATAGGCATGGCCGCCCTCAAGGGCTTTGCCCTGACCACAATAATGGGTGTAACCATAGGGGTTCTCGTCACCCGCCCGGCGTATGCCAGGATTGTGGAGCACCTCTTTGGAAAAACTAAAAAGGCGAAGAGGAGGAAAAGGAAAAGGTGAGCATGTACGTTATAATAGTGGGTGCTTCGAAGATTGGCCTGGCCCTGGCAAGGCTGCTCATTGAGGAGAGGTGCAATGTGGTAATTGTGGAGAAGGATGAGGCCAAGGCGAAGGAAATAGCTGAGGAGATAGACGCGCTGGTGATAAACGGGAGCGGTACTGAGATAGACGTGCTCAACGAGGCGGGGGCGGAGAAGGCTGATGTGATTGTGAGTGCCACAAGCGACGACGCGGTAAATCTGATGGTGTGCGAGCTTGCCCGCATGCTCGGAATACAGCGCCGGATTACCCTCTCCCAGAATCCCAAGCACGAGGAGATATTCAAGGAGGTTGGGGTGGAGCAGATAATCTACCCGAGCAGGACGATAGCCAAGTACATACGCAACCTGATAATTCGTCCCGGAGTAAAGAGTGTGCTCACCACCATGCAGGATGCTGACATTATCGAGATAAAAATACCGGAGAATGCGCTGGTGGTGGGCAGGCAGATTCGGGAGATAGGCATGCCCGAGGGTTCAACCATAGCGGCGATACACCGCAACGGTGAGCTTATTATTCCCCGGGGAAGTACTGTGCTCAGAGCTGGAGACAGGCTAACCATCCTGGCGAAGACGGGAGTGGTTGAGAAGGTGGCAAACCTGATAAAGGAGAAGTCCTAACTCCTCCTCAGGGCTGTTAGCAGGGTGAGCACCGGGATAATTTCCAGCCTGCCTATCCACATGTGGAAGAGCATCACAACCTTCTCCACAGTGGTGTACTCGGTGAGCACCACCAGTCCGTTGTTGCCCTGCGCTGAGGATATCATGAACAGCGCCTCCATCAGGTCGTGCCCCAGGTAGATGAAGATAAAGGTGCCCACCGCCAGGAAGAAGAGGTAGAGGAGAGCGAAGAGCAGTGTGGAGAAGACCTCCTCCTCGCTGAACACCTTGTCCTGCACCTTGAAGGGTACTACCCGCCTGCGGGGGGAGGTTATCTTGCGGATGAACCACTCTATGGCTTTGATGATTATTACAAACCTTATCACCTTGAGCCCGCCCGCCGTCGAACCATAGCCGCCGCCGATGTTTAGGAGGAGCAGCAGGTAGTACTGGGAAAGCTCGCTCAGCGAGCCCACGTCTATACTTGTAAAACCTGTGGTGGTCAGGGCGGAGATGGTGGTAAAGAGCGCATCTACTGCCGGAACGCCGTCCAGGTAGAGGAGCAGCGAGAATACTGCGACTATTGCGAAAATCGCCCGCACCTCTATGTTGCTGAAGAACCTTCTGAAATCACCTTCCATCCAGCGCTGGTGCAGCGCAAAGCTTATGCCGCCGAGGAGCATGAAGAGCATCGTGACAAGCTTCAGCTGAGCAGGCTCATTCATGTAGCTGTCGTCATTGGGCGAGAAACCGCCAGAAGAAATCGCGGTGAGAGCATGATTGACCGCCTCGAATACGGGGGCTCCGCTGAGGTAGAGCGCAAGTATGGCGGCAAGGGTGAGGTAGGAGTAGATGTAGAATATCTTGCGCGCCGTCCTCGCCATGCTCGGCTCAAGGCGCTCGCTTCTCGCCTCGGCGACGTAGAGCTTCGCCGCCACGTTGGTGGGGGCGAATATCGCCAGGAAGAGTACCACTATACCCACACCGCCCACCCATTCTGTCAAGCTGCGCCAGAATATTACGCTGCGAGGAAGCTCGCTCGGTGTGAGCACACTTATGCCGGTTGTGGTGAAGCCTGCCATTGCCTCAAAGTAAGCATCCAGGAAGCTTGCAGATGAGGCAAGGATATAGGGCAGGCTGCCAATGAGTGCTATCAGCAGCCAGCCCAGGGCAGATATTATGAAGGCCAGGCGCAGGTCCAGTTCCTTTCTGGGGACGAGTTTCTGAAGAATTAGGCCGACGAGAATGCATACCGCCGCAGGTGCAAGAAAGGCGGGTGCGACGCTGTACTCGTCGAGGATAACAGCCGCCATGCTCGGGAGCAGGAGCAGCAGACCCATGCTCAGGGTAATTGTGCCCAGGTAATGGAGCACCGGCATCATGGTCCGAACCTCTTCCTGCGAAAAAATTTTCTACCCCACGTGCCTCAGATATTCTGTAAGCATTTTTGGGAAGCTTGCTCCCTCGACAAAGCGCAGACCGAGGCGCTCCGCCCACTTTTTTATGCCCTCGTCGCTGGCCACGACGCCGGCGTCCATCTCCTTGGCAAGAAGGAGTACATCCAGGTCGGGTGCGCTATCGAGGGTGCCGTAGCGCAGCGCATTGCGGTACTTTGCGCGGAAGTCCTTTATTATGTATCCGGTGGACTCACGCTTTATCGTCTCCCTGTCCACGTTCTTAAGCGTCAGGTTTATCGCCTCGCTCGCGCTGAGCCAGATGCTGCTCTCCGCTATCTTCATCCCGCGGCTCATGCGCTCCCGCATGTCCTTGACGTACTCGTAGAAAACCTCGGCGGGTATCTTCACCTCAAAGCGATTTGGTGTCTTCTTCACCAGCCAGGTGTCCACCTCCACGAAGAGCTCGGCGTCGCAGTCGTAGCGCTTCATGAACTGCACCAGCTCATCATAAACCGTGGGGAAGGGGATGTGGCAGGAGATGTTGAGCTTTATCCGCGCCTCTGCTATCAAGCTCAGCATACGCTTTATAGCCTCGCACAGCCTCTCCCCCTGGGAGCGCAGCTCAACACTCGTCAGAGCGGTGGTGTCCAGCACGAAGCGCTGCTTCTCGCGGAGCTTTGTCATGAGTATTTATTCCTTCCGGGGCATAAAAAGGCTTTCGGGAGTCTTTCCAGGATTAAACTCTTAGCTGGGACCTCGCTCAGCTCACCATTCAGCAGACCTCTGCCCGGCCACGTTCTCTCCAAAACCCAGCTTCAGTCTTCCGCGAGCAGCACGGCCAAGTCCTTCACTATTAAATCTTCCCCCGCGAGGGTGCGCAGGTGCAGGTAGCAGCTGGGGCAGAAGGTGGTGAGCACCTCAACATTGGCGCGCTTCGCCTCAGCCAGGCGCCTCCTGGCTATGCTCGCGCTCAGCTCCGGAAAGGCGAGGGGGAAGCCGCCGCCGGCGCCGCAGCAGCGCGTTTCGAGGCGGGTGTGCTCCAGCTCGCGGAGCTCAAGCTCGGGCACAGCCTCCAGCAGCCGCCTGGGCTCCTCGTAGATATTCGCCCCCCTCGCCAGGTGACATGGGTCGTGGTAGGCCACCCTCGCGCTTAGCGGGGCGAAGGTGAGCTCCTCCAGGCTCTCCAGGAGCAGCGCCGAGAGGTGCACCACCTCAGTGCGGTAGTGCTTCCTCAGGGTGTTGTAGCACCCGGGGCAGGTTACAATCAGCCTCTCAACCCCCCGCTCCTCCAGCTTCGCCCCGTTCCTCGCTACGAACTCCTCCCAGGCGGAGCCGAAGGTGAGCAGCGGCGCGCCGCAGCAGAAGTCCCTTACCACGCTAAAATCGCCGAGAATCCTGCGGAGAAGCCTAACCGCCGCCTGCTCTATCTC
>Ga0256830_1003005_pt1 | contig 10746 bp, 6 predicted proteins | sample 128326metaG_FD_190537 | JGI IMG/M metagenome (GOLD analysis project Ga0256830, IMG submission 190537) | Hydrothermal vent microbial communities from Lau Basin, Pacific Ocean - 128-326 | ecosystem: Environmental > Aquatic > Marine > Hydrothermal vents | place: Pacific Ocean: Lau Basin | collected...
ATCCAGGATTTTTTCCTCGATCCCGCACCCGGTATCCGTGCACTCCAGTGCGACATACGTTCTGCCTCCACCCGCATCGACCTGCCGTGTGCGCAAGCGGATGATCCGCTCGTTCTGACCAATGCCGTCCTTTACGGCATCGCACGCGTTGACGAGAAGATTCAGAATCACTTGTTCCAACTGTACGATGTCGCCCGTGATTTCCGGCAGAGCCGACGAAAGGTCCATTTCGACGTGTACCTGCCCGGACTCGAACGTCTTTTTCAAGAGCTTCACGGATTCGGTTACAACATAATTGACATCGATCGGCTCCCGCTCCGAGAGTCCGGGGCGAGCAAAGGTGAGCAACTTCTGGACCAGGCTCGTGATCCGGTTCGCTTGCTCCTTGATCATCTCGAGTTCTTCGTATCCGTCGGCGCCAGCCGTTTTGTCCATGAGGAGAAAATCGGCATTGCCCATGATGATGCTCAACGGTGTTCCCATTTCGTGGGCCATTCCGGCCGCCAGTTGGCCTGCCAGCGCGAGCTTTTCGCTATGTCGTACTTCTTTTTCCAACGACCGGATGGATGTCAGATCGCGGGCCATGATCACAAAACCCAGGGGCGTGTCGTTTGTATCCACAATCCTGATACCGGAAAACAATACAACGATCTTCCTCCCACCTTTCTGTACCAGTTCGCGTTCGACTCCCTGGAAGTATCCCTGTTTTCCCAGAAAATCCTTGAACGATTCCGTGCTCCCCGCTGGCCAGAGCAGGGCCGCGTTTCTGCCGACGACTTCATCAGCGGACCAGCCAAAGGTCATTTCGGCGCCACGATTCCAAAAGAACACGTTTTCATCAGGATCAAAGGAAATGATTGCTTCAACGGAATCCCGAACGATTTGCTGAATGAGATACGTATGCGCGTCCTTCCCCTGGCGAAACAGATCGACAAGCGTATCGACAAATCCGCCGAAAAGCAGGTGCAGGCTTTGCTTCTGCGCGGGCGTCAACGTCAGAGCGCCCTCACCCAGGATGGCGCCCACGCGTTCATCCAATTCCGACAGGAACCTGTCTATTTCACGTTGTACCCGATTTTTCACGTGAGAACGCCTTCTGCTGATCCGTGAAATCGATGTCGGGAATGCGCGTACGAAGCGCGTGCTCCACGAAGCCGGAAGCGAAAATCAGACGTCGAGGTTGCGGACGTACTTCGCGTGTTTCTCGATGAAATTACGTCGGGGCTCCACCGAATCTCCCATCAGGATGGAAAACAACCTGTCAGCCTCGGCAGCATTCTCCAGGGTAACCTGGAGTAACGTCCGGGTTTCCGGATTCATCGTCGTGTTCCACAACTGGTCAGGATTCATTTCGCCGAGACCTTTGAAGCGGGAGACGATTATTCCATCGCGCCTCTTCCCTCCAGCCTCCGCCCCGATTTCCTCGGGCTCCTCTTCTGCCTCTTTGCCGTTACCGCGCGCTTGCAATTCCTTGATAATCGCATCCCGCTCTTTTTCATCATAAGCGTACCGCTCCTGTTTTCCTTTTTTGATCTTATACAGCGGCGGCTGGGCGATGTACACGTGACCGGTCTCGATGATATGTCGCAGGTACCGGAACAGAAACGTGAGAAGGAGCGTCCGGATATGAGACCCATCGACATCGGCGTCGGTCATAAGGATGATTTTGCCGTAGCGCAACCCGCTCATATCGGCGTTTTCATCCTCGTCGATCCCCGCCCCGATGGCGGAAATGATCGCCCGGATCTCGTTGTTCTCGAATATCTTGTTTTTCTTGGCTTTTTCAACGTTCAGGATCTTGCCGCGAATGGGAAGGATGGCCTGAAAACTCCTGTCCCTTCCCTGCTTCGCTGATCCGCCAGCGGAATCCCCCTCGACGATGTACAGCTCGCAGTGCTCCGGATCGGTGATGGAGCAATCCGCAAGCTTGCCGGGAAGACTGAGATTGTCCAAGGCGTTCTTGCGGCGGATGAGGTCGCGCGCTTTTCGCGCTGCTTCCCGTGCTTCCGCCGCACGCACCGCTTTTTCGATAATGCGTTTCGCGATGGACGGATTTTTTTCCAGGTACAGGGAAAGCTGCTCGCCGACGATGGTCTCGACGATGCTTTTCGTCTCGCTGTTTCCCAGCTTGGTCTTGGTTTGTCCTTCGAACTGCGGTTCCGCGACTTTGACGCTCAGCACCGCTGTCAGTCCCTCGCGGAAATCGTCCCCCTGGATGCTGATCTTCCCTTCCTTGATGAGCTTGTTCCGGATCGCGTAACTGTTCAGGCTTCGTGTCAGGGCGGTTTTGAAACCGACAAGATGGGTTCCCCCTTCATGCGTGTTGATGTTGTTCACGTACGAAAAGATGTTCTCCATAAAGGAGGTATTATACGTCAGCGCCAGTTCCACGGGGGTTCCGTCGCGTTCCCCTTCGATGTAAATGGCATCCTTGATGATCGGCGTCCGGTTCCCGTCGATATATTTCACAAAATCCTTGAGTCCGCCCCGGAAGTGAAAGACTTCCTTTTCGTTCTCGATCTCGTCTTCGAGCGTAATCTTGATGCTACGATTCAGGTACGCTAATTCACGAAGTCGGTCGGCAAGGATGTCGAACCGGAACTCGGTTGTTTTGAAAATGGATTTATCCGGCATGAACGTGATAAACGTGCCCGACTTGCGGGCCTTGCCGATTTCCTCGACCGGCGTAACCGGCTTCCCGGCTGCGTATTTCTGCCGGTATTTCTTTCCCTCTCGATGCACTTCCGCGACCAGCCACTCCGAGAGAGCGTTGACCACGGATACACCGACACCGTGGAGCCCGCCGGAAACCTTGTAGCTCCGCTTGTCGAATTTTCCGCCCGCGTGCAAGCGGCACATTACCACCTCGAGAGTGCTGATTTTTTCCGTGGGATGCTTCCCCACAGGGATACCGCGTCCATTGTCGGCGACGGTAACCGATCCATCTTTGTTGATGGTCACGCTGATCTCCGTGCAATACCCGGCCAGAGCTTCGTCGATCGAGTTGTCCACGACCTCGTTGACCAGGTGGTGCAGCCCGCGAGAGCTGACATCTCCAATGTACATGGCAGGGCGTTTCCGTACCGCTTCAAGCCCTTCCAGTACCTTTATACTGTTTTCATCATATGAAATTGGTGTCATAATACTCGTAGAGAGTTAATATTTCAGGTGTTTATGATTCATTACTTTCCTATGCAGAACCGGGAAAAAACAGACTGTAACACATCCTCGGTCGTTACTTCTCCAATAATTTCTCCAAGCGCGTCCGAAGCGTTCCGCACGCTTACGGCCACGAATTCCTCGGTTAATCCACGGTCCAGTGTTTCCAGTGCATTCCCGAGATACTCCTTTGCCCGGACAAGGCAGTCGCGATGCCGGGTGTTTGTGATCATCAAGGATCCGTCTTCCAGCTCGGGTTGAAGATCACGCGCCCTGGATTGTAACCACGCCATGAGCTTCTCAAGTCCCAAAGAATGGGCCGCCGAAATCGCAAACGTATCTTCGCTGACGGAAAGCTCTCCGGCCAATTCCGGAACGAGGTCAATTTTATTCAACGCGATGCACGCAACCGCGTCGGGAGAAACGACGCCTGAAAGCCATTGCCGTTCCTCGCGAAGAAGGATTTCCGTGTTGGTCCCGGAAGTCCCATCGACGACATCGATTATGATATCCGCTTCCCGCACCTGAGCCATCGTACGGGCGATCCCTTCCCGCTCCACCCGGTCGTGCGTCTCGCGCAAACCGGCGGTATCCACGAACCGAAACAGCGTTCCATCCACGATCGCCGCTTCCTCCAGATAGTCCCGCGTTGTCCCCGCCACCTCCGTCACTATTGCCCGCGGCATCCCGAGAAGCGCGTTGAGAAGGCTGGACTTTCCGGCGTTTGGACGCCCGATGATGACAACCCTGATCCCTTCGCGTACAGTCCTGCCAACGTCGTAGGTTTTCACGAGCGCGTCTATCGCTTGCATCGACTTCTCAATATTCATGCGATGTTCGGCCGGTTCGGCCAGGGGGACATCGTCTTCCGCAAAGTCAAGACTCAGCTCGAGAATGGACGCGGTTTGCAAGAGCCTTTCCCGAACCTCGCGCACGTAGCCAGATAAACGTCCTTCCAGTTGATTGATGGACGCTTTCTGTGCACGACGGGTTTCCGCCTGAATGAGATCCGCCACCGCCTCCGCCTGTACCAGATCGATGCGACCGTTCAGGAACGAGCGTTTCGTAAACTCGCCCGGCAATGCATGACGTCCTCCTCCACGCAACAGCGCTTCCAGTACCGCTGCGGCAACCGCCCGTCCGCCATGACAGCTCAGTTCCACCGTATCCTCGCCGGTGTACGAGGACGGACGGTGAAACACAGTCGCAACGACTTCGTCAACCACACTTCCCTCTTCGTCAACCACCTTCCCGAAGTGTGCGGTGCGGGGCTGGACGGTACGCAGATTGCTTCCACGAAACACACGAGCCGCCAGCTCGAGCGCTGCCGGTCCAGACACGCGAATCACGGCAATACCACCCGTTCCCGGCGGAGTCGCCAGGGCGGCTATTGTATCGACATCGCCGGGAGAGTTCACGACGGCAGTACGAGCGGCGTGCTGTTGCGACGCGGCAATGACCGTTTTGCCTGATTTTTCCTGTGCCGATCCAACGTGTGTCATGTATCTTGTTTTTCCGGTAATATCAGTTTCATCCCTTGCCCAAACAGCGTCCCGTTGCTGGAACGCATTCCTTCCGCTCACCACGGTTCCTATTTTCATCCGCATTTTTCATGGATATCTCAGCGAACGATGATCTCCTTGATAATCTCCCCTCCCAGCTTGTTGTTGATTGTCCGCCGCAGGGCCTCCCGGTTGAAATGGATCTCGTACCTCCACGACGACTCTTCCACGGTAAGAAACATGGTCCCATCTTTGATGGATTTTACCCGTGCATGATTCGCCACGGCCTCGCCCACCAGTTCCTGCCATTGCTGGATAACCGTTTGTTCTCCGATTTTCCCCCGGAGCCCCAGCTGCTGGGCCATGTCGTCAAGCGCTTCGGCCAATGTCCACGTCCGCGAAAGGTTTTTCAAACAGCCACCTCCACGGGTACTTCGACCCGCCCTTCCACAACCTCGAATACATCGAACCGCGACCCGATCGCGGGCAGCAGCTCCCGCGTGGACTTGTTAACGGAGGTTATCAGCGTTTGCCCGATACGTCCGATCAAGTGCAATACCCGCTCCAAGCGCTTATCGTCCAGTTCGCTGAAAATATCATCAAGAAGAAGTACGGGTATTTCCTCGGTTTGTGCCTGAAGATAGCGAAACTCCGCTACCTTCAACGCAATCAGGAGACTCTTTACCTGACCTTGCGACGCCTGGTGTCGCACATCCAGGCCGTTCAGCAACAAGGCCAGGTCGTCGCGATGGGGACCGACCGAAGTCGTGCCGCGGCGGACGTCGTGAACGAGATGCTCCCTGAGCTGTGATCTCATTTCATCCGGTGATACATGCCGACCCTCCGGATGATCGAACGTCGGCTGGTACAGAAGACCGGGCTCCTCCCGGGAATCCGCTATTTCCTCGTAAGCCGCGACGACATAGGGAGAAAACTGATCGAGAAAGGTCCGTCGGCGTTCAAGGATGCGCGCGCATATCCGGACGTAGGTATCGTCCCAGGAATCCAAAGCTCCGTCCAATCGCGAGACCTGCCCTTCCGCACCGCCCAGGAGCGCGTTCCGATGCCTGAGAATGCGCCTGAACTCGAACAGCTCTTTCACGTACACCGGATGTGCCTGCGATACGACCATGTCCATGAACGATCTGCGTTCCGACGGCGGTCCGCTGGTGATACCGCGGTATTGTGGAGACAGCGTCACGAGGGGAAACAAACCGATGAGCTCGGCCGCCGATGCCAGGGTATTGTTGTTCAGTCGAATCTTTTTCCGCCCGCCTGCCAGGGTGAAATCGACTTCCACCCGGCTCCGGTTCCCGTTGACGCTGACCACGGAGGCCTGGATCGCGTACCCGTCGTCACCGCGTCGGATCAGGTTTCGATCAGGACCGTGAATAAAGGAACGACTCAGGCACGCGATGGAAATCGCTTCAAGGATGGTGGTCTTGCCGGCACCGTTTTCGCCCCACAACAGCGTGATGCCGTTCGACAAGCTGAGGCTGGTATCGACATGGTTGCGAAGTGAGTTAAAATGGACACGCTCAATAAACATACTCAGGCATTCAACCGCACAGGCATCACCAGCATCAGCATATCCTGATCCGGCAGGGGCTGGGATGGACGCATGACGCCGGCCCGCGTGGAACTGCTAAATTCAAATGTCACTTCTTCACCTTCCAGGTGCACAAGCGCATCTTCAATGTACTTGGCGTTAAATCCTATCTCGATCGATTCACCTGTATAAGCACAAGGCAAAGATTCTTTCGCTTCACCACCGAAATCAATATCCTCAGCCGATACGCGCAGTTCTCCATCCGCAGCAAAGAATCGTATCTGGTTCGTGATGGTATTGGAAAAAATTGATACTCTCCTCACGGCGGCCAACAGGGCGGAGCGATTGACCGAGAGCACCTTGTCATTTTCCACAGGGATCACGCTCTCATATTTCGGGTATTTTTCATCAATGATACGAGAAAGCAACTCCAGTTCATCCATGGAAAAGCCGATGGAGGAGCTACCGATTCGGACAGTCACTTGCTCACTAGCCATGGCTTTCAAAATCAGGTTCAGCGCCCGGGCCGGAATGACGACCTCGTGCACCTCGCCCGGCGACAGCGGTAATTCCTCCATGTTGGATTGGATCACCCGGACAAGCCTGTGCCCATCCGTCGCAACCGCCCGCAATTCGGAGGGTTTCATCTCGAAAAGAACCCCCATCATGGCCGGGCGCAGTTCATCGGTACTGACCGCAAACGCTGTCGTGGCGATAATTTGTGCAAAACGCTCCGACGGCAGGGAGAACGACACGATCTCGTCAACATCTTCCTTTACCGGGAAATTGTCAGCGGTCTCGCCGCTCATACGATACTCGCCCTGCTGGGTTTTCATCACCACTTTCCCCGCGACATGATCCGCGTTTACGTCGAGTTCCGTGCTCGACAACGAGCGAACGATCTCGTGTAAACGCCGTGCGGGAACGGCTATCCTTCCGTCCTCTTCGCCCGAGACGGGAACTTCAATCGTCATAAAAATATCCAGATCGGTTGCAGTCATGCGAAGAGCGTTGCCCTGCAAATCCATCAGGATATTTTCCACGATAGGCATCGTGGACTTCGTCGGAACGACGTGGATAATCTTCGCCAGGGCTTTTTGCAAGTCCGTACTCACGACGGAAAATTTCATGGAACCTCCTGATACAAAATCAGCGAAAGGATGACGGGGTATGAAAGAACTCGCTTGTGATCCCGCGCAATGTTTACGTATTCATTTCTTGCCGTGCGATCATGTTCAGACACTGCACAAGGGACTCGGTACACAGGGCATCACGTCATTAAAATATAGAAAAAACCGCGCGGACATTCAAAGCAAAACGACGGTTCTGCGCGGCATTTCAAGGATATTTCAAAAGCGCCGAAAAGGCGGTCAGAGAAGATACTTCGACGTCAAATCTTTCCCTGTTCGACCGGAGAGGAAACGAAAATTCCCGACCTGAATGGAAGGATCGCTCTGCAATTTGATGCGCACGAAGTGTTTCAACATCAGTTTCATGAGGCGATTGAACTTGCCTTCCTGCAAATACTCAGCGGCGGTTGGATGTACCTGAAGAATCAGCCGAAGCTCCGATGTTTCCGTTCGGAAACGTTTGAGCCAGCGTTCGATTTGCATGACCATCGAGGCCTTGCTTTGGACAAGGCCGGTGCCGTCACACGTCGGGCACGCTTCCAGCACGGAAAACTGAACACTGTCCCGGATCCGTTGCCGCGTGATTTGCATAAGACAGAATTCCGTGAGGGGCAGAATCGTGGACTTGGCACGGTCGATCCGCATTTCCTTCCGCATCTCCTCGTACACCTTTCTTCTGCTGGCCTCCTGCTCCATGTCGATAAAATCGATAATGATGATACCTCCAAGATCCCGGAGACGGATCTGTCTGGCGATCTCACTCACGGCTTCGAGATTTGTCCGCAGCGAATTGTCCTCCTGGTGCCGTTTTGCAGCAAAGCGACCGCTATTGACATCGATAACTTTCATCGCTTCCGTGTGCTCGATGATGATGTACCCCCCGCTCTTCAACCAGACTTTACGACTCAGCGAGGTCCGTATTTCCTTTTCTACACCGAAGGCATCAAAGATCGGCACCTTGTCTTTATACATTTCGACCGCATTGACCATCGACGGAGCCACGGAATTGACGTAACTGCGAATTTCCCGGTACATCCGTTTTGAATCGGTGACCACCCGGGTGACGTCCGGCTTGAACAAATCGCGCATAACACTCGCGGTGGTATTCATGTCCTTGTACATCAAAGTTGGAGCCTGAGCTTTCTTGAGCTTCCTCTCGATGTCTTTCCAGGTATCGAGCAACTCCAGGAGGTCATTGCGCAGCGTTTCTTCCTCCTTTCCCTCCGCGACGGTCCGGATGATCAAACCGACGTTGGATGGAATTATGGAGCGCGCTATTCTCCGCAAGCGACGTTTTTCCTTGAAGCTGGAAATCTTGCGTGAGACGCCGATCGTCGTTTCGAACGGAAGCAAGACAAGAAATCGCCCGGGAAGGGCCACCTGGTTCGTCACCCGCACACCCTTGTTCGCATACGCTTCTTTCACGACCTGGACCAGCAACTCCTGTCCCTTTTGCAGATTGACCTGCGCGTAGCTGTGTCGGGTTTTTCTCGATTTGCGCCGACGCGGAGTTCCACCACTACCTTCTTCCTCTTCGACCTCGTCCACGCCCGAGTCTGAATCATCTCCGGTTACAGCCGCAAATTGTTTAAACGCATCATCGAGGTCCGAAAAATGGAGAAACGCGTCCTGCTCCAACCCGATATCGATAAAGGCGGCGCGAATTCCGTGCAAAACCTTTGCAACGCGACCGAGATAGATATCACCGACCATGCGCTCCTTGCCAACACTCTCCAGAAAGAGCTCGCTCAACTTCCCGTCTTCCATGATGGCAATACGGCTTTGCGTCTCCGCCTGATTGATGATGATTTCCCTTTTCATCTGCGTGTTAACTCCGTTCTCGGATTTCTTCTTGACAAATATGTATCCTTTACTTTATCACAGGTTCCTTTCCTCTCCCGGCGCGCACCGGGACATCACCATTGGGTAAGTACCGAAAAACGCACACCATCAAAAGGATCCAATTGACGGCAAATTCCGCTGGAACAAACAACCCCGCCTCGCTCTGTTCCACAACCGATGCTGATGGTGTGTGTTGACGTCAACCGATACGTCACTTCACCAAATATCCAGGACGATTTCCCCGATGGTTCGTCGCGTTTATCGATGGAAGAGAATTCCGTGCGTAATGAGACCGACCAGTCCGGCGAATGCGAGAAAACCGCCAAGAGGAAAAGGTTCGTATAATCCGGCGTGTGCACCAGAAACGAGTCGTGAAAAAATTGCGGTTCAATTTCTCCCTCCACGAAATATCCGTCACCCAGTTCATATTCAATTTTCACGGGAATCGTCGTGCTTGATTTCTCGTGTGTCATACCGCCGAGTTCCTCGTACGGCGCGTCGAATCGGCGGTTGATTGCCGCTCGCAAAAATGACACATCCGTGAAATACCATTCAAGCTCGCCATAGACCTCGTAGAACGGAGAGAACTCTTTCGATAACGATGGAAGAAGCTTGTTTCCCCGTTCTATGGTTTTCAAATTCCCGTTGACCATCGTATAGCTCTTGTGGCGACTCGCGGCTGATGCGTTGAAATTCAAAACAATTTGCGAGGACAGCGCGTAGAACATATCTACTTGCATCCCGATCTCATCGCTGAAATCAATCTGGTGCGGGTCCCGGCTGAGCAAGGTAAAGGCATGCTCCTTGAACACGATAGGCGGGTTCTGAAACGGCAACGCCCGCGTAGGCCTGTTCATGTTGACCCGTGTAAGTGGATCCACGACATCGAATCGATAATCCTTGTATTCCAGCGTAAAACCCCAACCATCTTCGTCTGTATAAGCCAGGCTCCCGTATATTCCCTCACCGTAACTCGTACGCGTAATGAAATCGAAAGGCGGAGCATTTGCTGCTGTTTTTGTCGTTGCTTTCTTTCTTGCGTAGGACGCAAAGATATCAAAGCCGAGCATGTGTACCGCGAGATTAATTTCAGGGATTTCCGCTTTAACCCTCGCCCCGACAGTGTTACCGGAAATCGTAGATGGGAATATCCCGTCCGCATCAACAAAGCTTCCACCAATTTCAATCTCATCGACCGGCCGCAGGGCGAATGTCCCCCCCCGGATATCGTAGTTCTCTATTCGCGAGGTATCAATCATGTCCCGGAAATTGAGTTTACCGGCCGCAAGGATGACATCCAGAACGTCGCTACGATACGTAGCCCGCAAACCATCCAAACCGGTATCAAAGTAAATGCCCCGGTCCTCGAACAGGTTCAACGCCAAACCCTTTCCGAACAATGTCCAGAACGTTCCCGCCCGGAGTTGCAAGCCGGCATCTTCGAACTCGATGTATCTCTTTTGGATGCCCAGGAAATGTGGTCCATACTCGTGTGGGTCATCATACAAAAAGCGGACGCCCAGCGTAAACTTGTCCATGAAAAGTCGCGCGTTCGCCATATTCT
>Ga0256830_1003006_pt1 | contig 10745 bp, 6 predicted proteins | sample 128326metaG_FD_190537 | JGI IMG/M metagenome (GOLD analysis project Ga0256830, IMG submission 190537) | Hydrothermal vent microbial communities from Lau Basin, Pacific Ocean - 128-326 | ecosystem: Environmental > Aquatic > Marine > Hydrothermal vents | place: Pacific Ocean: Lau Basin | collected...
CGCGATGGACAATCACACTTATCGGGAAATCAACAAGGTCGATACACTTACCGCCAGCCAGGCCCTGAAACACCTGCGCGATCGTGGTCTGTTCGAGCAAAAGGGCCGCGGTCCGGCAACCTGGTACAAGCCGACAGCCCGGATGCTCGGCGAGGGCGGAGAAGCGCCCCACCCGAATACCCGGCCAGGCGCTCATGCGTCATTATCCAGTAACCCTTCACCGTTATCTGGTAACCTCTTACCCTTATCGGGTAACCTTGAGGGGGAAAGACGGCGGGCGTTGCTGAATACACTGCCCGGCGCATTGGCCGCCCGGGCGGGCACTATCGGCCAACGCCACCCTCCACAAAAGGTACAGGAATTGGTGGTGGATCTGTGCCGGCTCCGAGCCTGGCGGGCTGAGGAACTGGGGTGTCTGCTGGCGCGAAACCCGGAAACCGTCCGCCAAAGCTATCTCCGCCCGTTGCTTCGGGCCGGCCGTATCCGCATGACCAACCCGGAAAAGCCCCACGACCCGGAACAGGCCTACATCAGCGGCGGGAACGAATGAATACCGAAGCCCATGCCAAGCTCACACCCCTGGGCCTCAAAAATGCGCCCGCCTTGATCGAGGCGGTGTTCCCTGCACAGAAGGTGTCGTTCGAGGCCCAACGGGAGCGCAAGGCTGGAGCCGGGCAAACCCTGACCGCGCTGGGTTCTTACTGGAAGGGGCGCAAGCCGCTGATCCTGGTGCGCGCCATCGTGTTGGGCAGCCTGCTGCCGCAGACCGGGGATGCGGAAGCGGATCTCACAATTTTCGAAAAGCTGATGGCCTTCGACGGGGAAGGGCTGGCCCGGCGGGCGCTGGCGGCCAGGGCCTTTTCAGTGGCCAGACTGCGGGAACTGATCCCGATCAGCGATCCGGAACGCTACTTCAGCGGGTGTGGATGGCGGCGGGACGTTACCGAAGAAGACAGGCTCACCCTCTATCGCAAGGCCCTGGCCACCTTCGGCAGCTACGAGGAGAAGGCTGCCCTGTGCAAGCGCCCGGAAGAGGTGGACCAGGACTGGCTCTATGCACCCGTCTGGCCCGAGGTCAACCGCCACTATGCCCATCTGGGCATCGAGGCCGGGTCGCATCAGGACCTGGTGGAGCAACTGGGCATCCTGCGCTATGGCCACCGCCCCCGGGTGGGCGACACCTTTTGCGGCGGCGGTTCCATCCCCTTCGAGGCGGCGCGGCTGGGCTGCGATGTGTATGCATCCGACCTCAACCCCGTCGCCTGCATGCTCACCTGGGGGGCGCTCAATATCATCGGCGCCTCAGCCGGGCGCCGCGCCGGGATCGAGCGGGCCCAGCGCGAGGTCGCCCAGGCGGTGGACAGGGAGATCACGGCCCTCGGCATCGAGCACGACGAGCACGGCAACCGTGCCAAGGCCTACCTCTACTGCCTGGAGACCCGTTGCCCGGAGACCGGCTGGATGGTGCCCATGTCGCCTTCCTGGGTCATCTCGAAAACGCGCAATGTGGTGGCCAGGCTCATCCCGGATTACGAAAACAAGCGTTTCGACATCGAAGTGGTGACCGGTGTCTCCACGGAGGCGATGCAGGCTGCCGCCAAGGGGACGGTGCAGGATGGCGCCCTGGTCTATGAGCTGGACGGCAAGACCTGGCGCACCCCTATCAGGACCCTGCGCGGCGACTACCGCTTACCCGACGGCACCACCGGCAACAAACTGCGCCGCTGGGAGAAACACGACTTCAGGCCCCGGCCCGACGACATCTTCCAGGAACGGCTCTATGCCATCCAGTGGATCAAGGCGGATACCTTGGACAGCTCAAGGTCCGAGACTTTTTTTGCCCCGGTCACCGAGGCCGATCTGGAACGGGAACGGAAGGTGGAGCGCATCGTGGCGGAAAACCTCGCCCGCTGGCAGGAAGAAGGCCTGGTGCCGGATATGGAGATCGAACCGGGTGCTAAGACAGATGAGCCGATTCGAACGCGCGGCTGGACCTGGTGGCATCACCTGTTCAATGCGCGGCAGTTACATTTCTTTAGCTTATTTAAAAGCCAAATAAATCATTATCCGTCGGATATTAGCGGCTTTCTGGGTATAAAGTTGGCCGCACTCACCGACTATATTGGGAAGTTAGTTAGATGGACGGTTGCGTGTGCACATAGCCAAGGCGGAGGGAGAGAAGTTCCTGCAAACGTATTTTCAAACCAAGCTTTGAATACTCTATATAACTATGCATCGCGATCATGGGCCAGCATTGATTCGATCTATTTTACATCATTGCGATTAGTTCCTATCGAAACTGATAGCATAATACAAACTTCTAATGCAGCAATCGGGGGAGAGATCAACGATGTTTATGTAACTGACCCACCCTATGCCGATGCCGTTCACTACCACGAAATCACGGAATACTTCATTGCCTGGCTGCGCAAGAATCCCCCCAAACCCTTCGATGAATGGACCTGGGACTCCCGGCGCGCCCTGGCGATCAAGGGCTCCGGTGATGACTTCCGCCGGGGGATGGTCGATGCTTACAAGGCGATGGCGCAACACATGCCGGACAACGGCATGCAATGCGTCATGTTCACCCATCAGGACACCGGCGTCTGGTCCGACATGGTGGGCATCTTCTGGGCGGCGGGTCTGCAGGTGGTGGCCGCCTGGTATATCGCCACCGAGACCACCTCGGAGTTGAAAAAAGGCGGCTATGTGCAGGGCACGGTCATCCTGATGCTGCGCAAGCGTCCGGCAGGCGCCCGCGCCGGCTTCAAGCAGCGCATCCTGCCCGCGGTGCGGGCCGAGGTGCAGCGCCAGATCGAGACCATGATGCACCTCAATGACGAGGTGAAGGACAAGCACGGCGAGCCTGTCTTCAACGACTCTGACCTGCAAATGGCCGGCTATGCCGCGGCACTCAAGGTGCTCACCGCCTACACCACCCTCGGCGGCGAGGATGTCACCACCTTTGCGCTGCGCCCACGCACCCGGGGCGAGACCACGGTGGTGGATGAGATCGTGCAACAGGCGGCCGAAGCCGCCAACAGCCTGCTGGTGCCCGAGGGTCTGGGCGCGGCAACCTGGGCCAGGATCAACGGCATCCAGCGTTTCTACCTGCGCATGATGGACATGGAGACCACAGGCAGCTCAAAGCTGGACAACTACCAGAACTTCGCCAAGGCCTTCCGGGTGCAGGACTACACCAAGGTGATGGGCAACATGACCGCCAACAAGGCCCGGCTCAAACGCATCACCGAGTTCCAGTCCCGCGACCTTACCGACAGCACCGAGATCGGCCCCACCCGGCTGGGCAGGCTCATCATCGGCCTGCAACAACTGCTGGCAGAAACCGAGCCCCAGGTCGTGATCGGGCAGTTGCAGGAAGACCTGCCGGACTTCCTCGACATCCGCCCGCTGCTGATCGACATGCTCGCCTTCATCGAGCGCAAGACGCCGGAGCCCGAGGTGCGCGACGCGGCCGAAGTCCTTGGCGGGCGGTTGAAGAACCTGCGGGCATTGGGGCAGTAACCGGCATGGCTTTCGACCCCACGGAACCTTTATTGCAACTGGACTGGGCCGAATGCGAGGACCTGGAATTCAAATCGGCCCGGGGTGGTATTCCCAAAAGCCTTTGGGAAACTTACAGCGCCATGGCCAACACCCAGGGAGGCGTGATTTTTCTTGGCGTCCAAAATGATGGCCGGATCGTTGGCATCCCTGATGCGGTCCGGATGAAAAAGGACCTTTGGAACACCCTGAACAACCGGGGCAAGGTCAGTATCAACCTGTTGAGCAATGACGACATCGTTGAACTGACTCATGACGACCAGCAACTTCTGGCAATCCGCATCCCCCGGGCTACCCGTCATCAGCGCCCTGTATTCATCGGCCAGAACCCGCTAACCGGTACTTATCGGCGAAATTACGACGGGGACTATCATTGCACTGAACAGGAAGTCAGCCGGATGCTGGCCGACCGATCGGATGATCCTGTGGACCGTCGGATTCTCGAGCATTTCACCCTTGATGATCTGGACCGTGTCAGTCTGCAACAATACCGCCAGCGGTTTGCCTCGCTTCGCCCGACCCATCCCTGGATCGAAGAAAACGACCTGGGTTTTCTGAACAGACTGGGAGGATGGCGCCGGGACCGTGCAAGCGGTTTACAAGGACTGACCATTGCCGGATTACTGATGTTCGGCAGGGAAGAAACTTTACGCGAAGCATTCCCGCAGTACCAGGTTGATTACCGGGAAAGGATGTCTGAGGATCCAACCATCCGGTGGACCGACCGCCTGACTCTGGATGGTACTTGGGCCGGCAATCTGTTTCAGTTCTACCGCCAGGTGATCCGCCGCCTGGCAGCGGATTTGAAACTGCCTTTCCAGCTTGACGAGAACCTGTTCCGCAAAGGGGAAACCATTGTCCATGAGGCAATCCGGGAAGCACTTGTCAACGCATTGATCCATGCCGATTATCAAGGAATTGGCGGAGTTGTGGTGGAAAAGTATCCCGACCGGCTGGAATTCTCCAATCCCGGCACCCTCCTTGTCTCCCTGGAACAATTGTGGCAGGGAAATATCAGCGAATGTCGCAACAAAACCCTGCAAACGATGTTTACCATGGTGGGGCTGGCGGAAAAGGCCGGTTCCGGCATCGACAAAATCCGCAGCGGCTGGGCCTCGCAACACTGGCGCCATCCCTGGGTCACTGAGCAAGTGCAGCCGGACCGAGTCATGTGGACGCTGCCAATGATCAGCCTCATTCCCGAGGAATCTTTGGTGCGCCTCAGAGGCTTGTTTGGCGACCTGGATCGTTTCAATGAGTTGGAGATTCAGGCGTTGGTAACCGCCGATGTGGAAAAAAGGGTCGACAACAATCGTATGTGTCAGATTACCGGGGCACATCCTGCGGATATCAGCCGCCTGCTTGCTTCACTCGTCAGCATCAAGGCATTGATCCGGAAGAACCGTGGTCGTTGGAGCTGGTACCATCTCCCTGCACGGGAATCCATCTTGCCAGCGTCCCACTCCATACACAAGAAAATCGACTCCGAACATAACGAGTCTGACTCCGTACAGAACAAAGACCACTCCATACATAACCATTCTGAAGAAAGATGGCAGCATTTGCTGGAAATCGCGGCACCGGCCCGCAATCAACACCGTCTTGCCCCCAAAACGATGGAGACACTGATCTTGCGCTTATGTTCGGAGTGCTGGATAACCCGTCAAGAATTGGGAAAATTGCTCAATCGGAACAGTGATGGCTTGCGGGCAAGATTCCTATCCCCCATGGTCGGTCATGGCCTGCTGCGATTGCGATTCCCGGATAAACCCAATCGGGTCGATCAGGCGTATCGGGCAGCAGATGTTGATTCTGACGATAAAGCCCCATGACCATCCGCAGATTCTCGTCTCGCACCCATCGGCTTGATCATTCCTTCCTGCTCGAGCATCTGAAAGCCGCGCATAGCTACAAGCGCATCGCCGGTTATTTCACCAGTTCCCTGTTCGAGGTGGCCAACGAGCTGTTGGAAGAAATCCCGGAAGTCAAGATCGTCTGTAACGTGGATATCCATCCGGATGATCTGCGGGTCGCCCAGCTGCGTGAGGCCAAAATGCTCGGCCGCTGGAACGAGCGTGCCCTGGAGGCCGAGGCGCTGCTGAACCGGGACCGTTACCGCCGGCTGGATGCCTTCCTTCAGAAGCATGGGGTCGCCGTGCGCGTGGCGCCGGACAGTGTTTGCGGTTTTCTGCATGGCAAGGCGGGGGTGATCCAGCTCGCCGATGGTCGCAAGCTGGGTTTTATCGGCTCCATGAACGAGACCCGCAGCGGATGGCAACGCCACTATGAAATTCTCTGGGAGGACGACTCCCCCGAAGGGGTCGCCTGGATCGAGGCGGAGTTCGAGTATCTGTGGAATGCGGCGAAAGCGCTGCCACGAGCCGTGATCCGCGAGGTGCGCCGCCGGGGCTTTCGCCGCGAGGTGCTGTTCGACGAGATCGACGAGGACGAAGATCTTGCCCCCGCGGCACTGATCGAATCCCCCCTCTATCGCGAGGGGATGGCCTTGCAGCCCTGGCAACAGGGTTTTCTTACCGAGTGTTTGCGCCATTACCACAATCATGGTGTTGTGCGCCTGCTGCTGGCCGATGAAGTCGGTCTGGGCAAGACCTTGTCGCTGGGTACCGCGGCATTGGCTCTCTGTTTGCTGGGTGATCGGGAAAACGGTACCCGCACAAATTCCCCGGCAACGAATTTGGACGCCCAAGGCGCGCCCGCAGGGGGCGCGCCAGGGAAGGCCCGCATCAAACCAGTGGTCATCTTCGCCCCCGCCACCCTCTGCGAACAGTGGCAGACCGAGATGATCGACAAGCTCGGCATCCCCTGCGCCCGCTGGCACACCCAGAAGAAGGTCTGGCTGGATCACGAGGAGCGCATCATCTCCCCTGCCGGGCGGGAACAGATCGCCCGTTGCCCGCTGCGCATTGGCATCGTTTCCACCGGGCTGATGATGCGTGACAGCCTCGAGAAAGCGCATTTATTGGGATTGCGCTTTGGGCTGGTCATACTTGACGAAGCTCACAAGGCGCGCAGTCAACAGGGCTTTGGCCCCCATGCCGGGGAACCCAACAATCTGCTGAAATTCATGCGCGAGATCGCCGCAAGGAGTGATCATGTATTACTCGGCACCGCCACGCCGATCCAGACGCGGCCTGAGGATCTCTGGGATCTGATGGGCATCCTGCACCAGGGCAAGGGCCGCTTCGTACTGGGTAACGATTTTGCGGCATGGCATCGGCCGCAGGAGGTGCTGCCCATCCTGGCCGGTGAGCGGGAAGTCACCGACCCGGCTTCTGCCTGGGAGTTCTTGCGCTCGCCGCTGCCGCTGGTCAATTCCACCGGCGAGCCGCGTGCACGGCGTCTGTACAGTGCGATTCGTCAGGATCTGGCGCTCACCAATGACGACTGGGAAGCCAGACGGCCATTGACGGAACTCACCGAGGAAACCCGGGAGATTCTGGAAGACGAACTCTGCCGGGAGATTGCCGGCGCGACGTTCTTTCAGCGCGAGAATCCGCTGGTCCGCCACATCGTGCTGCGCAAGCGAACGGCCCTGGAAGATGCGGGGCTGTTGACACGAATCGGTGTGGATGTGCACCCGGACCGGCATCTGACCCGTGCCCCCCAGCGCTTTGATGCGTTATTCGAAGGCAAGGCCCTGCGCACGAGCGATGATTTTCGTGAGGCCTATCGGGCAGCTCGCCATTTCGGCAAGCTGCTTTCCAGGCGTGGCAAGGGTGGCGGATTTATGAAAAACCTGATGGAGCAACGGATCTGCTCCAGTATTGCTGCAGGCCTCGGCACTGCCAGCATGCTTCTCGAAGGGTGTACCCTCGAAGAGGAAACCGAAGATCAAGGGATTGAGCTGTCAGTGGAGAACCCGGAGGAGCGTGATGTTCTGGAGCGGCTTGTTGAACGCCTGGAAAGGATTGGTGAGGATCCGAAAGTTCAGGCAGTCGTTCATTACCTGGAACAGGAAACATGGCTGGATCACGGTGTCATTATTTTCAGTCAATATTACGACACCGCCAAGTGGGTTGCCGATGCCCTGGCAGCCAGATATCCCGATGAGGCGATCGGCCTTTATGCCGGCGCGATGCGAAGCCGGCTTTACCAGAGGGCCGATCGTGTCAATATCGAGCGTGAAACACTGAAAAGGATGGTGGCCGAGCATGAGATCCGGATCATGGTTGCCACCGATGCCGCCTGTGAAGGCCTGAACCTGCAAACGCTCGGAACGCTCATCAATATTGACCTGCCCTGGAACCCGACACGTCTTGAGCAACGTATCGGCCGAATCAAACGGTTCGGGCAGGCGCGGGAAAAGGTCGACATGCTCAACCTGGTCAACGAACAGACCGTAGACGAAAAGGTCTACGATCGATTGTCTGAGAGGATGCGAGACCGCTATAACCTGTTCGGATCCCTCCCGGACACGATCAAGGATGAATGGATAGAGAATATCGAAACGCTCGGCGAGAAAATGGACGAATATATCAATGCTCAAAAGGAGGCCACCGGATTCGACCTGCGGTATACGAGCACGATGGCGCCATCGAAAAAGGACTGGCGGGACTGCACCGATGTGCTGTCGCGAAGGGATTTCGTGCAATGGATGACAGCAGGGTGGGATAAGAGTGCCTGACAAACGGGTCCTTGCTGCTCAGACGCCGTTTTCCCGTTGATGAGCAATGAGTATGCCGCCTGGGTGGCTTCGCCAGGGAGCAAAACAGGGAGAGTCCGGCGTTTTTTCTCGAACTTTTCATCAGGTGCTTTCCTGGGGGCTGTTCAGGTCCGGTTCATCGGTTTCGGGGTAGGATCAATGGCAATGAATCGGTGAGAAGGTTTTGCCATGATTCTGAAACGCCGGATCGTTCATGGGGTTCTGTTTTTTTTACCGACGGTGGCGGTTGCCGCGGGGCCGTTTCACGGTCTGGCCATGGGGGGCGTGACCGGAGGAGGGGATACGGTGTTCCGCGTGGCGGAGGAGGATCTCCAGGCCGGCGGGTCGTGGTATGTGGCCATGGGCTTTACGGTCGAGCCGGCGCCGGACGATTTCTTTGTCCAGACCACCTTCGGGTATCGCTATGGCAGTGCCGGGGATGACTGGACGATGCAGCGCGGCAGCGTCAGTGCTGCGCCGGTCGATCTGATCGGTTTTTTCCGCAGCGGTCCCTGGCGTCTGGGTGCCGGTCTTTCCTATCACTATAAACCACGGTTCAAATCCTGCGCATCGCCGGCGTTGTGCCGGGTTCAATACTTCGATGATGCGCTGGGGATGACCTTTGAAATCGACTATCAGACACCGGGTCGGCCGTTTTTTGGTCTGCGCTATACCGCTATCGATTACCTCGCCGGGCAGCGCACGATCGATGCCAGCCATATCGGCGTGTTCTTTGGTTTTCGCAGTCCCTGACCCGCATTGCTCCCCGGCGATCTGCTGCGCCGGCCTGCGCTCCGTGCACCCTGCATCGTCAACCGCTTGCACACCCTCGCGACGATCGCCGGTCCAGACATTTGTCGATGACCCGGCTGACGGCGATGAAGCCGAAGGTTGCGGTGACAAAGACCGCCGAGCCGTAGCCGAAACGGCAGTCCAGCGAGACGCCGGCGATGCCGGGTTTTTCGTGACCGACGCTGCCGTCGGCTTTCGGATAGAGCGGTTGTTGCGGTGAAAACACACAATCCACGCCGAAGCGCCGGCGGGGGTTGCGGGAAAAGCCGTACTCGTCGCGCAATCGCCGGCGGACTTTGGCCGCCAGGGGGTCATTGAACGTGCGGCTCAGGTCGGCGATACGGATCAGGCTGGGGTCGGTGAGGCCCCCGGCGCCACCGGTGGTGATGATGGGGATTTTGTGGCGCTTGCAGAAATGGATCATCCCGGCTTTGAAACGGATGCTGTCGATGGCGTCGATGACGTAGTCGTAGTCACGGGCCAGGCAGTCGCGCAGGTTCCGCAGGGTCAGAAAGTCGTCGACGGTGTGCACGACACAGTCGGGATTGATCGTGGCGACACGCTGTTTGAGTGCCTGGTGTTTCTTTTGGCCGAGGGCGTCGGTTGTGGCATGGATCTGGCGGTTGGTGTTGCTCAGGGCGACCTTGTCCCAGTCGATCAGGGTCAGGGTGCCGATCCCGCTGCGGGCCAGGGCTTCGACCGCCCAGGAACCCACGCCGCCGAGGCCGACGACGCAGATGTGCAGCCGCGCCAGCTTGTCACAGGCAGCCTGGCCGTAGAGCCGGTTCAGGGCGCCGAAGCGTTGGTCACAGGAAGTGGGGGTGGAAGTCATGGCGCTGTTGCGGGTCAGGCGGTGGTGTTGGCGTGCCAGGGTTTGTCCAGGGCAAAGACATCCAGGGCATTGGCGGTGGTGATGCGGGCGATTTCCACGATGTCCATGTCCCGGACACGCGCCAGGGCGGCGGCGCACAGCGGCAGGTATTCGGGGCTGTTGCGTTCCCCCCGGTGCTGGCTGACGGTCATGTCCGGCGCGTCGGTTTCAAGCACGATGGCCGACAGCGGCAGGCTGGCGGCCAGGTGCCGTATCCGGCGTGACCGGGGGTAGGTCAGGGTGCCGCCGAAGCCCAGTCTGAAGCCGTGTTCCAGGTAGCGCTCTGCCTGTTGCAGGCTGCCGTTGAAGGCGTGGATGGTGCCGCCGGTCAGGCGGAAGTGTTTCAGCGTGTGGAGGATCGGGTCGTGGGCTTTGCGTGCGTGGATGATCACCGGAAGCTGAACGTCCTGGGCCAGTTGCAGTTGTTGTTCGAACAGTGACTGCTGGCGTTGCCGGTCCAGGCCGTCGACGTGGAAATCCAGCCCGCATTCGCCGATGGCAACCGGCCGTTGTTGTCTGACCAGCCGGTGCAGGGTTTCCACATCGGCGTCGGTATGCCGGCTGATGTACAGGGGATGCAGCCCCAGGGCCGGAAAAAGCGCCGGGTACCGGCGGCACAGGGTCAGCAGCCCGGGCCAGCCCGCGGCGTCGATCCCGGGGACGATGAGACGGTTGACCCCTTGGGCAAGGCAGCGGGCAAGGACCTCGTCGCGATCCGGGTCGAACTCGGCGACGTCGAGATGGCAGTGGGAATCGACGAACTCCATGGCGCTATTCTACCCGAAGTGCGGGGCCGCCTCGACCGGTTGCTGGAGGTGTTGCCCGTTACGGAGACGGTGCAGTGGCTGCTGCGTT
>Ga0256830_1003007_pt1 | contig 10743 bp, 9 predicted proteins | sample 128326metaG_FD_190537 | JGI IMG/M metagenome (GOLD analysis project Ga0256830, IMG submission 190537) | Hydrothermal vent microbial communities from Lau Basin, Pacific Ocean - 128-326 | ecosystem: Environmental > Aquatic > Marine > Hydrothermal vents | place: Pacific Ocean: Lau Basin | collected...
CCTGGGAGACGGCGTCGAAGGTTTGCAGGGGCGGCACCAACTGGCCGCCGGCGAAGACCTGGATGTCCAGGCGCCCGCCGGACATCTTCCGGAGATCGGCGGCGAAGCGCTCCACCCCCTCCTGGAAGATGGGGAAGTTGGGCGGCCAGGTGGTCACCATGCGCCAGTGGTAGGTCTTGGCGGCGGCCGGGGCCTGGGGGGCGGCGTCCTCCTGCCCCTTGCCACACCCGCCCAGGGCCAGGGCCAACAGGATGAAGGCAAACCAGCTTTTTCTTATGATCATCGCGACACCTCCCGCGGCATGTGGATCGTTCTCGGCCGAATGGCGGCGGCCCATTATTGCAGACCGCGGCCGCCCCTTCACCCGCCCGCCGGCGCCTCCAGCCAGGCCCGCACCACGCCGGTCCAGGCCCGGGCCAGGTTGCGCCGGTCGTAGCCGCCCCCGCCCAGGCCCAGCAGGCGCCCGTCGCAGTGGCTTTCAGCCAGGGCCGCCAGCCGGGCGGCGGCGTGGGCATGGGCCGCGGGGGTGAAGCGCAGGTGGGTGATGGGATCGCCGGCCACCGAGTCGGCCCCGGCCTGGAGGATGACGAACTCCGGCGCCCGGGCCGCCAGCCAGGCCTCCAGCTCCGGCCACAGGGCCAGGAAGGCCTCGTCCCCGGCCCCCGGCGGCAGGGGCCAGTTGCGCTTGGTCCCCGCCGCCGCCCCCTCGCCGGTGTCCTCCACGCCGCCGCTGCCCGGGTAGAGGTAGCGGCCGTCCTCGTGGACATCGGCGATGAAGACCTCCGGGTCGGCGGCATAGGCCTCGTAGACCCCGTCGCCGTGGTGGGCGTCGATGTCCACGTAGGCGATGCGCCGCAACCCGAACTCCGCCCGCAGGGCCTCGATCACCACGCCGATGTCGTTGACCGCGCAGAACCCCGCCGCCCGGTCGCGGCGGGCGTGGTGCAGCCCGGCGATGGGGACGAAGGCCCGCCGGCAGCGGCCCTGCAGGATGCGCCGGGCGGCGTCCAGGCTGGACCCGGCCACGCAGGCCGCCGCCTGGTAGACGCCGGGAAAGGCGGGGGTGTCGCCCTGGTCGAGAAACCCCGATCCCCGCTCCGACATCTCGCGCAGGAAGGCCAGGTACTCGGGGGTGTGGAAGCGGGCCAGCTCCTCGTCGCTGGCCGCCACCGGCGCCGCCACCTCCAGGCGCGGCGCCAGGCCCTGGCGCTCCACCTCCGCCCAGAAGGCGGTCAGCCGGTCGGCGCCGAAGGGGTGGCCGCTGCCGAAGCCGTAGCGGGCCAGGGCCTCGCCGCGGTAGCAGGCCACCGCCGCCACGGGCCTATCGCTCGCAGCGCCAGGACCTCACCGGCAGGTTGCCCTCCGGGTCCAGGAACCAGCGGGAGCCCTCGGTGAGCCGGGTCTCGGCACGGTCCGGCTTCTTCTTCCAGTAGGCGGTGATCTCCTCCCCCGCCGGGCAGTCCGGTTTGCGGTAGAGGCTGCACCAGGCGAAGTCCATGATCGCCACCTGGTGGACCTTGCGGAAGCTGGAGAGGTTGTGGCAGCCGGGCTTGTCCCGCCCGCGCACCAGGTGCAGGGTCTCCAGGTGGCCGTCCCGGCGCACCCGGTAGAAGCGGATGTCGGCCCAGGCCAGCTCGGCGACCAGCAGGCCGGCCAGCAGGAGGACCGGGAGCCGGCGGCGGCGGGCGGGCGCAGGGGTCATGGCGGTCATGCGTGCAGGGCCCCCGCCGGGGCCGGCCCGTCGCCGAAGATCTCGTCGTAGCTGCAGTAGACCGCCGCCATGGCCACCGGCATGAGGATCAACAGGCCGAGGCCGAAGGGGAGGGCGGCCAGGAAGGCCAGGGGCAGGAAGACCAGCCCGAACAGGCTCAGCGGCAGCCAGTTGCGCAGCCAGGCCCGGAAGCTCTCCAGGAGGGCCGCCAGCGGCTCCCGCCCCCCCAGCATCACCAGGATGGGGGCGAACCACATGGCCATGAGCACCACGGTGAGCAGGGTCAGGCTCACCAGGACGCCCACCACCACCGGCGGGGTGAACCGCAGCCGGTCCAGGATCTCGCGGGGGTCCATGCGGCCGGCCTCCAGCGCCTCCAGTTCCGCCGGGCTGATCACCGACAGCACCATGCCGGAGACGGCGAAGAGGAGCAGGAAGAAGACCACCAGGGACAGGCCCAGGTACAGCCCCCCCAGGACCAGGAGCGGTCCGCGCCGCCGGGGATCGCGGAAACCCTGGAACAGCTGCCCCAGCTCCGGCCCGCCGCCCCGGGCCTGCTGGCGGGCACCGTAGTACACGCCGGCGGTGAGCGCAGGCGAGAGAAAGGTGTACAGGGCGCCGCCCACCAGGGGCACCACCTGGGTGACGAAGAGAAACGCCGCCAGCAGCAGGAGCCAGCCCAGCCAGACCAGGGGCTGGGCCTGAAACAGGCTCCAGCCGCAAACGTACCATCCCAGCCCCCGGCCGGCGGCCACCACCCTGGGTGCTCCTTCAGGTCGCATGTTCTCGGGCACTCGTCTTCCTCACAGGCCATGTCCCTCGGCAGCGGGGCGCCGCGCCTCCCCCGCCCCGGCCAGCCGCCGCAGCAGGCCGCCCATCTCGGCGGGGTCCTTGCCCCGCACCAGCAGGCCCGGGCGGGGCCGCTGCCGGTCCGCCAGGCGGGAGAGCCAGAACCGCAGCGCCGCGAAGCGCCGGGCGTCCCGCCAGGCGTCCCGCTCCGCCCCGGTCAGGCGCCGGCCCTCCTGGTAACCCGCCAGCAGGGCGGCCTCCCGCGCCCCGTCCCGGCCGTCGCCGGCGACGCACCAGTCGTTGGCGGCGATGGCCAGGTCCACGAGCCAGGGACCGTCGGAGGCGAAGTAGAAATCGATGACGCCGGAGGGGCCGTGCTGCCGAAAGAGCACATTGTCCCGGAACAGGTCGCCGTGCACCACCCCGCCCGGCAGGTCCTCCAGGCCCGCCGCCGCCTGGCGGTCCAGCTCCGCCGCCAGCAGCGCCCGCTCCGCCGGCGCCAGGGTCGCGGCCGCCTCGCCGGCCCGGGCCCGGCACCAGGCGAGCCCGAAGGGGTTGTCCCGGCGCCGGGGAAAGTCCTCGCCGGCCCGGTGCAGGGCGGCCAGGAGGCCGCCGGCGGCCCGGCAGTGGACCGGCTGGGGCGCCATCACCGGGGCGCCGGGCAGCCGGGGCAGGAGCAGGGCCGGGCGGCCGGCGAGCCGGCCGATGCGGCCCCCGTCCCGACGGGCCAGGGGGGCGGGGCAGGGCAGGCCCTTCCCCGCCAGGTGCACCAGCAGGGCCACCACGTAGTCCAGCGCCCCGGGCCCGGTGCGCTCCACCAGGGTCAGCACGTAGGCCCCCCGGGTGCAGTCCAGGAAGTAGTTGGTGTTCTCCGTGCCGGTACCGATGGGGCGGAGGTCCCGCAGCCCGCCGGCGGCATAGTCCGCCAGGAAGGCGCGGGCCTCCTCCCGGCTCACCGGCGTGAACACGGCCATGGCAGGAAGGGGGGCGTCAGGGACGGCGGGCGCCGCCTACCAGCGGGTGATCACCCACTTGGGCACGAAGATGCGCGGGTCCAGCTCGCTCAGGCGCTGTTCGAAGACCCCGTCCCCGTCCCGGTCGATCAAATAATAAGGTGGGGTGTTCTTGTTGGTGACCTTGATCATGTAGAGGCGCCCCCGGATGCGGTACTCCTCGATCCGGCGCTCCCCCTCGGTCTTGATGGTCACCGTGGGGCCCAGGTCCTCCTCCTGCTCGTCCACGTCGCCGGACCGGATCACCCTGGGTGCCGCCGGCGGCGGGGGCGGCGGGGCGTCGGCCAGGGGCTCCAGCCGGCCGCCCTGGTCCTGGGCCACGGCCGGCAGCGCCAGGCACAGGGCCATGGGAATCAGAAATTTGCGCATGGGTTCTCTCCCCCTTGTCCGAGCTGCGAGGCACCGCGGCACGCCACCGGTTTCAGGCACTTGCGTGCGCGAGACCGGCTGCGGCGCACCCCCGGCGCACCTGGCAGGGTGTCTTCCAACGCCCCGTCTCAAAGATTGATCAAGGCCTCGGCCTCCTCCTCGGAGGGCTCGAAGCCACGGTACTCATAATACCGGAAAATGGCGTCCACCACGTCCCCGGGCTCCTCCAGGAGGGTGATCAGGCCCAGGTCCTCCCGGTCGATGGTGCCCTCCCGCACCAGGGTGTCCTCGAACCAGTCCAGCAGCCCCCGCCAGAAGGGCGCGTGCACCAATATAATGGGGATGCGCCGGCTCTTGCCGGTCTGCACCAGGGTGAGGATCTCGGCCAGCTCGTCCAGGGTGCCGAAGCCGCCCGGCAGCACCACGTAGGCGGAGGCGTACTTGACGAAGTTGACCTTGCGGGCGAAGAAGTGCCGGAACACCAGGCTGATGTCCTGGTAGCGGTTGGCGCCCTGCTCCATGGGCAGGGCGATGTTCAGGCCCACGCTGGGGGAGGGCCCCTGGAAGGCCCCCTTGTTGGCCGCCTCCATGATCCCCGGCCCGCCGCCGCTGATGACCGCGAAGCCGGCCTCCGACAGGCGCCGGGCGATGTCCTCGGCCAGGCGGTAGTAGGGGTGCTCGGGGGGGAAGCGGGCCGAGCCGAAGATGCTCACCGAGGGACTGATGGTGGCCAGGCGCTCGAAACCCTCGACGAATTCCGCCATGATCTGGAAGATCTTCCAGGACTCCCGCGACAGCAGGCGGGAGGAGGCGGAACCGGCACGGGGCCCGTAGGGTGGCTGTCGCTTGTCGTCCATGATCCACTATTAGCACACTTCGAGGAACCGCGAAATTGACAACCCACGCTCCCCGGCGGGTGGCGCCGTGAGCCGCCGCCCCCCCCTGGTCCTGGTGGACGGCTCTTCCTATCTCTACCGGGCCTTCCACGCCCTGCCCCAGTTCTCCACCTCCTCGGGCCAGCCCACCGGCGCGGTCTACGGCGTGGCCAACATGCTGCGCAAGCTGGCCAACGAGTACCAGCCGGAGGAGATGGCGGTGGTCTTCGACGCCAAGGGCAAGACCTTCCGGGACGAGCTCTATCCCGAGTACAAGGCCCACCGCCCGCCCATGCCCGACGACCTGGCCGCCCAGGTGGCGCCGCTGCGGGAGATCGTCGAGGCCATGGGGCTGCCCCTGCTGGAGATCGAGGGGGTGGAGGCGGACGACGTCATCGGCACCCTGGCCCGGCGCGCCGCCGAGGCCGGCCGGGAGGTGGTCATCTCCACCGGCGACAAGGACATGGCCCAGCTGGTGGACGGCCGGGTGACCCTGGTGGACACCATGACCGACACGGTCTACGACCGGGCGGCGGTGGAGAAGAAGTTCGGCGTGCCGCCGGAGCGCATGATCGACTACCTCACCCTGGTGGGGGACAAGGTGGACAACATCCCCGGCGTCCCCGGGGTGGGCCCCAAGACCGCGGCCAAGTGGCTCGCCCGCTACGGCTCCCTGGACGAGATCCTCCGCCACGCCGGCGAGATCCCGGGCAAGGCGGGAGAGAACCTGCGGGCGGTGCAGGACCGCCTCCCCCTGTCCCGGGCGCTGGTCACCATCCGCACCGACCTGGACCTGGACCTGCCGGCGGACGCCCTCCGGCGGCGCCCGCCGGACCGGGACCGGCTGCGGGCGCTCTTCGCCCGCCTGGAGTTCAAGAGCTGGCTGGCCGCCCTGGGGGGGCGGGACGGCGGCGAGGCGGAGGCCGCCCGCGCCGACTACGCCTGCATCCTGGAGATGCCGGCGCTGGACCGCTGGCTCGAGCGCCTGGCGGCGGCGGAGGTCTTCAGCTTCGACACCGAGACCACGAGCCTCGACGCCATGAGCGCCGAGCTCGTCGGCGTCTCCTTCACCGACCGTGCCGGCGAGGCGGCCTACGTCCCCCTCGCCCACGACTACCCAGGCGCCCCGGACCAGCTCGACCGGGCGGCGGTGCTGGCGCGCCTGCGGCCCCTGCTGGAGGACCCCCGCCGCCCCAAGCTGGGCCAGAACCTCAAGTACGACATGACGGTGCTGGCCCGCCACGGCATCGCCCTGCGGGGCATCCGCTACGACACCATGCTGGAGTCCTACGTGCTGGACGCGGGCGCCTCGCGCCACGACATGGACAGCCTGGCCCTCAAGTACCTGGGCCACAAGACGGTCAAGTACGACGAGGTGACCGGCAAGGGCAAGTCGCGCATCAATTTCTCCGAGGTGCCCCTGGAACAGGCCACCCCCTACGCCGCCGAGGACGCGGACATCGCCCTGCGCCTGCACCAGGCCCTGTGGCCGCGGCTGGCCGCCGAGCCCAAGCTCAAGCAGCTGTTCGAGGAGATCGAGATCCCCCTGGTGCCGGTGCTCTCCCGCATGGAACGCCACGGGGTGCGCATCGACGCCGACATGCTCCGCCGCCAGAGCCGGGAGCTGGCGGGCCGCATGCAGGAGATCGAGCGCGAGGCCCACGCCCTGGCCGGCCAGCCCTTCAACATGGGCTCGCCCAAGCAGATCCAGGAGATCCTGTTCGACAAGCTGAAGCTGCCGGTGCTGCAGAAGACCCCCAAGGGGGCGCCCTCCACCGCCGAGGCGGTGCTCGCCGAGCTGGCCCTGGACTACCCCCTGCCGCGGCTGATCCTGGAGCACCGGTCGCTGGCCAAGCTCAAGTCCACCTACACCGACCGGCTGCCGGAGATGATCCACCCCCGCACCGGCCGGGTGCACACCTCCTACCACCAGGCGGTGGCGGCCACCGGCCGGCTGTCCTCCTCGGACCCCAACCTGCAGAACATCCCCATCCGCACCGCCGAGGGGCGGCGCATCCGGGAGGCCTTCGTGCCGGAGCCGGGCTGGGTCATGGTGGCGGCGGACTACTCCCAGATCGAGCTGCGCATCATGGCCCACCTGTCCGGCGACGAGCGCCTGCTGGCGGCCTTCGCCGAGGGCCTGGACATCCACCGCGCCACCGCCGCCGAGGTCTTCGGCCTGGCGCCGGAGCAGGTCGGCGACGAACAGCGGCGCGCCGCCAAGGCCATCAACTTCGGCCTCATCTACGGCATGTCCGCCTTCGGCCTGGCCCGCCAGCTCAAAATCGACCGGGGCGCCGCCCAGGAATACATCGACCTCTACTTCGCCCGCTACCCCGGCGTGCGCGCCTTCATGGACCGCACCCGGGAGGAGGCCCGGGCGCGGGGCTACGTGGAGACGGTCTTCGGCCGGCGGCTGTACGTGCCCGAGATCAAGGCCGCCAACCAGGCCCGCCGCCAGTACGCCGAGCGCACCGCCATCAACGCCCCCATGCAGGGCACCGCCGCGGACATCATCAAGCGCGCCATGCTGGCGGTGGACCGCTGGATCGAGGGGGAGGGGCCGGGGGTGCGCATGATCATGCAGGTCCACGACGAGCTGGTCTTCGAGGTGCGCGAGGGGGAGGTGGAGGCGGCCATGGGGCGCATCCGGGCGCTCATGGCCGGCGCCGCCGAGCTGCGGGTCCCCCTGGAGGTGGAGATCGGCGCCGGGCCCAACTGGAACGAGGCCCACCCCTGACAGGCGGTCGAAAAAGGACCCCGGGAACTTTCCCCGCCGCCCGCGGTCTATGACTGTGACGGCAGGGACTGCCGTTCAACCCGCTCCTCCTCCCTGAGCGGGTGGCTCCGGCCAACCCGGAGCCACGTTTGGCCCCGGATTCCCATCTTTCAGTCCGGGGCTTTTTTTGTGCCCGCCCCCGGCGCCAGCCAGGCCTCCACCTGGCCCCGCAGGGCCTCCACCCCCTCCCCCCGGGCGGCGGAGAACAGCAGGACCCGGGCGCCCGGGCAGAGGCCGGCCGCCTCCCGGGCCGCCGCCGCCCGGGCCCGGGCCGCCTGGCCCCGGCCCAGCTTATCCGCCTTGGTCAGCGCCACCACCACCGGCATGGCGGCGCCGGCGCACCAGGCGAGCATCTGGCGGTCGAAGTCCTTGAGCCCGTGGCGGGCGTCCACCAGCAGCACCAGGCCCACGAGGCTGCGGCGGCCCCGCAGGTAGCCCTCCAGGAGCCGGTCCCAGCGCTCGCGCAGGGCCCGGGACACCCTGGCGTAGCCGTAGCCCGGCAGGTCCACCAGGCGCCGGTCCCCTGGCTCGTCCAGGGCGAAGAAGTTGATCTCCCGGGTGCGGCCCGGGGTGCCCCCCACCCGGGCCAGCCGGCGGCGGCCGGTGAGGGCGTTGAGGGCGCTGGACTTGCCCACGTTGGAGCGGCCGGCCACGGCCACCTCCCGGCCCCGGTCCGGGGGACAACCGGCCAGGGCCGCGGCGCCCAGCAGGAACCTGGGATCTCGTGTCAGGAGGGACATGACCGGCGCGACTCTGACCCAAACCCCGCCATCAAACAAGGGCGCCGCGCCAAATTGACCCTTCCCCGCCACTTGGTATATAAGGGCTGCCCCGGCCGACCCGCGCAACCCCGTCCCGGTTGCCCGCCAATCCCGACGCCAGCGCCCGCCGGGCACCGGCGCCCGGCCACCGCAACACTCTTCAACGGGAGAAACGATCGATGAGCATTGTCACCCGCCTGCTGATGGGTCTCGCCTGCCTGGCGGTCGTCCAGGTCCATGCCGCCGGCGACCCCCAGGCCGGCCGCACCAAGGCCGCCGCCTGCGCCGCCTGCCACGGCGCCAACGGCAAGAGCAACAACCCCGCCTGGCCCAACCTCGCCGCCCAGGTGCCGGGCTACATCGCCAAGCAGCTCGCGGACTTCAAGGCCGGGCGGCGCCAGAACGCCATCATGGCCGGCCAGGTGGCCAACCTCAGCGAGCAGGACATGGCCGACCTGGACGCCTACTACGCCAGCCTGCCCCTGGCGATCGCGCCGGCCCAGCAGGCCGACGAGATGACCGCCCTGGGACAGAAGCTCTACCGCGGCGGCAACTTCAAGACCGGCGTGTCCGCCTGCATGAGCTGCCACGGCCCCTCGGGCCACGGCATCCCGCCCCACTTCCCGCGGGTGTCGGGGCAGAACGCCCCGTACACCGAGGCCCAGCTGCTGGCCTTCAAGTCGGAGAAGCGCACCAACGACAACGAGATCATGACCCGCATCGCCTTCCGCATGTCCGAGAAGGAGATCAAGGCGGTGGCCAAGTACATGCAGCACCTGGTCTCGGAGGAGGAGGAGAAACGGTAACCGCCGGGTGCCCGTCCGCCCGCGGGGGAGGCCGCCGCCTCCCCCGGCCTCCCACACGCCCATGACCGCCCAGCGCCGCCCCCCCACCCTCGGGCGCATCCTGCTCGACTTCTTCGGCTCCATGCCGTTTGCCATCACCCTGCTGGTGGCGGTGGCGGTGGCCTCCATCATCGGCACGGTCCTGCAGCAGAACCAGCCCTACACCGACTACGTCATCAAGTTCGGGCCGTTCTGGTTCGAGGTCTTCCGCGCCTTCCAGCTCTACGATATCTACCACGCGCCCTGGTTCCTGTTCCTGCTCGCCTTCCTGGTGGTCTCCACCACCACCTGCATCTACCTCAACACCCCCAAGTTCCTGCGCGACATGCGCAGCTGGCGCCTCAACATCACCGACAAGTCCCTGCGGGCGTTGTCCCAGCGGGCCGAGCTCGGCACCGCCCTGGCGCCGGAAGAGGCCGCCGGGCGGGCCGCGGCGGTGGCGGCGGCGGCCGGCTACCGCAGCCGCCTGCACCGGCGCGGCGACGGCAGCCTGCTGGTCGCCGCCCGCCGGGGCGGCGCCAACCGCCTGGGCTACCTCCTCACCCACGCGGCCATCGTGGTCATCGCCGTTGGCGGCCTGCTGGACGGCAACCTGCCCATCCTGTTCGGCGAGCTGCTGGGCAAGGTCCGGGTGGAGACCCGCGACCTGACGGTGGGCGAGCTGCCGCCGGAGAGCTTCCTGCCGGAGGGCAACCCCTCCTTTCGCGGCAACATCACCATCCCCGAGGGGCAGGCGGCCAACTTCCTGTTCGTCAATGTGCGCGACGGCTACCTGGTGCAGCGCCTGCCCTTCAGCATCGAGGTGAAGGACTTCCGCATCGAGCACTACGACAACGGCCAGCCCAAGTCCTTCGAGAGCGACCTGGTGATCTACGACTCCGAGCGGCCGCAGCCCCTGGCCGCCACCATCTCCGTGAACCACCCGCTGACCTATCGGGGCGTGACTATCTACCAGGCCAGCTTCGGCGACGGCGGCAGCCGGCTCAAGCTTCGGGCCTGGCCCCTGCGCGATGCCGGCCGGCCGCCCTTCGAGCTCGAGGGCAAGGTCAACGGGGACGCCCGCATCGAGACCTCGGACGGCCCCTACGTGGTCGAGTTCGTGGACTTTCGCAAGTTCAACATCCACGACGTCTCCAAGGTCACCGGCAAGAAGAAGTTCAAGAACGTGGGACCGAGCTTCCAGTACAAGCTGCGCCGTGCCGACGGCCGGGCCCTGGAGTTCAACAACTACATGTCCCCGGTGGACGTGAACGGCCGGCCCTTCTTCCTCACCGGGGTGCGCACCTCGCCGGCGGAGGAGTTCCGCTACCTGTACTTCCCGGCCGACGCGCAGGGCGGCCTGGGGCGCTTCATGGCCTTCGTCCGCGCCCTGCACGATCCGCGCGCCCTGCGCCTGGCGGCGGAGGGCATCGCCGAGGCCACCCTGCGGGTCGGCGGCAAGCGCCCGCCGGGGCTGCGCGAGCAGGTCGTCGCCAAGACGGTGGAGTTGGGGGGGCTGTTCGCCCGGGGCGGGTTCGAGGCCATCGAGGGCGCCGCCCGGGAGCACTTCCCGCCGGAGAAACGCAAGGGCGGCTTCCAGGCCTACATGAACATCGTGCGGG
>Ga0256830_1003008_pt1 | contig 10742 bp, 7 predicted proteins | sample 128326metaG_FD_190537 | JGI IMG/M metagenome (GOLD analysis project Ga0256830, IMG submission 190537) | Hydrothermal vent microbial communities from Lau Basin, Pacific Ocean - 128-326 | ecosystem: Environmental > Aquatic > Marine > Hydrothermal vents | place: Pacific Ocean: Lau Basin | collected...
TGACTCATCAATCTGAAAACAGGCAGAATCTTTGATCAAAATTCTGTTGATGCCATCCAGATCTAGCACAAAAGGCTCAATTTCCAATCTGTCTTGCAAGAGTAGCTCCAGAGCATTTTTTAGAAATGAGACAGCCGATCCGTTAAATCGCTCATGCAGACTCTGTTTTGTCGTATCGATACCGTGTTCATTATTCAAAATAATGGTGAGGTTATTTAAACTTTGGCTCTTCAAGCTTTCACTGTTAAACACAAGTAAATCCAGAAATAAATTTCCGCTGAGTTTACTTTTTCGCTGAACAAACCCGGTATCGAGAGCAAGCTGATCTAACTCATCTCTTGAAAAAAAGGGTGTGATTGAAACCTCTAAGTGTTGGGTAATTTTGTTTAATTCTGGCGTTGAGCCATTTCTGATTTAACGTTAAAGTTGCAGGATATTTTGAAAAGGTTTAGCCGATCACTTTTTCGCAACTTAAGGATTTCATCAGATCGGCGTTTTGGAGAAAAATTATGAATATTGGCGGGCCGGAAAAAGGGGTTATTTTGCGCGCCTGAAAATACTGTAACCAACTGATATTTATATACTTATTTCCTTAGCCTGACGGCTATGCGGTTTAGGGTGGAAGGATGCTGCTTTTTATGAAAGAAAATGTACTAACGTATCCAGTACCGGTAAGACTGCTCAGTGCGTGGACTGTGATGCTTGTGTCGCATTGAAAAATGCAATTGTTTCATTAGCTTAGGCCCCTTAAAGGCCTGGCGTATTTCACACAATAACGGTCGCTCCTTATCTTTTACCCAGCCATTGGCCAGATTTTTTGAACCGTCTTACTCATTCTTGCGACTCATATACATATCAATGAGGAATAAAAGATGAAAACTTTATCGGCCATCTTCGATGGCGACGAAAAAATCAACAGCCGGAGATCATTGGCAATAAATGGCTTCGTATTAGGCATATTAAATGACAATAGCGTCACTTGCTGGGGACGTGGCGCGAATGGTGCGCTCGGTTATGGCAATCCCGGTCACATCGGTGACGATGAGATACCCGGTGGTAACAGTGTTGACCTCGGTGGTGCGGCAACGCAGATTACTGCTGGGTCAGATCAAACCTGCGCATTGCTTGCAGATGGTTCGGTACGGTGTTGGGGCCGTGGAAACGATGGGGCGTTAGGTTATGGCAATTCCGAATCCATTGGTGACGATGAGTTACCAAGTACCGTTGGCACACTCGATCTGGATGGCAAGCGAGCGATCTACATTGAAGCAGGAAATGAATTCACCTGTGCCTATATGGAAGATCGTTCCTTATATTGCTGGGGCCATAACTTGTTCGGGCAACTGGGTTACGGGCATACCGACTTTATCAGTGATGATATCGGCGAGTCTGCGAGTTCAGAAGGACCAGTTGCTTATTGAACCACTTCATGGGGAAACACCGGCAACTTCTTTTGAACCGCCTTTATTCCCTCCACGACTTAGCTGTAGAAGTCATTTTTGTTCTGAATAATAAGAGAAATTGTCTCATGAAAGTTAAAAATAAGAATTTGATAGTACTATCCTTAGCCGGTTCGGTTGGCCTGAGTGCTTGCGGTGGCGGTGGCGGCGGAAACAATGTGAATACTGTACCGAATAGCGATCTGGTCTACATCGCCGATGCCAGTGTGAACGGGACCTATGAGTTGTTCTCAACCACACGCGACAGCAATGAGCATACAATATTGACCCAGGCGTCATTCGGCGGTGGCGTGGACAGGGATTTTCAATTGTCACCGAATGGTCGTTATGTTGCCTTTATCAGTGAAGGCGATATGCCTGATGTCTATGAATTGTACGTGGATGACCTGGATGATGATTTACCGCCAGTCAAAGTTAACAGTGACCTGGTGGTCGGTGGTGATGTAGATTCCTTCCAGTGGTCACCAAACAGTAATCGGCTGGCTTATGCGGCAGATCAGGCTGTTGATGATCAGTTTGATTTGTATACGGTGCAGCCCAATGGCAGCCAGCTTACCCGAGTCAGTGGTGACATGTCCGCCGGTGGCAGTCTTGCCACTAATGCGCCTGGATTGGATTCAGCAGAATATGCCTGGTCTCCGAATGGGCAGCGTCTGGCTTATATCGCCGATCAGGATACGGACAGTATTGCGGAGTTATATACTGTAATGGCAAGTGGGTCGGGGAATGTTAAAATCAATGGTGATATGGCCGTGGGCGGTGATGTGACGGGCTTCAAATGGTCTCCGGACAGTCAGCGCGTTCTATATAGAGCGGATCAGGATACTAATACGGTCTACGAGCTGTATAGCTCCCTTTCCATTGGTCTTATTAATGCGAAGTTAAATATCGAACCCGTTGCGGGTGGGGATGTCTCATCGCGATACGAGTGGTCGTATGATGGTTCGCATGTCGCTTTTACCGGGGATCTGAATATTAATGACAAGAACGAATTATATACCAGCGGGTTTGTAGGTGCAGATAAGGTAAAGATCAGTTTGAATGCAATAGATTTTGTGAGGTCAATAGCGTGGTCGCCAGTCGAAGATCGACTGGTCTATATCGCGGTTGATCAGGATCGTTCTGATTTATATTCCGTTATGGTAGACGGAGCTCAGCATGCGCAATTGAGTGACCCAATGAATCCTGCGGATGCGATAGTACATGATTATGAGTGGGCACCTGATGGATCTCGGGTCGCTATTGAACGCTATATAGGGAGTAGTGACGATCAGATTGATTTATTCACGGTGACAGTGGATGGGCTAACCAGAGATCAGATCGATACCCAAGGTGAGGTAGGGTCTTTCGCCTGGTCGCCCGACAGCCAGAGCATCGCTTATCGTGCCGACCAGGACACCATTGGCGTGATTGAACTCTATACCGCCACCTATGATGGTCAAAGTATTACAAAGGTAAATGGTCTGCTGATCGCCGGTGGGGACGTTACTCGATTTAAGTGGTCGTTGGACAATCAGTCCTTGGCCTACCGCGCTGATCAGGATACCGATGGTATCAATGAGTTGTTCACGGTCAATAGTAACGGGATGAATGCAAGCAAAGTCAGTACAGCACTCTCACCAAGCGGCGATGTCGATACCTTCCAGTGGCGGCCCTAATTAAAGCAAATTAAAGGGGTCAGAGCCGAATGGCACTAACTTAAGCATTTTTAGCAAGGTTGGATTCTTGTGAAATCTGCGCCAATACTGGCTTAAGTTGTTGTTTCTGCTATGCAGAAACCCCTTAACTTAGTGCCATTCGGGTCAGAGCCCTTTGATGAAATATAAATTGCGGGTAATCTGGACTGTAATCACGATAGAGCAGAGAACATGCCACGCAAGCCACGATTTTTCTTACCGGATGTACCGGTCCACATAGTACAACGAGGCCACAGCCGTGAACCGGTGTTTTTTGAAGTCGGTGATTATTAGGCCTATCTCGGGTGGTTAGATGAGGTTGCTTTATCTTCCCCGGTATCAACCAGAGACTGAATGTAATTTCTCGGTACCATCTATTGAGCGGAAACCTTTTAAATAATTACGTATTTGCCCAGCATTGTCCTCTCAATCGATGAAGTCATCAAGAAAGCGCCGCTTCATATGTTGGAAAAATAGGTATATTTTCCAACATCTCTATATTTTTTCTGTCGAGCCAATCATAAAAGCGCATCAAATGGGTGCTTATAGGAAAATCACCCACCTCTCCTGTGTTGGGTGGCCTGCGGCCACGAAAGGCGCAACGCGCCGTAACCTGTCGCGTCTTGATGCTCCACTGATTCCTGATCGCGACTACTGGCTTGCCTATCCCGCTTATCCTTTTCCGCGCCTGCCAAACTGTGCCCGCTTTGAACACCTCTCGTGCTGCCACGGCGGGCGTAAGCTGTCCACCACCTGGTGATCCTGACCGTATATGCTATAGTGAGTTGCATAAGGTGCAACTTTTTACGGAGGCGACGATGAAAACAACCACCATGGGAGTCAAGCTGGACGAGGACGTACGCGAACGCCTCAAGGTATTAGGCAACATCAAGGAACGAACGCCCCACTGGCTAATGAAGAAGGCCATCGAGGAATACCTGGTAAGAGAAGAGGTCAACGAACGCGAAAAACAGGAAGATATGCTGCGCTGGCAACGATATCAGGACACCGGTGAGCATTTGAGCCACGATGAGGTCAGGACACGCCTCACACGCCTCGCTGACCAGGCGCGCACGAAGGCCGCTGGATGAGAGTACGCTGGCTGCCGGAAGCATGGCAGGATATTCAGCGGCTGTATGATTTTCTGCTCAACCAGGACCCCGGTGCAGCGGGTCGTGCCATGGAGGTTTTGCTGGACGGTGCCGACAGGCTGGTGGAAATGCCCAACATTGGCAAACCAATGGGCGACGACACCGGGCGACGGGAATTTTATTTGCCGTTCGGCACCAGTGCTTACGTGCTCCGTTATATGATTGATAGCGAGGACGTGGCGATCATCCGTGTATGGCACTGCCGAGAGCATCGATGAAGCGGGTAAAGGGGTCAGAGCCCTTTAATGAAATATAAATTGCTGGTAATCTGGACTGTAATCACGATAGAGCAGAGAACATGCCACGCAAACCACGATTTTTCTTACCGGATGTACCGGTCCACATAGTACAACGAGGCCACAGCCGTGAACCGGTGTTTTTTGAGGCCGGCGATTATCAGGCCTACCTCGGGTGGTTAGAAGAGGCTGCTGAACGATACCACTGTGACATCCACGCCTATGTGCTGATGACCAATCACATCCACATCCTGGCCACACCTCACGATAAACAGGGAATCAGCCGAATGATGCAATATGTCGGTAGGCGATACGTGCCCTATATCAATCATACTTACGGTAGTAGTGGTAGTCTCTGGGAAGGGCGATACAAAGCCTCTTTGATCAGTGATGACCAATACCTGTTCATTTGCATGCGATACATTGAACTCAACCCCGTCAGAGCCAATATGGTCAAATCACCTGGCCATTACCGCTGGAGCAGCTATCGATATAATGCACAAGGAAAGGATGACTGTCTTGTCACTGAACACAGTTTGTACACAGACCTGAGAAAGACAAAAGATGCCCGCCTTGTGGCCTACAAGGATTTGTTCAAGATACATATTGATTCTGACCACCTGAAATCGATACGTGCAGCCTGGCAAACGGGAACACCATTGGGGAATGATTATTTCAGGGAGAAGATCGAGCGGAAACTCAAAACAAAGGTTGGTCAGAGTCGGCGCGGTAGGCCGGATGGCCCTCTTAAAGGGCTCTGATCTTTTTATGGTCATAAGATAAAAGGGTATGGGAATAAACGGGAGATGCTACGGGGTGTACTCATAAAAAAGGAAGTAAACAAGGCGACAAAAATGACTGAGAGTAAAAGTCGTCCGCCGTGGTTTGATTTGCCCACGCATAAACTAAGACCGCAACTAAAAGATAGGCGGCATGGTGTTGTTGTTGGTGCAGGCATTGCAGGGATTACTACAGCCTGTGCGCTGGCTAAACGTGGATGGACTGTTGATATAATTGAATCCAACGCAGCGATTGCCCAAGGTGGCTCTGGAAACCCTCAGGGAATCGTATTGCCGCGCATTAACATTGGAGATAGTGCTGAGGGAAAATTTTATGATGCGGCATTCCTTAAAACTTTAAATGAACTTGAGCGGCTTAAACAACAATTCCCTGAGCTTAACTGGCAACAGGGTGGTGTATTGCAGCTGGGAAGTACTGAGCGAATTAAAAAACAAATTACGCATTTAAAATGTACGCCTGAGGCCTTGCATAAAACTGTTTGTAAAATAGTGCAGGTACTGAATTCTAAAGCCGCAAGTGAAATAGCGGGCATCAAGATAGATGAAGAAGCTTTGTATTTCCCTCTGGCTGGTTGGATTGACCCAGTACAACTCTGTCGGTTGTTATTAAAGGAGGCGGGGGATAGCGTTCAGCTAAAGAACAATTGCCATGTTGGGTCAATTGACGTTGATGAGGGTGTATGGACCTTGCGTGATGAAAAACAATCACTCATTGCACAATCAGATACCGTTACCCTTGCGAATGCGAGTGCGGCAAGTCACTTTACACAAACTGATTTTTTACCGTTGAGTTATGCACGTGGCCAGATAAGTATTGTTTCATCAACCGAAAGCAGCCAGAAGTTATCCTGTGCTATATGTCATAATGGTTATATTATCCCGGAATCTAATGGCAAGCATGTGATTGGTGCCAGTTTTATCGCCGGGGATGATAGTACAGAGTCACGATTAGAAGATGACAAAGAAAATATCAACCGGTTACGAAAATCACTGCCAGACTTATTTTCAGATGAACCATCAATAGTCGATAGTCGCGCCGCTGTGCGTGCGACAAGCTCAGACAGGTTACCTTTGGTCGGCCCTGTCGCTGATGAGGCTTTCTTTGCAAAAAATTATCATGATCTGCACAAGGGTAGACCGGTAGAAAAATATGCTAGTGCCAAATATCTTGATGGCTTGTACGTGAATACAGGGCATGGTGCGCGAGGTTTAACGTCAGCCTTTCTCGCAGCGGAGGTGATTGCCAGTCAGCTAAACGATGAACCGTTAGCGGTATCTGATTCAATTTGGCAGGCATTGAGCCCCTCACGTTTCACCATTAGAAAATATAAAAAGGCTTCGAACATTTGATGCAGGGTAAAGGGGGGCAGAGTGATCCTTTTAGCGAAAATGGCCAAAAAGCTAGATAAAACAGAGACCCTATGAAAATCCTCCATACCTCAGACTGGCACATTGGCCGCATGCTCTACGGGCGAAAGCGCTACGAGGAGTTTGAGGCCTTTCTCGACTGGATGGCTGAGACTATCGACCATGAACAGGTAGATGTGCTGCTTGTTGCGGGTGATATCTTCGATACCAGTACACCGAGCAATCGTGCTCAGGCACTTTATTATCGTTTCTTGTGCCGTGTTGCCGCTTCGTCCTGTCGCCATGTCGTGGTGATTGCCGGTAATCATGATTCGCCCACTTTTCTTAATGCCCCCAGGGAGTTGCTGCGTGTACTTGATGTGCATGTGGTTGGTGCGGTTACGGAACAGCGTGGCGATGAGGTGCTGGTGCTGGGTAATGAAGCAGGTTCACCTGAGTTGATTGTGTGTGCCGTGCCTTATCTGCGCGATCGTGATATTCGGGTGGCGGAAGCAGGGGAGAGTATTGAGGATAAAGAACGTAAATTAATTGAAGGCATTCGGAACCATTATGCAGAGGTGGTGGCGCTGGCTGAGCAACAGCGCGAGACGCTGGGGGTGAAGGTTCCCATCGTCGCCATGGGCCATCTCTTCACCGCCGGGGGGCAAACGGCTGACGGTGATGGGGTGCGGGAGTTGTATGTGGGTTCGCTGGCGCATGTCACGGCGGGGATTTTTCCTGATGCTATTGATTATCTTGCTTTGGGGCATTTGCATGTACCGCAGAAGGTCGGTGGTTCTGAACTGATGCGTTATAGCGGATCACCTTTGCCGATGGGTTTTGGCGAGGCCAAACAGGAAAAGAGTGTTTGTCTGCTTGAATTTGCCAATGTCAGTGCTAATGCCAGTACTGTGGCATCAGTAAGGCTTGTCACTGTACCGGTGTTTCAGAAGCTTGAGCGGGTAAAGGGTTCATGGGATGAGATTTCTGCCCGAATACTTGAGCTTTCTGCCACCGGGTCTACTGCCTGGCTTGAGGTGGTATACGAAGGTGAAGAGGTGATGAGCGATCTGCAAGAATGTGTGAACACCGCTGTTGCGGATACTGAAATGGACATTCTGCGAGTGAAGAATAAACGGATTATCGATCGGGTGCTTAACCAGACTCATCATGAAGAAACCCTGGATGATTTGAATGTAAATGATGTGTTTGAACGCTGCCTCGCAGCTAATAAAGTGCCCGACGCACAGCGGGCTGAATTGCTTCGTGCCTTTCAGGAGACGGTTACGTCGTTAAACGACGATGACGTTCGGGCGGAGTAATAAAGAGTAACGATGCGCATACTGCAAGTACGTTTTAAGAATCTAAATTCTTTGGTGGGTGAATGGGCGATTGATTTTACTCATCCTGCCTTTACCAGTGACGGCATCTTCGCCATTACCGGGCCGACGGGTGCCGGTAAGAGCACTATCCTTGATGCAATTTGTCTTGCACTGTATGGCCAAACGCCACGACTGAATAAGATCACCAAAAGCGGTAACGAAATTATGTCCCGGCAAACGGGAGAGTGTTTTGCTGAGGTGAGTTTTGAATCTCAGGCAGGTCGGTTTCGCTGTTATTGGAGTCAGCATCGGGCGCGTAAAAAGCCTGGAGGTGATTTACAGTCGCCTAAACATGAAATGGTGGATGCTGGTTCTGACACTATTTTACAGTCTTCTCTTCGAGGTGTTGCGGGACAGATTGAAGCTGTCACGGGCATGGACTTTGAACGTTTTACCCGCTCTATGTTGTTGGCTCAGGGCGGCTTTGATTCGTTTCTGAAAGCTGACTCTGATCGGCGAGCACCTGTTTTAGAGCAGATCACCGGAACCGGGATCTACAGCCAGATTTCCATTCGTGTGCATGAAATGCGTTTAAAAGAACGAAAAAAACTCGATATGCTGTTGGCTGAACTGGACGGTATGCAACTGCTGAGCGAAGAGGACGAAAAGCAATTAAGCGCCAGCCTTACGCAGAAGCGTGGTCAGGAAACTGAACTGAGCCAACAGATTGTGAAAACGAATCAGGCGCTGGCATGGCTTGATGGTATCGCCGGGCTTGAGCAGGACTTGCTGTCTGTTGAGGTGCAGCAACGTGGCTGGCTGTCGCGTCAGGAGATATTTCAACCTGCGCGTGAAAAACTCCAGCAAGCCACTCAGGCGCTGGAGCTGGCGGGTGAGTATGCAGAGCTGAGAGCACTGCGCCGTGAACAGGCGACTGAGCATCAGAAACAGGTTGAATATCTGGCGTTGCTGCCGACACAAGAAGCAGCTGTTAAGCGTGATGAAGAAATCGTGAGGCTGGCTACTCAGACGCTTGAACAGAATAAACTTGAACAAAAAGAAGCGCGGCCCATTATCCGCAAAGCGCGTGAGCTGGACCTGAAACTTCGGGAAAAAGAGGCCCCCGTCAAGGCAGCGAGGGATGTAATCAGCGAGCAGAAAAAGTCACTTGATGTGCTTCGTGCCAATCATGATGACGATTGCATGATTCTGGCCAACAAAAACAAAGCCTTTGACGATGTGCTGAAACATCTGGATGAAACCCGCGTAGATGAAGGTCTTGTTGAACATTTGGCCGGGATTCGTCACCGTTTTGGCGTGCTTAAAAATATTCATGATCAGCAAAGCAGTAAGGTTGATGAACTTAAAACGACCGAGGTTCTGGTCATTGAGACTAACCGGGTCTGGAATGAGCATGTAAAAAACGCCGAAGCGCAGCAGCGTGAGCTTGATGTTATTCAGAGCTTGCTGGGTCAAAAACAGCTTGAACTAACAAATACGCTTGAAGATAAAGCGCTGTCAGACTGGCGCACTAGCCTGGCAGCATTGAAAGAGAAGAAACACCTGCTCGAAAAAGTGAGTGAGGCGCACCAGACTCTTGTTGATTCGAGAGACCGCTTTGACAAGCTGGGTAGCCGTCATGATGAACTCACCGCCGAAAGCGTCAAGCTTGCCGGTCAGCATCAAATTCAAGTCGAAAAACACACCGCTCTTGAGAAAGAGGTGAACCTGCTTGAAACACAACTCACTTTGCTAAAAACGATCCAAAGTTTTGATGAAGCCCGGCATCAACTACAGGACGGTGAAGAGTGTCCTCTGTGCGGTTCCAGGGAGCATCCATTCGCAGAGGGGAATATCCCGCTTGCTGATGAAACAATTGCAACGCTACGCACGGCGAGAGCTGATCGGGAAGCGGCCAATGATATTGTTGCTGACTTAAAAATTAAACAAGCGGGAATCGACAAGGACCGGGAACAAGTTGTTGCGCAGAAGCAAGAATGTAGCGACAGGATCGCAGCGTCAGAGTCCTTGATAAAGCAAAACGGTATTTTGCTATCCATTGATGTTTCAGACCCAGCATTGGCTGAGGTTTTGTCGTCCCTACAACAGGTGACTGAAGACGATCTTGATCGTTCTGAAAAGATAGTGCTTGTGGCTGAGGTGCTAGAGAAAGACATAACCGCACAGCGAGCATTGTTTGATAAAACAAAAGAGGCGGTTTCTGTGTCAGCGCGAGAGACTCAGAGCGCAACTCATAAACGGGATACAGCACAACAGGCACTTGAGCGCCTAAGAGCTGAAGCCGGGGCGCTTGATGCCCAGTTTCATACCGCTCAGGATGATGTGCAACAGGAGATTTCTGTCTACGGTATTGAGACACTATCTTCGGATCGACTTGATCAGATTCAGATTGAACTGACTGCTCGCCGTGAACAGTGGCTGGCACGGAGCAAAGAAAAACTGGAACTTGAGCAAGCTATTTCGGCCCTGGTGATACAGACAGATTATCAAAATGAACAGATTAAAAAGTCGGTTGCTGAGATGATGACATTACGGGAGCAACTTGGCAAATTACAGTCTGAACAGGATGGTCTGAACCGTGAGCGCCACGATCTTTTCGGCGACAAGAATCCTGATGAAGAGGAGTCTCGTCTCTCTGTAATACTTGAGGCCGCAGAAAAGAATCTCAATGCTGCCCATCAGGCGCTTAATACTGCAATTCAGGAACACGGCAAGTTAAAACACAGTAT
>Ga0256830_1003009_pt1 | contig 10737 bp, 10 predicted proteins | sample 128326metaG_FD_190537 | JGI IMG/M metagenome (GOLD analysis project Ga0256830, IMG submission 190537) | Hydrothermal vent microbial communities from Lau Basin, Pacific Ocean - 128-326 | ecosystem: Environmental > Aquatic > Marine > Hydrothermal vents | place: Pacific Ocean: Lau Basin | collected...
CAACCGCCCCCTCTCCCTCCGGGAGAGGGACAGGGTGAGGGGATCCGAACCTCGGCCCTCGCTACTCGTGCCTCGAAACTGTTTCCGTGCTCCCCGTGGTTATAAGTTAATCCGGCATCTCTCCCGCAAGGATCTTCTCCAGCTCGACGAAGTGCCGCTCCTCGGAGAATTGCGCGTCGGCGAAGGCCTTGCCCTGCTCAGCGAGGCGCCGGCGAAACGCCACGTCTTCCTGCAGGCGACGCAGGGCATCGGCCAGGCCCGCCGCATTCCCCGGCTCGAACAGCAGGCCGGTTTCACCGTCTTTTATGATCTCCGGCACGCCACCTGCGTTGGTGCCAACAACGGCGGTGCCGGCGCGCATGGCCTCGATGAGCACGAGGCCGAAGGTCTCGGCATAGGTGGCCAGCACCACCACGTCGAAACAGCCCATGATGGTCTGGGGGCTGTCGTGGAAACCATAGTGACTGAAACGCTCGCCGATCCCCCGCGCCCGCGCGTCCGCCAGCAGTTCATCGAGGCAGGCCTGCGTCATGGGGTGGCCGATGAGCACGGCCTTGATATCGCGGCCCTCGCGGGTGAGCGTGTCCACCGCCTCCAGCAGCAGGTGCTGACCCTTGCCGTGCTCGATGCGCCCGAACAGGCCGATGCGGAACACCCCTTCATCGAAGCCCGCCTCGGCGGCGAAGCGGCGACAGGTCTCGGCATCGGGCGCGCCGGGATCGGCGACGCCGTAATAGAGCAGGCGGATATCCCCGGCGGGCATGGGCAGAAAACGCCGCGCGTCCTCCTGCAGCTTGCGCGTGATGCACACGTAGGCATCCACGTGGCGATACAGGAAACGGTGGAAGACGTCGAACTTGGGCCGCGTGATGGCCATCTGGCGGGTATATACCAGGCGCACCGGCCGCCGCGCGAAACGCCGCGCCAGCACCGCCAGCGGCAGATCCTTGCCCCAGTGCATGTGGATGACATCCACGCCCGTTTGATCGATGAGCCGCGCCAGGCGACGTGCCGCCAGCAGCGGCAGGTGGCGGTTGCGCACCCACAGGTACTCGGCCTGTATGCCCGCCTCGCGCAGGCGCTCATCCAGCCGCGTGCCCGCACGCACCACCACCACCGGCTCGGCGCCGCTGGCCGTCAGGTGACGCGCCACCTTGTCGACATAGAGCTCCAGGCCGCCGTGGCCGTCGGAGAGACAAAGTTCGAGAACCTTCATATTGGTTTCCAGTAACGGTTACACTATGTAACCATGTCTGCGCAGTGTAACATTTTTCCCCGCCACCTTTGTTTTTGCGCTGCCGGCAGGATCCGTCCACGGGCAGGAAAAGCCAGCCAATGAGCAGAGCGCATGAAGGCACCACTGCCGTACTGTGCTTCTCCGATGGAGCCGGAGGCATGGAGCTGGACACCATCAAGCTGGCCCGCTTTCTGTCGCCGGCCCATGACATCGTTCTGATCTGCAAGGCCGGTTCCTGGATCGCGCAACGCTGCAAGGAGATCGATCCGCCCTTCCCTGTCGTGACCCTGTCCATGGCCAGCCGCACCTTCAGCCTGTCCCTGCTGCGCGGCATGCGCCGGGAACTGAAACAGCGCAATATCCGCAATGTGGTCTTCTTTGGCGCCTCGGAACTCAAGACCCTGTACTTCGCCTTTCTCGGTCATGAGGTCAATCTCGTCGTGCGTCATGGCACCACCAAGACACGACCCAAGAAGGACTTCTTTCATCGCCTGATCTATTCACGCGTGAACTGGCATGTCGCCCTCTCCGAACACCTGTTGCGCAACGTCCGCCACATCATCCCCGCGGGCCCACACACGCACTTCGTCAAGATCATGCCTTCCCTGCCCGTCGTGCAGGACAGGGAAGCACCACGGCGCGCGGCGGTGAAACCCGGCCCGGGTATCGACATCCTGCACGTGGGACGCATCACCGCCGGCAAGGGACAGGTGGATGCCCTCGAGGCCTGCCGCGGCCTGTGCGCAGACCAGCGAGAATTCAGTCTCACCCTGCTGGGCAAGAAGGAACCCGGTGACTACAGTCGCCGGCTCGATACCCTGCTGGCGGATTTTCCCTGTGCCGATCGGGTGCACATGCCGGGGCACGTGGACGATGTCGATGCCTACCTGCGCGAGGCCGACATCTTCCTCTTTCCCAGCCAGGGCGAGGGCATGCCCAATGCCTTCATCGAGGCGCTGGCGCAGGGCTGTGTGTGTATTGCCTACGCCAATACCGTGTTTCCCGAGTTCCGGGAGCTGGGGTTCCATGTTCACCTGGTCCCCGATCAGGATGTCGAGGCGCTGACCCGGTGTCTCGCCCGGGTGGTGGAGGATCTTGACGAAGAGAAACAGCGTTGTCTCGCCAACCGCGAGCGCGTCGCCACTCTCTTCGAGCCCGCGCGCGAGCTGGAGCAATGGAACCGGATCCTGAAGGCATGAGCCACGACGGCTTCGTGTCTGGACAAGCCCGGAGCAGTGCCATAACATCGCAGGCGGCGCGCGGCATGCCGACCTTCCGGACACGACGAGATGAACTCCCAGCCTGAACACACTGCTCCCCCTGTCCGGAACCCGCAACGCGTCCTTGTCATGCGCGTTGGTCGCATCGGTGACATGGTTGTCGTCACGCCGGTACTGCAAGGACTGCTCGAGCACTTTCCCGAGGTACGCATCACCCTCCTCACCTCGCGGGAAGGCCGTCGCCTGTTACAGGACTTCGATCCCCGCATCGAGGACATCTGGATCTATGATCGCCGGCGCATACCCGGCATGCTGGAAAAACGCCGGCTTGCACGCCTCATCGCCTCCCGCCGCTTCGACATGGTGCTGGTGCTGGAGGACAAGCCCGCCTTCCTCGACCTGTTGCGGCGCGTCGACTACCCCGTGCGCTGCATCGCCTCAGCCGCCGGCCGTTTCCGCCACTTCGGTGACCGCGCCATGTCGCTGCTTGGTGATCTCGGCATCGAGCGACGATGGGCCAGCCTGCCGGTGGCGGCCGACAGGCAGGAAGCCGTGCGCAGCGAACTGGCGGCACTGGGGATCACCGACGAGACCCTTGTCATCGGCATGCACCCCAGCTACAGCGGTCGCGGCAAGCGCCTGTTCCGCAACCCGCGCAGCGAGAAACACCGCGTCTGGCCGCAGGCACACTGGGCGAAGCTGGCCCGCCTGATCCGGCAGCACGCGGAAGACAGGCAGAGGGACATCCGTATCATCGTCGATCTGCCGCGCAAGGAAGCCGAACTGCTGGACGAGATGATGTCCCGGGCCGGGGACAGCATTACCCTGCTCACCCCGCCGCCGAACTTCGGGCGCTACAAGGCGCTGCTGGCGCGCATGGATGTCCTGGTCACCCCCAACAGCGGTCCCATGCACCTGGCCGCCGCCCTGGGCACGCGGGTCATCGCCCTGTTCTCCAACTGGGACCCGGCCGAGTGCGGACCCTATGTGGATCCGGCGAACTACGTGGCGCTGCGTGCCGAGGAAACACCGCGAGCGGATCCTGGCCTCGCCGCCATTTCCCCGGAGCAGGTCTTCGACACCCTCGTCACGCAACTCGCGGACTGAGCGGACAGGACAGCGACCCATGCCCGACATGCCACAGCGTATTCTCATCGTCCGCAACGACAAGCTGGGGGATTTCGTTCTCAGCCTGCCGGCCTTCGCCCTGGCGCGCGCCGCCTTTCCCGAGGCGCACATCACCGCGCTGGTGCCCGAATATACCCGCGAGCTGGCAGAAAGTTGTGACGATATCGACGAGGTACTGGTGGACCGCCACCGTGAAAGCCGCTGGTCCCATGTACAACAGCTGTGCAGATCCCTGCGCGAGCATGATTTCGATATCGCCATTACCCTCTTCTCCACCACCCGCATCGCACTGGCCTTGTGGCTGGCGCGGATCCCGTACCGCCTTGCCCCCGCCACCAAGGCCGCGCAGATCTTCTACAACCATCGTCTGCGTCAGCGCCGCTCGCGCTCGGAGAAACCGGAATGGCAATATAACTGCGATCTGGTGCGACACTGTCTGGCCCATTTCGGCCACGAGGCCACGCCACTACCCGAACCACCCTACCTGCGCTTTCCAGAGGAGGATATTCAAAAGCTGCGCGACGGGTTCTGCACCGCACATGCCATCCACCCGCGCAGCCGCCTGATCTTCATCCATGCCGGCAGTGGCGGCTCGGCCAACAACCTGTCGCTGGAGCAATACGCCACGCTGGCCTCAGCCATCTTCACCCGCATCCCCGCGGTACACTTCGTGCTCACCGCCGGACCCGGCGAGGAAGAGGTGGTGCACGCGCTGGCCAACCTGCTCACCGGTATCCCGCACACGGTGTATCACTCCACCGAAGGACTGGTAAACTTCGCCCGCCATCTCGCCATGGCGGATCTGTTCATCGCCGGCTCCACCGGCCCACTGCACATTGCCGGTGCCCTGGACGTACCCACGGTGGCCTTCTACACGCGCCGGCGCTCCGCCACCGCCCTGCGTTGGCAGACCCTCAACAGCGAAGGACGGCGCCTGGCCTTTTCGCCCCCCGAGGATGCCGACGAGACGGACATGAGCAGTATCGATGTCGAGGCCGCCGCGGTGGCCCTGTGCCGGACGTTTTTCCCGGAGTAACCACGCCACCGGAGATCGGCGACAGGGCCGGGAAGGAAAGATATGATACGCAACTCGATTTATGTACCGGCGGAGATCCGCCGAGCAGGTAGTCAGTAATGGGCATGATCAAAAGCATCCGCAAACGCATCGACTGGGCGACAAAGGTGCGTTTCGACAAGCGCACCGGATTCTATACCTATAGTCGCTTTGGACAGCGGATCTATATTCGCTATCCCCGCCACTTCCTCGACGAGAAGTCCAACATCTGGACCTGCGAGAATCTCGTCTATCACCATTATCTTCCGCAACCGGGGGACACCGTCGTCGATCTTGGCGCCGGCTATGGCGAGGAGGCGCTCTACCTTGCGCGCGAAAGCAGTGGCTTCCGCTATATCGGCGTCGAGGCCCAACCCGTTATCTACGAATGTCTTGCCAACACCTTCCATGATGCCGGTGAAGCGTTCAGCGCCGTGCCTTACGTCATTACCGATGAAGACATGGTGAAGTTCGTCAGCCAACGTTCCTATGCCGCCGTCGGCGCAGGACCGCGTGCCTATATCGAGGTGCCCACCATTTCATGGGAGAGCTTCCTGCAGCGCTACGATATCCACAAGATCGATCTGATGAAGATGAATATCGAGGGTGCGGAAAAGGATGTCCTGCGCAGCATAGACGACTTCAGCATCATTCAGCGCTTCATCATCTCCTGCCATGACTTTCGCGCCAACAACGGCGAAGGCGAATGGTACCGCTCACGCGAAGTGGTCACCGGCATCCTGCAGGACCAGGGCTATACCATCCGGGGGTTCGACTATGGCATCAGCTGGGCGGATGACTGGATCTTCGCCGAGCGGGAATAGCGACCGCCGGCATCCTCACGACGCCTGCCCCTGCCTTGCGCGCGCGGCGGCGGAAAAAAAGACCGCCAGGAACAACAGGTACACCGAAGAAAAGTTGTCGTGTACGAAAGGGTTCTCGGTAATACCGAAAATCAGGTAGTTCAGGCTGAACAGGATACCGATGGTGGACAGGGCGGGGTCCCGCCCACGGATACGAATGAACAGCCACAAGGGATAGAGAACAAAGCTCAGGATCACCAGCAACCCGACGATTCCCTCGTTGACCAGGGACTCGAAATAGGTACTGTGCAGGCCGCCAATGCCGGTCAGGGTATGCGGGTTGATGAGATCGGGGTGCGCAAGGCCCTGCTCCGCGTAACGGGTGACATGCCGGCCGGCATTGCCACCGCCCACGCCGAACAGGGGCGCCCGGGGTACCAGGTGCAGCGCCACGCGCCACTGTTCGAGACGAAAGCCCACCGAATTTTCGATAATGGGCACGTCCCGCGGCGCGCCCACCGTCACGAAGGTCTGGAACTCCGTCCATGCGAGTTTCAGCCTGTCCTGCATAGCATTCGACGACATGAACACGCCCGCGGCAACCAGGATGAGCGGAAGCACGGCCAGTGCGGCCTTGCGGTAAGGGCTGTGGCGGTAACTCAACAGGTGCACCATGAGCAGGGAGACAGCCAGTGCCAGCCAGCCATTGCGCGAGGTGGACAGGACCGCCGCAAGGAGAGACAGGAGCAGGGCAAGCAGGTAGCCCCAGGCCGGCACCACGTGATGCCTGTCGAAAAACGCCATTACCAGTGTAATGGCGAAGAACAGGGCCGCCAGGTCGCCGTAGATGATGGGGCCGTAGATGCCTTCCCCCCGGTTCAGACCCCGAACAAGGATGTCGAACAGCGCCTGCAGGCCCAGTACCCCCGCCCCCAGCAGCACCCCCATGAGCAGGAACTTCAGGGCCGCCGGATACTGGCGTATGTACAGATATAAAGGAAAGAACAGCAGGTACTTGCCCACGTTGCCCAACCGGCGGATGGAGGCATCGGTCCACTCGTTCAGTGTCGCCGAGAGAAAGAAGCTGGCGAGATAGAGCGCCAGCAAGGCAAGGAGCACCTTCTCCTCCCGGCATAGCGAACTCCGGCCGCGCCAGGCGAATGCCAGGGAAAGCAGAAGGAGAAGGGAATAGATACCACTCAACCAGTGCCGCAGGCTGAGGGAAAACACCGGGAACAGCAGTACCAGGAGGAGTATAAGTTTTCCGGGCGCATCAGACTGCAGAAAAAGACCGCGGAGCTGGGCGGGCGTGGCAAACATGGAATTGTGCGTGGTTCCCCGGAATGCGTCGCCTTCGGTACGGCGATCTCGATGACCCGATTATCCGCGCTCCCGCCGGGGCTTGCAACTTGCGCCACCGGGAGAATGATTCAGGATCGGCCAGCCGCCTTGCGCCGGTGAAAGATCACCTTGCTGTACTTGACGAAGGCATGCACGCCGGAGAGCACCGACACCACCACCCCGGCGAAGCCGTCGCGGAAGCCCTGCTTGACGAAATAGACCTTGATGAAGGTCCACAGTCCATGGCTGAACGGGCTGAACAGGCTGACCTTTTTGCCCTTGCGGATGATCTCCCGCGCGCCGATCTCGGTGAAGTTGTCCAGCGTGCGAAGATGATCGGAAATGCTGTCGAAGGAGTAGTGCTGGATGTTGCCCTTCAGGGTGACGATGTCACTGCCGTCCACCTCCACGTGATCATGGGGGTTGGTGCCGCCCCAGCGTGCTGTTTTGCGGTTGAACAGCCGGATCTTCATGTCGGGGTACCAGCAGTGGTTGAGCCAGCGATAGACGTAGAAGGTCTTGCGCGCCATGCGAAAGGCGTCATGCTCGTCTAGCCCTTCCTTGATGGCAAGGATGGATGCGATCAGTTCATCGTCCAGGCGTTCGTCGCAATCGAGACTGAGGATCCAGTCATGGCTGGCCTTGCTCACGGCGAGGTTCTTCTGCTCGATATGGCCGAGGAATTCCTGCTCGAAGATCCTGTCGGTGTACTGCGCGGCGATTTCCCGGGTGCCATCGGTGCTCAGGGAATCGACGACGACGATCTCGTCGGCCACCGCCTGCAGGCTCCTGAGGCAGTCGGCGATCTTCTTCTCTTCGTTGTAGGAGATGACGCAGGCGCTAATCCTGGGCATATTCAGCCTTCCAACAGGTTTTCCAGTGCCTCGACGGCCTCACTGGCGGAAATGCCCGTGAGGCATTCGATATGCCCGTAGCGACAGGTACGCCGGAAGCAGGGACTGCATTCGAGGCCACGATATAGCACCGCCGCCCGCGCCGTCAAAGGCGGCGTGTAGTCCGGCGTGGAGGAGCCGTAGATCCCCACCACGGGAACGCCCACGGCGGCGGCGACGTGCATCAGGCCCGAATCGTTGCTCACCGCCGCCGCGCACAGGGAAAGGAGATCGATGGCGTCTTCCAGGCGCGTGCGCCCGCACAGGTTGACGGGGGCGGACTGGTTGATGGACGTGCTGATGGTCTCCGCCGCGGCGCGGTCCTTCTGTGAGCCGAGGATCCACACCTGGCGGCCCGCCCGGGCCAGCCGACCCGCCAGTTCGGCGAAATGGGCCAGCGGCCACTGCTTGGCGGGACCGTACTCGGCGCCGGGCATGAACGCCACCACCGGGCGCGAGGTGTCCAGTCCCAGCGTCTCCACCAGGCGGGCGCGGTTGTGGGAATCGATCTGCAGCGCGGGATACGGCACCGGCGGCGGCAGCGTGGCATCGGGGGGCAGCCCCAGGGCGTTGTAGCGCTGCACCGTCTGGCGCAACAGCTCGCGGTCCAGCGGGCGGATGTCGTTGAGCAGGCCGTAGCGGTGTTCACCACGGTAACCGGTGCGCCGCGGCACGCGGGCAAGCAAGGGCACCAGCGCGGACTTCCAGGAGCGCGGGATGACGATGGCCTGCTGGTAGTCGCGCCGGCGCGACTGGCGGCCGAGCCGCCAGCGCGTGCGCAGGCCCAGGCGGCCGTGCCCCACCGGCAGGGTCACGGTGTAGCGCAGCTCCGGCATGCGCGCCAGCAGGGGCGCCGACCAGGCCGGCGCCAGCACGTCCACTTCCACGCCGGGACGCGTTTCGTGCAACAGCTTGAACAGGCTTTGCGCCATGACCATGTCGCCCACCCATGCAGGCCCCACCACCAGCACGCGCTGTAACGCGTCCTCGCTCATGCGTCCTGCAGCGCGGCGCATACCGCGGCGGTGACGCGCGCGTTCTCGCGCAGGTGGGCGGGATTGATGGTGCCGACGATCATGCTCGACACGCCGGGGTGACTGAAGACATGGCGGAAGGCCGCCTCGATGCCCGCGCCGCCGGCGGCGGTATCGGCATGCCCGCTCTGCAGGCCCTTCTTCACCACCACGCCCTTGTGCAACTCACGCGCGCGATCGATGACCACGTCGTCCTGGTTCTCGGCGAGGTTGCGCGTGGCCATGACCACGTCGCCGTGTTCGACGATCCACAGGCCGCCCTCCACGGTCTTGGTGGACATGCCCCAGGCACGCAGCAGACCCTCCTCCTTCATGCGTGCCAGTTCCGCCAGCGCGCCCTCGTGCTCGATGATGTGCATGTCCCTGCCGTCGGAGTGCACCAGCACCACGTCCACGCAGTCGCGCCGCAGGCGCCGCAGGCTGCGCTCCACGCTGGCGCGCGTGGCGGCGGCGGAAAAATCAAAAGTCGATACGCCGTTTTCGAAGGCCTCGCCCACCTTGGTCATGATGACCCAGTCCTCGCCGCGCGGCAGCAACTGGCCGAGGCGCTCCTCGCTGTTGCCGTAGGCCGGCGCAGTGTCGATGAAATTGATGCCCAGCTCGCGGGCCAGGGCCAGCAGGTCTCGCACCGCGGCATCGTCGGGGATGACGAAGTCCCGCGGGTACTTCACCGCCTGATCGCGGCCCAGCTTGACCGTGCCCAGTCCCAGCACGCTGACCGTGATCCCGGTACTACCCAGCGGCCTCATTTCCATCGTTGTTCCTCCTGCCAGGGCAAGGGCGCGCGATCCATCGCGCCGCCGTCGCAATTCTCGTGCTGTTCACCGCGCCCGCCCGCCTGCCCCCGCGGCGCGAGGCCCGCGCCGGTGAGCAGGGACATGAGCTGGTCGGCCGCGCGGGGCGCCAGCGCCAGCTTGGTGGGCCAGACGACAATGATGCCGTCTTCCTCGGCGACGAAGGCGTCGTCGGGGCGCTGTCCCCGCGCCTGCCGGGGCTCGGCGCGATCGATGTCCAGCGTCGCCCATTCTACCCCGTCCAGGGACAGCCACGGCAGCACGGCGCGAAGTTCCGCGCGCGCGTGATCGATCTGCGCGCCGTCACTGCGCGCCACGCCCTCCTCGGCCAGTTGCCCGCCGAGGTACCACACCCGCTGCCCGTGGGCGTCGCGGTGGCTGGTGATGGTCAGGCGCGGGTTGACGCTGGCGCCGAGACAATGGGCAAAGAGATCGCCGGGCAGCTCGCCGCGTGCCATGACCATCTTCAGGGGACGCAACTGCATCGCCGGCCCCTCGCGCCCGGCACGCGCCAGCAGTTCGGCATTGCCGGCGCCGGCGGCGAAGACCACCCGCTGCGCAATGTAGCGCCGCGCCTCGCCGCTGTGCAGGCGCAGGTGAAAGTCCGTGGCGGCGGCAAAATGCAGGCTCTCGCCCGCGTAGGCGTGGATGCAGCCCGGCGAGAGGGCCGCGAGCCGATCCAGCAGCGAGGCGGTATCGATGACCGGCTCGTCCAGGGCATAGATCTGGCCGCGAAAGTCCGCATGGCGAAAGGCCGCCGGGTAGTCCTCCGGCGCCACGGCCCGGGTGCGGCTGCGCATGAAGCGGCTGGCGAAGAAGCCCGCGAGGCGCGAACCCAGCGAGCGCGTGGACCACAGGTACTGGTGCGTCGAGAGCACGCGCACGCCGGTGAGATCCGGCCAGGCCTCGCCGGCAAGGCTGGCGCGCCAGCGCGCGGGCATGGCGGCGATGGCCTCGGAGGAAGCGGTGAGCTTGCCCGCCAGGGCGTACTTGGTGCCACCGTGGATGATCCCCTGCGCGTGGCGGGTCTGGCCCTCGCCCACGCGCCCCGACTCGAACAACACGGCGTCCCAGCCCGCGTGACGCAGGCTCGCCAGCAACCACAGCCCAGCGACCCCGCCGCCGAAGATGGCCACGTCGCAGTGATGGGGGGAAGTGGGTTCCGCGTCCGCCATGGTCCGCCGCGCTCAGTCCTGGCGGCGGATGCTGTCGATGATGCCGGTGGTGGAGAGG
>Ga0256830_1003010_pt1 | contig 10737 bp, 8 predicted proteins | sample 128326metaG_FD_190537 | JGI IMG/M metagenome (GOLD analysis project Ga0256830, IMG submission 190537) | Hydrothermal vent microbial communities from Lau Basin, Pacific Ocean - 128-326 | ecosystem: Environmental > Aquatic > Marine > Hydrothermal vents | place: Pacific Ocean: Lau Basin | collected...
CGATCTCTGCGAGAAGGTGGGGGCCGACGTGCAGGCGGTGGCCAAGGGGATCGGGCTGGACGGCCGCATCGGGCGCAAGTTCCTGCACGCCGGACCGGGCTACGGAGGCTCCTGCTTTCCCAAGGATACCCTGGCGCTGCTGCGCACGGCCGAGCAGTACGACAGCCCGCTGCGCACGGTGGAGACGGTGGTCGCCGTCAACGAGGCGCGCAAGCGGCGGATGGTACGCAAGATCACCGATGCCTGCGGCGGCAGCGTCGCCGGACGGACCGTCGCGGTGCTCGGCGTCACCTTCAAGCCCAACACCGACGACATGCGGGAGAGTCCGAGCCTCGTCATCCTGCCGGCCCTGCAGGCGGAGGGGGCGGAAGTGCGGGCCTACGACCCCAAGGGAATGGAGGAGGCCCGTCGCCTGTTGCCGGGGGTGATCTGGGGCGAGGATCCCTACGGCATCCTGGAGGGAGCCGACGTGCTCGTGATCCTCACCGAATGGAACGAGTTCCGCGGCCTCGACCTCGACAGGGTGCGGCGGATGATGCGTGAACCGCGGATCGTCGATCTCCGGAACGTGTTCGATCCCGAACGGGTGGTCCGCGCCGGCTTCTCCTACGTCAGCATCGGGCGGCCGGCGATCGACGGCAGCCTGCCGGAAAAACACTGAGCGGAGCGGGACATGGCCTCTGGGCATCGCTTCCATCCCACCATCCTGCGCGAGTACGACATTCGCGGCATCGTCGGCGAAACCCTGTTTTCCGAGGATGCGCGCGCCATCGGGCGGGCGTTCGGGACGCTTCTGGGGCGCGAGGGCGGCAGGCGGGTGTGCGTCGGCTACGACGGCCGGCTGAGCTCGCCCGAACTGGAAGCGGCGCTGGCGGCGGGGCTGGTGGCGAGCGGCATGGAGGTGCTGCGGCTGGGGCTCGGCCCGACGCCGATGATGTATTTCGCGGTCCATCATCTCGATGCCGATGGCGGCATCCAGGTCACCGGCTCGCACAATCCGCCGAGCCACAACGGCTTCAAGATGATGTTCGGCAAGGCCGCCTTCTTCGGCTCGCGAATCCGCGAGCTCGGACGGATCGCGGCCGAGGGAGCGTTCGCCTCGGGTAGCGGACGGGTGGTGGACACGCCCGTCTTCGATGCCTACGTCGACCGCCTGCTGCGCGATTTTCACGGCACGCGACCGATCGACACCGTCTGGGATGCGGGCAACGGGGCCGCCGGACCGGCCATGGAGGCGCTGGCGGCGCGGCTGCCCGGGCGCCACCGCTGCCTGTTCGCCGAGGTGGACGGGCGGTTTCCCAACCATCATCCCGATCCCACCGTACCCGAGAACCTCGAGGCGCTGCGCCGGGAGGTGGTCGCGGGCGGCTACGAGGTGGGCATCGGCTTCGACGGGGACGGCGACCGTATCGGGGTGGTGGACGGCAAGGGCCGCATCATCTACGGCGACCAGCTCCTCGGGATTCTGGCCGCCGACGTGCTGGGCCGCCATCCGGGCGCCACCATCATCGCCGACGTGAAGGCGAGCCAGCTCCTGTTCGACGAGATCGCCCGTCTCGGCGGCCGTCCCCTGATGTGGAAGACCGGCCATTCGCTGATCAAGGCCAAGATGGTGGAGACCGGAGCGCCGCTTTCCGGCGAGATGTCGGGGCACATCTTCTACAAGGACGGCTTCTACGGGCACGACGACGCCCTTTACGTGGCGGTGCGCCTGCTCGACATCCTGGCGCGCGGCGAGCGGACCCTGGCGGAGATCCGGGACGCCCTGCCCGAAGTCCACAACACGCCCGAGATCCGCTTCGACTGCCCGGACGAGACCAAGTTCGGGGTGATCGATAAGGTGGCGGCGGCGCTCCGCCGGGAGGGGGCGGAGGTGGACGAAACCGACGGCGTGCGGGTGCGGACGCCGGAGGGGTGGTGGCTGCTGCGCGCCTCCAACACCCAGGCGGTGCTGGTGGCCCGCGCCGAGGCCCGCACGGCCGACGGGCTCGAGGCCCTCAAGGCGCAGATCCGGCGGCACCTCAAGCTGGCCGGCGTGAGGCCGCCGCCGGATTTCTGACGGTCGACACGCCGTCGCGACCGACCCCGTCACCGGCCGCGCGGGACGACCGGGTGGCGATCGTCCCGGCCGCGATCGGTGCCAATGCGCGTTAACCAAACCTTAAGAGGCAGCACATAGGATGGGCGCCGGCCCGAAAGCGCGGCGACCGGCGCCGCGTTCGGAGCGGTCGTGAAGCCCGTCCAACTACAGCCTGCCTGGAGCCTGCCTCGATGTCAGTCGACAAGAAGATGCCCATCCTGATCGTCGACGATTACAAGACGATGTTGCGGATCATCCGCAATCTGCTGCGCCAGCTCGAGTTCACCAACGTCGACGAGGCGACGGACGGGTCGGCGGCGCTCGCCAAGCTGCGCGAGAAGCCTTACGGGCTGGTGATCTCGGACTGGAACATGCAGCCGATGACCGGGCTCGAGCTCCTGAAGGCGGTGCGCGCCGATCCCAAACTGAAGGACATCCCGTTCATCATGATCACCGCCGAGAGCAAGACGGAGAACGTGATCGCCGCCAAGCAGGCGGGCGTGAACAACTACATCGTCAAGCCGTTCAACGCCGAGACCCTGCACAAGAAGATCGCCATGGTTCTCGGTGGTACCTGACAGCGGAGACGAATCGTGACGAGCCAGCGGGACCGAGACCGGCAGGAAAGTCTCGAACAGTTCATCGACCGGCGTCTGGACAACGTCGGCGACATCTCCCACGGCGGACAGCTCTTCGCCGAGGTGGTGAAGATCATCCAGGCGGTCCTCGAACGGGTGCAGAGCCAGGTTTCGGCGAAGGAACGGCGGATTGCCGAGGAGCTCGAGACCCTGGCGGGCGTCATCGAACGGGCCAAGGTCGATGTCGAATCGGTGCGTCCGCACGACATCCGCTCCCATCATCTGCCGCTCGCCAACGGCGAGCTGGGCGCCATCGCCTCGCATCTCGAGGAAGCGACGGGCACCATCCTCGATACCTGCGAGGAGCTCGAGAAGCTGGCCGAGAGCATGCCGGACGAGGCGTCGGAAAAGCTGCTCGAATGCGTCACCCGCATCTACGAGGCCTGCAACTTCCACGACATCACGGGCCAGCGCATCAAGAAGGTGGTCGATACCCTGGAAGCGGTGGAGACGCGCATCGACGCGCTGCTCACCGCGCTCGGCGATCCTCCCGCCGAGGAACCCGAGCAGACACCCAAGAAACCGCTCACCGACGAGGATCTCCTCAATGGCCCGGCACCACCCGGAACCGGCACCACCCAGGACGAAATCGACGCCCTGTTCGGTTGACGCCTCCCGGTGATGTCCGAGGCCGTCCCTCCGTCCATCGGCTCCGCACCGGACAGCAGCACGGCAACGTCCCCGACCGCACCGCCGTTTCCCGTCTCCCCGGGGTGGCCGTCGGCCGACGGGAAAACGGAAGATGGGGGCACATCGCACGACCCCCTCGCCGTTCCCGGCGTTGTCGTGAGTTCGCCGACGCGGTCCGGGATGCCCGGATCGGCCACCACATCCACCCTCTTTCTCTCTGTGTTCCTGCTGCTGGCGGGCTTCTTCGTGCTGCTGATCGCCCTCTCCGAGTTTGATCGGGAACGCACGAAGCGGGTTCTGCGATCGCTCGAACGCCAGTTCTCGGCACCGGCGACGGCGGTCGCGGAGAGACCCGCACCGCCGGTGGAGGGCGGCACGCTCGCCCGGGGCTCCGGGGAGGACGCACTGCGCGATCTCCGCTTCGGACCACCGTTGACCGCGGAGGCGGAACGGGCCGGAGTGGTGGGCCGTGTCGAGCTCGCCGCGGCACGGCTGTTCGACGCGAGCGGCGAGATCCCCCGTGCCCGCTGGCTGCTGTTCGGGCGCATGGCCGCCGTCACCCGCGATCCGAACGGCTGGGTCCTCGAGATCGCAGCGCCCCGGCCCACCGGGCCCGAGGTCACGGAGCTGGCACGGCGGCTGCAGCGGGTGCTGGCTCTTCTCGACCGTCTGGGCGCCGATGGCGAGGCGGTGATCTACGGCCTTTTCGGCAGTGACGGCGACCGCTGGTCCTTCACCCTCCGTGAGCGCATCCCGGAGCCGATCCGATGAACCGCGACGGTCCCGGCACCGCCCCGTGGCTCCTCACCTTCGCCGATCTGGCCGCCCTGCTGCTGGCTTTCTTCGTGCTGACTTTCGCCATGAGCCGCCTGGACGTCGAGCGCTGGCAGGCGCTGACCACCGTCTGGCAGGGACGGACCCCCACCGTCACCGAGCCGCCGCGGGCAACCTCCCGCATCGGGCACAGCGCCACCGATCCCGATCCAGAACCGGAGGCGGGCAGGGCGGCCTATCTCGCCCGGGTGCTGGATCAGCGGCTGGCGGCCGTCGGACGTCCCTACGGCCTGCGGGCGGCGGTCGCCGGGCGTTCGGTGATCCTGCGCTTCGACCGTCGCCTGTTGACCGACCGCTCGTCCGACACCACGTCCACCCCCTCCCGGCTGCGAGCGATCCTGCTGCCGGTACTGTCCGGTCTCGTGGAGACCCGGCTCGAGGTACCGGTCCCGTCGGAGCTCGCGCTCGTCGAACGGCTGCGTCTGCTCCGTCGTCTCGGCGACGCCGCCGGCCGCTGGATGGGGCATCCCCCGGACCGCATCCTCGCCGTCGGTGACGGCGAGCGCGCCGCCCTGGTGCTGGTGCCATGAAGGGCGGCCGTCTCCTGCTGCTGCTCCTCCTTCTGGGGCCCGCTCTCGGGCCCGCTCCGGCGCCGGCCCGATCGGACCCGGACGGCGCCGCTCCCGCCGTCTCCCTCCGGCCACGTGACGGGGGAGCCGCTCTGCGCGTGGCCCCGTTCGCCGGACAGCCGGTGACGGCGGCCGTGCGCGGCGGCCGTCTGGTGCTGGACTTCGGTGCCCGACCGCTTCCCGAACTCGGCGACCTCGAAACGCGTCTCCGGGCGCTGGTGGCCGGCGTTTCCGCCGACGCCGACTCCGGCCGCGTCTTCTTCCTGCTCCGGTCGGGAACCGAGGTGACGATCACGAAGGACGACGCCGGCGGCCTCGAGGTGGCGTTCCGCCGCAACGACGAGGCGCTGGCCTCCATCGGCGTCCGCATCGGCAACCATCCGGACTATCTCCGCCTCGTTTTCGAGGGCGAACGGGCGGCGGCGGCGGAGCTGGAACGCGACGGCGACCGGCTCGCGCTGCGCTTCGCCCGCCCGCTGGGCCGGAACCTGATCGCCCGCCTCGGGCGGCTCGACGGGCTGGCGGCGGTGGAAGCCGCGGAAGGGAGCGGACTGCGACTGCGCCTCGCCGACGGCTACGACGCGCGAACCATGCGGCTGCCACCCGACCGGCTGGTGCTCGATCTCCTGCGAAAGGCCGCCCCGCAGAACGAAGCGGACACGCCTCCGGTTTCGGGAACGGCGGCCGCGGAAGGAGGGGAGACCAAGGGCGAGGAGGCCGCCGGCCCGCCCCGCACCGGCGCGGGGCGTTCGGCGGACGCCCTCCCCGTCGCCGAAGCCGCGGACGGACCGGGCGGCGCGACGGCAGGCGATGTCGGGACGGCCGGTTCCGAAGCGGCGGACGCCGTCCCGGCCTCGGCGGCAGGAGAGGTCCCGTCGCCGGAGATCGGCGATACGGAGCCCGGGGCCGTGGCGGCGGCCGATGCCGCGGCCGTTCCTGCGGTGACCGAGAGCCTGGAGATCCGGGCGGCCCGTGAAGGTGAGACCGTCGTCCTGCGCTTTCTCTGGCCGTTCGAGGTCGGCGCCGCCGCCTTCCTGCGGGCCGGCCGGCTCTGGCTCGTCTTCGACGCCCGCGCCGGCTCCCTGCTGGCCGAGAAGAGGAAGATCGCCTTCCATGCCGGCGCTCTGATCCGCGGTCTGCGCCAGGAGCCCCACCAGCAGGCGACGGTGCTGCGCATCGACCTCAGACGGCCGGTGGCGGTCGCCATGCGCCGCGAGGGGACGGTGTGGATGCTGAGATTCGGCGAGCGGCCGGCGGCCGAGGTCGCCGTGCGGGCGGATGCGGCCGCGGGCCGCCTGCTGTTCCCCGGTGCCCGTCGCCACCTGCGCTTTCGCGACAGCGTGGCCGGCGAGGAGATCCACGTTCTCACCTACGATCGCCCAGGCACCGGATTGCCGGCACCGAGACGGCTGGTCGACCTCTCGCTCCTCGAAAGCGCCCAGGGAGTGGCCTGGCGATCGCCGCTGCCCGAGGTTCGCGCGCGGGCGGTGACGGGTGGCATCGCCATCACCCGTCCGGGCGGGCTGCGCCTCGAACCCGGAGCCTTCCCACCCGAGGAGCCGGCGGCCCGACCACCGGCGCCGCCGGATGCCGCCGCCGGCGCGCCGGTCACGGAGACCGCGGGAGAGGGGGAGCCGGCCGCCGCGGCGCAGACACCGGCCATGGTGGCATCCGCCCGCGAAGGGGAGAAACCCCCGGCGCTTTCGGCCGCGCCCCCCGAACATGTCGCCGTGCCGCCCACCGAACCCGGTGTCTCCAGCGCTCCCCCCGCCGAGCCGCCGCGACCGCCGGGGGAAGAAACGGCCGCGCAGGAGACGGGAGCGGACGCCGTTCCCCCGGAGACCGCCGCGGAAGGGAGCGGGGCGGTGGAGCCGCAGCAGATCCTGCCTTCCTGGCGGACGACGCTGGGCCTCGCCGAACTCGCCCCCGAGCTGCTCGAGGGGGTGGGGCGGCTGCGCCGCGCCCTCGTGGCCGAACTGGCCATGCGGAAGGATCCGGCCCGACAGGAGCTGCGTCTCCAGCTCGCCCGTCTCTATCTCGCGGACGCCCTGGGCGCCGAGGCGCTGGCCCAGCTCCTCGCCACCACCGGTTCGCCGGTGATCGAGGAGGATCCCGAGCTCTCGAAGCGGCGGGCGGCGCTGGCCGGCGCCTCCTCGCTGCTCCTGGGACGGAACGCCGCGGCGGCTCGGCATCTGCGCAATCCGCTGCTCGAGGACGACCGCGAGATGGCGCTCTGGCGAGCGGTGCTGGCGGCCCGCGAGAACAGCTGGGATCTGGCCGCCGAGGAGCTCGAACGTTCGCGGGGCATTCTCGAATCCTATCCCCCGGCGCTGCGTTTCCGCCTGGGACTGATGGCGGTCATGATCGCCGCCCAGAACGGCGATGCGGCGAGCGCCTTCACCTGGCTCGACCGCCTCGACCAGCTGCCGCTGACCGCAGCCCAGCGCGACGAACTGCGCTTCATCGAGGCCCTGACCCTCGACCGCGATGGCGCCGGTACCGAAGCGCGCAGGCTCCTCGCCCGTCTCGTCGAGGAAGCTCCCTGGATCACCGCCACCAAGGCGGAGTTCGCGCTCGTCAATCTCGATCGCCAGGCCGGGCGCATCGACGAGGCGGCGGCCCGCGATGCCTTCCTGCGCCAGCGCGCCTTCTGGCGCGGACACCCCTGGGAGCCCACCATGCTGCGGGAGCTCGGTCGTCTCGAACGCACGCTGGGCCGCATCCCGCAGGCACTCGCGGTCTGGCGGGAGCTGCTGGGGCGCTATCCCGACGCCGCGCCGAGTGTCGGGCTGCCCGCGGAAATGGCCGTAGCTCTGGCCACCGCCCTCGATCCCGGGGCCGATCCGCCGCTGCCCCTGTTCGTGCGTCTCGAGCTCTATCGCCGCTACGTGGAGCTGCTGCCGCCGGGCGAGGCGGGTGATCGCATCACCCTCGACCTCGCCCGCGGCCTGCTCGACGCGGGCCTTCCCGAAGTCGCCGCGGTGCTCCTCGAAGAACGGCTGCCGGTGGTCGCGACCGGCCCCCTGCGGCGGGCCTTCGCCCGGCTGCAGGCGCGCGCCGACCTCGCACGGGGGGCTTTCGACGAGGCGGGGAAACTGGCCCTCCAGCTCGCCGCCACCGGTGTCGGGAGGGACCGTGTGGAAGGGCGGCTGCTCGCGGCTCGCGTCGAACTCGCCCGCGGGAATCCCTGGGGGGCGCTGAGCGCCCTCGAGGGCATCGAGGATCCGCGCGCGTTCACCGTTCGTCTGGACGCCGCCTGGCTCGCCCGCGATTGGGAGCGGTTGGCCGCGCTGGCCCAACCCATCGTGAACCAGTTCGCCGGGCGCAAGCTCCTGAGCGAGGAGGACGCCTTGCGAGCGCTGCGGGTGGGCACCGCCCTCTGGCGGCGCGGATCGCGGGAGGCGGTGGCCCGGATCGCCCGGCTGGTCGCCGAGAGAAATCCGGCGCTGACCGTGGAGACCCTGTTCGAGCTGATGACCACGCCGCTCGCCATCACCGGCGATCCACGACAGGTAACGGCGGACACGAGCGCCCTCGTCGAACGGCTGCGCACCCGCCTCGCCTCCCTCCAGGCCGGCGACGTCGCCGACGGCTCCGCCGCCGGCCTCTGACCCGGAAGCTTGCACGCCGCGCACGATCGTCGCAGCTCCCCCGTCCGCGCGACGCCATTGCGGGCCCGGAGCGGTGCGCGTAAAGCATCCCCCGACCATTCGCCGGGCCGCCTCGAGGTCGACGGGACCGAACGCCGTTGCTGCGCTTTCTGCTGACACGACTGGGTCTGCTGATCCCCACCTTCCTCGGGGTGACGCTGATCGCCTTCCTGTTCATCCGCCTGCTCCCCGGGGATCCCATCGAGATCCTGGCCGGCGAGCGGGGCGTGAGCCCCGAACGCCACGCCCGGCTGATGCGCGAGCTGGGGTTCGACCGGCCCCTCTGGGAGCAGTACCTCGGCTATCTCGGCGACGTGCTGCAGGGCGATCTCGGCCGCTCCATCGTCACGAAACAGCCGGTGATCCGGGAATTCCTGACCCTCTTTCCGGCCACCCTCGAACTCTCCCTCTGCGCCATCCTGCTGGCGGTGGTGATCGGACTGCCGGTGGGCATCCTGGCCGCCGTGCGCCGCGGGACCGTGTTCGACCACAGCGTCATGGCGGTGACCCTGACCGGCTATTCGATGCCCATCTTCTGGTGGGGGCTGCTGCTCATCATCCTGTTCTCCGGCATCCTGGGCTGGACCCCGGTCTCCGGGCGGCTGTCGCTGCTCTACTACGTGGAGCCGGTCACCGGCTTCATGCTGATCGACACCCTGCTCTCGGATCAGGAAGGAGCCTTCCTGTCCGCCCTCCGCCATCTGATCCTGCCCACCGTGGTCCTGGGCACCATTCCGCTCGCGGTGATCGCCCGCCAGACCCGCTCGGCGATGCTGGAAGTGCTGGGCGAGGACTATGTGCGCACCGCCCGTGCCAAGGGCCTGCCACCTTGGCGGGTGATCGGGCTCCACGCCCTCAGAAACGCGCTCATCCCGGTGGTCACCACGATCGGCCTGCAGGTCGGCGTGCTGCTGGCCGGCGCCATCCTCACCGAGACCATCTTCTCCTGGCCGGGTGTCGGCAAGTGGCTCGTCGATTCCATCTTCCGCCGCGACTATCCGGCGGTGCAGGGCGGCCTTCTGCTGATCGCGAGCCTGGTGATGCTGGTCAATCTCGTGGTCGATCTCCTCTACGGGCTGATCAACCCCCGCATCCGGCACCGGAGGGCCTGATGGCGCGCGCGCCCGAAACCCTCGATCGGCCCGCCGAGGATGCCCTCGGACCCGAACCGCCCGGTCCGCTCCGGGAATTCTGGCACGACTACCGACAGAACCGGGGCGCCGTCGCCGGTCTCGTCTTTCTCCTGCTGCTGGTGGCCGTCGCGCTGCTGGCCGACCTCGTCGCCCCCCACGCGCCGGACGTGCAGTACCGGGACGCCTTTCTTACCCCGCCGGTCTGGCAGGAGGGCGGCAGCTGGCGCTTTCCGCTCGGCACCGACGCCACCGGCCGCGACATCCTCTCGCGGATCGTCTTCGGTTCCCGCTACTCGCTCTCCATCGGTTTCCTGGTGATCGTGCTGTCCCTTGCCGGCGGCATCACCATCGGCCTCTTCGCGGGCTTCTTCCGCGGCTGGATCGACACCCTCGTGATGCGGCTGATGGACGTGCTGATCGCCATCCCGGGGCTGCTGCTGGCGCTGGTCGTGGTGGCCGTCATGGGACCCGGCCTGTTCAACGCCATGTTCGCCATCGCCATCGTCTACCTGCCGCATTTCGTGCGCCTCACCCGCGCCGCCACCCTGGCCGAGCTGTCCCGCGACTACGTGACGGGAAGCCGCGTCGCCGGCGCCGGGCTCGCGCGGCTGATGTTCGTCACCGTGCTGCCCAACTGCATGCCACCGCTCATCGTCCAGGCCACCCTCAGCTTCTCCACCGCGGTGCTGGACATGGCCGCCCTCGGTTTCCTCGGCATGGGCGCCCAGCCGCCGACCCCCGAATGGGGCACCATGCTGGCGGATGCCCGCGAGTTCATCCTGCGCGCCTGGTGGGTGGTGACCTTCCCCGGGCTCGCGATCCTGTTCACCGTGCTGGCCATCAACCTCGTCGGCGACGGCCTGCGCGACGTTCTCGATCCGAAGCTGAAGCGCTCATGAGTCTGCTCGAGATCCGCGATCTCACCGTCGAGTTCCCGGTCGCCGGCGGCATGCTGCGGGCGGTCGACGGCATCGACCTCGAGGTGGACCCCGGGGAGCTGGTCGCCATCGTCGGCGAATCGGGATCCGGCAAGTCGGTGGCCATGCTGGCGGTGATGGGGCTGCTGCCGCCGACGGCGCGTGTCACCGCCACACGGCTCGCCTTCGCCGGCCACGACCTGCTCGCCATGAGCGCCGGAGATCGTCGCCGCATCATCGGCAAGGACATGGCGATGATCTTCCAGGAGCCGACGAGCTCCCTCAA
>Ga0256830_1003011_pt1 | contig 10737 bp, 12 predicted proteins | sample 128326metaG_FD_190537 | JGI IMG/M metagenome (GOLD analysis project Ga0256830, IMG submission 190537) | Hydrothermal vent microbial communities from Lau Basin, Pacific Ocean - 128-326 | ecosystem: Environmental > Aquatic > Marine > Hydrothermal vents | place: Pacific Ocean: Lau Basin | collected...
GACTGTAACAGGAGCTGGTTATGAAGGTGTTTACATTGTAATGGGCAATAATGCGAACAGTGCAAACATCACAATTCTCAATTCAACCATCGCAAGCTCTTCTGGGCATGGCATATATCTGAGGGCAAGAGGAGCTGTAAAGCTTGAGGACAACACCATAACCGGCAGCACCAACTACGGCCTCTATCTTATCAACAACAGCATTCAAAGCCTAACCCTGAACAACAACACCATAGAGAACAATGCGAACGGTGTTTACCTGCAGAGCCTAACAACCGACATCAACGAATCCGCAATCAGCAACACGGCCAACGACCTCTACTTGGTCTCATCAACAATCAGCACGTACAACACCACCTTTAACAAGTCAAAGGTTTACGTTGATACAAACTCACTCCTCAACGTCTACTGGTATCTTGACATAACTGTGGTAGACATGCTCAATAATCCGGTGAGTGGTGCAGGCGTTGAAGTGTTCAATTCAACCAACTCGTCGGTTTTCTCCGGCACAACCGATGCCAATGGCACGATTCCAACCTTAACGCTGAAAGAGTATACGAAAACTTCAACCTCTGAGACTTATGAGTCCCCCTACACAATAAATGCAGAAAAAGCCAGAGTAGGATATAACAGAACAATGGTAAATCTCAACGCCTCCCTGTCACTGATCCTTATACTTGTACCTGACGTCACACCACCATCTGTCACATTTATCCCGCCAACACCTGCAAACAACACCATAACCAATACCCCTGTTACCATAGCCATCAATGCAACTGATACCACCTCAAACGTCTCCACGGCGCTGATCAACATAGACGGTGTTAACTACACCATGACGAGGCTCGGAAGCGGAAAGGCCGTTAACTTCACGTTCTCACTAACCACCGAAGGTCACCATGATTATACCGTATATGTAAACGATACAGAAGATAACTGGAATCTAACAGGGAAGAGAGTTATAACTCTTGACTTCACACCACCTTCCATCACCGTAGTCAGCAACCCCTCTCCAGTCTACAGAAATACCTCGGCAAACCTGACAGTTAGAATAACCGATGCAAATCCACTCAGCTATGCAGTCTACAGAAATGGAAGCCTCGTCACCTCAGGAAGCTATACCAGTTTCAACATCAACATCTCCATAAACACCACAATCCTCGGTATTTGGAACTACACCATCCAGGCAAACGATTCTGCCGGTAACGCCAACTCCACAAGCATTATCGTCCAGGTAATAAATAACCCGCCAGTAGCCACCTTCACAGTCAGCAAAACGTCTGCTAGAACCTATGAAACCCTCACCTTCAACGCGTCATCCAGCCATGACCCAGATGGAAGCATAGTGAACTACACCTGGGACTTCGGAGATGGCAGCACAGCCGTCGGCGTTAATGCAACACATTCCTATTCTTCAGCAGGCACTTACACGGCAACACTCACCGTAACGGATAACGATGGAGCCACAGATACTGAATCAAAGCAGATAACCATCACCTCTCCTCCACCTCCTTCACCTCCGCCAGCAGCCGGTGCACCTGCGGAAACATTCATTCCACCGCCACTCGAAGCACCTTCTGAGTTCGAGCACATCGCAGCAAAACTTGTTTCGGGAGAGGAGGAGGCTGTATTCGAACTTTCTGAAAGTGTAGCAGAAAAAATAGGGGTCGAAGACATTATCATAAAACCAGAAAAAATGATGACAGTAGCAATAGCGGTATCGAAGGTCAAATCACTGCCAGAAGTGATACCTCCACCACCCTACGACCCCTACACCATATTCGAGGTTTCAATCGTGAAGTACGGAACGAAGATAAAGGTGGAGCCGGAGGGCAGAATTAAATTCAGGGTATCGAAGGGTTGGCTGGAAGAAAAAGGATATTCAAAAGAAACGGTCACTCTGATGAAATACGCCGGACGGTGGATCGAAATACCTTCTGCAATTACTGGAGAAGATGAAAACTACGTTTACTTCGAAGCAAGGGTTGAATCATTCAGCATATTTGCTATAGTGGCAAAGGCAAAACCCAGAGTTGAAGCGGTGCCCACGATATCACCCACAGTAACTCCAACCCCTATGCTTACCACCAGTCCAACCCCTATTCCATCTGGTACAACACCGACACCATCCGGTTCAGCTCCAGAACACACCTCTACACCACTTACCCTGCCATCTTCAAAAGAGCATTGGAGGGTTCCTGGATTTGGGGTGATACTATCGACAATAGCACTGGCATCTGTATTGATTCTGATGAGCAATAAGCGATTCTAAACCTTTGTTCTCTTTTCAATTTTTTGTGTTTTACCATGCAAACCTATATATACGGTTTATAAACCTCTTTAAATATGGAGCCAGATTACAAGATCAAAATTGAAAATGTTGTTGCATCAACTCAGATTGGCGAGAACATAGATCTTAACAAAATAGCAAGGGAGGTAAAAGATGCCGAATACAAACCAAAACAGTTTCCGGGGCTTGTTCTTAGAATAAAAGAGCCAAAAGCTGCAGCGCTTGTTTTCAGAAGCGGTAAGGTTGTTTGCACGGGAAGCAAGAGTGTTGAGGATGCGAGAAGAGCTGTAGGGCAGGTTGTAAAAATAATTGGAAGTTTCGGCATTCCGGTTTTTGAAGACCCTGAGGTTAAGGTTCAGAACATCGTTGCTTCAGCCGATCTTGGTGTGGACTTGAACCTCAATGCCATTGCAATTGGGCTTGGATTGGAAAACATAGAGTACGAGCCTGAGCAGTTTCCGGGCTTGGTTTACAGACTGAGAGATCCGAGAGTAGTCGTTCTGATATTTGGATCGGGAAAGATGGTTGTCACTGGAGGGAAAAATCCGGAAGATGCAAGAAAGGCTGTTGAAAAAATTGCTGAGGAACTGACAGCATTAGGTCTTATGTAACCAGTACAGATCGTGTCCGGGTCTTATGGTGTATTTTCCATCTAAAATATATCCTTTTTCTTTTACGAATTCAATCTGATCTGATGAGGTTATGACCACATCGTATCCATCGTAATACCTGGCAGAGAACGCAACGCTTTCATGTCTTAGATACCATGGGAGAGGCCAGTAATCGTTTCCTGGAACGAAAACAAGGACACTGCCATTGAATTCTTTTATTTTTTTTGCAAGGAGCTCTACATCTGGCTGGGCCTGGATGTAAATCAAATCATGGCTTGTGTTTGTGCTGTCCACGTAAGTGAGATAAAACGAGACTCCAGCTGTCACGATCAGTAATGCAGAGAAAACTGCCAGCCCCTCTTTCCTGTTCAGATATCTGGCATACAGACTACCAAAAAAGGCCATAGGAGCTACCATATGGACAAGAAGCCACGGAACCTTGTGGTTGAGAACGTGGTATATCAGGAAGGCTGTTATGAGCCAGTAGAGTGCAAATAACTCCATCTCTGAAATGCTTTTATTTTTAATTCTGTCCCGAAATTCAAACAAACCAGCGAGAACCATCCCCAGGGGCAGAAATTCGTATTCCAGGATCATCTTGGAGTAGTAATATATTGGCTTCCAGTGATCCCTTTCTTCATGCATCTTGAACCAGTGCTCGAAAGAATCAACAGTTGCTCTTTTTACACCATCCCAGTCAGAGAAAGCTGCTGAGTACAGGAATACAAATATTGCAGTTCCAATGAGTATGGCAGGAATCAGGTGTTTTATTGCATACCTGTCAACTGAAAAATCCTTGGTTATGAGCTTTCTGAAAAATATAAAAGAAACTATTGTGCCTATGTAGAGATATCCATTCTCCTTTGATGTGAGCACAATGGCAGACAGAATCACTCCGAGGTAGATGTATATCGGTCTTCTTTCAGCCCTGTAGGAGAAGTAGGAATAGATTATTCCGATGAATGAGGAAAGGACTATTATGTCATTCCTCAGATACCTTGAATAGTAAAGGATGGAAGGAGAGAAAAGGAGAATGAGTGTAAAAACAGGTGCATAGGAGTAAAATTTCCTCATTTTCAGGGAAAAGAAAATGCCAATGAGAGAGAATATGACTGGAACAAGCCTTGCATTGAATTTCGAGTCACCAAAAAGCCCGAATATTCCTGCTGTTGAGAAGTAAATGAAAGGCCCGTGAAATGCAGGATCGTATCTGTATTCGTGATTGTTCAGGAGTATATAGCTAAGGTAGGCATGAATGCTCTCATCATGATCCATCGGTCTTGCATCGAGAGCGTAGAATCTTGTTATCACGGCAATGAGTAACAATGCAATCATCAGTTTCCTCATTAAAGAATCGAAATGAGGTGTGGCAAAAAAACTTTTGCCATAAAATTGAAAATCCCTTCACACTTCTCATGCCATGGTACTGAAAAGAGCCATACCGGTGATGATCAGTTATTTCTTCATTTCGATGGCGTTTGGGGTGGTTGCATCAAAGCTTTTTGATTTTTACTCCATTCTGATGTCTGTAACAGTGTTTGCAGGTGCGGCTCAGTTCATAGCTGTCAGAATGGCTCAGGAAAACTTCAGTATAGCTTCAATAATCCTTGCGGTTCTTCTTGTAAACTCCAGACACATACTGATGTGCAGCTATATCTCACCCCTCCATCCCGATCTGAGCAGGTTTAAAAAAGCCGTAATGGCATTTGGCATAACAGATGAAACCTTTGCATTGGGAATTTCTGAGAAAAGTTCGGGTTCAGCGTATCAGATGAGGCTGAACTTTCTGTCATTTACTGCCTGGGTTTCGGGAACAGCTTTTGGAATTCTTTTCGGTGAGATCATACCGGAGAATTTCTACCATGTGCTTCCTTTTGGTCTTACCGCCATGTTCATTTCGATACTCGTGTCCAACGCCAGGGGATATTCTCATGTGATCGCTGCAATTATTGCCGGACTCTTATCAATTGCTATTGGGGGAGGCATGGCGGTTATTGTTTCATCGCTGGCAGGCATAATTGCTGGGAGTGTGGTGGAAAGATGGACTGGAGAATGATGCTAATTCTTGGAATGGCTCTGGCAACGTATTTTACAAGAGTAACTCCATTTTTCTTTCATATCAGGCAGTACAGATTTCTAAAATTCGTTCCTGCGTCGGTTTTTGCATCTCTCATATTTCCCGATCTTGCAAGAAGCGTGGATAACTTAATTGCCGGGCTTCTTGTTTTTGCGGTTGCCTGCAAAAACAGGGATCTGCTTGTAGCGTTTCTAACAGGGGTTTTTGCGCTGTACCTACTCAAAATTGGCGTCTGATTTGTCGATGTATCTTCCTCTCATCTCAATTTCCCTGAACCTCTCCAAAACCTGCCCATATTTTTCATACTCTGAATACCCCTCGAGAAATCCCTGCCACAGCTCTGCCCAGTTGTCAAAATCTGCTTTGAGAGCCTCGTAGAAAACATGAATGTCAACCCCCTTCGCCTCAATCCTGTCGTCATGGTATGCCAGTCCGAAATCAATGAAATAGACTCTTCCATCCTTCAGAATCATGTTCATGGGGGTAAGATCGCCATGTACTATGCCTGCTGAATGCAGTTTTGCAACACTTTTTCCGATTTCTTCTGCAACATCAGGGTTGATTGCATCTCTCACTGGCTGGCCGTCAATCCTCTCCATGGTTATTGTGAAGTTCTCAACATCCAGAATTACAGGTGTTGGAACACCGCTTCTTCTTGCACTGGATATTATTTTAGCCTCGGTAACCGTTCTTTTTTTCCTCAAAACCTCATCCAGCTCGCTGATTCTGTATCTTTTTCTGATCCTTATCTTCTCTACAGTATCCTTGTGGATTCTGACCTCGGCCTCACCGCCAAGTATAACCTTCACCATGAAATCCTGACCTCCTCTATTCTGAAGTCCGGCCTAACCTGCGAATCTTGCGTCTCCATTGTAATTCCATGTTCTGCCATAAGCAATCCTGTGTAGGCTATCATCGCACCGTTATCCCCCATGTATTCTGCAGGAGGTGCGTAAAATTCAGCATCTCTTTCCTTGCACATCGTTTCAAGCATCTCTTTCAGCCTTTTATTTGCTCCAACACCACCGACAAGCAGACACTCATCTCTCTCAAGATATGCCATCGCCCTCTCTGTAACCTCAACGAGCATAGCAAAAGCAGTCTCCTGAAAGCTGAATGCGATGTCCTCTGTTCTGTAACCTTCATCACAAAGTCTCATCGCATGGGTGACAATTCCGCTGAAGGAGAAATCCATTCCCTTCACAACATACGGCATCTCAACATACCTCTTCCCTTTTTGCGCAAGTCTTTCTATTCCCGGCCCTCCGGGGTGGGGCAGTCCAATATGCCTCGCAAATTTGTCTATTGCATTTCCGATACCTATGTCAAGAGTTTCACCAAAAACTCTGTATCTGTCTCCTCTTCTTGCTATGATCTGACTGTTTCCACCGCTCACATAAAGCGTTACAGGATCTTTTGCATTGGTCAGCCATTTCCCTATCTCAACATGAGCGAGGCAGTGATTGACTCCAACAAGAGGCTTTCCGAGCTTTAAGGCAATAGCTCTCGCAACTGTTGCACCAATTCTTAAACAGGGCCCCATCCCGGGACCCTGAGAAAATGACACAACATCTATCTCGCTGGATGAGACTTTTTCAAAAACTCTTTTCAAAACATCTCCGGCAATCTCAGAATGATGCTGGGCTGCCTCTCGTGGGTGTATTCCTCCTTCTTTTGGGGAGTATGCGTTTCCTTCAAGTGCTATTATCTCATCCTCACTCACAACTCCGATGCTGAAGTTCCATGCAGTGCTCTCAATTCCGAGAGATATCATTTCTTGAATTCAGTATATCCGCATTTCCCGCATGTCCTTCTGTCCTTGTGCTCTGCAAGAAACACTCCCTCTCCGCATCTCGGACAGAACTTTCTTTGCCTGAGAACCTTATCTCCTTTTATTTCATAGAATTTGGAGACAAGGACTTCTCCCTTCTCATTTGATGGCATCACTCACCCTCCTCCTCTTTTTCCTCTCCAAAGTTCCTTCTCAGGACGTAATCCTCCTCAACTGCTTTCATGTCTTCCTCGCTATCATAAATCAGAGCGTAGCCTTCAGCTTCCATTTTTCCAAATTCAGGCTTCATCCATCTCACAACAAGTCTGTTGAGCTCTGCATTCAGCAAGCCTGAGATCTTCTCCCTTACATCTTTTCTCGATGGTGTTATCTTCGTATCCTCATATTTAACTCTAAAGTAGACCTCTTTTCTTTTCAGCAGAGGATTGTCCTTCTTCCTTTCAATAAGAACTTCCATCATTATCACCTCCTGTGAGCATTTTCTTGACCCTGTCCTCACCAATTTCCTCCATCTCCTGAACTATCTCGGATATTAGAACTTTATCCCTCTCATTAACCCTGTATGCCAGTATTCCTCTTTTTGGTATTCCAAACAGAATCAGACTGTTTTCAGGAAGAATAAGGGCAAGAGGTAAAGCTGCCATGTCTTCCTCACCATCAACAATTATGCATGTTTTTTTGTTTTTTGCTGCCTGAATCAGAGCCTCCACAAGCCCCTCAGTTAAGTGCCCTTGAGGGTTGCTCACCCTGATTGATCTGTATCCTCGTGTGTAGCTATGAAGAAGTTCCCTTTCACCCTCTTTCAGCCCGCTTCTCTCTGTTTTGAAGTCTATTATCACGATATCTGGCTCGTACCCTGCCTGAAAGGTGTAAAGAGTCACAAGATCGCCTATGGTGGCAAAGATCACAGCGCTACTTATCTCCTGAATTTTCTTTATAAGATCTGGGCCTCTTCCCTCGTAAAGCTTTCCGATTGGCTTTGATAATGTTCCCCTCTGCCCCTCATTAACCCTCAGCATCTCAGCTCACTATGAGTGCATACTTTCCGGGATACTTTATCCCCAGCTTCTTTGCTATCTCGCTTTTTTCAGGATCAATAACAACCACATAGCCGTACCATTCCTTGGCGAATTCTCTGCTTCCGCAGACCTTGCATACTGTAATCTCCTCTGTGATATACCTGCATTTTTTGCAAGCATACTCCACCATCAGCCACCACTCTCCAGCTTTTCCTTCTCTTCCTGAATCCATTTAATGGCTCCAAGCCAGGGCTGCCGCATTGTGAGGCCAATCTTGCTTTTTTCAGGCTCCTTTTCCTTCAGTGAAATCGCAACTATTCTCGCCCTCACGATATCTCCTTCTTCGATTGTTTTTTTGCTCTCCTTGCCCACAAGTCTCTTGCTCTTCTCATCATAGTTCAGGTAGTCGTCAGTTATCTGACTCATGTGAAGCAACCCGTCCAAAGGCCCAAGAGAGACAAAAGCTCCGAATTCAACGATCTCGTTAACAACTCCCTCTACAACCTCCTGCATAACGGGTTTGAACGTTATTGCGTTGAAAACAACATCAAAGTAAATACCACCATCTCCCTCTATGATCTTTCCCTCTCCTATCTCTTCTATGCTTTCAATGCATACTATCATTCCATATTTCTTATCCAGCCTTCCCTCAAAGTTCTCCCAGAGCAGTTCCTCAATTATCTCATTCAAATTGTCTCCAAGCTTGTCTGGAGGAACCCTAACAGTGTCTCTGACCTTTATTCTCCCGTACATGAGCATCACCGAGAATACGGATATCAGGAGTCGGTTATAGATTATAAATTTATTCCTATTTACCGGGTGTTTTTCGTGCTCTCTTTTCCAAGAGTTCTCGATATAATATTCGCTGAATTTTCTGCTGTTACCGATCATTTTTGATGGTGACGTGATACCTCCCGTTAATGGCGCCAACTTCTGGTAGGCAGCTCCATTTCTGGAGCCAGCATATTTCATAGCGGTATTTTTATAGTTCGGCAATGATTGCATTTATAAAAAAGCCCATATTTATTGCTTCAATCTGCTTAGATCAATCGGGATGCAGTACCCACCGTTGATTACATATAGCTTGCAGAGTTCTCTTGTGCACATGTATCCGGGGATTACAAATTTCCATTTCCAGCACCAGAATCTCTCCACAATAATTAACTGGTCGATCACCAATAAATTTTTCCCTCGCTACCTCAATTAATGGAAATATAAAATGTTATAAACTCATACAAACCCCAGTTGTTTGAATGAGAGTTGTCATGAAATTCGGAGGTGCGAGTGTTAAGGATGGCAGGAGCATTCTCCACTGTGCTAATCTTGTAAAGAAATTTTCAGGTAAAAATGAGATAATTGTTGTCACATCTGCAATGTATGGTGTTACCGACTCTCTCGTTCATGCAGCGAGAAAGTGCTGCAATGACCCATCTGCAGGTTTTATAAAGCTCTTCATAGCTGAAATGATGAAGAAACACTACGATGCTGTGAATGAGGCTGTGAAAAATGATGAGATAAAATCAAAGGTTCTCTCAAAGATTGATAAGCTTCTTGATGAGCTTGAAAAGGTCTTACTCGGGATAAACTATCTCGGAGAGCTAACACCAAGAAGCCTTGATTACATACTCTCATTTGGAGAAAGGCTTTCTGCGCCAATCCTCTCTGCTTCTCTTCTCTCATCCGGTGTTGACAGCTTGGCATTGGAAGGAGGAGATGCTGGGATATTGACTGATGAAACGTTTGGTAGAGCTAAACCTCTGCCTGAGGTCTATGGAACCATAAAGAGCAGACTTGAGCCGCTTGTGTCTCTCAAAAAAACTGTGCCTGTTGTTGCCGGGTTTACAGGTGTTACAAAAAATGGGACGATCACAACACTCGGCAGAGGTGGAAGTGATCTCACTGCAACGCTGATAGCATCAGCTCTGAATGCTGATGAGGTGTGGCTGTGGAAGGAGGTTGATGGTGTCATGACAACAGATCCCAAAATTGTTCCTGAAGCAAGGCTCATAAGTGAGATAAGCTATCAGGAGGCGATGGAACTCTCTCATTTTGGAGCAAAGATTCTTCACCCAAAGGCTCTCGAACCTGTGATAAAGAAGAGAATTCCCGTGAGGATAAAGAACACGTTCAATCCCGATGCTGAAGGGACTGTCATAAGAGAGAGCGTCAGATCAACAAAGGACATTGTAAAGGCGATAAGTCTCATTGAAAGGGTTGCGATTATAAACATAAGCGGTGCAGGATTTGATTTTGCAGAGGTCATGTCTGACGTTTTCAGAAAACTTGCCGAAAACAAGGTTCATGTCATAATGGTATCTCAAAGTTCTTCAGAACTCAATCTGTCTATTGTAGTTGATGAATCAGATCTGAGCAAAGCTGTGAAGGCTCTTGAGGAGACAATAAACGGAGCGGGCAGGATAACAAAAATAGAGGACATAGCAGTCATAAGTGCTGTTGGAGCAGGAATGGCAGGAACGCCTGGAGTTGCTGGAAAAATATTTTCAGCTCTCGGCAGGAACAGAATAAATGTTGTTATGATAAGCCAGAGCTGTAGCGAGTACAATGTGAGCCTTGTGGTAAGAAGGAATGAGGGCAGAATGGCTGTCAAAATTCTTCATGACGAATTCAGTCTCTCAGCAAAGTGATGGAGATTCGGCATCAATCCTTTTACTTTCACCTCACCCTGAATGATTTATATTTGGCCATTTCATGATTGAGGTGTGAGGTTTGTAGCTTCCTGGGTTTTCAGGTGTCCTTACTGGATATATCTGAAAACAAAGTATCCTGAATATGACCTCATTCCCTTGGAAGCTGTGGAAAAGGGGAGAGAGGCCGAAGAGGAATTCAAAAAAGTTTTGAGAAGATACAGGAAGGGCTACAGATACCAGATAAATCTCAGATACATTGCAGATAGCTATACAATCTCGGGAAGGGCAGATTTCATAACA
>Ga0256830_1003012_pt1 | contig 10730 bp, 7 predicted proteins | sample 128326metaG_FD_190537 | JGI IMG/M metagenome (GOLD analysis project Ga0256830, IMG submission 190537) | Hydrothermal vent microbial communities from Lau Basin, Pacific Ocean - 128-326 | ecosystem: Environmental > Aquatic > Marine > Hydrothermal vents | place: Pacific Ocean: Lau Basin | collected...
TGGTTTATAGCCACGGAAAACACGGAAAACACGGACAAACCGTGTTGCCGGGACCACGCGCGAAGCGCGGGTCCCGGAAAAAAGAGAGGGTTTTGTCCGTGCTTTCCGTGTTTTCCGTGGCTATAACAACACCCCCCCCTCATCCCGGCCTGCCATCCACCCGCGGCGTCACCAGCATCGGTGCGTACACCACGGCGAACAGGCCGAAGGCCAGCATCCACAGCCCCTGCGATAACCCGATCCACAGTTTGTACGGGGCCGGTGCCAGCAGCGGCAGCAGCACCCGCGCCACGGCACCGGCGGCCAGCAGCCCGAACATCCAGCCGACCGCGGCCGGCGGCTCGAATACATTGCGTCCCGTGTGTCCCAGCGTCACCCGCGCCATCATGCCAAGCGTCATCAGGCCGATGCCGCCGACGGTAAAGGCATGCAACGCCAGGAAAGGAGGGATGCCGGACACGATGCTGACGGTCTTGAGTGCGAAACCCAGGATGATGAAGCCATAGGCGAGGAACAGCACCCATAGCAGGGGTTTTTTCCAGATGCCCGGCGTGTGCCAGCCGACCATGCGGGTGGTGTGCAGGACGAACAGCGTGGCCGCCAGCACCGCAGTCAGGGTGTCGACGCGCAACAGGTCGGACAGCGCGAACAGCAGGAACAGCAGCAGGGACGTGACGTCCAGCCACTTGCGGTTGCGCGGCCGGAAAGGGTAGCCCACGCCGTTCTGGATGAAAAAGGGAATCACGCGCCGGCCGATCATCAGGATCAAGGACAGAATCAGGTACAGGCCGGCATAGATGCCGAGCCGTCGGCCGTCGGCGAGGACACCCGATACGCCGAGATAGAACAGCAGATTACTTGTGAACAGCAATACCAGCTTGGCGATGATGCCCAGTTGCGCCCACTGGCGGACCCTGAGGATGGGCACCAGCGCGGCGGCGGTCAGAAAGGCCGCGAAACCCAGATCGGCGGCCGCGATGAGCATCAGCGGGGCGCCGGGCACCAGGTACAGCAGGCGTGCCGTCAGCCACAACAGCATCAGTACCAGCAAAGGCGGACCGTGCAGGGTCTGGACACCGGTCCAGTTGCGAATCGCGGTCAGCAGGAAGCCGGCCACCACCGCCAGGGCGTAGCCGAACACCATTTCGTGCGCATGCCAGTCCAGCGCCGGCAGGGTGGCCGCCGGCTGTTGCCAGCCGAACGTGAACAGGACGGTCCACAGGGCCATGGCCAGCAGCGAAAAAAGGGCGGCGCCCAGGAAAAAGGGCCGGAAGGCCAGCCGCAGCCAGGGTTGGCCGTCCTTCGTGGAAGGTATCTGGTTCACGTGTGATTCCCCGTCGATGTCCCGCAATGGAATGTGGCGGAACTTTATACCCTCTTGGCGGCGTCTCCCTCCTTGATCAATATCATGGCGGAAGTCCGTGGAGGTTGTGGTTCCCGGCGTGGTGGCCGGTTCGCCACGGCCTGATTCGCCGATACCCGCCTATCTATATGAATGCAAAGCCCCGCTGAACATCCTGCCCCGGGTTGCACCTGTTCTGTTGTTAAAAAACTACAAAAAACGCCCTCTGTGGTTTTTTTGAAAAAAAAGTGTTGCATTTCAGAAAATGGCTGCGCTAAGCTACCGGCTCGTAACGATCAATCCTGTGTACTTATAGCTATGAGTAAGGGGAGTACCATGAACAAAAAGATTTTGGTAACTGCAATGGGTCTGGCGCTGGCCGGCGGCATGAGCCTGGCCAACGCGGATGTAACTTTGTATGGCCAGCTGGACATGTCCATCGACGCCACTGACGTGGACGGCGGTGCCGACGACGTCAACATGGGCGCCAACCGGTCCGCCATCGGCGTCAAGGGCAGCGAGGACCTGGGCAACGGCCTGAGTGCCTTCTTCAAGTCCGAGTGGCAGGTCGACCTGGACGATGCCGGTACGGCTCCCGGCACCAACGAAGACGATACCACCGAGGGTGGTGACTCCGATGGCTGGAAGGCTCGCGACCAGTACGTCGGTCTGGCAATAGACGGCGTCGGCAAGATCGCCTTCGGTATGATGTCCACCGCCTACAAGTCGCCGTCCGCCAAGCTGGACCCCTTCTACCGCACCCGCAACCAGGCCCGTAACATCGGCCTGCAGTCCGCCCTGCACAAGGGCCGCGGCGAGGAAGGCCAGGGCCGTGCCACCAACACCATCCGCATCGACACGGCGTCCTTCAACGGCATGAGCCTGTTCGGCACCTACACGCTGGACAACAACGAGGCCGACGGTGAAGACGACAACCCGTACAGCCTGGGTGCCAGCTACAAGGGCGGCGGCATCTATGCCTTTGCGTCCTACATGACCACCAACACCGGTGGCGACGACGACGTCTGGCAGTTCGGCGGCAAGTACTCCATGGACGCCATCTCGGTGTGGGCCATGTACGAGATTGACGGTGGCCTGATCTCCGGCGGTGCCGGCGACGGTGCCGACATCTGGACCATCGGCGGTTCCTTCACTCTCGGTAACAACATGCTCACCTTCGATTACGCCCAGGGTGACGAAACCGACCTGAACGGTGGTGGCAGCGCCAACAACGACTACACCACCTGGCGTCTGGGCGCGAAGCACAGCTTCAGCAAGCGCACCAATGTCTACATCACCCACAGCAATCAGGACATGGACGCCGGCGGCGAGACCGATATCACGTCTCTCGGTATTCGCCACAACTTCTGATCGGGTTCTCCCGAAACGAAGTTGAAGAACGGGGCCTTCGGGCCCCGTTTTTTTTTAGGCGATTTTTAACCACGAAGGCGCACAAGGGCGCGCAAGGTAAAACATACAGAATCTGTTCGGTTTTCCCTTCGTGCGCCTTTGTGCGCCTTCGTGGTTAACCGGTACAATACCCCCTTTACCCAAGCGCCCCGCCCATGCCCCACCGCATACGCGAAATCCCCTACAACTACACCTCCTTTTCCGACCGCGAGATCGTGGTGCGCTTTCTCGGCGAGGAGATGTGGGCCGTTATCGAACAGCTGCGCGGCGAGCGCCGCACCGGCCGTTCGGCGCGCATGCTGTTCGAGGTGCTGGGCGACCTGTGGGTAGTGACGCGCAACCCCTGCATCCAGGACGACCTGCTGGAGAACCGCAAGCGCTTCGAGTCGCTGACCCACGCGCTGCACCACCGCCTGGACCAGGTGGCGGCGCGCGCCAATGGCAATGAGCAGGCGCTGCGGCTGATCGAGCGCGCGCGCCGCGCGGTGGCCGACTTCGAAACCTGGTTCCCGCGCACCCGCGCGCTGCGCGCCCGCATCCGCCGCCGGCTGGCCCGTGTCACGCGCCGCGACAACATCGATTTCGGTGGCCTGGCGCGCGTGTCGCACGCCACCGACGCCACCGACTGGCGCGTGGAGCTGCCCTTTGTGGTGATCAGCCCGGATTCCGAGCAGGAGATGGCGGCGGTGGTGCAGGTCTGCGTGGAACTGGGTTTGACCATCATCCCGCGTGGCGGCGGCACGGGTTACACGGGTGGCGCCGTGCCCCTGCACGGCGACACCGTCGTCATCAACACCGAGAAACTCGAAGGGCTGGGCGAGGTGGAGATGCGCCGCCTGCCCGGTGTCGACCGCGAGGTGCCGACCCTGCGCGCCGAGGCCGGCGTGGTTACCCGCCGGGTGTCGGAACGGGCCGAGGCGGCCGGCTTCGTGTTCGCCGTCGACCCCACCTCGCAGGACGCCTCCACCATCGGCGGCAACGTGGCCATGAACGCCGGCGGCAAGAAGGCGGTGCTGTGGGGCACCACCCTGGACAACCTGGCGTCCTGGCGCATGGTGACGCCGGACGGTGGCTGGCTGCAGGTGGAGCGCCTGGATCACAACCTGGGCAAGATCCACGAGCAGGACAGCGCCCGTTTCCGCATCAGCCGTTTCGAGGCCGACGGCCGCACGGCGGCGGGCGAGCCCGAAGTGCTGGAACTGCCCGGCGCCTCGTTGCGCAAGACCGGGCTGGGCAAGGACGTGACGGACAAGTTCCTCGGCGGCCTGCCGGGCATCCAGAAGGAGGGCTGCGACGGTCTGATCACCTCGGCGGTGTTCGTGCTGCACCGCATGCCCGACCATATCCGCACCCTGTGCCTGGAATTCTTCGGCAGTGACCTGTCGCAGGCCGTGCCGGCCATCGTCGAGATCAAGGACTATCTGGAGCGGCGCGAAGGCGTGGTGCTGTCGGGCCTCGAACACCTCGACGAACGCTATGTGCGGGCGGTGAACTACACCACCAAGTCGCCGCGCCGCGAACTGCCCAAGATGCTGCTGCTGCTGGACGTGGCGGGTGATGACGAGCAGGCGGTGGCCGATGCGGCCTCGGCCGTGGTGCGGCTGGCCAGCCAGCGTGGCGCGGAGGGATTCATCGCCGTCAGCCCGGAGGCGCGCCGCCAGTTCTGGCTGGACCGTGCCCGCACGGCGGCCATCGCCGCCCACACCAACGCCTTCAAGATCAACGAGGACGTGGTGATCCCGCTGGAGCGGCTGGCCGAGTACAACGAAGGTATCGAGCGTATCAACATCGAGTACTCGATCCGCAACAAGCTCGATATGATCGCTGCCGTGCAGGACTACCTGCGCGGCGACCCGCCGGAGCTGCGCCAGCACGAGGACTATGAGGACAGCGAGGAGGGCCGCCGTATTCTGGACGACAAGCGCAACGCCGCGCTCGACCATCTGGCCTCGGTGCAGAAGCGCTGGCAGGCGACCCTGGCGCGTTTCGAGTCGCCGGCGACCGAATGCGACGACCTGCTGGACGACACCGCCCGCGCCGCGCTGCAGCCCGGCGACACCCTGATCCGGCTGCTGCTGCGCCGCGACCTGCGCATTTCCTACCGCGCCGAGGTGGAGCGGCCGCTGAAGGAGATCTTCGCCGGCCGCGAGCTGAAACCGCTGCGCCGGCGCCTGGACGGCATCCATGCCGGCATCCGTTCCGGCCGCCTGTTCGTCGCCACCCACATGCACGCCGGCGACGGCAATGTGCACACCAATATCCCGGTCAATTCCAACGACTACGTCATGCTGCACGAGGCGGAGCGCATCGTCGATCGCATCATGCAGCTGGCGCGCTCGCTGGACGGCGTGATCTCCGGGGAGCACGGTATCGGCATCACCAAGATCCAGTACCTGGAGCCGGAGGCCGTGGCCGCGTTCGAGCGTTACAAGCAGCAGATCGACCCGCACGGCGTATTCAACCGCGGCAAGCTGCTGCCCGGTTCGGGGCTGGACAACGCCTACACACCGTCGCTGCGCCTGGTGCAGCAGGAGGCGCTGCTGCTGGAGGCCAGCGAACTGGGCGCGCTCAACGACGACATCCGTAACTGCCTGCGCTGCGGCAAGTGCAAGCCGGTGTGCAACACCCATGTCCCGCGCGCCAACCTGCTGTATTCGCCGCGCAACAAGATCCTGGCCACCGGCGTGGTGATCGAGGCCTTCCTGTACGAGGAGCAGACGCGGCGCGGCATCTCGCTGCGCCATTTCGACGAAATGAACGACGTGGCCGACCACTGCACCGTTTGCCACAAGTGCCTTGCCCCCTGTCCGGTGGACATCGATTTCGGCGATGTCTCCATCCGCATGCGCAACATCCTGCGCGAACAGGGAAAGAAGCGCTTCAATCCCGGCAGCTGGCTGTCCATGGCATTCCTCAACGTCACCGACCCGCTCACCGTCAGGCTGATGCGCAAGGCCATGATCGAGTGGGGCTACCGCGGCCAGCGCTGGCTGCACGGAGTGTTCGCCGGCGCGCTGAAACGGCGCGCCGCCGCGCTGCCGGCCGCCACCACGGGACCGGCCACGGTCACCGAGCAGGTCATCCACTTTGTGCGCAAACCCATGCCCGCCGACCTGCCGTCGCAGACCCTGCGTGCCATGCTGGGGCTGGAGGACGACCGGGTGGTGCCCATCCTGCGCGACGCCGCCCGCGTCAGCGAGGAATCGGACGCGGTGTTCTACTTTCCCGGTTGCGGTTCCGAACGCCTGTTCAGCCAGGTGGGGCTGGCGACCCTGGCCATGCTGTACGAGAGCGGCGCGCAGACCGTGTTGCCGCCGGGCTATCTGTGCTGCGGCTATCCGCAGACGTCGTCAGGCGACGCGGCGAAAGGGCGGGCCATCAGCACCGACAACCGGGTGCTGTTCCACCGCGTCGCCAATACGCTCAACTACATGGACATACGTACCGTCATCGTCTCCTGCGGCACCTGCATGGATCAGTTGCAGCAGTACGACTTCGAGCAGATATTCCCGCGCTGCCGGCTTCTGGATATCCACGAATACCTGATGGAGAAGGGTGTGAGCCTGAACGGTGTGGAGGGCGTGCAGTACCTGTACCACGACCCCTGCCACACGCCCATGAAGACCCACGCGCCGCTGCAGGTGGCGGGCAGCCTGCTGGGTACGGAAGTGATGCTGTCGGACCGCTGCTGCGGCGAGGCCGGCACCCTGGCGGTAAGCCGCCCTGACATCTCCACCCAGATCCGCTTCCGCAAGGAACAGGAACTGCGTCAGGGGATCCGGGGACTCACGGGTAAGGAGCGTGCCGAGCAGGGCAATGTCAAGCTGCTGACATCCTGCCCGGCCTGCCAGCAGGGGCTGGAGCGCTACCGCGAAGACACGGGACTGGAAACGGATTATATCGTGGTGGAGCTGGCCAACCGGCAGTTGGGCGAGGGATGGCAGCAGCGGTTCATCGAGCAGATGAGGGCGGGGGGTATCGAGCGCGTGTTGTTGTAACGGTGTAACCGCCGAACGGTTAGGGTGGGGTGTGGTTCTTTTTGACAGGGACGTACCAGGATTTGGCGGTTCTGTTAAGAGGTGGCCGCCGAACGGTTATGGTGGGGTGTGGTTCTTTTTGACAGGGATGCACCAGGATATTGTGGTTCTGTTGAGAGGTGGCCGCCGAACGGGTATGGCGGGGTGCGCTTCGCTTACCCCGCCCTACACGTTATTGACGGGGCGTCTTCCCGTAGGGTGGCGGTGAGCGAAGCGAACCCCACCGCAACACCCTGCGAAACACCTACGCCGTCCGCGTCTCCACCCCGCTCGCCGTACCCAGCAGCAGCACGTCGGCCGGCCGCCTGGCGAAGATGCCGACCGTCACCACGCCGGGGATATTGTTGATCTCGGCTTCCAGCTTCGCCGGTTCCATGATCTCCAGGTTGTGCACGTCGAGGATGATGTTGCCGTTGTCGGTGGTGAAACCCTCGCGCAGCAGCGGCTGGCCGCCCAGCTTGACCATCTCCCGCGCCACGAAGCTGCGCGCCATGGGGATGACCTCGATGGGCAGAGGGAACTTGCCGAGAATTTTCACCAGCTTGCTCTGGTCGCAGATGCACACGAACTTGCGGCTGGCGCCGGCGACGATCTTCTCGCGCGTCAGCGCGCCGCCGCCGCCCTTGATCAGCTGCAGTTGTTCGTTGGTCTCGTCGGCGCCGTCCACGTACACCGAAAGCTCGCCGACGTCGTTGAGCTCCAGCACCGGGATGCCGTGGCCCTCGAGGCGTTCGGCACTGGCTACCGAACTCGCCACGGTGCCGTCGATACGACCCTTGATCTTCGCCAGGGCGTCGATGAAATAATTGGCCGTCGAGCCGGTGCCGACGCCGATGACGGTGCCTGTCTCCACATACTCGATGGCCGCTTCGGCGACCTGTTTCTTGAGTTCGTCCTGGTTCATGGCGTTCTCCGGGAAAGATAATGGCGTCTATCATACCGGATAAAGTAACCGCCCCCAATTCTGGTATCATCGGTTCATGCCGCAGACATATCTGAAGAAAATCCTCAATTCACGGGTCTACGACGTGGCCCGCGAGACGCCGCTGGAGCGGGCCGCCAACCTGTCGCGGCGGCTGGACAACGCGGTCTGGCTCAAGCGCGAGGACCTGCAGCCGGTGTTCTCCTTCAAACTGCGCGGCGCATACAACAAGATCGCCGGCCTCGGCGAGGCGCAGTGCGCCCGCGGCATCATCACCGCTTCGGCCGGCAACCACGCCCAGGGCGTTGCACTGGCGGCGCGCCACCGCAACGTCAAGTCGCTGATCGTGATGCCGCGCACCACCCCCCGCATCAAGGTGCAGGCCGTGCAGGCGCTGGGCGGCAAGACGCTGCTGCACGGCGACACCTACGACGACGCCTATGCTCACGCCAAGACGCTGGCCAGACAGCGCCGCATGGTGTTCATCCATCCCTACGACGATCCGGACGTCATTGCCGGCCAGGGCACCATTGCCATGGAGCTGTTGCGCCAGCACCGCGACGATGTGCACGCCATCTTCGTGCCGGTCGGCGGCGGCGGCCTGATTGCCGGCATCGCCGCCTACGTGAAGATGCTGCGACCGGAAATCCGCATCATCGGCGTCGAGCCCGATGAGGCCCCCTGCATGTACGAGGCGCTGAAGCGCAAGCGGCGCGTGGTGCTGAAACAGGTAGGCATCTTCGCCGACGGCGTGGCGGTGCGCCAGGTGGGCAAGGAGCCCTACCGGCTGGCGCGCAGGTTCGTCGACCGCGTGATGCTGGTATCCACCGACGAGATCTGCGCCGCCACCAAGGATGTCTTCGACGACACCCGCGCCATGGTGGAGCCGGCCGGCGCGCTGGCAGTGGCGGCGCTGAAGAAATACGTCAAGCAGACAGGCATCAGGGGCCGCTCGCTGATCGCGCTGAACAGCGGCGCCAACATCAATTTCGACCGCCTGCGCCACGTCGCCGAACGCGCCGAGATCGGCGAGCAGCGCGAGGCGCTGGTGGCGGTGACCATCCCCGAGACACCGGGCAGTTTCCTGAAATTCTGCCGGGTCATCGGCAAGCGCGGCATCACCGAGTTCAACTACCGCTACGCGGATGCCGAGAAGGCGCACGTGTTCGCCGGCGTTCAGCTCAACGACGGCGACAGCGAGCGCAAGGCGCTGATACGCAGCCTGCGCGACAAGGGCTACCCGGTGGTCGATCTGACGGACGACGAGATGGCCAAGCTGCATATCCGCTACATGGTGGGCGGGCGCGCGCCCAGCCTGGAGCACGAGCTGGTATACCGCTTCCAGTTCCCGGAGCGTCCGGGCGCGTTGCTGAATTTCCTGTCCAGCATGGGCAAACGCTGGAATATCAGCCTGTTCCACTACCGAAACCACGGAGCGGCCTACGGGCGGGTGCTGACCGGCATCCAGGTGCCGCCGCAGGAGCGCAAGGCGTTCCAGGCATTTCTGGACAAGCTCGGCTACGTCTATTGGGAAGAGATCGGGAATCCGGCGTATTCGCTGTTTCTGGGCAGCGGCTGATGTGCGGTGGCCGCCGGCCGCTGATGGCGGGGTTCACTTCGTTTGGCGCCACCCTACAGGTAATGCAGCGGCCGCCCACGCGGGGTGGCGGTGAGCGCAGCGAACCCCACCGGGAACCCGCCCTGGCGATTCATTCCAGCCCGAGGATGAACTCCCACTGCGCCGGCGTGATCGGCATGATGGACAGCCGGTTGCCCTTGCGTACCAGCGGGCAGTCCTCAAGTTCCTTGTATTGCTTCAATTCGCTTAGCGGAATGGTGCGTTTCAGCTTGCGCTTGTACTGCACGTCCACCATGTACCAGCGCGGATTGTCCGGATCGCTCTTTGGGTCGTAGTACTTTTCCTTCGGGTCGAAGGCGGTGTGATCCGGGTAGCCCTCGCGCGCCACTTTCATGATGCCGACGATGCCGGGTTCGTCGCAGTTGGAATGGTAGAAGAACACCAGGTCGCCTTTCTTCATCTGGTCGCGCATCATGTTGCGCGCCTGGTAGTTGCGTACGCCATCCCAGTGGTCGGTCTTTTTCGGCATGTTTTTCAAATCATCGATCCCGAACACGTCCGGTTCGGATTTCATCAGCCAGTAATTCATATTCCGATCATTTCCCCGCCGTTGTTCCCAAAAAACCTTGCTCACCGCCACCCTACGTGAAGCGCCGCTGCATTCCGATTTTTCAGCGGTCGCCGAACAGGTACAACGCTTCCTCCGTCACCACCCCATGAAGCGGCACGTCCCAGGATGCCCCGCGCAGTTCCGGCAGCCGCTGGCACTCGAAGGCCAGTCCGACCAGCCGCGGCTTCTGCCAGCACCCGCGTCCCCGCAGGAAGGCGAAGGTGCGGTCATAGAAGCCGCCGCCCATGCCCAGGCGGTTGCCGGCGGCGTCGAAGCCTACCAGCGGTGCCAGTACCAGGTCGAGTGCGGTGGTGGCGATGCGCTGTCGGTGAATCTTTTCCGGTTCGGGAATGCCGAAGCGGTTGAGTACCAGCCGCGTATCGGGTTCATAGCGGGTGAACCACAGGCGGTTCTCCGTGAAAGGTGCCAGCACCGGCAAGTAGACCTGCTTGTTCATGGACCAGGCCAGCGCCACCAGCGGTGATGGGTCGACCTCGCCGTCGACCGGCAGATAGGCGGCGATGGAACGGCTGCTGCGGAATAGACGGTGACGCGCCAGCCGGGCGGCCAGCCGCTGTTCGAAAACCAGTCGCTCGCGCGGATCAATACCGCGGCGCGCCCGGCGGAGGCGTCTGCGTTGGTCGGGTCTGGCCATGGGTCAGGAAAACAGAGCATCCTCCGCTTGTGCCGTCGCAGTATTGCCCTTGAACCGGAGGTTCAGGTGGGAGCTAGCGCAGGCCATCAGGCTTCCCGCGCGTGGCGGACATGCACACCAGTCCTGCAGGCATCGCCCCCTGAGGCAATAATTAGGCTCAAGGAAAAACGTGACT
>Ga0256830_1003013_pt1 | contig 10728 bp, 10 predicted proteins | sample 128326metaG_FD_190537 | JGI IMG/M metagenome (GOLD analysis project Ga0256830, IMG submission 190537) | Hydrothermal vent microbial communities from Lau Basin, Pacific Ocean - 128-326 | ecosystem: Environmental > Aquatic > Marine > Hydrothermal vents | place: Pacific Ocean: Lau Basin | collected...
TATTTTACTCAGAGGAATTTATTTCACGAAAATTAGAATGGGAATACTTTCGAAATGTTTTTTCAATTTGGTTTACGCATTATGACGAATTTTCATTTAATGATGATTTTTACTTGGAGTCATTTTCCAAGAAAGCAATAAAGAGGAATTACGGGAAAAATACATAACAACAACATTCAAAGGGTTTGCGACAACTTGGTTTGATTGTGCTACAAGCGTAGCGCCAGCACAATCAAACCAAGCTGTCGCAAACCCCAGATGTCGGACGTTAGCTGTATTTGAGATTTCTCCAATAAACTTAATTGTTCAATAAAAACACACATAAAAATACATTTTGTATGTGAGCTTGATAACTAGAGAGTGACAGTATAGTATCACTATATGAAAACAGAACTCGTAACTACCTTAAAGCGCCAGGCCACTAAAATTCTAGCCGAACTGCATGAATCTAAGGAACCTGTATTAATCACAGAACACGGGCAACCATCAGCCTACCTTATTGACGTTGAAGACTTTGAGTACATGCAAAGTCGAATATTTATTCTTGAGGGGATTGCCCGAGGTGAAGCAGCTATTCAAGAAGACCGCACATTTACGCAAGCTGAAGCAAAGAAGGCCATGAGCAAGTGGCTAAAATAATTTGGACTGAACCAGCTCTTTCAGACCTTAAAGATGTCGCTGAGTATATAGCCCTTGATAAACTAGATGCAGCAAAAAGGTTTGTAAATAACGCATTTTCAATTGTAGGCCGTCTAGAAAAACTTCCTGACTCCGGCCGAAAGCCACCAGAATTAAAACGTTCACGCTATAAAGAAGTTATCGCTAATCCCTGTCGTATATTTTATAGATTTGATAAAAAAAACGATATAGTTTACATCCTTTTTGTTATGCGCAGTGAAAGGCAGCTACTTAAATACATGCTCGAAGAACGTAGCAAAGAATACAGCTAACAACACGCATAAAGACTGCCCCTATTCCACTAACTTAAGCATTTTTAGCGAGGTTGGATTCTTGTGAAATCTGCGCCAATACTGACTTAAGCTGTTGTTTTAGCTATGCAGAAACCCCTTAACTTAGTGCCATTCTGGTCAGCCCCTTACTTTCAAAATAGTTTGCCAACTGCTGCTCTGACAGATCATTGATTTGATGGTCAAAATACCCACCGATGCGGCGAATGGCGCGGGAGTATGCCTCAATGGTCTTGGGTTGCAGCCCCTTGAGCTTAAGGTGTTGTAGATGGGTCTGGTAATTGAGCTTGAAATTTGAATCGGATGATAATGTCATACATAGCGTTGTAACCTCATGATTCGTGCATGAATAATCCCTCTGCGTGAGGGAGTGAGGTTACATTTTCGAACTTTTCGGGCGTAGTGGCTTTTCCTGCCGCGTAGCGGCTTCGTCCAACAAATAGCTGCACCGGACAATTCAAAGCGGCACTTATTTTGCTAAAAAGACAGCAAAAACATGCCACTTTAAATTTCCGGCCTGCTATAGAGCAAGTAAGAGTAAAGAAAAATCCAGTATCTTTGCCACTCGTAAAGTTTAAATCATTTAAAGAAGGAAAAGTTGCGCAAATAATGCATATTGGCCCATTTTCAGAAGAAGGCCCAACTGTAGAAAAAGTGCATTCATTCATTGAACAAAATGGAAGCCAGAGAAGAGGAAAGCATCATGAAATTTATCTTGGCGATATTCGGCGCGCAGCCCCGGAGAAATGGAAAACTATTATCAGGCAACCAATGACATGAAAAGGTATCAATGCAAATGCACTCGGACAGCAAAAAGTGCCGCTCCTCGTCGCTCTGCTTTTTTCCGCCGGTGATTTGCGGCGTTAGCTTTGTAAAAACGACCAAAGCAGTAAATTGAGTGATTTTAATCTCATGAAAACAGAAGGAAGTTCTATGAAATATCTCCTAACTAGATTTGGGTTGGTGACACTTCTGGTTACTCTTGCCTTGTGCTCAACTCTTGATCATAGATAAAAAATAATCTCGATATCTGGCGTGATAGAGGTACCATTAGTAGCGGAAAGCGGGAAATACTGGATAGACAATGGCCCACTTTTTGTTGCAAATAGAAATCCATTAATAACATACAGAGTTATTAGCAAAGATGAGTTAGAGTTTTCCGGTGCTGAAAAATCTGTATACGAGTTTTTTGAGTCGTCATTCTCAGACCCTGAAGGAATTGCAAAATGTGATTTTGAGACACTTGAAAAACAAAGACAAGAGTTACTATGTGTGCTTGAAAGTGGCTGCTATAGGAATGCGCACAAAGTTCCAAGTAGCTTCAATGGGGCTTTAAGCTAACAAAGAAAATTCACTCGGACAAATTTCCGCAACGTTCGTTTGTGGCTAATGCCACAAGCCTAAGCGAACAAGGGACAAACCACAATTAAAATGTGCTGATTGTCGCCTGTCCCCTATTTTCTCGCTGCGCTCCTAATTTACCGATGAGCAAAGCGGTAGCCCTCAAAACCCTACCTGTCTCAGATCTTGTACATATTGAAATAATCACCTACACTTGTCCAACATACAGTACAAGTGGAGGTGTGAAATGCGTATTGTCTCATTTACAGAAGCGAGGAATGGGCTTAAATCCGTTTTAGATCAAGTAGTTAATGACGCTGATTGTACGGTGATTACTCGTAGAGATAGTGAAGATGCGGTCGTTATGTCTCTTGATTATTACAACAGCCTCATGGAAACAGTCTATTTGTTGAGAAACCCAGCCAATGCAGAGCATCTGAGAAAATCTATTGAGCAGTATCGAGAAGGTGATATTGAGGAAAGGGATTTATTGGATGAGTAGGAAGTTAGCATGGACTGAAGCAGCCTGGTCAGATTATCTATATTGGCAAGGTCAAGATAAAAAGACATTAAAAAGAGTAAATAAGTTAATAGCAGATGTCATGCGTTCACCTTTTGAAGGCATTGGAAAGCCAGAACCTTTAAAAGAGAATTTGTCGGGGTTTTGGTCAAGGCGTATCGATGATGCTCACAGGCTTGTTTATGCTGTTACTGATAGTCACATAACAGTTATCACATGTAGGTATCATTATGAATAATCAGGGCTAACACAATTGCATCCAGCCGACATACCTCCGCCGGGATCTGGAACGAATAGGGGGACAGACCACAATTAAAATGTGCTAATTATGCTCTGTCCCCTATTTCATTTTACAGACTTAAACCTCCCTCCCTTTTCATCTAGTCATTGGATGAACGTCATTGTAATTAAGTATTGTGCCCCCTTATTTATTGCATAATGTCTAACGTGACTGGCGTTACAAAACCGGGTGGCTTGACCGCAAGCACGGCACAATTAATCTGATTGAGGATCGTTTCTGCGGTGTTGCCCATGAATAGTCCGGCCAAACCGGTGCGGGCCACGGTACCCATGACGACAAGATCGGCATCAACTTGTCTGGCTTGTGCCGGAATTTCTGTGCGCGCATTACCCTGGCGGAGATGAAGCTGTGGTGACAGATAATCATAAGCCTCCACACCGATCCAGTTACGCAACCTGCCGGTCAGCCGTTCGAGCCGGGCCTGCCGCTCACGCTGCTCACGATTCACATTGGCGGCGACTTGCGCTTCGGACAGGTCGCTGCTGAACACCCTTATCAAACTTTCCGTTATGGGTTCCCAGGCGTGAATTACATGCAATTCGGCGAAATCGGACAGCACTATAGAACTCGCCAGCTCCAGGATAAGCCGGTTCAGATCATTTTCCCCGGCATCCTCCTGCCATGAGTCAAAATCAACTGCGGCCATCACCCGGCTGTAATTAGATTTTTCCTCCGGCAACATGATCCACACCGGGCACGGGCACTTGCGTAACAGGTGCATATCGTCGCTGCTGAATAACCGGTCTTGCCAATCTTGGGTTTCTGCGCTTTTAATCACCAAGTCACACCCGTTGCGCAGTATTTCTCGAATAATTTCCAGAAATGGCGTGCCAATCAACACTCTGGTTTGTATGTTAATCCGCTGGCGGTAGGGTTCAATCAGGGAGTCCAGTTCTTGTTTACGTGCATTGACGATTGCCGTTTGGAGGTCTACAAAGACCGGATTGTCTCCCGGCATTCTAATGTCGGCAGTTACGCGCTCGACCACATCGATAATCGTCAGGTTCGCCTGGTTGTTTTCAGTCAGTGTGGCTGCGCGTTCCAGCGCGGGTTTATGTCCCGCCCCTGGCGTTACCACACAAAGAATATTATTGAATCTCTTCATTTCATTCGCCTCCGTTGGATTGAGGCAAAGAGATACCGAATATCACGGACACTCTTTGCTCTACCGTTTTGGTTTCGGCACTGCTCCTGTTTTCCATCATGGCTGCCTGTCGATTACGCCAAACAAATTATCAACAGCCTCCGCAGCCGCATCAGCGTAAGGAAGTAACACCAGGTCGGCACCCGCCTGCTTTAATTGTCGGGCACAAGTGGTGGTATGGGCTGTTACCGCCACGCGCCCTTTGTAACCATGATCACGCAAGCCGTGCAGCAAGGCGAGATTAACGGGGTTTTCTCGCAAGCTGCTCAAAACCCAACGTGCCTGCCCGAGCGGCAAGCTGGTGAGAAACTCCGGGTCTTCAGCATCGCCGTAATACACTTCATAACAATTTTCTTCCTGTTCGTGTATCAGGTTGGGATCGAAATCGACCCCGAGTACCCGATAGCCGCGTTGCTCCAGTTCCCGCGCAATCCTTGTACCGAACCGTCCCAAACCAAACAGGATGACATCAATCTTGTGTCGCTCCATATACCGATCCTGGGCTTCTTCCCGGTATGCCCGTTTACGCTCGAACAAACCCAGCCAGGGGGAAAGTCGCTCGTAGAGGAGGTGGGAGTACAGAATCATGTAAGTAGAGGCGCTGATAGTGATCAAGCCCACCAGGGTGATGAGACCCATGGTGTCGGCGTTAATATGGCCCAGGCTCAGGCCCAATGCTCCCAGGATCAGGGAAAATTCGCTGATCTGCGCCACTGTCAAACCGGCCAGAAAGCTGGTGCGCTTACGGTAACCCATGACACCCAGGATGATCATTACGATCAACGGGTTACCAAGGAGCACAAACAACGACAGCAGAATGGCCGGTACTACCTGTGCATCGAGCGTTGCCAGGTCCAGCCCGGCACCCAGATCGATGAAAAAAAACAGCAATAGAAAATCCCGCAGACTCACCAGGCGCGAGCCAATAGCCTCGCGGTAGGGTGTGGAGGCCAGCGACACCCCGGCGAGAAAGGCACCTACTTCCTTGCTGAATCCCAGATGGCTACCCGCCGCTCCCAGGGCTACCGCCCAGGCAATGGCGAACAATACCAGCAGTTCCGGGGAGCGGGCCAATTGGTGCAGTAGTGGCGTCAACACGTAATGCATCAACAGGCCAATGACAACGATAAACAGCCCACCCTTGATCAATACCGCAAGTGCTTCTCTGCCCAGACCAGCAGTGTCACCCGCTTCGCCCAGCGCGGTCAGGCCAATCATCACCAGCACCACAACGATATCCTGAACAATAAGGAAACCGATGGCGATGCGTCCGTGCAACGCGTCTACCTCACGCTTGTCGGACAGCAACTTGACGATAATAATGGTGCTGGAGAAAGTTAATGCCACAGCCACATAAAGAGCGGTCACCGGGGACATCCCAAGGGCAATCGCGATAAAGTAGCCGACGACGGAGGTAAAAAAGACCTGCCCCAATCCGGTGGCCAGCGCCACCGACCCCATGGTGCGGATGATATGTAGATCCAGCTTGAGCCCAACCACGAACAACAACAGCGCAATACCCAATTTGGCCAGCAGATCAATCTGATCGTTTGCTGATACCCAGCCGAGTACGGATGGCCCCACCAGAACGCCTACGGCGATAAAGGCAACAATCAGCGGTTGTCGCAACCGCATGCCAATAGCGCCGATGACGGCGGCCACCAACAGCAGCACTGCCATTTCCGTAAAGACGTCACCGAAGATCGATGTCATGATTCAGCCACCCTGTACCCTTATGGATTTCAACCTGTGACAGGTTGTCGGCAAGTTTAGCCATGTGGTGGGTGATTAATGTGTGGTGTATCGGCAGCAATGGCATTTCCCGGGCATCGGGCAGATTGTCTGCACATATCATTTACCCGCTACAAAGCTCACCCACAAGCCCCCCGATGTTTGTGCGAATCAGCATCAGTGCTTCTTTGGACACCATCAATCTGTAATCTATCCTGATTTAGTGGCCATGCATACGAAACAAGTTTGGGGTGCGTTTGGTTCCTGGCTCGCGAACGCGGGCGAAGGGGTCATCTGGGGTTCTGAGCAAAAGAGTCGGAGGGATCGATGGGGCCATATATGGACATGCTCTTGCGCTCGCCAGGATAAATTCACGTAAGGCTAGAAGAAGCCCAAAAAACTATGAGCACTTGTATGAGTTGTACTTTTAGGTAGAGATATAGAGCTAATCGGGTAGCCAAAGGTCTCTCACCCTTGGCCCCCACACCACCTTTCTATTACCCATAGGTTTCTGCCATAAGTTAATTACGACTACTTCTACTTTGTTACTTTAAATTACCCATCAATTAATTTATGGGAATTAATTTATGGGTGTCTTGATTTTTTTGTTTTCACCTCAGGTGAGGTTATTAGATTGAATGCAATTGTTAGACGTTCACTTGATGCTATTGAAGAATTTGACTCAATTAGGGGAAACGGGATCATTAATGATTCGTAACAAATTTCCCGAATCAGAGGTTTAGCGGAACAGGCTAGAAGTGCTCTTACCGACTACGTAATCGTAGAAGAAGAAATAAGAGCAGAAGCTAGGAATAATAACGAAATATTTAATGATCGTGCTAGACAGGTTTTTGCGGGCCAATCAAGATTTGTTGAAGATATTAATAGAGAGCTTTCAGCTCAGATAGCTGAATTCGATGCAGTGTCTTAAATATATTTAACATCCTTGTGTGACAGAATAACTATTGCTTATTTTTTGGAAACCTTTAAAGAAAGAGGGATAAAAACTGCCCTGAATTGTAATAGTTCAGACTTAATCTGACGCCTGACTTGAAAAAGTGAGGGTTACCTGTTTTTCTGGAAATGCGAACTTTCACTCAAAACCTGAAAAGGTAACCCTCATGATTAATAGCAACTGAATCGATGAGATCAGACTCTTTGATAATTTTCAGATTTTAAATCCCCTCCTCGTGTTTTCTTTACTGTTTTACGAGCGGTTAATTTTTCAATATTCTTTAAATCAACCGAACCCGACCCCCATTGATTTCAACCCCATTGATTTATCTTCGTTAGATTTTTAGGCTGGCATTGATCCATCACGATCAATTGGTAATATTTCATATCCTTAGCTATTTACACTCCGTATAATAAGTGATGAGATCTAAAGTTTTAAGAAGATCTAGACCATTCATACTCACTAAGTATTTTTTTAGTAAGGAGAAGAGAAATGGCAAGATTAAAAATTCGAGATTCTGGACGAGGGCTAAACGAAAGAGATCGTGAACAAATTAGGCGATCATTCAGAGATGCGCTAAGGATTGCAAGTTCTGTGAAAGACGAGATAGATGATATTTGGAATCAATCAGGGCGAGTTCAAAAACGTCGTAAAAAACGAAGAAACGCATGGTCCGCACATGAAAACTTCACGACTTGGTTCGGTACCAGTAGACGCCATATTCTGATAAGGAGAGTCAGGAGGAGAATTCATAAAATACATCGCTGGCTTGATAGTGCCCGTATTGTTGTTATAGCAGAAGGCGCCAGAGACAGACTCTGTCGAGGAGCTACTGCTTTTGCTACCGTTCCCCGCCGTCCTTTAAAAGTCCATTTATGTCAACCATGGTTTACGCTTAGTGATTCAAGAAGAGCTGCGATTATTATCCACGAACTGGTACATGAGCTGGGGTTTCGACATCCTGGAGGTGCGACTTCTGCGATGACTGCTCTTGCGCTCGCCAGGAGAAACTCACGTAAGGCTAGAAGAAGCCCAGAAAACTATGAGCACTTGTATGAGTTGTACTTTTAGATAGATATGTAGAGCTAACAAAATGCTCTAGCGGACAGTCCAAGTGTTGTTTTTGTGTATATTGCAAGCTCCATTTTACATAAAAATCCACCACTTTAGCCTGCCGCTGAGCATGGCGTTATGCTAAATACGAAATAAATGTTCAATACTAAAAAATCATCAAAGGATAAAGGTTATGGCAACGACAAAAAGTGGTAAATATTGGGTAACCTGGGCAAATACACATGCTAAAAACAGCTCTAAAATTGATGATCTTGATGCTACATTTAAACCAAAAGTAAAGGATTTTATTAAGGCGCTAGAGGACGGTGGGGCAACGGTTAAGGTTAAAGCAACGAAAAGAAACAAGAAGCGTGCTTACCTGTTCCATTGGAGCTGGAAAATATATTTAGGGAAATGTAAGGCTTCTGATGCCACGAAGCTGGCAGGAGTTGATATTAAATGGGATCATGGCGATGCGGAAAAAAGTAAAGCGGGAGCTAAGGAAATGGTCACGGGCTTTAAGTTGGCGGTTCCGCCAAAAAGCGTATTTGCACCCAGCATGACATCCAATCATATCTCCGGTAAAGCCATAGACATGGAGATAACCTGGAAAGGAAAAATTAAGGTAAAAAAGAAGGATGGTACTGAAGTTCTTGTTGATTTTAAGTCTAATGTGAAATTAAATACCATTTTGCACTCTATCGGTGCATCTTACGGTGTCAAAAAACTGGTCAAGGATGCGCCGCATTGGTCGTCTGACGGGAAATAAATATGACTAAATTTGTAGTATTCATAAGTCTGGCTATGACAATAGCAGGCTGTAATAGCCTAGTTGAGAAAAATACTCAAACAAAGGTATTAACAAAGCATGTAGGTTGGTTTTATGATCGTTGCTTAGTGATTAAAGCCCCCAACTTGTCCAAGGGAACGGTTGTGACTCTAGTCGATGTGGAAGCCACAAAAAATATGCTTCGCTCCAAGATAATTGCCCCGGCAAAAAATGCGGATGAGTGCTCTCCCCTTGCTGAAGATAGAAAAGATGTGAATTCTGAAGGTGGAAAAAGTTTTTATTTAATATCAAAACCAACTCAGACGGAGGCCACATTTAATTTTGGTATAGCAGTGGTACTTGATGGTCAGAATGACTCGCTACCTCTTTCAGAAACGTTTGATTTGAATAATGACGGCGTACTGGATTCATTTTCTTTTTGCGCAACGTCAGAAGGCATTAGTTTTGATGTATGGAGTGCGACTCCGTATAAGAGTAAAAATATTTGGAATGGGTACTATTACCTAGGCTATGATATTGAGTCAAATTGCCCCGAGGGATAATAAAGAGGGGTAATAAATTTTTCGGTTATTTTTTAGGGCTCTTCGTAGATCAGCATTAAGGCTAAAGTCGATGAGGCCATATATGCCCCCATCCCCCCCCTGTGGTGAACCCTCCACCAGCTAAAGCCTGTGCCTTCAAGTTACGACTAAAAGCCGAATTGATCGGTCCTACAGCTGATTATCCCCTCTCTCGAAACGGGGAGAGAGTGTAAGGTGTGTAATTTCAAGCCTCCCCTGTTGAAAGACTTTAAAAGAAACGCTACCCAGCGCCATTAAGAGTCTATTTTCCTGTTTATTGCAGGCTGGGCATGTATTTTATATCTAGCCTATTTCTATTTAAGGTTAGAAGTTCACACTGCTTATTTAACCGTTACTACCTGACAAACAACCATTGCCAAAAGCGATATCCTGAAAGAGATACAGCTATTACCATGGCATACAGCATAGTGGATATATACCCGTCGCGCTTGAGGCTCAATCATTCACTCCATGCCCTTTTCATCCTGTGGCTATGTTGATTTTTTGTATAAAAAACCTACTATTATTCGTCATTTGCCTCGCCATGAAATGAGTCTGATATACACGAAACACCCTCCCTCATGGCTGAGATGGCGTGAAAAAATCGGGGAATATTTTGAGCTACACTGTTCGTTCATTAGCCGTTAGCTGCATACCGCTTCAGAGTAATCCGGCTTTTGATTGCAATTTCGCTCTTCCACACAAGGCGCTACATGGCTCATCTGTTCATTTCCGCTGCCCACAAGTCTTCGGGTAAAACCACTCTGAGCATCGGTCTCTGCGGTGCATTTCACCAGCACGGGCTTAGTGTGCAACCCTTCAAGAAAGGCCCGGATTACATCGATCCTATGTGGCTGTCTCGCGCTGCTGGAAAGGATTGTTACAATCTGGATTTCCACACTCAAAAGCACAGCGAGATACTCAGTGCTTTTGGTCATCGCACGGATTCAGCCGACATCAGCATTATTGAGGGCAATAAGGGGCTTTACGATGGCCTTGATCTTGAGGGCACTAACAGCAATGCGGCGCTGGTTGCCCTGCTTGACTCGCCGGTGATCCTGGTGATCGATGCTCAGGGTATGACCCGTGGCATTGCCCCACTGATTCTCGGCTATCAGGCTTTTGAAAAAGGTATCAATATCGCTGGGGTGATTCTCAACAAGCTGGGCGGCAGTCGTCATGAGTCCAAACTGCGTGCCGTTATCGAGCATTACACCGATGTGCCTGTGGTGGGTGCGGTACACCATGATCCCATGCTGGATATTCAGGAGCGGCATTTGGGCCTGATCCCCAGCAATGAGGCGGACTCTGTAGAGCGACAAATCCAGGCCATTGCCGATGTTATTGGCCAGCAGGTGAATCTCG
>Ga0256830_1003014_pt1 | contig 10725 bp, 8 predicted proteins | sample 128326metaG_FD_190537 | JGI IMG/M metagenome (GOLD analysis project Ga0256830, IMG submission 190537) | Hydrothermal vent microbial communities from Lau Basin, Pacific Ocean - 128-326 | ecosystem: Environmental > Aquatic > Marine > Hydrothermal vents | place: Pacific Ocean: Lau Basin | collected...
GTGTCAACCTTCAGGACATCGTGCACAGGGGTAGCACCTTAACAACCGAAAAAACCTTCAGGACATCGTGAACGGGCGTAGAAGGGGTGTCAGCAACCTGTTGAGCAGACGCCGGTGGCGGGGTGGGCGATGGGCACGGAAGGCGGGCTGCAAAGGCACGACCTCTTCTTGGAGAGGGAAAGGGTGTTTTGCCAGGAGCCTGCGTTTGGGAGCGTCCGGTGCAGCGTCAAAGACGGATAATGTGGCTTTCTTGGGCGAAAGGTACAGGGTGGCCCAGACACCCTGATAGGGCTGTGCTGCGGGAACATCCCACTCGTGATTGAGTACCCGGATACGACGTTGGGCATCAGTGGCACGGATGAAATGCACACGCCCGGCGGTCAGGGGGAGAGAAGTGGGGCGTTGGAGATGGGGTGGAAGAGTACGCCGGGCAACGGAGCGGTGACACTCGGCCGGGGAACGTCCTGCCAGTTGGCTGTGATGACGGCTGGAACGATAGAGACGGGTAAAAAGGGCAGAGCGTTTTTGCACGGCGGCTCTATCGGCCAAATGCACCTTGTCCCATACAAACGCAGCGTAATCCTGATGAAAACGCTCCACGAAGCAGTTGCTTTTCGGATGGTAAAAGGGAGAGAACACCAATTCCACACCCACCCACAAAGCCAGGCGAACCACTTTGCCCAACACATAGGGATGCGAATAGCCTCCGCTGAAACAACTTTCGTTGTCCACCTGCTGGTAACGGGGTAAACCCTGTTCCTGCCAGACACGCCATAGAAAGGCACAGGCATTTTGTGCGGTGCGCCTGGCATACTGCGCTGTGGTGGGGTAGCGAGAGACCACATCAATCGCATTGAAACAGGCCACAGCTTCTCCACCACTCAAGAAGCGTGGCAGAATGTCTGCCTGATTGAGTTCATGGGGACGGCTTGGCCGCAGATGTGGATACACGATTTCGGTTGCCGTTGTTTTGCGCCGTGGATGGGTCATCCCTGCCCGCCGTAGTTCGCGCTCAATGCTGCTGATGCTGGGCAAGGGCTGTATGCCTTCTTCTTGTAATCGACCTCGAATGGCAGCAGCGCCAATGTACCCTAACTGCTCGGCCTGAGAAGCAGTGGCTTCCAGTTCACTGCGCACCCGTCGTATGGCCGTCCTCACTTCCTCCGGCAAACGGGTGGGGTGTCGCTTAGGCCGTCGGGAACGGTCTTCCAACCCCTGCCAACCTTCTTGGCAGTACCGTTGCCACCACTTGCTGCCCCAACTGCGAGAGCGCTCTACTATTCGGGCTGCCTGGGCTTTGTTTTGCCCACTGCGCACCAGATGTACAAATTGTTTGCGTCGTTCGACTTCATTCGTTTTCATCTCGGTACCTCCTGATTGTGAGAGTGTGCAGACCAATTACACCTCATGTTCACGATGTAGTGAAGGTTTCGGTTGTTAAAGTGCTGTTTACGATGTCTTGACGGTTCGGCTTATTACGTGTTCACGATCTCTTGAAGGACGACAAGTAGGAAGTAAGAATGCGGATAGAGAGACGAACCGGACAAATCAGACAAATCAGACCAATCAGACAAGTAAGACAAGTAAGACAAATCAGACAAGTAAGACCAATCCGACAAGTAAGACAAATTCGACAAACATAAGGAGACCGATGAACGAAAAAATTTCTCTCACCGGCATCAAACCCAGCGGTACGCCGCACATCGGCAACTACCTGGGCATGATCCGCCCCGCGCTGGCACTGGCGAAGGAGTACCGCGCCTACTACTTCATCGCCGACTACCACGCGCTGACCACCCTCAAAGACGGTAAGGAACTGCGCCGGCTGTCCTACGATCTGACCGCCACCTTCCTGGCGCTCGGCATGAACCCCGACGATGTGGTCTTCTTCCGCCAGTCCGACGTGCCGGAAATTTTCGAGCTGACCTGGATTTTGTCCTGTTTCACCCCCAAAGGGCTGCTCAACCGCGCCCACGCGTACAAGGCCGCGGTGGACGCCAACCTGGCAGCCGGGCACGACCCGGACGCGGGCATCAACGCCGGTCTGTTCAACTACCCCGTGCTGATGGCCGCGGACATTTTGCTGTACGGCAGCCACGTGGTGCCGGTCGGGCAGGACCAGAAGCAGCACATCGAGATCACCCGCGACATCGCCTCCGCCATGAACCACACCTACGGCGAAGAGATTTTCGTGCTGCCGGAGGGGCTGATCCAGCCCGAGGTGGCCGTGATCCCCGGTATCGACGGGCGCAAGATGAGCAAGAGCTACGACAACGTGATCCCCATCTTCGCGCCGCCCAAACAGCTTCGCAAACGGGTGATGCAGATCGTCACCGACTCGCGCCCCATCGAGCAGCCCAAGAACCCGGACGAAGACAACGTGTACAACATTTACAAGTATTTCGCCACCCCGGAGCAGGACAAGGCCATGCGCGAAAAATACCTGCGCGGCGGGTTCGGCTACGGCGAGGTCAAGCAGGAGTTGTTCGAGCTGCTGGAGGCGCACTTTGCCGGGCCGCGCGAGAAGTACAACGCCTACATGGCCGACACCAAAAAGTTGGAAGCCATCCTGATGGAGGGCGCCAAAAAAGCCCGCTACCAGGGCGCAAAGGTGATGAAACGCGCCCGCCGCGCGGTGGGGGTGCGGTACAAGGATCGATAATTGAAACCCGCATGACATCCTCCCCCCTCCCCTCCAAATTCGGGCCTTACGGCGGCCAGTTCGTGCCGGAGACGCTGATGCCCGCGCTGGCGGCGCTGGAAGCCGCGTACGTGGAAGCCCGCCGGGCCCCCGGCTTCGCCGCGGAATTCGACCACCTGTTGAAAACCTACGTGGGACGCCCCACCCCGCTGACCTTCGCGGCCCGCCTGACCGAACACTGCCGCGGCGCGAAAATCTACCTCAAGCGCGAAGACCTGGCGCACTCCGGCGCGCACAAGATCAACAACGCCCTCGGCCAGGCCCTGCTCGCCAAACGCATGGGCAAACACCGCGTGATCGCGGAGACCGGCGCGGGACAGCACGGCGTGGCCACCGCGACCGCGTGCGCGCTGCTGGGGCTGGAATGTGTGGTCTACATGGGCACGGTGGACATGGCGCGGCAGGCCCCCAACGTGTTCCGCATGAAGCTGCTGGGCGCAGAGGTACGCCCGGTGGAGAGCGGCTCCCGAACGCTCAAAGACGCCATCAACGAGGCCATCCGCGACTGGGTCACCAACGTGGAGGACACGCACTATCTGCTGGGGTCCGCGCTGGGGCCGCACCCCTACCCCACGATGGTGCGCGATTTCCAGGCCGTGATCGGCCGCGAGGCGCGCGCCCAGGTGCTGGAAGCCGAAGGCCGCCTGCCGGACGCGCTGATCGCCTGCGTGGGCGGCGGGTCGAACGCCATCGGCCTGTTCCACGCCTTCACCGCGGACGAGAGCGTACAGATGATCGGGGTGGAGGCCGGGGGCGAGGGGATCGCCGGGGGCCGGCACGCGGCCCGTTTCGCGGACCCGCGGCGGGGGCGTCCCGGGGTGCTACACGGTTGTTTCACCTACGTGTTGCAGGACGAGGACGGCCAGATCGCCCTCACCCACAGCATCAGCGCGGGGTTGGATTACGCCGCGGTCGGCCCGGAGCACGCCCGGCTGCGGGAATTGGAGCGCGCTTTTTACACATACGCCACCGATGGGGAGGCGCTGGCCGCGTTCCAGACACTCAGCCGGTTGGAGGGCATCCTCCCCGCGCTCGAATCCAGCCATGCAGTGGCCGAGGCGATCAAACGCGCCCCCGCCATGCCCGGCGGCCTGATCATCGTCAACCTGTCCGGGAGGGGGGACAAGGATTTGGATACGGTGATCAGCGCGTTGGGAAAGTGAAAGTACACAGATAACACAGAAAACGCAGAGAGACACAGAAAAAATCAATCCATTGCAGGTGACAGTCACTTGCGAAGTGACTGTCACCTTGTTTGCACAGATTTTGGACATGAGCCACCCAAAATAAGCGTACGAATATGTCAAGCTCTATTGATCGGATTACCAAAGCCTTGAGCACACCCCGCGCTGCGTTCATGCCGTATTTCACCCTGGGGTATCCCGATTTCGAGACCTCGCTGGACATCGTGCGGGCCTGCGCGCAGGCGGGCGCGGATTTGATGGAACTGGGCCTCCCCTTCTCCGACCCGCTGGCCGACGGGCCGACCATCCAGCACAGCACACAGACCGCGCTGGCAAACGGCACCACCGTGGCCCGCTGCCTGGCCGGGGTGGGTGAGCTGCGCCGTGGTGGAGTCGCCATCCCGCTGGTGCTGATGGGCTATCTCAACCCGATCCTGGCCTATGGGGTCGAGCGTTTCGTGCGCGATGCCTCCCAGGCCGGCGCGGACGGGTTCATCATCCCCGATCTGCCGCCGGAGGAGGGGGAGCAGATGGAGCGGCTCTGCCGGAAAGAGGGGTTGGCGCTGGTCTACCTGCTGGCCCCCAACAGCAGCCCGGAGCGCATCCGGCTGGTGTGCGAGCGGACGGGCGGGTTCGTGTATCTGGTGTCGGTGAGGGGCATCACCGGCGCGCGCGCCACCCTGCCGGACGGATTGGCCGCGTTCGTCGAACGGGTGCGGCCCCAGGCGCGGGTGCCGTTAGCGGTCGGATTCGGCATCTCCACGCCGCAGCAAGTGGCCGCGGTGGGGCAACTGGCGGACGGGGTGATCGTCGGGTCGGCGTTGATCCGCGTGGTCAGGGGGGCATTAGAAGCGGGAGAGGACCCGGTTGAGGCCGCGGGGGCGTTTGTGCAACGGATGGCGCAAAGTCTTCAGCGATAATCAGTAGTCGCAGTCTTATAGCGCAAATTGCCAATTTGCGGGGAGCAAGATGGCATCTTGCTCTTCAATTTCGATCTGCTGATAATTTCTCAGTCGGTTCCGCCTCTTTCAATGCTCAAGAGGTGGTAGAAGGGAACCTGCATGGCCGAATCCACCCATCCCTGGAGATACGGCTTGACAAGGGTATAGGAAATATCATGAAAAAGCGGAATTACCGCGTAATCTTCCAGCAACATGGCTTCAATTTGTTGATAGAGAGTGATACGGCGGAATGGATCGGGTTCGGTACGGGCCTCTTCCAAAAGGGCATCTATTTCGGGATGCTGATAATTGGCAAAATTGAACTGGCTCTCGGAGTGGAAAAGGACGTCCAGAAAGTTTTCGGGATCGGGATAGTCCGCACACCAACCGCTTACGCTAATGTGCATTTCCATCTCCCGCAACTTTTTCGAGAAATTGTCTGGATCGACGTACTCCACCAGGATTTCAACCCCCAAGGCTTGTTGCCACATATCAATCAGAGCGGTGAGAAAGGGGTCATCCGAATCACCATACCCCACTGATCCGATACGAATTGGGGGCAAATTACCTGCATAGGATGAACTGTCCAACAGTTCGCGAGCCATTTGAGGGTCGAATTTCTGGGCTGGGAGTTCAGCGTTGTAGCCCGGCATGGCGGGGGGTAAAACGGAATTTGCTATCAAGGAGCGGTTATCTCGAAACAACTCATTCAACCGGTCTTTGTCTACGGACAACGCGAACGCTTGTCGCACCCGAGGGTCGTCGAAAGGCGGCAGGGTGTTGTTCATTTGAATGTAGGTGGTGCACATTCTAGCTTGTACGTGCAACTCCTGGCTTAACGGGTTATCAGGGGATTCGATTGCTTCGAGATCTTCAGAGCCAACGTGTGCGATATCAATTTCACCGGCCTCATAGTAGGAAACAAAACTACCGGAGCGGTAGAGCAAGAAGACGACGTATGGAATCTGAGCGGGGTCATAGTAGTTTTCATTGCGCTCGAATATGATAGCGTCTTCTTCCCGAAATTCCCTCATTTTGTAAGGGCCGCTGGCATTGGGGTTAAACATCCAGTTTTTGGGGTCGCGCTCGATGTCTTGTTGATCGACAATAAACGAGGAGGGGTAAGTGAGTTTGGCGAGGAAATAAGGCTTCGGCCCGTCAAGCGTAACTTCGAGGGTACGCTCATCGATAACTCGAACGCCGACAATCTCATCCGCGCTCCCTTCAAACTTCTCTTTGAGACCCACGATATCGCCCATATACGTCAGCACAGTGGTGGACTCTGTTTCGGGGTCTGCGGCGCGCTCCCACGAATATTTGACATCTGCAGCGGTAATAGGTCGTCCATCCGTAAAAGCGGCATCTTCTCGAAGCACGAAAGTATATACTGTGCCATCGGGGCTGATTGTCCAGTTTTCGGCCAGGTCTGGCACAATTTGAAGGTCGGGCGATAAACGCACCAGGCCGCTGAAAAGCAGCCCAGAGTAACCACCGGCGCCGTTCAGAGTGGTTGCTGGATCGATGTTTTCGGGATCGGGGTCAAAGCCCATCAACACCAAAGCACCATCTCTCTCCAGGCCGTAGATTTGACCACTGAGCATGGAAAAGGACTCGAACATCTTTGTAATGGACACTCTTCTTGATTCGAGAATGTTCCGCGGCCCAAAAAGCACGATCATATATTGACGGTTGTTCTTGTAAGGTGTGATGACGTGGGCGAGAAATTCAATTTCATAATCGAAGCTGACAATGATCCGTTCAGTAGAAATACCATCAGCTAACACGATTTGGTCTCGTTCGACAAGTTCATAGTCGCTCTCAAAAGTGGTTTCAGCCACAGCAGACGCGAATGATTCTGGGTCCATCCCGCCCTCCTCTGCATCCAAAAACACTTGCGAAAAAACATACATCATAGAAAAATCGTTTTCATTGCTGAACACAGCCCCGTACGCATCATCTTCATCAAGTCGCCACCCAGGCCCATAAATCAAAGAGAAGGCGGCACTGTCGTTTTTATAATAGCCGATTGGGGTGGGCGTTGGAGAGGGGGTAAAAGTGGGTGTCGGAGTGGCCGTTTCAGTGGGGGTAAGGGTAGGGGTCGACGTTTCGGTAGGGCGAGGGGATGGTTTGAGCGAGGGGGTTGCAGAAGGAGTAGGAGATCGTTCAACAGTGGGCGTAGTTGCAGGAGCCGAAAAAGGCAGAGAACATCCTGCCAGAAACAGGATGAACGGAAACCGGAATAGTTTACGGAACATGCAGACTTATCTCCTTTTCATTTTGATGAAAAATCCCACCCCAATCGTGAACAGTACGCCCACCGCAATAATCGCAGGCACGAAAAGAGGGCGTGAAGTGGCTGAAATGCTGTCAGGAAATGCAGATGCGGTTGGGAAAACGGGCGGCGTTGTAGTGGCCCGAGGAGTGGGGGTCAATAGGGGCGATGCAGTAGCTGTCGGGGAGGCAGTTGGCTGAGGGGGAGGGGTTTCCGTGGGAGCGGAGGGAAAGCCTGGGTTCATCAGCGAAAGCGTAGGGATTGGCGTGGGAGAAGGCTGTGCTTCGTCAACTTGTGGCATATCAAAATCTGCTTCGAAGCCCAGAGAGGCACGCCACGCCATGTCCAACTCATTGGTATCGAAACCGTATACTGTTTGCAAGGCAGCCTCGATTGGCTCTCCTGATTGGATGGTAGCAAGAAGCCCGGCCATATTTTTGGGCCCAAATTCGTCCAACAAGTATTGAACCACCATCCCACTCTGGATGTAAGAGAGCGAAGCACTATCTCCATAAGCGGAAAATTGATTTTCCAGAGCGACAAGCCGGGGAAGCGTTTGATTCTCCAGCGCCGCGATGACGAGTTGTCGTTCATCGTCGTCGAGCGATCCTTCCACTACTGTTGCCAAACCCTCATTCAACCACGTGGGAAGATATGCTCCCTTGCAATTGAAAGTGACCACCCCAACCACCAGATGTGCAAGTTCGTGGGGAATAACGCGTTTTGCCCACTCCAAATCGGTTGGGCCAATCCCAATGATTGCAGCATTGAACTCAGGAAATGCCACTCCGCCTGTCCAATTGGGGACAAAAAACACCGCATCTCGAACTTCAGAGGCAGAGGCATACAAAGTTAAGTGGATTTCATCGGTGTAAGAGATACCGAAATCTTGTTCGATACGCCGCAGGCTGTCAGCAGCAATTTGGTGAATTTCATCACCAAAGGTCAAGTCGCCCAAATACCACTGCACAATAATGCCATCTCTTTCAATGGCATTCCATTCGTATCTGGGGTCTTGAACGACGGCGGTTTGCATCGGTGTGGTGTGGATTTCCCCGGTTTCGGTCTCAATTTCCCACTGCCACCACACTTCAACGCCGGGCGGAAGGGTGCCGCTGCGTTTCAGTTCCCACTCCCAGAAATCAGCAACCCTCGTTCCCGGTTCCAACTCCAAATCTTGCCGGGCCACTGAGTTTTGACAGGCGCGGCCATCTGTTCCGTAGAGAAGAGTAACGCGGTCAATAGGGACGTTGGCCTGCACATCAATACGAAAACGCACAACATCAGGAAACCCAAACTCTATGCGATTCTCATTGACTCCAACAGTGGTTTGAAAAAACGCGCTCAGGAAGAAAAAAAACCAGATTGGAGGAAAGCGTGCCGTTGGCATAAAAATATACCCCTTATGGGCTGTAGCGAGACGATATACTGGATAAATATTACCATAAATCGAAACCTACATCGCTAGCGCCTACACTTCGACTCGGCTCAGTGCGGCGCTCACCCGGCGAGCTTACGTCACTTACTCCGTGACCACTACCCCGGCACATTGAGAATTGCTAAAGGCAAAATGGACTCCAAAAGTGCCTGGATGGTTTACAATCACTACATGAAAGATCACCCGGCTTCTCGAACATCCCCTGGCGCGCATCCCGCGCTTATACGCCTTCTCCTCAGTCTGGCCGCAGTATGCCTCACCCTGCTGGGCATGGAAGCGGTGTTCTACGTGTTGGGTGAAGCACGGGAGCAGAGCGAAGGGGTTTCCATCAGCACTTCGCGCAACCTGTACCAGCGCGACGAGTTATTGGCCGCCAGTCCCAGGCCGAATATAGAAGTGCTGGTCGAAAAGAAGCGGGGCGAAGAAGTGGTGTACGCGGTCACCTATGCCACCGATGCATACAGCCGCCGCATCACCCCCATGGATAACCCCGACGACCGGACGCGGTTCGTGCTGTTCTTCGGCGGCTCGTTCACCTTTGGCGAAGGGGTGGAACAAAACGAGACCCTGCCGTTTTACGTCTCCGAGCTGTCTCCCGACTACAAGGCCTACAACTACGGCTTTTTGGGGTACGGCCCCCAACAAATGTTAGCCAAACTACAAAGCGATGACTTTGCCTCGCAAATCGACGAATCCAACGGCATTTTGATCTATACGTTCCTCGACCATCACGTAAACCGGGCTGTGGGTACCGCCCGCATTTACCGCTTCGCTTTTGGGGGCGACTATCTCAATTACGTGCTGCAAGAAGACGGCACACTGGTGCTCGACGGCACCTTCACCACCGGCCGGCCCGTGGCGAGCCGCCTCTATCGCCTGTTCGGAAAAAGCCGCATTGTCCGCTACTTCAAACTCGACTTCCCGCCCATCACGGAAAAACACATCCAGACAACCGCCAAAATCATCGAAGAAGCGCGTGACGCATTCATTCAGAAATTTCCTGACGGAAAATTTTACGTCCTGTTCTTTCCCAACCGCAGCAACCAGTACGGCCCCAGGCTGGCGCCCTACCTGCAAACCGCGGGAATCGAAATTCTCGACTACGCCAACGCCATCCCGGAATACGACGAGATGTGGATCCCCGGCGACGGGCACCCCACCCCACAAACCTACCGGCTTATCGCCGAAATGCTGGTCAACGACCTGGAACTGGCCAACACCCTGGCAGACTGACCACTGAACCTCGACCACTGAACACTGAATACTGAATACTGAATACTGACCACTGATCACCCCCTGTCCAACCACAACTCCCGGTACTGCCGGTTCCAATCCACTGTAAACCGCGCCGCGATCACGGCCCCGGCCAGCGCGCCGATCCAGATCACCACCCCGCGCATCCCCAGCAGCCACAACACCGGCGCGGCCAACACCCCGGCCACCACGCTGGCCCGCGCGCTGTGCCGCATCACCAGCGTCAGCGCCACCAACACCCCCACCAGGACCACGAAACTGAGCGGCGAGACCGCCAGAAACCCGCCCCCCGCGGTCGCCAGCCCCATCCCCCCGCGGAACCCGGCGAACAACGGCCAGCAATGCCCGGCCACCGCGGCCGCGGCGGTCAACCCGACCACCCACTCCGCGGCCCCACCCCGCAAGGCCAGGTATACAGGCACAAATCCTTTCGCCACATCCAGCACGAACACCAACACCCCCGGCCCCCATCCCGCCTGCCGGATGGTGTTCGTCGTGGTGGCGTGCCGCGAACCGGCATCGCGCACATCCACCCCCTGGACCACTTTCGTGACCCACAGCGCAAACGTCAACGATCCAAACAGGTATCCGATCAGCGGAAATAGTAGTAGTTGTATCCAGGGGTTCGAGAACATGGCGCGCTCCGGTTGGGAGTGTCGTACAATCAGATAAACACACAAAAGGGCGTGCGGGCGCGGTAACGTTGACAATTTCGCCCAAATCCAATACAACTCAGGAGAAGGACTTACGCACTTGAAAAGTCGCACACAGACCTCACAGGTCTCAAAGCGTATGGAGATGCCCGGATGCAATCTATTTTGACCTCAGTCGCGGATAACACTCGTTTTTGTCATGGCGAGGGGCGAAGCCCTGAAGCCATCTCCTTCACAGCCCACGATGGGAGATTGCTTCGCCGCTATCGCGGCTCGCAATGA
>Ga0256830_1003015_pt1 | contig 10720 bp, 20 predicted proteins | sample 128326metaG_FD_190537 | JGI IMG/M metagenome (GOLD analysis project Ga0256830, IMG submission 190537) | Hydrothermal vent microbial communities from Lau Basin, Pacific Ocean - 128-326 | ecosystem: Environmental > Aquatic > Marine > Hydrothermal vents | place: Pacific Ocean: Lau Basin | collected...
CCAATCATAAAGTCAATATCATGCAGCTTATTGTAGTACCAGTACTTTGTTGCGCCGTTCTGGTACTTAAAGCCCCGCTTCTTAACGATTGGCGGGAACTTTGAAAAATCATCACCAGAAAGGCGCAAAAACTCCACAGTGGCTATCTTGCCATCAGTAGCCACCCTGGCAGCGGCAGGCTGCGGCACAACAACATGCCGCACCCTGTCAAGTGAAACCTCATCAACGCCAAGAAGGCGAAGCTCATCAAACACTTCCTCAACATCCTCCCTGGTGCGCACCACATACCTGCGCACCCAGGTTTTGCTATCTGGCGCCCACCTGTAGCCCCTGCCCTTGTAAAGCTCCTTTGCCTCCATTATACTGTCCCAGTCACCATAAATCCGTACCATGTGCACCAGTGCCCCGTCCTCAGCCGTGAGGTCGTTCTGCACCCTGAGCCACCTTGCCTCATCCCTTACCTTGCCAGGGGTTATCTCCGTTATCTTGTTGTTCACCAGTCTGTCATAGTTAAAGCCCAGCTCCTCAATCTGCCTCCTGTACTTGAACAAAAGGCGCCTGAGGTGCTCAGCAGCCACGGGGGAGGGGAGCCCGCCGCTGCCGAGCATCCTGCGCACTATAAGCGTATCCACCTTGTTGTACCCCACCCCATCCTTGTGCACCGCCCCATCACAGCGCTGGAGCAGCGCACTGGCAACCTCAACAACATAACGCACCATATCCTCCATCGCTATCACCTCATGTATCGTTATGTTGTTTCTACTATATAAATGTTACGGTATGGTGGTGCTGGTATCCCCGTGCGGCACAAAAACAGTGAGGTGATAGCCCATGAGGAGGGAGGAGTACTTTCATGCCGCACCATAGAGCCAGCACCACCAGAAAGGAGGGAGGGATGAGGGTGGGGAGGCATGGCGGCAAAAGCAGGAGGTACGGGAGGAGGTGTAAAGAGTACCACCATAGCCATGCCTCTGCCATTACATGCTGTAAGGTTAACGTTATAAAATTAAAACACCTTTACACGCCTGTTTATGCCGCTGCTCGCATCCGTTTCCACCGTTCTGAAGAATAAGCAACCAATCAAACGGCATATTACCGCCCTTAATACCTCATCCTCTACTTCGTTGTAAACCCTGCAGGCACGGGGTAATGTTTGTACTGCACTGTTTTTACATTCAAATTTCAAGTATCTGGATTTAGTGGTAAGCTCTGTGGTAATTTTAGCCACCCTTTCAGTTATGTTAATACGTATTAAGTCCCGCATAAACCTACGGGCATCAATTATTATTACTCTGCTGCTATCTAAGTACGTCCTGTACCCGTGATAAACGTTAAGTATGTTTGCCTCCCGCATAGCAATACTTAGCGCCTCATCGTACCTTTTGTTATAAACGTAAACCCCCGTTAAGGCATGCAGCCCCAGCCTGTTCACCATATCAGCATACAGCCACCTGTACCTGTAGCGGCTGTACCTGTCATTTTGCATATCCTTAAGCTCTATACGCTGCGTATAGCAGCGTATGCCATGCTCCCGCAGCTTATACTTTATATCGCTTGCCACACGCATGCTGTTCGTTTCAGCTACTATTTTTGCTTGCATTTTACCAATCCTCCTCTTCCTGCTGGCTGCTTTTACTCACTTCCTTCATGTACAGTTTTTCAAGAGTAAACACGCGTGCAAGTAAATCCTTACAGTTCTCTGCAGCTCTCTTAAATTGCTCAGTACCATATGAAATATCCATGCTAAAAGTAATTGTACCATTACCTATTATCTTATTCCTTAAAGTTATTACCGTAAATGCAAAATTATCACCGTATTTACGTTTAAGCATGTTTGTATAATTATTAACCATTCTATTCAACCATTCACGCTCATCTGTAGAGTCATCATCGCTACTCACCAAAACCTTCCCACTGCCGTTACACGCCTCACACTCAACTATCTCCCCCTGGTAGCAGTCATGATACCACTCGCAGTCCTTACACTGCCCCCGCTGGCTTTCCCCATACACCTGCGCACACCGCTCAAACCACTCATTCTTAACTGTGCCCACACCACCGCAGACCTCGCACTTTGACACCACAAGGGTGTCCCCCTCACATTTGAACCCCCGACCAGGCGATTACAAATCGCCCGCTCTTGCCGCTGAGCTATGGGGGCAGAAGCGCCGGGAGGGACTTGAACCCTCGCACGCCGGGTTAAAAGCCCGGTGCTCTCCCAGACTGAGCTACCGGCGCAAAACCCAGGGGGTCAGGAGCTCCTGTGCTCACCGCCATACCCATGAGCCCTGACCCCCTAAACCTGTGCCTTACGGGTATGGCGGCTCATTGCGAGCTACACCGTGCAGGTGCTTTCACGCTATGCGCTTATACACCTGCCACCGCCCAGCCACCCTGGCAGCCCGCTGGCATAGATGTGCGCTGCATACGCTGCGTGGTAAAGCCTCCTGCCGCCTCGTAAGGGTTCGCTGCCTTAAGGGTATCGTAGTATCCCCTGCACCGTTTTCGCTGCGCAGAAGGCTTTGTATTTGCAGTTTTGCCAAAGGTTACTGCAACAGCAGCGGACTGCCGTGGCTGGGTTGCCGTGCTACATCCACCACGCACGGTTATTCGCCCGCCCACCAGCCTCCTGTCCCGATTGCCTCATCAGCAGCGTTTTTAAGGGCACCTGCCCCGCTGCCTGCTGCTACCGAGCCAGGCAACCTACTTCCAGGGGGTCACCGCCAGGATACGGGACTCGTCATCCCGCACCCCTCACCTGCCCCAGGAGGGGCGCCACGGGTGGGTACATACCCACCCTTACTCGCCACACTTACCGCATCCAGGGGAGGAGGGTGCTACCCCTGCCTCCCTATCTGGTGCAAATAAAAGGGTGATGGGGTGCCATCACCACTATACTGCATCCCTTACGGTTATTTGCCTGGTGTACTTGTGCTTCTTGAGCACCTCATACAGCCCTGCCTCAAGCTTATTAGCCACTTCCTGCTGCTTGGCAATATTCTCAGCAGCCCTGGCAATCACGCTGTCAATCCATTCCATGTATACTCCTTGTTCAATTTCGTTGTAGCTAAAGTTATGACTGTCTTCAACGTACTTCTTCGTGCTATCATCGCTCATTGTTACGTACACCGCCACCGTTATCTCAACGTAGTCGGTGGGGTACACATCTGCCTCCACAACAATTTCATTTATTTCCATCTTTACACCTCCACTGGACAGTACGCATCACAGCCGCCATCATCCGTATAAAAAAGATACGGATGGTCAAGAACTGAATCAATGGTGATAGTACAAACACCATCCTCCCTGGCGTATGCACAGGAGTAGCACAGCATGCTCAATACACCTCCCCAATGCTCACGTCGAGTAGCTCGAACTCCGAGCCCTCGATCGCCTGCTTAAGCCGCTGCTCAATCGCCTCCCGCTTCACCACGAACACCTGCCTATCGCGCACGATTCGCCTCGCCTCCTCGAGCACCCACGCCGTCATCGTCTGCGTATCCATGCACACCTCAGACCACTCGAAAAACTTCTCCGCCGAACCCACGGTCTTCATAAAGATGCCATCTGATTCACGTACAACTAACTTCAGCCTCACGCCAGCTCCTCTATATAGCGTGCCCGTCACCTCTATCACATACTTCATATTCATCACTCTACAACCTCCTTGAACTCCACCTTCACCTCTGCACATGTCCTGCGCTTCAGATATTCTAAAGTCATCGCTTCTGCCTTCTTTGCTATCGCAGTTGCCACGTTTGCCCTCACCGTCGCCTCAGTGAGCGCCTTATCCACAAACTTGAGGTGCTCACCCGCTTCAACTTCCTCGAACGAGAAATCGCTGCTTCTGCGTAGCAGTATGCGCAGCCCTGCATACGCCTCCACTACCACGCTAACTCGCTTGCTCTTCGCCTTCACTACACCTTCAACAGATATCTTACTCACCTGCATCCTGCATCACCTCACAGCAATATCTCAAGCTCCTCATCCTCTGGTACTGGTACCAGCTCATTACCCTGGTAAACAAACATTAGCTCTGGCTCGGCGCCGTACAGCCGCCCGGTGCGTGTTACACGCACCCTATCACCCTCCTTAAGGAGTAGCAGTAAATGCTCACTAACCCCCAGTGCACCGCGCCCACTATGCCAGTACTCCCTACCAGCCACCAGCCACTCGTTCTGTTCCCTGCCATCTACAGGGAGTACAACAGCATCAGCAGTACCCCTGTAGCCACACTCTGCGAACAGTACCACAATGTTGTACTCACCTGGCATGAGCACAACATTACCCTTTTCCGTTCTTCTGAAGCTGAGCCTGTCCACTATCCCAAAGACAGGCTTACCGTCCTTGTCCTGCTTCCGTACAACTGCCCTACCGTTTATCCATATACGCCGGGGTCTGTTGTGACCCCCACCGCCTAACTCTATGTACCAGTACCCACTGTCATTCTGTGCGGGTACTACACAGCTCTTACTTACGTATCCACCCCTGTTTATTGTGTACTCCATCATTTTTTTCACACCTCCTTCTGGGTATCACGGGTGCGCTTAATGTAGTAATATACCGTGCTTATGTGCCTGTTAAGCGCACGGGCAATTTCCCGTATGCTATACCCATCAGCGTACATGGTAAGTATTAGCCTGCCCTCATCAGGGCTTATCTTCCTGTAGTTGTGCACTTTGCCCCGTAGCTTGAGCTGCCTGCGCCTGACACGCTCATAGTTCATGCCAAGCGCCTGGGCAACCTCATACGCTCTATGCCCCCTGCGCAGCAAAATATCAACCATCCTGCGCAGGCACCTGTACTCCCCCGTATGCCTGCGCCTGTCAAGCTCCCTGCCACAGGCACGCAGGCACCTGCGCACCTGCTTATCTGCTGTACCTGTATATATATGCCATAGGCACAGCAGGTAGGTCTGCTCCACTGCATCGCTGGTAAGCTCAAGTATTTCAGCCAGGTAGTCTGGCATCCCTGGCATAGGGGGGCACTGTTCAGCCTGGGCACCACACGCCCTGCCAACCAAAACCCTTGCCGCTTCCTGTACGTGCACTCTTTACACCTCCACTACTCTTATTCTTGTTTATCATATATAAGCTTTACGGTTACATATATTGCCAGGGCAATTATGAACAGGAATGTAAGCACCCCTGCAGCAGGCGGCAGCCCACCATCTATGTATATATCGCTGCTGCAGGGTGCAGCAGGTGGTGGCATAAACACAAGCTGTAAAATGAAGAGCAGCAGCAGCCCGATAAAAATTCCTATACCGGTAAAAGTAAAAAGAGAAATTATGTTTCTGGGCAGTTGCATTGGTATCACTTCCACTGCACCAGCTTCATGTTGGCAAGCTTTCGTATTGCATCTATCAGTGTATCATAGTGCGCCTCGCTTACTGTGTGCTTCCAGAGGAACTCCTTACACTTTTTGCTACCCTCTACCGCTTTAGCAGCCTCAACCAGGGCAGCCAGCTCCTTGGGTAGGTAGCCATGGTATTCAGTGTACAGCATTACGCACCCTCCATCAACCTTACCGTTTTGCCGCACTGCATGCACAGCCCTGCCCTGCCTGTTGCGTCAGGCATTATGGCAGGGTGGCTGCACTTTACCTGCTTCTCAAGCCTCTTTACTTCACGCCTCCACCCGTACATTATACCCTCATCCATCTGTACCACCTGCTACTATTATGTTGTTTCTACTATATAAAGGTTACGGTTGTATATAAAATAAGCAAATATAGGTTTTATTTTTAGAAAATAAGAATTATTCATTTAAATCTTTTAGTTTTATTTAGTTTTCAACAAGTAGTTAAATTTTTAGAAAACTAAAGAAAAAAGAATCTTTCTTATTTTATATAAGATATTTGTTATTTTTTAGTTTTTTAGTTTTATAGTATAATATATATATCTACATAAACCTATACAGTTAATAAACACTAACTACTGTATTTCTTAATATACACTAACTACTGTAGTAATACAGTATATATACGCCAGCTCCTACCACTTTTGGTAGGGGTATATGTGGGGGTAGGTATAGGGGAGTATATAAAGGTTGACATCTAAGAGTTGAAAACTAAAAACTAACAACTAACGATTTGTCCTTATTTTATATGAAATAAGAACGATTTATGCCCCTTTTAGTTTTCAACTCTAAGAAAAACGTAACAACTAAACACTTTTCTTTAATTCTAAGTATATGTGTACGGTTATATGTGTTGTATTGGGTTTGTGCGTGAAAACTAAAAATTCCTTATATATTCTGGTTATACGTAATATTAGGCATAAACTGGCGTTTTTGGCTTTTAAAATTTTCTTTAACTAACGTCATACACGAATATTGTAAAATTACCTGTGTGCATGTTACGTATGGTAAATAAATATTAATTACAATAATAAAAAACACGTTAGCATGAAATCTTAGGTTGGCAGTATCGGCATACAGTAGCTTGGGGTACGTGATGCACTATTTTTATCTTAGCTTGGGCTATCTTAAAATTTTTAAAAAATGTAAATAATTATTGTAATGGTGTGTTACTATACTATATGTGTGTAACTGTTAACAAAAATCACGGTAGCCACAGCGTGGGCAGTAACATACATCACGTGGCTGTCCTCCCATACCTGCAAATATCTGCCCTGCTCTTTTCATAGAAGTGCCGCAAACAGGGCAACGCACCATATACCCCTCCTCACAGTATCCTGAATTTCCTTTTCTTTACCATTCTGTTTACTATATTTTTTCTTGTTTCAGTATCAACCTTTTTATCAAGCTTCTTACTTACCCTTTTAAGTACTTTTTCTTTCATTTCATCAACCTCTGGTTTTTCAACATTATAAGGTATTTTATATAGTTCTTTCTTGTTCTTTGGGTAAATTACTTTGTCTTTGGCTATTTCTATCCAGCCAACATCTTCAACTGGCTTAAATCTATATATTGCAGGGGGTGCACCTACTGCTTTTAGCAAATAGTAGCACATAGCACGTTTACTTTTAAGTATATGCACCTTGAAAGCGTTTTCTCTAAGCCATGCTATGTATTTGTTGCCAAGCATACGTAAAAAGAAGTTTTTTGGGTCGTGTGTAGGGTTGAGGTCAACTGCTTTATATATTTGTATGCCGCCCTCACGCATCATGGGGGCAAGCTGCTGGTACCGCTGTGTGCTGAAGAAAATTATCAGTGTTGCCTTACCGCCTTTCCTGCTGTACGTTGTGTAAAAATCCTTGTCATACTTGTCGCTTTCTATTAAGCATCGCATGTAGTGCCGTATTTTTGCGAAATGTATTTCAAGCTCTTTCTTATGCTTCTGTACATGCAGTGTTTCAAGTGCATCATCAATATGTATAACTATTACGTCGCTGTTCTTTATTATTTCCCTTAGTTCACTGTATTTGCTGGTATGCAGCTTAAACAGCTTGTCAAAGTACCTGGTAAGTATAAAACAGTACCTGTAGCCTGGGTTAGCCTGTTTTATGCGGTTTGCTATGTAGTTAACAACTGTGCTCTTACCTGCTTGCATGTAGCCAATCACTGTGCAGGTTATCAGCATCACATCATTGTACTCATCGTGTTTAATTCTGAAGAAGCTGGCAACATCTGCAGGGTCAAAGCGCTGTTTATCAATTTTTATTGATGATAGGTAATCGCTGAGGCTTATTTCAGCCCTTTCAGTGTTGTCTTCAGTGCTCGCCATACACCTTAACCTCCGATGCGCCTGCGTGCATGTCCTTAAGCTTTATTATGTTGCTGTCCGTGTGAATAAGCCTGAAAAGGCTGTATGCGGTTATATAGCCGTTAGCACTGCTGCCATTCAGCAGCGCATTTATTAGCTCTACCGCCGCTGCCCTGTTCTTGTCTGTTAGCTTCCCCTCCACCAGTGGCACCATCTGCAGCACCAGGCGTATAAACTCTTTGCTGCTGCGTGCCTTTGCCGCATGCTTGCTCAGGTTGATAAAGGCAGCTATGTAGTTCTCATAATTTGCCCTGTCCATCATGCTATCACCTTCTTTTTACCTTCTTAACCTTTATTTTAACTGAGTTTCGCTTATTTCCTACCAGTTTTATTTTTGCTGTTCCTATTAGCTTGTCAAGGTCTGTGCCACGTAAGATGAGCACCGTTTTCTGGTGCTCTCTTACGACTATCTCATAAATTCCCCTGCGCTTACGGCTTGATGCCATACTCTGTACCCCCTGTGCCAGGCGCCAGGTTCAGCAGCGCATTTATGGCTGCTACAAGCTGCTGCTGCTGCATGTACACAAGCGCAATAAGCCCCACAGCTATTACAACAGCGCCGATGGTAACGTACTGCAGCATGAAAGCGCCTTTGCGTGCCTTTGCTATGCCGCTCTGCATGGCAAGCTGCGCATAGCTAACTATAAGGTTGCCCAGCAGCTTTGCATCAAGCATGCTGTAATCTACCTGCGTCCCGTGCTTGCCCTTGTCTATTTCAACCATTTTATTCCTTAGTGCTGAAGCGCTGATTGCCAGCGGCAGGTTACACTCTTCAAAGTATGCATAGCCCCTGCCAAGTCCTGCTATGTTGATATCTTCGCCGATTGGTATGTAGCCCATTGTTTTCATTGCGTCTGTGCTTTCATTCCTTGTTAGCACCTTTTTCTTGTCCATCACATCAACAACCAGGCTGTTTGTTGATGTAATAATTGCCACGGGTATTGTGTCTTTACCCTTAAAGAGCTTTAGATACATTTTTTTCAGCCATGCACGTGGATGTCGCACCCAGATGCATATCATCATCGCAAACCCTGCGAATATCAGCCCAACAAGCAGTACCATGTAGTACTTTATTATGATTGGCGTATTTAGCACACCAAACATGTTCATACAAAACCACCTCCTTCCTCTTCCTCAGATGTAACTGGTTCGTGCGGGTAGTACTTTGTTCCACGCTTACTGATTGCTATATTGAAATCTGCAAGCGCTCTGCCTTCCTCGCTACAGCCATAGTGCGTGGTTATGCGTATCTGCTGAATCAGGCGGCTGCTAACGTGTTTTGGGTAAGCTTGTGCTATTGCCTCACACACGGCAAACTGCTCAGCCAGCCCCCGTGGTATGTATGCAGCTTTGCGCTCAATCACATCCCGCTTGGTTGATAGGTTTGTTAGATTTGCTGCCACATAGTCCTCCTCGTCAAGCTTACTGTAGTCTATCGTGTCCGATTCCTGCTGTATCTGCTCCTTTACAGCCAGGACACGCTTAAAGAGGCTTTCCGCCTCATCTCTTGCTATTGCCTTTACAAACTGCACAAACTCTTCCTCATTCATGTTTTTCGCCTCCTGTTAGCTATGACTTCAAGCCTGCTCGCTAAATTAATTAGTAAAATACACGTCCAGGCGATGTAAACGTAAACGATTTCGTCTGCTGATGCTAAATTATAATATGTACCTAATTTTATACCGTCAGGGTCTGTAAAATAACGTGAGTATCTGTATTCCGTGATATTTCTACCATAGGAATCAATATAACTCACTGTATTGTTTAAAAACAACCCAGAAATTGGCGTGCCACCAGAAATTCCAGCTCTATAATACACATCAACATACGCCACGTGCTGCCACATGATTAGCAGAGAGATAAGCGTGAGCACTGCCACGGACGGGAACTTTTTCGCCCGTATCGCCGCTATCGTCATTACTATAAGTATGCTGTTCCAGAACAGCCATTCAGTTATGCCCATCGCTGCCATTTTTCACACCACCCTACAATCTTTATATATCACTGTTATAGACAATATCGCCATGAAAAATCCTGCTATCGCTGCGAGCAGCCCTATTACTGCCTTCTCAAGCAGCGCTGTTGGGTTAAATATCATAGACAAGAACGAATACCATGCGCTGGTAAGAATAAACGTCCATACCAATAGGAATGTATAGAACAGCCCTTCATCTAACCCTATCCTGTCGCTCATACCTCTACCTCCTTCCACACATACCAGTGCGGGCTGCGCTTGTACCACTCAAAGAACGGATTGGTTTCCTTTATTCGCATATACCAGCAGTTTATGTACTTCTTCCCGCTCACCACAACAATCGGGCTCACGAATATCATTCTCATACCTTATCACCCCTGTACTTTTTATAAAACCTGAATAGTGGATACATTGTTACTGTGGTGTATATCGCCGCTTTAATGAATATTATGAAGTCAACAGGGATGATGTTCAGTGCATAGCCTGCTGGTGCTGTTACGTCTGTCCACCGCCAGAAAATATAAACGTATATCATGTAAACTGTAACCATAGTAACTGGTAGCGTCCAGTCTGTTATTAATTCTTTGTTTATAGTGCGTTTGTGCTGCATTATATCACCCCTATAACCATCCTTTAAGTATTCCACCTTTCTTTTTTCTTTTCTTGTTGTTTTTACCTTTTTTAGTGTTTTTGTTTTTCTTATTACCGCCTTTGCTGCTTTTCTTTACTTTCTTTTTTCCGCTTACCTTTATGCCAAGGAACGGCATTTCAAACTCCAGTACGGTGCGCTTTTTGCCTTTGCGCCTGACAGGCGCTTCCTTACTCTCTTCCTTCTTGCGTCTGCGCTTCAGCAGTGTTTTTTTACCCTTCCTGCCGCCACCGCCCCTGGCACCACCGCCACCGCCGCCAGGGAACAGGTTATCAATTAAATCCGTGCCTATACCTGGCGTTATTTCTGGTGTTTTGCCCTGTGTGGTGTCAGGTATAAGTATATCTGCTGTTTTTGGTGTTATTCTT
>Ga0256830_1003016_pt1 | contig 10717 bp, 10 predicted proteins | sample 128326metaG_FD_190537 | JGI IMG/M metagenome (GOLD analysis project Ga0256830, IMG submission 190537) | Hydrothermal vent microbial communities from Lau Basin, Pacific Ocean - 128-326 | ecosystem: Environmental > Aquatic > Marine > Hydrothermal vents | place: Pacific Ocean: Lau Basin | collected...
CGGCGGCACCCCCAGCCTGCTGCCCGCGGCGGAGCTGGCGCGGCTGCTGGACGGCGTGCGGGCCCGCCTGCCGCTCGCCCCCGGCGCCGAGATCACCCTGGAGGCCAACCCCGGCACCGCCGAGGCAGCGCGCTTCGCCGCCTTCCGCGCCGCCGGGGTCAACCGCCTGTCCATCGGCGTGCAGAGCCTCGACGATGCCATGCTCGGGGCCCTGGGCCGCATCCACGACGCGGCCCAGGCCCGGGCCGCGGTGGCCGCCGCCCGCGCCGCCGGTTTCGACAACATCAACCTGGACCTCATGTTCGGCCTGCCGGGACAGGATCACGCCGGCGCCCTGCGCGACCTGGAGGCGGCGCTGGCGCTGGCCCCGGAACACCTGTCCTGGTACCAGCTCACCATCGAGCCCCACACCGCGTTCGCGGCCAGCCCACCGCCGGACCTGCCGGACGAGGACGCGCTGGCGGCCATGCACGAGGCCGGGCTGGAACGGCTGGCCCGCGCCGGCTACGAACAGTACGAGGTCTCCGCCTTCGCCCGTCCCGGGCGCCAGTGCCGGCACAACCGCAACTACTGGGAATTCGGCGACTACCTGGGCCTGGGCGCCGGGGCCCACGGCAAGCTCACCGACGCCGCCACCGGCACCGTGGTGCGCCGCCGCCTCGTGCGCCATCCCGGCGACTACCTGGCCGCGGCCGGCACCGCGGCCGCCGTCGCCGGCGAGGAGACGGTCCGCGCACCGGACCTGGTGTTCGAGTTCATGCTCAACGCCCTGCGCCTGACCGCCGGCTTCCCCGCGGCCCTCTTCACCGAGCGCACCGGCCTGCCCCTGGAGGCGGCCCGGCCCGCGCTGGAGGCCGGCCGGAGCCGGGGCTGGCTGGAGACGGACGGGGAACGGATCCGCCCCACCGCCACCGGCCGGCGGTTCCTCGACGACCTCACCGCGCTGTTTCTCCCCGCCGGCGACAGGGCCGCGGCGGTCCCGGACCCCGCCTGACCCCGTCCCTCCCCGCGGCCGGCCCGCTATACTGGGGCACGGGCTTCGTGCGCAAAGACGAGGGTGAACAGCCATGGTCAGCGATGGTGACTACGTGCCCATCCCCTGCGCCACCTACTCGCGGCTGGAACTGGCGGCCATGCACGGCGAGCGCCTGCGCGTGTCCTGGCGCGCCGGCGGGGTGGACCACGTGGAGACGCTGCGCCCGCGCGACCTGCAGACCTGCCGCGGCGAGGAGTTTCTCATCGCCGACACCGACCGGGGCGAGCCCCGCCGCATCCGCCTGGATCACATCCGCACCCTGCACAGCCTGGACGAAGACGCCACATGAAGGCGCACACCCGCTACGGCGACATCGCTCCCTTCGTCACCCGCGACGGCTCCCTGGTGCGCGAGCTCATGCACCCCGCACATCACGCCGTCATGCACCAGAGCCTGGCCGAGGCAGTGGTGGAACCCGGCCGCCGCACCCTGCGCCACCGCCACCGGGTGACCGAGGAGATCTACCACGTCACCCGCGGCCGCGGCCGCATGCACCTCGGCAGCACCTGCTTCGACGTGGCGCCGGGCGACACCGTGTGCATCGCCCCCGGCATCGCCCACTGCATCGAGAACACCGGCGACGAACCGCTGCACATCCTGTGCGCCTGCACCCCGCCCTACAGCCACGACGACACCGAACTCCTCGAACCACCCAGCCCCCAGAACCCAGTCCCCAGAACCTGAAATCGTGCGCATCGGCATCGACCTGGGCGGAACCAAGATCGAGGCGGTGGCGCTGGACGCCACCGGAACCGAGCACTTCCGCCGCCGCACCGAGACCCCGCGCGGTGACTACGCCGCCACCCTGGAAGCCGTGGTCCGCCTGGTGGCCGAGGCGGAGGGCGCCACCGGCCACCCCGGCGCGCGCGTGGGTCTTGGCATCCCCGGCGCCATTTCCCCGGCCACCGGCCTGGTCAAGAACGCCAATTCCACCTGGCTCATCGGCCGGCCGCTGAAGGCCGACCTGGAGGCCCGGCTCCGGCGCCCGGTGCGCATCGAAAACGACGCCAACTGCTTCATCGCCTCCGAGGCCGCCGACGGCGCCGCAGCCGGTGCGCGGGTGGCCTTCGGCGTCATCGTGGGCACCGGCACCGGCGGCGGCATCGCGGTGGGCGGGCGGGTGCTCACCGGGGCCAACGCCGTCGCCGGCGAATGGGGCCACAATCCCCTGCCCTGGCCCGGGCCCGGCGAGCTGCCGGGACCGGCCTGCTACTGCGGCCGCCGCGGCTGCATCGAGACCTGGCTCTCCGGCCCCGGCCTGCTGCGCGACTACGTGGAGAGCGGCGGCAGCGCGGCGGACGCCCGCGAGGTGGCGCAGCGTGCCGGCGCCGGCGAACCCCTGGCCGCTGCCGCCCTGGACCGCTACGCCGGGCGCATGGCCCGGGCCCTGGCCACGGTCATCAACGTGCTGGACCCGGACATCATCGTGCTGGGCGGCGGCCTCTCCCGGCTGGCCCACCTGTACGAAGAAGTCCCGCGGCGCTGGGGGGAGTGGGTGTTCTCGGACCGCGTGGACACCCGCCTGCTGCCGCCGGTGCACGGGGACGCCAGCGGGGTGCGCGGGGCCGCCCGGCTGTGGGCGGCGGACGAATCGTAGAACCTGCCCCGCAATCCCGCGCGAGCCGCGGTGCGGGCCCGCGGTCGCGCCGGCCAGGCGTACCGCGCGGCGCGGGAGGCCTCGGGGACGGCCCCAGAATCTGTGAGCCGAATCACAAAAATAGTCCCATCGGGCTATTCAGCGCTTGTGCCGCCGGCCGATGGAGTCCTCAACAACACCGAAAACCGTGTGGAATATGACCATCGCACCCGCCAGCAGGCCCGAATCCCGCCGCCGCCACGAGCGGGTGGCGGCCGACCGGCCGGTGACGGTACGGGCGCCGTCGGGGATCCGGGTCAAGGCGCGGCTGGTGGACATCTCCCTGGGCGGGGTCGCCATCCGCTTCGAGGCCCCGGCCGATCCCGGGACCCGGCTGGAGCTCCGGTTCCTGCTGCCGGTGGCCCGCAACCGGCTCAAGGAACTGGAGGTGCGCGGTGTGGTGCGCCACCGCCGGGTGCAGCGCGACGGCTTCGTCATGGGACTGGAATTCGAAGACGCCGACGTGACCCTGCAGAACACCATCCGCCGCTACATCAGCTTCCGCCGCTCCCTGTGACCGGGCCCCGGCGCTCGTAGAGCAGGTCGAACACCTCGTGCCCCAGGCGCCGGCCGCGGGCCTCGAAGCGGGTCACCGGGCGCGAATCCGGCCGGGGCACGAAGTCGCCCGCGGGAGACAGGTTGTGCAGCGCCGGTTCCGCGCCCAGCACCTCCAGCATCTGCCGGGCGTAGTCCTCCCAGTCGGTGGCCAGGTGCAGGCGCCCGCCGGGGCGCAGCCGGCTCGCCGCCAGCCGGGCGAACTCCGCGTTCACCAGGCGCCGCTTGTGATGGCGCTTCTTGTGCCAGGGGTCGGGAAAGAACACCAGCAGGAGATCGATGCTGCCCTCCGGCAGCCGCGGCAGCACCTCCATGGCGTCGTCCACCGCCACCCGCACGTTGGCGAGCCCCAGCTCGTGGATGCGGTTGAGCAGGCGCCCCACGCCGGGCCGGTGGACCTCGATGCCCAGGTGATCGCGCTCCGGGTGCGCCGCGGCCAGGTGCGCCAGCACCTCGCCGTTGCCGAAGCCCACCTCCACCGTCAGCGGTGCCCGGCGCCCGAACAGCGCGACCGGGTCCAGCGGTCCATGACCGGGCACGCCGTAGCGGGGCAGCAGCTCCTCCAGCGCCCGCCGCTGCGCCGGCGTCAGGCGCCCCTCGCGGCGGACGAAGCTGCGGATCCTGCGTCGTGGAACGGTGTTCTGATTGGCGCCAACCACAGGCTTCCAGTCGTAGCACGGCGGCACCGCACGGCGATGCCCTGACGGGATACGGGACCTGCACCGGCCGGCGGATACCGCGGTGCCCCATCCGCCTCGCGCGCTGCCGGCACGGGGAATCGGGCCCGGCGGCCGGTCACCCGACGCCGGCCTCCGGTCCCGGTTCAGAAAAAGGTTCCGTCCAGCGGCGACGAGGCCGAGGCGTAACGCCTGCGCGGCATGCGCCCGGCCAGGTAGGCCTCGCGCCCGGCTTCCACCGCCTTCTTCATGGCCGAGGCCATGAGCACCGGATCCTTCGCCGCGGCGATGGCGGTGTTCATGAGCACCCCGTCGCAGCCCAGCTCCATGGCCACGGCGGCATCGGAGGCGGTGCCCACGCCGGCGTCCACCAGCACCGGCACGCTGAGTTCCTCGACGATGAAGCGGATGTTGTAGGGGTTGCGGATGCCCAGCCCGGAGCCGATGGGTGCGGCCAGCGGCATCACCGCCACGCAGCCCATGGCCTCCAGCTCGCGGGCGACGATGAGATCGTCGGTGGTGTAGACCATGACCCGGAAGCCGTCCTTGATCAGCGTCTCGGCGGCCTTGAGCGTCTGCACCACGTCGGGAAACAGGGTCTTCTCGTCGCCCAGCACCTCCAGCTTCACCAGGCTGTGACCGTCCAGCAGCTCGCGCGCCAGGCGGCAGGTGCGCACCGCGTCCTCCGCCGTGTAGCAGCCGGCGGTGTTGGGCAGGATGGTGTAGCGGTCCGGCGGAATCACGTCCAGCAGGTTGGGCTCGTCCGGATTCTGGCCGATGTTGCTGCGGCGGATGGCCACGGTGACGATCTCCGCCCCCGAGGCCTCGATGGCCGCGCGGGTCTCGGCCAGGTCCTTGTACTTGCCGGTGCCCACCAGCAGGCGCGAGGTATAGCTCACGCCGTCGATGATGAGGGGATCTGCAGCGCCGGCCGGTGCCGGCACGGGATTCGTGTTCATGGCTTGCTTCCGGGCGCCGCGTGGGCGCGCTCTCAGGTCAGACGCACGGGTGCCGTGACACCCGCTGGAATTATATAACGGAACAATGCTCAGCCGCCGCCGATGGCGTGGACCACTTCCACCCGGTCGCCGTCGTTGAACACGCGCGCCGGGTAGTCGCTGCGGGGCACGATCTCGCGGTTGACCTCCATGGCGATGCGCCGCCCCGCCAGGCCCAGGTCCTCCACCAGCTGCTGGGCGGTGTAGCCGGGAGGCACTTCCCGCTGGCTGCCGTTGACGATGATCTCCATATCACTAGCGTATCGGCCACTGGTCCGGGCCGTCAATGGGCCTTATCATGACCCGGCGCCGCAGGAACCGACGACCCATGCAGCAACGAGACTGGATCGACGCCGGCATCGGCACCCTGGACGCCCTGTTCCGCGAGCGGGTGCGCCGCACGCCCGACCGCATCGCCTACCGCCATTACGACTCCAGGGCCAAGGCCTGGCGCGACCTCACCTGGGCCGAAATGGGCGAACGCGTGGCCCGCTGGCAGGCCGTGCTGCGCGAGGAAGGGCTGCAACCCGGCGACCGGGTGGCCCTGCAGATCAGGAACGGCCCCCACTGGGTGGCCTTCGAGCAGGCGGCGCTGGGCCTGGGGCTGGTGGTGGTGCCGCTCTACTGCGAGGACCGGCCCGACAACGTCACCTACATCCTGCAGGACGCCGGGGTCAAGGTGCTGTTGGTGGACACCGCCGCGCGCTGGGGCCGGCTGGCCGGGCAGGGCGAGGCGCTGGAGGGGCTCAGGCGCGTGTTCGTGCTCCAGGCGGACAAGGGCGGCATGGACGATGACGACGGGCGCCTGGCGGCGGTGCCGGATCGCCTGCCCGCCGAGGCCCCGCCCCTGCGCGAGCGCGGCGGCGACGCCGGCGCCCTGGCCACCATCGTCTACACCTCGGGCACCACCGGCCGGCCCAAGGGGGTGATGCTGTCGCACCGCAACATCCTGTCGGTGGCCGACGCCTCCATCCGCGCCCTGCCCGTGACCGGCGACGACGTGGCCCTGTCTTTCCTGCCAATCTCCCACACCTTCGAGCGCACCACCGGTTATTACATCCCCATGATGCTGGGCATGACCGTGGTCTATGCGCGCTCGGTGCAGCAGCTGGCCGAGGACATCGCCACCCAGCGGCCCACCGCCCTGGTCTCGGTGCCGCGCATCTTCGAGCGCATCTACGAACGCCTGCAGCAGCAGCTCGCCCGGGGACCCGCCATCCGCCGCCTCCTGTTCAACCTGGCGGTGGCCGTGGGCTGGCGCCGCTTCCGCCACCGCCAGGGCCTGGCCGGCTGGCATCCGGCGCTGGTGCTGTGGCCGCTGCTGCACCGGCTGGTGGCGGCGAAGATACACGCCCGCCTGGGCGGCCGCCTGCGGCTGGCGGTCTCCGGCGGCGCGGCCCTGCCGCTGCCGGTAGCCCGCGTGTTCCTCGGCCTGGGCGTGAACCTCATCCAGGGCTACGGTCTCACCGAGACCAGTCCCGTCATCTCCACCAACCGCCTGGACGACAACGACCCGGCCTCGGTGGGCCGGCCGCTGGACGGCATCGAGATCAGGACCGACCCGGAGAGCGGCGAGCTGCTGGTGAAGGGCCCCGGCGTCATGCTGGGCTACTGGAACAACCACCGCGCCACCGCCGAGATGATCGACCCCGAGGGGTGGCTGCACACCGGCGACAAGGCCGAGATCCGCGACGGGCGCATCTACATCACCGGCCGCATCAAGGACATCCTGGTCCTGTCCAACGGCGAGAAGATCCCGCCGGTGGACATGGAGGCCGCCATCACCCTGGATCCCCTGTTCGAGCAGGCGGTGGTGGTGGGCGAGGGCCGGCCCTACCTGGGCGCGCTGGTGGTGCTCAACGCCGACCACTGGTTCGGCCTGGCCCAGGAGCACGGCCTGGACCCGTTCGACGAGGAGGCGCTCAGACACCCGCGCCTGCTCAAGACCCTCACCGCGCGCGTGGCCGACTGCCTGCACGACTTCCCCGGCTACGCCAAGATCCGCCGCGTGGCGCCGCTGCTGCAGCCGTGGACCATCGACAACGGCATGCTCACGCCCACCCTCAAGGTCAAGCGCCACAAGGTCATGGAGGCCCACGCCGCGCTGGTGGAGGCCCTCTACACCTGAGCCTCCCGGGGGCTTGACACGCGGGGCGCGGGCGCCGCTAAACTTGTAGCGTCACGCGGGCGTCGTATAACGGCTATTACCCGAGCTTCCCAAGCTCGTGACGTGGGTTCGACTCCCATCGCCCGCTCCAGTCCCTCCGGTGCACCGGCCGTCCGGTGTCCCGCCAACCGGGACCCGCCTGCAGGACGCAATGTGAAACGGCCCCTCAAGTACACCCTCTGGATCCTCGCCCTGCTGCTCCTGCTGGCCGCCGCCGCGCCGGTGCTGGTGGTCACCCTGGTCGATGCCAACCGCTTCAAGCCCCTCATCGTCGAGGCGGTGGCGGAGCACACCGGCCGCCGCCTGGAGCTGCCCGGCGACCTGGCCTGGTCCCTGTCGCCCGCCCTGCGCCTGCGCCTGGAGCTGGGCGCCCTGCGCCTGGCCCAGCCGGCGGGCTTCGGCACCGGCCCCTTCCTGGAGAGCCGCCGCGCGGCGGTGGCGGTGGACCTGCTGCCCCTGCTCTCCCGCACCCTGAGCGGCCGCCTGGAACTGGACGGCCTCAGGCTGCACCTGGCCCGCGACCGCGGCGGCCGCGCCAACTGGGCCGACCTGCTGCCGCGGACCCAGGCCACCCCGCCGGCGGCGGCACCGGCGCCCCGGACACCGGTGCCGGCAAAGGAGACGGGCTGGCGCCTGGCCCTGTCCGGGCTGGCGGTACGCGACGCCGCCGTGAGCTGGACCGATGCCGCCAGCGGCCGGCGGCTGGAGTTCTCCCGGGTGGCACTGGAGACGGGCGCCGTCGTCCCCGGCCGGCCGGTCCCGGTGAAACTGGCCTTCACCTTCAGCCGGAAGGACCCGGCCCTGGAGGTCCGGGTGCAGGCCGGCGCCCGCCTCGTCCCCGGCCCGGACTCCGTGGAGATCGCCGGTCTCGACGCCCGGGCGGAGTTCTCGGGCAACGCCCTGCCCGCCGCCCGGCCGGTGCCGGTGGACCTGACCCTCCAGCGCCTGGCCCTGGGCGGCGACGGGCTCAGGCTGGAGGGGCTCGCGGCCACCGCCGCCGGGGTGGAACTGGCCGCGTCGGCCCGGGGCGATGCCGGCGGGCAGATCACCGGGCGCCTGGAGGTCCGCCCCTTCGATCCCCGCGCGGTCATGGACAGGCTGGGCCTGCCGGCCCCCGCCACCGCCGATCCCAAGGCCCTGCGCCGCGCCTCCCTCGCCACCGGCTTCGCCGCCGGCGGCGGCGCCTGGTCGCTGGAGGACCTGGACCTGGCCCTGGACGACAGCCGCCTGCGAGGCAGGGCGTGGGCCGGGAGCAAGGGTCCCCTGCACTTCCAACTCACCCTGGACACCCTGGACCTGGACCGCTACCTGCCGCCGCCGGCCCCCGAAGGCCCGCCCGGTGGGGGCCGGGGGAGCGGGAAACCCGCCGCTCCCGTGCCCGCCCTGCCCACCGCGGAGGCCCGCGGCACCCTGCGCGCGGGCCGTCTCGAGGTCGCGGGCCTCAGGCTCACGAAGCTGGAAGCGGGCCTGCGCCTGGCCGGCCGGCGCCTGGCCGTCTCGCCCCTGAACGCGACCCTCTACGGCGGGCGCCACCGCGGCCGCGCCGCGCTGGCCGCCGACGGCCACCGGCTCGGGATGGAGCTGAACAGCGCCCTCGAGGGCGTGGACCTGGGGCCCCTGCTCACCGACCTCACCGGGGAACAACAGCCCCCGCTCACCGGCCGCGGCGACGTGAGGCTGGCGCTGGCCGCCAACGCCCGTGACCGTGGTGCCCTGGTGCAGGCCCTCAACGGCACGGTCTCCCTCGCGCTGGCCGACGGCGACCTTGCCATGCTCGATGCCGACGCCGTCGCCCGCTACGTCAAGGCCAAACTCAAGGGGCAGCCCCTGCCGCCGAAGGAGACCCTGGTGCGCCGCTCCCGCTACGACCGCCTCACCGCCACCGCCGCGATCAAAAACGGCGTCGCCCGCAACGACGACCTGCTGGCCGTCTCCCCCAACGCCCGCATCAGCGGCCGCGGCACCGTGAACCTGCCCGCCGAGACCCTGGACTACACCCTCACCATCACCTACGGCACCGCCGCCCACAAGGAGCTGGAGGGACTGCCGGTGCCGGTGCGCGTGCACGGGCCGTGGGCCGGGCCGCGGGTGCGGGTGGACCTGGAGGCGGTGGTCAAGGCCTGGACCAGGCGCGAGGCCAGGCGCAAGCTGACCCCCAGGGTGGAGAAGAAAAAGCGCGAACTCGAGGAAAAACTCAAGCGCAAGCTGGAAGACCTGCTCCGCAAACGCTGATGCCCGCCCGCCCCGAAACCGCCCCCGAACCCCGCTGGCTCGCCCGCCGCCTCCTGGCGTGGCATGCCCGCCACGGCCGCCACGACCTGCCGTGGCAGAAGAACCGCACCCTGTACCGGGTGTGGGTGGCCGAGATCATGCTCCAGCAGACCCAGGTGGCCACCGTCATCCCCTACTACCGCCGCTTCCTGCGCGCCTTTCCCAGCCTGCGCCGCCTGGCCGACGCCTCCCTCGACGCGGTGCTGGAACAGTGGACGGGCCTGGGCTACTACGCCCGCGCCCGCAACCTGCACCGCGCCGCGCGCCTGGTGCGCGACGGACTGGGCGGGCGCCTGCCGCGGGACCTGGACGGCCTCATGAAGCTGCCCGGCATCGGCCGCTCCACCGCCGGCGCCATCCTCGCCCAGGTCCTGGACCGGCCCCACCCCATCCTCGACGGCAACGTCAAGCGGGTGCTCGCGCGCTGCTTCACGGTGGACGGCTGGCCCGGCGAGCCCGCGGTGGAGGCCCGCCTGTGGGAGCTCTCCACCGCCTGCACCCCGGCCACAAGGTGCGCCGACTACACCCAGGCCATCATGGACCTGGGGGCCACCGTCTGCACCAGTCGCAACCCCGCCTGCGGCCGCTGCCCCCTGGCCCCCCGCTGCCTCGCCCGGGCCAGCGGCGAGCCCACCGCCTGGCCCGCACCCCGGCCCGGCCGCACCCGGCCCCGCCGCCGCCACACCCTGCTCGTGCTGCGCGATGCCCGCGGCCGGGTCCTGCTCCAGCGCCGGCCCCCGGCCGGGATCTGGGGCGGGCTCTGGACCCTGCCCCTGTGCCCGGACCGGGCCGATCCCGCCCGCTGGTGCCGCGACGAGCTGGCCCTGGCCATCCGGCCCGGCCGCCGCGGCCCCCTCATCCGCCACGAACTCACCCACTTCCGGCTGGAACTGGAACCCCTGTACGCGGAGCTGGCCCCGAACCGGGGCGGCACCCGCGAGGGCCCGGAACTGCGCTGGCACGTCCCCGGCAGCCGCCCCCCCGGCGGGCTGCCCGCCCCCGTGCGCCGCCTGCTCGATACCCTCACCGCCTGAGCGTTTGAAACACGCGGCGCCAGCCTCTAAGCTACGCCTCCCGCCGGCAGCCGCCGGCCGCAGCAGGAGGTCCGTCCATGAGCCGAGTGGTCAAATGCGTCAAGCTGGGCAGGGAGGCCGAAGGCCTCGACAAGCCCCCCTACCCGGGCGAGCTGGGCCAGCGCATCTTCGAGAACGTTTCCAAGGAGGCCTGGCAGATGTGGATCCGGCACCAGACCATCCTCATGAACGAGTACCGGCTGTCCCCCATCGACCCCCAGCACCGCAAGTTCCTGGAAGAACAGATGGAAAAGTTCTTCTTCGGCGAGGGCGCCGAGACCCCCGAGGGCTTCACCCCGCCCGG